>Ga0315298_1002689_pt1 | contig 29566 bp, 29 predicted proteins | sample WHS_1_MG_FD_203077 | JGI IMG/M metagenome (GOLD analysis project Ga0315298, IMG submission 203077) | Extremophilic microbial mat communities from Washburn Hot Springs, YNP, Wyoming, USA - WHS_1_MG | ecosystem: Environmental > Aquatic > Thermal springs > Hot (42-90C) | place: USA: Wyoming... | reverse complement strand
TAGGTGGTCGGTTGTGGTTGTTACACCCGATTTCATCATTTCAAGGATTGCAACAATCGAGGAGATGTAAACGGCTTCTTCGTCAATGTATTTCCATCTTTCATAAAGATACACAAGCCAGTCGAAAAGCTTTGCATCCTGGACTTGAGGGACTGCCCTGAATAGAGACTGGTAGAAGTGGTGGTGGGTATTCACAAATCCTGGAAGCATCACCATACCTTTTGCATCGATAATCTTATCAAAATGACCATCGGGCAAAGAGCCAGTTCCTATATTTTTTATGACATTATCCTCAATTTCAATCCAGGCGTCTTTTAGTTCTCTTCCCTCTTTGTCGAAGGTTAAAAGGGTATCGATGTTTTTAATCAATGTCCTCATTCTGGCTCTCCAGAATTCCAAAGTAAACAACCTCAGGTGTTGCAGGAATTCTACGGATTCTTGCACCTGTTGCATCGTAAATTGCATTTGTTATGGCAGGCGCAGTTGCGCCCATAACAGTCTCTGCAATACCTTTCGCTCTAAATGGACCAGTATCTTCGGGATTTATAACAGGTATTGTTTCAACCCTTTGTGGTGCATCTTTAATTGTTGGGATTATGTATGTTGAGAAATTGGGATTCTTCACAATGCCATTTTCAATAATCGTATGCTCCATAAGCCCATAGCCCATACCCATTACAAAGCCACCTTCAACCTGAGCCTCATATCCCTGTTTGTTTATAACTACACCACCATCGACTGCCTCTACTCCTTCTATAACAGACACTTCACCTGTAAGGGTATTTACCTCAACATATGCAACATGTGCAGAGAATGCAAAGATGTGGTGGGGAAGCCCAAATGCGTTTTCGAGTTTTATGTCTGCAGTCGGGAAAAGAAAATAGCCTTCGGTTTCTGGCAGGTTTCCACTTTCCTTAAATGCCTTTGCAAGTTCTTCATATGAGACTTTGTTTCCTGTTTCTTTGTCCACAATATATCCAAGGTCAAATGAAAGTTTTTCAGGGTCTGTGTGAAGAAGTTCGGATGCCTTACTCTTCAAAACTTCCTTCATCTTATCAGAAGCAATTACAGCAGCCTTTCCACCAGTATAAGCACCACGGGATGCAGTTGTTGGGCCAGAATCTGCTGTGAGAAATGTATCGCCAAGAATTACCTTCACTTTTTCTATAGGGCAATTCATTGCCTCTGCAACAATCTGCGCATAGGAAGTGCCAATACCCTGTCCATAGTCAACAGTGCCAATTCTTACGGTAAAGCCACCATCTTCGTTCATATTGAGGATTGCACCGCCATAATCAGGTATGCCAACACCAAGACCCGTTCCCTGGAAGGTCAGTGCCATTCCAACGCCACGCTTGAGCCACGGCTTAGGAGAAACTTTGCGAAGGGTTTCTCTATTCTTCCAGAGATAGGTCTCCTTTATAGCATCCAGAACAAGTTCAGTTCCAACAGATGTTGTAAGGACATTTCCAATTGGGGCTCTGTCTCCCTTTCTTAAGGCGTTTTTCTTTCGAAGTTCTATTGGGTCAATGCCCAACTTATGAGATGCAATATCCATTATGGTTTCTATTGCAAAGGCAGTTTGGGGGATACCAAACCCACGGAATGCACCTGCAATACCATTATTTGTAAATACTGCATAGCCGTTAATATGGACATTATCCACACGATACGGACCACATGCACCTTCTACTGCAAGGTTCAAAACCGGTCCACCTAAGGAAGAGTAAGCACCTTTATCTTCAACAAGATATGCATCAACACCAAGAAGTGTTCCATCTTTCTTAAAGGCAACCTTGTAGTGCATCTTGAATGGATGTCTCTTCCAGTATGAAATGATAGATTCTTCTCTTGAAAGGGTCATTTTTACAGGTCTCTTTGCCTTGATTGCAAGAAGCGCAAGGATGGGCTGTATTGTAAGTTCGTCTTTCCTCCCAAATGCACCACCCAAAGGATATGAAACAACTCTGATCTTTTTGGGATTTAAGTTCAGGCATCTTGCAAGTTGCAGTTGGTCCCTTTGCGGATACTGCGACCCCACATAGACATTGAGATTTCCTTCCTCATCAACAAAAGCAACCCCACCTTCAGTTTCAAGAGGCGCATGCTCTTCCCTTCCTGTAAAGAATGTGTCTTCAATTATTAGGTCTGCCTCTTTAAAGGTGCTTTCCACATCTCCTCGGGTTATCTCTGTATGTAAATGTATGTTCCCCTCTTCGTGAATTTTCGGTGCATCTTCCTTCATTGCTTCTTCTGGGTCCGTGAGAACAGGCAAAGGCTCGTACTCTACCTCGATGAGTTGTATGGCCTTCTCTGCAATCTCTTCTGATTCTGCTGCAACTGCTGCAACAGCATCGCCAATATATCTAACCTTGTCTTTGCAGAGGACCGGCATATCAGGAACAACAATACCAAAACCATTTACGCCCGGGACATCCTTATGGGTAATAACAGTAATAACACCTGGAAGTGCCTCTGCCCTGGATGTATCGATTTTGAGAATCTTTGCATGGGGATATTTTGCGCGGAGAACTTTTCCAAAAGCCATATTCGGAAAAGAAAGGTCAGACATATACTTAATTTTGCCAGTTGCCTTTTCAAGCGCATCAATTCGAGGAATTGGCTTTCCTATGTATCTTTCTTCCATAACTACCTCCTAAAACCATTTAAAAAGAGGTCTGCAAGCCCTTCATAGACTATGTTTATTGAAACATCACGTCTGTATTCAAGAGACCCTCTTACATCAGATATGGGCGATACCTCTCTAAAGACAAGCCTTGCAATATACATAATCTTATCAAGCGAGTCTAATGTCTCATTCTGAAGCGCATTTTCAACAATTTTTGCCCTCACAACAGTAGGAGCAACGGCACCAAGTGCAACATACGCTCTGGAAAATTTGTTTGGTGTCGAATCTTTTTTAAGCCTTACAGCCGCATTTACAATGGAAATTGCAGTCCCTTTCCTTTGACCCACTTTTCTAAAGAAGCCAACCTCATTATCCTTCCATTTCTCAAACTCAACACCCATTATAATTTCGTTGTCCTTTATTGCAGTCTTTCCAGGACCAAGGAAGAACTCCTCGATTGCTACAGTTCTACTTCCGTCAACACTTCTTAAGTGAAGTTTTGCAAGAAGCACAAAAAGTGCAGGAATTGAGTCACCTGCAGGGGATGCATTTGCGATATTCCCACCGATAGTCCCTATATTTCTTATCTGGGGCGAGCCAATTGTCCTTACTGCGTCAAAAAGTATTGGTGCGGCATTTTTAATAAGAGGATGCTCAAGTATTTCAGTATGGGTTGTCCCTGCGCCAACATAGATTGTATTGCCTCTATCCTCTATGCCTTTAAGTTCGGGGATTTTGGTTATGTCGAGGAGTTTGTCTTCAGCAACCTGGTCTTGCTTCAAGCGGACAACAAGGTCAGTCCCACCAGCAATGACCCTTATGCTACTTTTTAACCCATTTTTAATGTGAAGCGCTTCATCCAATGTCTTTGGATAAAAGTAATCAAGTTCTTTCATGGGCACTCCTTTCTGTCAAAACTTTGTCAATATAGCCCTTTTTGAGAGCAATAATCTCACCTAAAATTGCAATCGCAATCTCAAACGGCGTTTCAGAGCCAATTTCAAGCCCAACAGGTGCAAAAATCTTGTCCAAAAATTCTTTGGAAACTCCCAACTCTATTGCCTTCTCAAAGCACTTGCTTCTTCTATTAAGACTTCCAATCATCCCGATATATGTGTATGAGATATTCTTATCGTATAGTCCTTTAAGGATATATGGATCGTTTTCGCCACCTGGTGTAAGGATAACAACTTCTGCTCCTTCACGAATAGAAAGTTCTATAACCTTCCTGTAGACTCCTTCGCCTGAAAAAACCGTAGCATTGGGGAAGTTTTCGGCATTTGCAAATTCAGGTCTCTCGTCAACAACTAAAAATTCATATTCATTTGAGACCTTTGCAACTTCGTATATCGCCTTTCCAAGATGCCCTGCCCCGAATATCACCATCTGTTTCTTTGTGCCTACATATTCAAAATACAATTCTACCTCCCCACCACAAACCATTCCCAGAGAGAGCGGGTCTCCCTCCTTGAGAACATATTTCTTATAGTATGTGCCTTTTGTCTTAAAGAGTTCCTTTGCGATTTCAAGTGCATCTTTCTCGAGTGTCCCACCGCCAACGGTCCCGTAAAATGTGCCATCCTTAAGGACGATCATCTTAAAACCCTTTTTACCTGGAGTCGCAGACGCCGCATTCACAACAATTACAAAAACAAATTCATTACCATTCTTTATAAGTTCTGCTATCTTCTCATAAACATTAATCATAAGGTGCCTCCTTCTAAGTATTGGAGGATTTTTTCATAATCCTCTCTTGTATCCATATCGATAGTTACTTCTTTCGGTGCCTCGACATAGACAATCCGGTCTTTGAACTTATCAAAAACTTCTTTAAGCGTGCTATATTTTTTAGACAAAATTTCATCTTTTATAATCTTCGGAAATGCTACAGGATGCCCTCCCTTTTTCTCAAAAGATGGGATAACAATGTGTTCAAAATCAAACTCTTTAAGTATCATATCTATTATCTCGCTATTAATAAGAGGGTTATCAACAAGACCAAGGAGAATATTGTCATATTTTGCTTCTTTAAGACCTGCTACAACAGATGAGAACATACCTTCCTCGTAGTTTTCATTATGGACAACTCTAACAAATTCCATTGGGAACAGGCTCTTTATAATCGATTCAAGTTTCTTCCCGTTATAGCCTACAACTACAACAAGTTCATCGATTTTACTATTTTTATATTCTTCTATGAGTTTTTCTATAACAAGTTCATCCCCGAGGGGGAGAAGTGCTTTCATCTCTCCCATTCTTTCAGATTTTCCAGCAGATAATAACACTCCCGAGATCTTTTTATCCATTCAACTCTTCCAATGCCTTTTTAACTGCGTTTATAATCTTAATATAACCCGTGCACCTGCAGAGGTTCCCAGATAGACCTTCTCTAATCTCTTCCTCTGTTGGATGAGGGTTTTTAGAAAGAAGATAGTAGGCTGAAACAACAAAACCCGGTGTGCAGAAGCCACACTGGACAGCCCCCTCTTCCACAAATGCCTTCTGTATAGGGTGAGGATTTTCATAAGTCCCAATGCCTTCAACGGTAATAACCTCTGCCCCATCTACCTTTGGTGCAAGCACAAGACAGGATGTGACAGTTCTCCCATTAAAGATAACAGTGCAGGCACCACACTCTCCCTTGTCACAGCCTCTTTTTGTCCCGGTTATACCAAGTTTTTCACGAATGATCTGAAGGAGAGTCAGGTTTGAAGGGACCGTGAGGTTATAGTCCTTGCCGTTCAATTTAAAGTTAATGTTTACTTCTTTCACATTTTCACCTTCTTTCTGCAAAGTAATGCACTTTGGAATCTAATTTTTCTTTCATTCTTATTGCATCAACAGGGCAAACCTGCATACACATTGCACAGCCAGTGCACTTGTCCTCATTCACAGATGGCTTGCGGTTAACGCTATCAAAGGATATTGCCATATGACCACCGTCATTACAGGCAACATAGCAGAGACCACAGCCAATGCACTTATCAAGGTCAATTTCAGACCTCGTTTCAGGCTTTACAAGTTCTTCCTGGCTCTTTATGTTCTTCAAAGCCTTTCCAACTATCTCCATTGGACTTGAGAACCCCATTTCCTTCAAGTAGTGTTCGAGACCACTTCGAAGGTCTCTTATCGTTCTAAAGCCGTAGTGCATTGGAAGTGTGCAGAACTGGACATTTGAAGCACCTACTGCCATAAACTCAACTGCATCACGGAAGTTAAATGCACCACCATTCCCAGATATGACAATGTCAACATTCTTTGCAATCTCTGCAATTGTCCTCAATGTGATAGGCTTAATTGCAGGACCTGAAAGTCCTGAATATGCACCTTCGCCAAATAGGGTCGGATATGGCTCAAATGTGTATATATCAACACCAAGAAGAGAAGGTATCGTATTTGAAGCAGTGATACCATCCGCACCGCCTCTTTTTACTGCCTTTGCAACCTCAACAATGTCAGTAACCTGAGGGGTAATCTTTATGAGGACTGGTGTTGTATCGGCTGCCTCCTTTACCCAGCGAGTGACTTTCTCGGTTGCCTCAACACTCTGGGCAAGCATTTTTCCTGGCTCTTCGCCCATACTTCCTTGAGGACAACTGAAGGAACACTCAATAAGGTCTGCCCCTGCCTTCTTAAGCCTCCAAACAAGCGTTTGCCAGTCTTCTTTGGATGCACCCATAATGGATGCTCCTACCATCTTGTTTGGGAACTTTTTCTTAAGGTATTTTACACGCTCTTCAATAACATCGATGTGGTGATGGGATATGAGGTCGATATTTCCAAGCCCAACAACCTTTTTGCTCATTGGACCAAAAGAGGACATCATCGGGTTTTTAAGTTCAACGGGGTTCCCTTCAACAGATGTTGTCTTAAGGATAACTCCTGCCCAGCCCTCTTCAAGCCCACGCTCCGCCATCTCAAGTTCGTCAGTCGGTGGTGCAGCGGAAAGAATAAAGGGGGAATCGAGGCGAATGCCTAAAAAATCAATTGATATATCAACTTTCTTAAACATTTTGTCCTCCTAAGTATTTTAAAATTGACTGTGCTGCCTTCTTACCATCGGAAACGGATTCGACAATTGTTGAAGCCCCTCTTACAATATCACCGCCTGCAAATACGCCCTTCTTTGAAGTCTCAAGATCCTCGTTCACCTTAATAAGACCATTTGGAGTTTTCTCAAGTTCAGGGAATGCATCAGGCGCTTTCTGACCAATTGCAATGACTATGCTATCAAATGGGATAAAGAAGTCGGAGTTGGGCACTTCTTCAAAAGTCCTTCGCCCCTTTTCATCAGGTGGACCCAAACGTGCCCTTCTTACAACAATACCTTCAACTTTATCGCTTCCTTTAATCTCAAGTGGAATTGCAAGGAACTGGAATGTTACACCAAGAACGAGCGCTTCTTCAATTTCATCTCTAAATGCCCTTAACTCTTTTAAGCCCCTTCTATAGACAACCTCAACATCCCTTGAAGGATCCTCTCTCTTAAGTGCTGTAGCAACTTCCACTGCAACATTTCCACCACCAATAACGCCAACTCTCTTACCAAGACCAGTCTTCAAGCCTGACTTAATAGTCTTTAAGAGTTTTCTTGCCGTATACACATTTGGAAGATTCACACCCTGGATATCAAGTTCGAGTTCCTCTGTTAAACCTGTTGAAACAAATACAGCATCAAATTCCTGCCCAAGTTCGTTAAGGCTTGCTACCTTTTTGTCCTTAACTTCAGCGTCATAGAGTTTGAGGATCTGTTTTGCCTCTCCTCTTGCAATCTCCTCGGGAATTCTTTCCTTTGAAATCTCCTGAACAGGAATGCCACCAAGTTCCTTCTTCTCAAAGATAACAGACTTTACACCGTATCTCCTTAACTCCCTTGCACAGGCAAGCCCTGCAGGACCGCCACCAATAATTGCAACTCTCTTTCCGTTAAGAGGCGGCAGATCAAACTCGAGATCGGATAGTTTCACATTGTCTGTAACAAATTTGTGAAGTTCCCTGATCCTGATAGGAGAATCAATTTTTGCCCTTGTGCAAACAGATTGACAGAACTGCTCTTCAGGACAAACCGCTCCGCACACTTCAATAAGTGGATTTGCAAGGCTCACAAGTTCCCTTGCACCTTTAAGATTTCCGCTCCGGATCGACTGAATAAACTCAGGTATCGGCACATGCGCAGGACACGCCTTCTCACATGGCGCATCGTAACAGTAAAGACAACGCTCCGCCTCAATTAAAGCCTGCACTCGATCAAGTTTTTCTTCCACTTTTATACCTCCTTTGAATTTTTTCTCTCACATATATTATACAAACTCTTTTCATTTTGTTAAGAATTTTTGAGAGAAAAGTGACTTCCTCCCATCGAGGTAATACTTTTCAGGTACTCAACCTGCTTTCAAACTCTTCGAAACGGAGAGGATTCTTATAAGGGAATTCACTACAACTAAACCACTTTGAATTATCTATAAAAAACTTATAATTTATAAGAGATGGAAAAATATCTAAGATTTAATGAAATTTATAATATGGATTGTATTGAAGGAATGAAACAGATTCCTCAAAATTCAATCGATTTGGTAATAACAGATCCGCCTTTTGCAATCGAATTCGAACCAAAAAGAAGTAATTACAACAGAACCCAATCAAGGGTTTTAGAGGGGTATAATGAAATACCAAAAAGGGAATATCTGGATTTTACAAGAAAATGGATGAAAGAAGCCTACAAAGTCCTTAAAGACAGTGGAAGTATGTTTATATTTTCTGGATGGAATAACCTAAAAGATATATTAATTACATTAGATGAATTAAATCTAACTTTAGTTAATCATATCATCTGGAAGTATCAATTTGGTGTAGTGACTAAAAGGAAATTTATTACTTCGCACTACCATATACTTTATGTGTGCAAAGACGATAAAAAAAGAAAGTTCTTCCCATTTGCTCGCTACAAACAATTCGAAGAAGACGAAAAAGGAAGAAAACTTCACTATCAAGACAGAGAAGATGTATGGGTTATACCAAGAGAATACTGGACGAATTCACTTAAGACTCCAACAAAATTACCTTATGAATTAATTGAGAAAATAATTCTTTACTCAAGCGAAAAAGGTGATATAGTTTTAGACCCATTCCTCGGCTCAGGACAGGTAGCAATTGTTAGTAAAATGCTCGGAAGACAATACATTGGTTTTGAAATAGTTGAGGAATATTACAAATTTGCAAAAAAGAGATTGGAAGACAATTTATATAAAATAAGTGATGAGAAGGAAGAAAACTTATTATTCAAAGAAGGCCAATAAATATGGATTTAAACTTTCTTCTTGATCTTACAGAAAGGATCTGCACTATCGGTAAGAACAATAAACAAAAATTTGAAGCCCGAGAAATAAAAATTTTTAAAAGTTATTTTTCAGAAAATGGAATTTTAAAAACCAATGAATTGGATGAAGACGATGGAACGAAGTTTACAAGAAGGGAAATTCTATCAAGATATCTATTAATGAGTGTAATTTTAGATCAGGGTCCGGATATAAAAGGCGTTAGGTTATTCTTCAGAAATATAATTAATGAGCTATACCAGAACGAAATAAGAATTTTACATAACCCCATTTCCTTCTTCGAGAAGTTCAACATATCAATCAACAAACTAATAGAAGAGCACAATTCCATTAAGAAAATAAGGGCTGAGGAATGGGCGAAAGAAAACAACTCTAAAGCGACAAAGTACTATCTATTTTTTGCACAATCACAAAGAGGAATAGTTTCAAATAAAGTTTTAGATTATGCTGGACATAGGATAGGAGTTCCTCTTTTACTTTTTTATTGACTTGAAAAAGACAAACCTGAAAGTAAAGAACCATTTATAGACTACTTAGAGTCCTTTGGTTCGGCGGAAGAAATGTCAAAAATGTTAAAAGACCATGATAGGTATGGCTTAGGAAACACAATAGGTGATAAAGCATGCCACCTATTTGCAAAACTATATGTAAGTATATTTTCACTTTCGAAAAAGAAAAATAATGGATGGTCGAACTTATCATATGAACTTCCTTTTGATAGTAACGCTGGAAGAGTCCTTTTTAGAACAGGGTTTTTATTCGAACTTGCACAAGAACAAGATTATATTAAATGGGAGGTTATTCAAAAAGGCAAAGGAAAGGGAGGCAAAAATTATATAAGGGTAACAAATATAAGAGATAAGAAAGTAAAAACAAAAGAAATCCTAAACAACTATAAAGAGATGTTAAAAGCATTTTTCAATGAAAAAACAAATTCAAATAGCATAAAAATTCAAAGGATCCCAAATTTACTTATACATAAACTGAATTCATCAAAGAATAGAGACTTTTCGATTGCAAATTTTGACAACGGTCTTATTTATGTTGGGCTTAATTATTGCTTTAACCACAAAAACCCTGATTGCAAAAACTGTCCTCTAAAAGAATCTTGCAAAGGAAATAACAAATATAGAGAATTGATTAAAAATTACGCAACATAATCAAAAAGGGGGCTTATTGCCCCCTAAACTTTATTAAGTAAGATTTCGTTTACTACGGATTCACAAAAGTTATCCTTCCATCTACTTCTTTATATACTTTTGGATTTGCCTTTATGTAGGAAACAAGGTCGTCCCTCATATAGTTTCCAGTGACAATCTTTACAGAAAGGGCATTCTTAAATGCTGTATAGCCATCGCCACCCGCTGCCATAAAATCATTTGTTGCAACCTTATAGACTTTATTCAGGTCAAGCGGTGTGCCATCTGTAAGAGTTACTTCAACCACACGTTTTCCTGGAGGATTCTTGAGATTTACCTTTACTCTAATTCCTGAAATTTGAGGGAATCTACCTGCCTTAGCCTCGTACTGTGAGAATCCATTTTCAAGTGCTGCAAGAATATCAGAACCTTTCAGTTCGAGAAGCAGAAGTAGGTTATTAAATGGAAGGACCGTGTAAACAGTGCCAACGGTAATTGGCCCTTTTGGAATGCTCGCTCTTATGCCACCGCCATTTGTGATAGTAATATCCGCCTTTGCAGTTTCTCTCATCCAATCCGCAATAAAATCACCAAGATTGGTCTCCTCGAGTCTTATTTTGGACTGATCAAGGTCAACAAGCGCCTCACCAATCACTTCTGACATCTTCTTTGTTATTTCCTCATTGTATGGCTTAATTATCGAGGCAATAGTTGGGTCTTCCTGTATATCGCCTGTAATTGGTATCAGTTTATAATCCTCTTTTACGAGTTTTACTGAATTTGCGGTTGTCTCAAAATAGAGTTTTACTCTTCCAAGGTTATTACCGTAACAACCAGTTTGAACAATGTATGTACCATTTACAATATCAGGTTTTTCTAACACGGTGTGCGAATGGCCACCAATTATAAGGTTTATTCCACTTACCTTAGATGCAAGTTCTTTATCGCCGAGACTACCTGTGTAGTAATCTGTTCCTGTATAGCCAAGGTGAGAAAGAAGAATAATAAAGTTGGAGTTATCTTTTAATGTTGAGACTGTGTTTGTTGCAGTCTTGACAGGGTCAAGAATTTCAAGCCCTTGAATACCGTTGGGGTTCACAAGAATTGGAAGTTGAGGAGTAGTAAGCCCAAAAATACCGAGTTTTACAAAACCAAATGGCTTTATATCATATGGCTTACTCATAAATGTAGAGTTTGTCTTTGTGTCGATAATATTGGAGCAAATATAAGTGTATTTTGCCTCAGATACTCTTTGAGCAAGTAAGTCCTTACCCCAGTCGAACTCATGGTTTCCAAATGTTGCATAGTTGTAGCCCATTGCGTTGTAGACTTCGATCACATCTTTCCCATCGAAGAATGCACCAATTGGAGGACCGCCACCAATTGCATCACCTGCATCAACAAGAAGGGTTCTATCTGGGTTGTATGCTCTTTCCTGCTGCACAACTGTGTAAATCCTTGCACTTCCACCAACAGGTTTCTTGTCTTTAGTAGTTCCGCCGAGCAGGTACATATGGAAGTCGTTTGTATGGAGAATTGTTACAACTGGGAACCTTGATGAAGCAAGCATATGGACAAAAGTTTCTCTTGTAATTGGCTTTCCTGCACCAAGTGTATCACCTGAAGGCTTATAGAATCCCATATAAACAAAGTAATTTACAAAGTCCTTTGCTTCAGGAAGAAGTGCAGATGCATCTTTAAACTTTGAAATGACATCTTCTGCCTGCGGGTTTGGAACCTTTAAAGCCCTTGATAGAACCAAAACTGCCTCTTCGAAAGTAACAGGATTGTTTGGCTTAAATGTCCCATCTGGATACCCCATAAATACCTTTGCCCTTGCAAGTGTCTCGATATAAGGAGATGCCCAGAAATCCTTTGGAGTGTCCTTAAAAGAGTACTGTGGAAGATTGAACCAGGGGATATAGTCATAAGGGAATGCTTTTACAATCATCTTCGCAAATTCTGCTCGTGTGAGAGTTCTTTCAAGATGAAGTGCTCCGTCTGGATAACCCTGGATAACCTGTCTGTCAAGAAGCACCTCTACATCAGCATTTGTTGGAGTTACTGCTTTGATACCTCCAACATGTGCACTCAGTGGTAAAAGCCCAATGAGCAGGGCAATTACCAACAAACCCAACAAAATCTTTTTCATCTCACTGCCCCCTTTCCTTCAAAAGTTTTTAACTGCTAATTATATTATACAGTTAATTCAAAAAATATACCCCGATGCCAAAACAATTTTAAATACGAAAACTTGCATTATTGAACTTTTACTGTATAATACAACAGGTAAGGAGGCGTATATGGAAGAGAAGAGAGTTCGTGATGGAGACCTTGTTCTTGAAGATGGAACGGTTATTCCAAAAGAATTAAGAACGCCTTGCGAAATCTGGTCAAGGCCTGTAGGATACCTTCGTCCCATCCAGCACTGGAACAACGGGAAAAGGGAAGAATTTAGAGAGAGAAAAAAGTTCAAAATAGAGGATCCGAAATAGAATTTTATAGCACATAAATTTAAAACATCCCCTTGAAAAAGAAATGTTACTTCAATTTCAAAAAGGCCGGGTAATGTATCCGGCCTTCAAATCTATTGACTAATAGTCAGTCAAAAGTAAAGACAACCTGCACATTCACATTAACTTTGAGTGTGCCACCTTCTACGGGAACATTTGCCTCGGCCTGTGCACCTGCAAATGATTTAAATATGGGCTGAGGGTAACTTATAGATTCAATTGCAATTGACTTAATACCTGTGACCTTGTAATTAGTGCTCTTTAAAGATGCATCTGCCTTTGCCCGAGCAATCTTCATAGCATTCTCTATCGCCTGAAGTTTAAGGTCTTCCTTATTAGATGCATCAAAAGAAATACCGCCAATATCATTCACACCTGCTTTAACAACTGCGCTAAGGATTTTCCCGGCATCGGCTATTTTTGTCTCCACTATGAAACTCTCAGATGCCCTGTATCCTTCGAGGGTTTGCTTTCCTGTCTGTGGATTGTAAGAATAAATAGGACTAAGTGAGAGATTAGATGTCTTTATCTTCTCTTTTGCAATGCCCTGATGCACAAGCACATCCACAATTGCATTTGCTTTTGTCGAAAGCCCGTCCATTGCCTTTGCTGGATCTGGGTCTTCAAAGAAGACGCCGAAGTTCAAGTAGGCAATATCTGGCGTAACTTCAACCATACCTTCCCCTGTTACAGAAATCGTGTGGTTCGTTGAGTCTGATTCTGCAGTCGCTTCACCCTTTGGAAGAGCTCTTCCACCAATAAAAATAACGCTTAAAATTGCAACAACCATTACCAAGACTAACAACTTTTTATTCATCTCTTTCACCTCCAATAATTAGATACAGGATCCCGGTAAAAAGTTCCACAAAAAGTAAAAAATTTTTCCATTTTATTTTTTCCCAAATCCTGTATAATGTGAAAATGGAAATGGAGAAGATAGAAAAAATTACAAAGGACATTTGTGAGAAACTTATAAAGCCCATAGAATCTGAAATTGAGGAACGGGGGCTTTATATTGGTGAAACCCTTTCAAAACTTGGAGAACTTGGTTTTATGGGGATAAGTATGCCTGAGGAGTTTTCGGGTATAGGGCTTCCCTTTAAGGAAGGTGTAAAGGCCTCTATAATACTCTCATACTACACAAGTACTATCTCTATGATTATAGGGGCACATCAACTTGCAAGCCTTTCAATCCTTATTGCCGGCTCAAACACACTCAAAGAAAAGTATCTTAAAAAACTCAACAGAGGTGAACTCATTGGTGCGTTTTCCCTCACAGAACCACACGCAGGCTCAGACCCAGCCAGTATAAAAACAACTGCCATTCTTGAAGGAGACTACTACATCCTTAACGGGACAAAGGCATTTGTTACAAACGCAGGATTGGCTCACATATATGTGATATTTGCGAAAACAAATCCTGAAAGTGGTGCAAGGGGCATTTCTGCATTTATTGTTGAGAAAGATAGCGCAGGACTTTCAATAGGACAAAAGGAAGAGAAGATGGCACTTCCATACCTTCCCAATGCCATGCTTACTCTCCACAAAGTCCGGGTGCCAAAAGAGAACCTCCTTGGGCGACCTAATACAGGTTTTCTTATTGCAATGAAGACGCTTGAGTCTGGAAGAGTTTTAACTTCGGCAGGTGCAGTTGGACTTATGGAAAGAGCAGTTGACGAGTCAATAAGGTATGCAAAGGGACGCATCCAGGGAGGACAACCCATTGCAAATTATGAGATGATCCAATCATATCTTGCGGAGATGAAGACATTACTTGAAACTTCACGGGAGATTGTGCTTAAGTCTGCGCAAGTTTTAGACTCAAAATCACCGCACTCAGGTCTTTACTCTTCAATTGCAAAGTACTATGCAACAAAATCTGCAGTCGATGTGACACGACTTGCAACCCAGATTTTCGGTGGTTATGGGTATATAAAAGGCTATGTCGTGGAAAGGCTCTATAGAGAGGCAAAGATGTTTGAGATTGTCGAAGGGACAAATGAAATCCAAAAACTCATAATTGCAAATCATATTTTAAAGGGGTGAAATTATGTACATTGTGATCTCAGGGAATATCGGCGCAGGGAAAACATCTTTAGCACAAATCATTTCAGAGGATTTGGGGTTTTCGGTCTATTTTGAAGACTTCCACTCAAATCTCTTTCTTAAAGACTATTACCAGGATATGAAGAGATGGGCATTTGCAACGCAGATCAACTTTCTTGCACTCCGTTACGAGCAGATTGTTCACCATATACTTCTATCAAAAATTCCTGCAGTGCTTGACAGGTCTATATACGAAGATAGAGAAGTATTTGCAAGAGCCCTTTACGAAGATGGACTTATGACGAAGGAGGAGTGGACTGTCTACGACAAACTCTACAATCTTATGGTCACCCACCTTCCAACGCCAAACCTCCTTATCTATCTTGAAAAGAGTGTAGATGAACTTCTAAGAAACATCAAAAAGCGCGGGCGTGACTTTGAAAAAATTCCAAGAGAATACCTTGAAAGCCTTGATAAGAGATATAAGGATTTCTATGCAAACTGGCACTTCCCAAAGATAAAAATCACAGACGACATATATGATGAAAGAATGAAGATCATTGAGAGGGTAAAGAATGCGCTGTACAATGCAATATATTAAAAGGGGGTTATCTTGCTTATATCAATCTCTGCTTCAAAGTTAAAGGAAGACCTGCTCAAAGTGCTTGATAGAGTTGAAAAGGGAGAAGCATTTGCAATTATAAGGAAGGGGAACATCGTCTCAGTTTTGATTGATTATGAAACCTATGAAGTACTCCGTGAAGCCTACGAAATCATTGAGAATAAAGAGTTGCTGAAGAAGTATCTCAATGAAAGTAAAAATCCTTGATGACCTTTCTGTTGAATTTGAAAGAGGAAAAAAGGTCTATAAAAATGGAAAAGTTTTCTACAGTTATTGTATAGATAGTGGAAGAATACCCTTTTCTTTTATTATTCTTTCTTCAAGAGGATTTGACCTTGAAAGGATAAAAAGCATTGTGCTTTTTATAGAAGGCCTCAATCTTACCTATCTTACAGATATAGTGTTTGTAGTGGGGGATGAAAATGCCTTAAAGTATTTATCAGAAGTCTATAGAGATAGACCTTATAAAGCAATTGTATCTCATAGTGCTGGGAATCCTGTATTCTCCTCTTTAAAGTGTGGGCTCAAAGCAGTTTCTATGCGCTCAAAGGGTGCTGTAGTCATTTTCGCAAATAGACCAGCACCAACGGTTGCTACCCTTAAAAAAATAGTGGATACCACTTTAAGCGGTGGAGAAATTGTCATCCCTGTTAAAAATGGCAAAAGAACCCACCCTATCGCAATAAGTAAAGATATGTTCGAAACACTTAAGAATTTAAGAAAAGAAAAAGGTCTCCCGTATATCTTAAAAAAGGACTTGGATAAGGTAAAAGAAGTGACGGTGGAATAAATAACGGAGAAAGTCCTACTTCACGATAAATATCACTTTTATGGTTGTAATAGGTGATTGAATCCCTTCAATATTACTCTCTACAATCTTTGCGCCCTTAAACTCTTTAATGGTATTCAAAAATTGTGTCACCTTTCCACTCTCTACTTCAAATGTATAGGTGAAACTTTTCTCGTCTTCTCCTTTAAGTGCATAAGAACGCTTGAGTTCGTCTAAAAGGTCATTGAGTTTCTCATATTCAATCTCTACTTTAAGAGTAGACTCACCTTGAACGGAGGGGACCATAAATCTTGGTGTGCCAGTCTCGTTCTGGGTCGACTTCATCACAATGTGATGAGGTATAATAGCATTTCTTACAAGGGGGATAAGCAGAATAACTACAACAAGAGCAAGGGCAAAAGCATACCTAATGTGCCTTTTTCTTCTATACACGCTTTCCAATTTTGAATTAAAGTCAGGTGAAGGAACCTTTAACTCTTTGAGTCTCTCTTTCATAGATTTTATCTCTTCATAGTACTGCAGGACAACACTTTCTTCAAGGAGAGAGGCTACTTCTTCTCTATCTATCCTTCCATCAACAAACTCATTTATTTTTTCTCTTATTTTTTCTTCCATTCTCTTCTCCATAAATTAGATACGAAAACTCATAAAAAAGTTCCATATACACTAAAAATACCCAAACTCTTTTAAAATGCTTCTGAGTTTTTCTCTTGCCCTTGTCAAACGGGATTTTACAGTTCCCAACGGTATAGCAAGCAAATCTCTGACCTCCTCATAAGAGAGACCTTCTACATCAACAAGTGTTATAATTTCGCGCTCATGCACATCAAGCCTCCCCATCGCCTCGTAAAGCATATCCTTCCGATCATCTTCTAAAAAATATGCCTCTTTTTCCTCGCTCTTTAAATCATCTCTGAGATCAACTCTATTCATCTTATCAAAATATTTTTTCAGTTCATTTCTTGCAATTCTATAAAGCCAGGTTTCAATCCTTGACTCTCCTTTAAAGCCCTTTATATACCTGAATGCATTAATATATGTTTCGATAACGATGTCCTCGGCAATATGCCTGTCGTGACAGACCTGGAGAAGAGAGTTAAAAAGGAAATCCTGAGTAACTCTCACAAGATATTCCTGTGCAACCCTGTCACCTTTTTTGAGGCGTTCAACTAATTCTCTTTCGTCCACACTTTATTATATACTAAACTCATCTTTGTGGAAATTTTCTCCTTTTTCAAGCAGTTTCACATTTATTTGACTTATTTATCTACTATGCGTGTGAATCCCTCGCTAAAATGAGTGGAGACTTTAGATTAGCACAATATTAAAAACTCCAAAAACATTTTAAAGGGCATTTCACGAAAAACAAAAACCATCTTATAATTAATATATGAAAGTTTTAATTGGGATAATTTTTTCGTATGTAATGGGTTCTATTCCATTTGCATATATTATAACAAAATTAAAGACCTCACTGGATATAAGAGAAATCGGAAGTAAGAATATGGGGAGTGGTAATGTGTTTCACTCCGTAGGCATAAAAGAAGGACTGCTTGTGCTTTTTCTGGATATAGAAAAAGGATGTTTATCAACAATTTTTTCTTATTATATCCTTAAACTTCCTCCACATCTTGTGTTGCTTGTTTCATTCTTCGCAGTGTTAGGACATATATGCCCCATATTTTTAAAATTCAAAGGTGGAAGAGGCGCTGCAACGACATTGGGGATTCAGATTACATTTCTCTTTTCATACCTAAGGGAAAAAGGACTTTTTGTCTTTCTACCTATCCTCCTTATATACCTTCTTCTTATAATAACAACCAGATCGCAGGTTATCAGTCTATTTTTCCTGTTTCCCTTTTATCCGATTCTGCTGTATGCAGTTTCAAGGGATGTAAAAATATTCCTTGTTAACCTCTTTTTCGTCATTGCATTACTTCTCTCTGGATTACCTTCTTTCAAAAGGGAGTTCAAAAAATTAAAAGAAGGGAAAAGATGAAAAAGAAAGATACAGGAAAACTTATTGCGATACTTCTTTTGATTATACTCTTTACGATAGGTGCCTTCACTTATGTTTCGATAGAGAATAAAAATAAGGAAAGTTACTCTGTTATGCTCTTCTTCTATGACCCAATCCCGAGGGAACTCGTTCCCCTCAATATGAAGATAGAAGGGACTCCTGAAGTAGTGACAAAAAAGATATTTGAATATCTAAAATCACCACCGGATATAAATTATTTCCCTACAATAGGGCATGAACTCTCCTTAGGTTATGCAAAGTTTTCAAATGGCACTCTCACTATAAACATCCTTTCGCATAATACAAAGAAAAGCGAAAAGGAGGCCTATATCACTTTTCTAAGCCTTGCAAATTCTCTTAAAAGTATAAAAGGTGTAGAGCATCTAAATGTGCTTATGGATGGAGAGAAGAAAACGACATTCCTGGGATATGTAAGCATAGAGGATACCTTGAATAACCTCACCTCCACACTTCCAAAATTTAAAATGGAAAATCTCTATTTTCTCACACCTGATTGTAAATATCTTGCTGTAGAAAAAAGAGAAATGAAAATCGAAGACTCTCCACTCATTTTCGCAAAAAAAGTGCTCGATGAGTTATCCTGCGGTTCGCATATCGGGCTTATATCTCTATTAAAAGAAGATATGATAAGAAGCATTGAAATAAAATCCGGAGGCATTGCAGTTGTAGACTTCACAGAGAGGATAAACGATGTTTCTATGGGTAGTAACACCGCTCAATTATTCGTAGGAAGCATTGTAAATTCACTTACAGAAATAAGGGAAATAAACAGTGTAAGTTTTGAAGTAGAAGGGAAACCTGTAGATACACTCTTTGGCGTAGTAGATACCGGAGCGCCTCTCCTTCGGTTCAATAGACCATTAGGGACACATTTCCTCATTCCCTACTATGTAAAAGATGTAAATGGAAACAAAGTCTTTGTGCCTGTCCCAACTGAAGAAAAAGAAGTAAACCTCAATGCCTTAATAGCACTTCTACAGTCACCACCTCCCGGACTCTATAGCGACATAAAGGATGTGTCTTTCACAATGCTCAAAAAAGAGGGGGATACTCTAAAGGCAGAAATAAAGAGAAAATCGGTGCTTTCGGCAGATGCAATAGAAAACATAAAAGAGGAAGTACTTTTCAGTTTTACAGAGATAGAAGGGATAAACAAAATCGAACTCTTCATTGGAGAGGAGGTGTTTCTCCTTTCAAGATGAGATACATTTCAAAAGGCGTGTATTACAACGGACAGTTGTTAAAAGACACTGGTTTTGAAGTTATTGATGGTGTATTTAAAGAGATCCTCCCGAATGAAGACATAAAAAGGAGAGGAAAATTTGTTTCTTTAGATGGTTATGTGTATCCTGCCTTTATTGAATCTCATGCACATATTGGTGAAGTCCATAATATGCTCACCTATGTGGATGGGAGTACTATTTCAAGCGAAAAAGAACTGGAAGAAGCCATACAAAAAAGTGACCCTGCCTTTATTTTCAATGTGGACTTTAACAGGTTTCCAAAAGAGACTTTCAGAAGACTGTTCTTTTTCAACCGCTGTCTCTTTATCCAGAGTAAGGATGAACACTCTGTATTTGTTTCAAAGAAGTTTCTTACCGAAAAAGGAATAGTGATAAAAGACGGAGAAGACATTTCATCTGGCCTTTATGATGGCATATTTATTGGCATATTAAAAGATAAGGCAATAGACTATGTGAAGTCACTTAAGATAGTAAAACCAACCGAAGAGAGTATTAAAAAGGTCGAAGACTATTTTCTTTCAAGAGGCATTGTAAGCATCACAAATTTTGACTACTATTTTAAAGATTACCTTCCTATGATAAATCATCTCAATATCGTGCAGGGGATTTCGCTTGAACATCTTGACGATGCGGTATCCGAAGGTATAAAAACAGGCGATAAAACTACTCATTTTATCTATGGGCCTTTAAAAGTATTCTTAGATGGAAGTTTAGGTTCACAAACTGCCTCTATGTATGAGGACAAACCATTCAAAGGCGTACTTCTTTTAGACGATGACGCCTTCTATGATGTTGTAAAGAAGGCAAATGAAAATGGTATTAAGGTTGCAGTGCATGCAATAGGAAGCAGGAGCATTCATATAGCGCTTTCTGTCTTCAAAAAAGTAAATATTGTAAAGGATAACCGTATAGAACACCTGCAATTTATTGATGAAAGAGACTATGACCTTCTTAAGGAAACGCCATTCATTCCTTCAATGCAACCTTACCATGCAGTTTCAGATGAATACCTCTTCAAAAAGTATTTTGGAAGTTATCGTTTTGCATATGCGTGGCTTTCAGTTTACACAGCAAAAGGTGTATTGATCTTTGGTTCTGATGCGCCAGTCGAAGATGCCTCTGTGTTAAAAGGGCTCTACGCAGCGACTCACAATCCGCTTTCGAAGGAAGAGAGCATCCCTCTCCATATTGCACTCTCTGCGTATACAGAGTGGGGTAGCATATACAACTACCTTACAAACACGGGGAAGATAGAAAGGGGATTTTATGCCCACTTTGCTGTCCTAAAAATGCCACTTCACCAAAATAACTTACTGGATAATGAGGTTGTAGCAACTGCAAAAGGTGGTGAGATTGTATGGACGAAATAGAACTAAAAGTTATCTCCTCTGTTGCAAAGGATAGATACCTTCTTATGAGGAGTATTTCAGAGGGACTTGAAAAGGAGCTTTTTGAATCCCCTGAAGCAAAGACTTTGTACGAGTACATTGTGTCAAAATTCTCAAAGAGTTCCAATGTGATAGACCTCGAATTCTTAAGGGAAACAATAAAAGAAGATGGGCTCCTCACTAACAAAGTGGATGAACTTATAAACGCCATTGTAAAGGAAGAGCCTCTTACCTTAGAGATGCTCCTCAATTATATAGAGGCACTCAAAAGAAGAGCAAGTGAAAAGACACTTTTAAATATCGCAAAGAAAATCGAGAACTATATTGAATCAAAGGCAAAAAGGGAAGACCTTGTTGAGTTCACTGGAAATGTTGTCTCAGAATTACGAGAGGTCATCACAGGAAAGACAAAAAGGAAAATATTGCCATTGAGGAGTTATTTAATAAGATTTACAGCAGAACTTGAATCCCGAACAGAGAACATAAAATCAATACTTGGTTATTCTCTCGAGCCATTCTCATGCCTGAATGAGAGTCTATCAGGTGCAAGAAGAGGCTTCTACTATGCGCTTGCAGGTGCACCCCGTAGAGGAAAGACAAACCTTATGCTTAGACTTGCAACTGCTATATCTATGAACGAGCATATACCTGTTCTTTACTACTCCTGGGAGCAGACAGAGAGGGTGCTATTTTTGAGAATTCTTTCGCAGGAAACACTCATACCTCCATATCTCCTTGAGACAGAGAGTATCTTTAAAGACCCCGACCTTTCAGAACGCTTTAATTACGGTTATGCAAAAGTTGAACAGTTTATGAATTATATATATCTTATCGAAGGAAGGAGAGAAGACACAATAAATAGAATAAGGTCTCATGCGCTATCAGTTATGCAGGAACAGGAGACAGACAGAATCGCTATATTCATCGACTACCTGCAAAAAGTCCCAACGACAATACTTTATCAGGATTTAGCGCAGCAGGTAGATGAGGTATCGGGTGGTATCGCAAATCTTTCAACTGAATTAAATGCACCAATTTTTGCAATTTCTTCTCTTGACAAAGAAGGCGCAAAACTTGATGCAGAAGAGAGTAAATCACGCCCTACAATGTTTAACTGCACGGGCGGTGGAGATATCGAGTACGACGCAGATGTCGCTATGGTTTTAGTAAAGGATTTCAAAGACACAAATGTCCTCTATGAGAAAATATATAATGCCGCAAAGGAAGGGCGTATTGACCCTACGAGGATTCCCCACTTCGACATCGTCAATCTTCACATTGATAAAAATAGGGATGCACCATTTGGAGGAAATATCGTTATCCAGTACCTTTTCCTCATTGAAGACAATACACTTGTTGAAATAGGTTATAAAGATATAGGCGAAGAGAGAACTTATGCAAAGATTTCAAAAATATTCGAGTGGATGCTTAAAAATGGGTACCTCGTGAATATGAGATGAAAATAGCTCTTTTAATAATAGGTGATGAAATTTTAGATGGTCTAAGGAAAGATAGAAATTTTAGAATTGCCCAAAACCTTCTAAAAGATGTCCATAAGATAAGCATAGTATTATTTGTAAGAGATAACCTTAAAGATCTCACTAAAGCCTTACGCTTTGTGAAGGATTCAGCGGATGTTGTTATCACTTCAGGTGGATTGGGGCTTACACCTGATGATGTAACACTTAAGGCATTTTCAGTTGCTTTCCACATTGAACTTACAAGGAACCCGGAGAAGAAAGATATTGCAAAAAAGAATATCGAAAGAGTTTCGGCATTCCAATACAATAACTACATAGATGAACTTTCGATAGGGCTTTCGGGTGGCACCCCAATTGAAAATCCTGTTGGTGTTGCAGCAGGCGAAAAAATAAAAGTAGACAAAACAACTTTTTATATCTTCCCAGGAGTCCCCAAGGAATTTGATGCAATGGTTAAAATTATCGCAAATGAGTTTAAAAAAGAATTAAAAGAGTTTAGAGTAGAGTATGAGGTTAACGAAAAAGAGGCAAGCCTTATTAAAGTCCTGAGAATGATTGAGGAAAAATTTGGAATAAGGACTGCCTCCTACCCTCCTATCGAACAAGGTGAAAAACTCAAAATAATACTTTATGGAAACGAGATTAAACTTAAAGAAGCAAAAGAGTATTTTGAAAATACATTGGAAGAGGCACAAATATACTTTGAAGAAAAAAGCCCCAGCCACACCTCGTAACCCCCACCTCGAAAGAGGCATCTGGGGTATTTACTCTCAAAAAGAGAGTAAGTTTTGAGGTTGTAGCCAGAGCAAAAGTATTTTATAAAAATAAAAAATTTTTGCAAGTTCCCCTGACTTTAACGAGAAGACATAGAAAAAAGACTGTTAACACAAACAAACACTTGCTTAAAAAACACCATAGTTATAAAATTGTGGTATTTGACTATAATGTAATAGTGACTCAAATGGCAATTAAAAAACAAGTTATAGAAGCAAGGAGTTTCGCAAAACTAAATTTAACACTTGAAATCACAGGGAGTATTGATGAGTTTCATACAATTAAATCACTCTTTCAGAAGGTCGATTTTTGCGATCTCATAAAAATTGAATTTCGTTCAACTGGTATCGACAAAGTATACTTTTCCACACCAATTAGAAGCAAAACTTCAACAGTAGATAAGGCAATAGCCCTCTTCAAGGAAAGGACAGAGATAAAGGAACACATATCAGTGTATGTTGAAAAAAGGATTCCTATGGGGAGTGGCCTTGGAGGTGGCAGTTCTAATGCAGCCACAGTACTGTTGCTACTCAATAAAATATTTAAAGAGCCACTCTCAAAGGCACATCTTATTGAAATCGGCGCACTTGTGGGAAAAGATGTACCATTCTTTCTAAATGGGCCAACTGCAGTTGTAAGCCATTTTGGAGAAGTCGTAGAAGAAATTACCCCACTAAAAAATATGTATTTTCTTCTTGTTCATCCGGTGTTTTATCACAGGACAAAGAAAATGTACACAATGTTTAATGAGTTTAATACAGGATACTCTGATGGAAGCAAAACAAAGGCGCTTGTAGAAGTTATACAAAGTGGAAATTATGATGCAAAAACAATAGATAAACTCTGCTATAACGATTTTGAAAAAATGCTTTTAGAAAAATCTGACAAGTTCAAGGAATTCAAGGAAGTTGTTGAAACAATTGCTGAGGTAACATTCCATCTTACAGGGTCAGGTTCCACCGTTTTTGCTGTTTTTGACTCAAAGAAAGAAGCAGAAAAAGTAAAAAATGTCTTAGATAAGTTTAAGTTCAGGACTGACCTTGTAAAGTCAATTTAAGGCATATTTATACTCTTAAGGAGTTCTTGTGCTTCCTTACAATAAGGATAATATCTCAATTCTTTCTCTAAATATGCTTTTGCATCTGTAATCTTGCCCTTCTTCAAAAGAATTTCTCCTAAAAGGTAATTTGCAAGCGGATACTTTTCATTAATCGACAGAGTTTTTCTACAGAGTTCCTCTGCTCTCTTCAAATCTCCTTCTGCCAAGGATACATTTGCATAAGACCATAGTGCATCAGCATTATTAGGATTCTCTTTCAAGACAGATATAAGCAAAACTTCTGCATCCCTATAATCACCAAGATGGTAATAAGAAAGGGCAAGACGGACTTTATCCTCGTGTCTTTCCCTTACCTTCAAAATACTTTCATAAATTGAAACCGCTTTTCCATAATTACCCTGTAGATAATAAGTCCAGGCAATTTCTGACAGGACATCAGGATTATCGAACCCGTAATCCTTTAAAGATATATTGAATTCACTCATAGCAGAAGAATAATCCCTTGCGCATCTTTCTTTTATGCCTTTCAACAAGTGGAATTTATTTTCTATCTTTGCATAAAGAGGTATTCCCTTAAGCCCGTAATTATCAATTGCCTGTATCCTTACATAGTAGTATCCATCTTGTTCAAGAGTCATATTAAATTTATTCTCTTTAGTCTTCACAACTTTCAATATATCAGTCATTTCCGGATCTTTTGCAATCATAACTTCGTATTCTTTTGCTTCTTTTATTTCTTCCCAATTGAATTGCAAACTTCCATCGGTTACATTTAAGAACGTAAAGTTGTAAACAGGGTGGAGCAATTGCAGCACTTTATAACCATCTTTATCTACATATATACCGTAACCTTTTTCGCTAATAACCTTATTAAGTGATACTTTCCCATCAAATACAGAAGTGTTAGAATAATCTTTTTCAGAAACTACATCAAATTCTGTTCCAACATCTACGAATGTGCCATAGTTTGTTGAAACACGGACTTTTGTATTCTTTGAAGAAACAGAAGCATCCCCTTTATTTAGGCTAATAGAAATAATACTCTTGTTGCCAAATAGATTTTTGCTAACCTTCTTTATATCAAATGAAGCATTGTTTAATAACTTTATAGTTGTCCCATCTTGAAGAGTTAGAACAGTTAAAACTTCATTCCTTTTAGTAGAGACCTTATGTGGTAGAATTGGGAAGTAAGCAAGGCTTCCAAAAATAACTAATACTGGCAAGACAAAAAGTAAAAACTTTTTCATTGTATTAAAGCCTCTATTTGCTAATATAACTCTTGGAATAGTGATGATAAAGGTTGTTCCGCTACCCCTTTCGCTTTCAATATCAATGGTGCCTCCGTGTGCGTCAATAATCCTCTTTGTAACAGCAAGACCAATCCCATAGCCTGGTTGCATAAAAGCATTTCTTCCTCTATAAAACTCTTCAAAAATATTTTTAAAATCTTCTTTTGGAATTCCTATACCTGTATCCCTAACTTTTATAACAACAGAGTTTGGTGCGTAACTCAATTCTATGAAAACAGACCCATTTTCTACATTGTACTTAAAGGCGTTTTCTATAATATTTTTCAAAGCTTTTTCAATCCAGAACGGATCAATTTCTGCAATACAGGGCTTATCTAAACCAGCCGTTTCTAAGCGTATATTCTTTTTAATGTAAAGAGGTGTAACTTTCCTTAGAATTTCACCTATTATTTTACTTACATCTTCCTTCTTTGTTTCAATTTGAAGTCTTTCGCTTATCTTCTCAAGGTCCAGAAACTTTTCGATTGTATCAATAATTTCCCTGTTAGCAGACTGCCCCTGTTCGATAAGGGAAATTAAATCAGTATTATCCTGAAGCCTTTCTTTCAAAAGTTCATAAACCAAAGATACAGTTGAAAGAGGAGTCTTTAAATCATGGAAAAGGATTCTGTAGTAATTTCTTAACTTTACCTGTTCCTCTACATTGGTTTCAAGTGCTTCTTTCTGGCCGAATATCAAAGACCTTAAGTAAAGTACAAAACTTAATAGTTGTAGAATAGTAAGAATCAAATCTTCGTTCACTGCATTACCTTTTGCGCCACTTAATATCACAAAATAATCTTTATCAAATTTTCCAAGCCTTATTAATACCTCATCTCCATTTTTTATATACCCTGGCTCGCTACTCTTTGAGAAATTGGTCAATTTTACCCCATTTAACTTTTTATCAAGTTCTTCCAGGAAAATTAATTCTGGATTTTTTGAATTGTATAAAGAAGCCTGATTGTTAACATCGTCAATTTCTACTGCAATGACATTGCCACCTTCGAAAATATTTTGAATAAAATTAGCAATATCAAACAAAAGAGAATTTTCAAAAAATCTTTCTTGAGAATCTGCACCAACTCCTTAAGAACCCCAGTATCATTACTCATACAGTTTTCTCCATTTTCTTTCTTGGAATATGTCCCCACTTTCTTGCTCTAAATCTAAATGTAGCAAAAAACGCAACAAATGCAAGAAGTTCTTTATAAAAAACGAATTCAAAGAAAGCAAATAATATCAATTTAAAAACATCCTTCAAAGATTCATACCTAATGAAGAGGAGATTATCCATTAGGATACTGCCTATTGTAATAAAAATACCCCATAGAATTGCAACAAAGAAAAAGATAATAGCAAACTGAGTATTTAAGAGTCCAAAAATCCATAGAACTGGAATAAGAACATATCCTATGAATTCTATAATAGGTCCTAAAAATTCGATGAGTATGAAATAAGGAAAACCGATCATTCCTGCAGTCTTATAGCGTGGATTAAATGACATCCTGAAATTATATAAAAGTACATCAATGAGCCCTCTTCTCCACCGGTCTCTCTGCCTTATAAGGGAACGCCAACTATCCGGTACCTGTGTCCAGCAGACTGGGTCCGGTATGAAAATTATTTTAAACGGAATTTTATTCTCAATACAGTAGCGGTGTAGTCTTACAGTAAAATCCATATCCTCACCTACAGTTTTTCTATATCCGTTTATCTTTATTGCAAGGTCTTTTCTGAATATTCCAAAGGCACCAGAGATAAGAAGAAGTGCTTTTAAGTTCCCTAAAGTTGTTCTTCCCATAAGAAAAGCACGGGTGTACTCAATTGTCTGAAAAACCTCAACTGCTTTGGTAGGAGCATGTACTTCTATAACACGCCCTTCTCTTACCTTACATCCATTCAATACTCTTACAATTCCTCCTGCTGCTACAACTTCTTTGTCCTCTAAAAAAACCTCTGATATCCTTAATAGAGACTTTTCTTCCAGAAGAGAATCAGAATCAATTGAACAGAATATGGGATATTTAGAAATATTTATTCCCGCATTTACTGCGTCAAACCTTCCTCCGTTTTCTTTATCTACCACCACAAGATCAGGATAATCCAGAGAAATATAAACACCTTTCACATTTTTAGTGTGGATAAATTCTTGATAAGGTCTTGAAACTTTCCTCAGGGAAAAGTTATCAATCAATACCTGCATTGTATTATCAGTTGAGCCATCATTTACAACTATGATTTCAAATTCTGGATAATGAAGGGTAAGGAGTGACTTTAGATTCGACACGATTACTTTTTCCTCATTATAGCACGGGACAATAATAGAAATAGGTCTGTACATTTCGCTTTGAAGCATTACTTCATACTCTTCATCAACAATGCTCCTTGACCTTATAAAAAGGAACCTAAAAGACATTAGTAAACTTAATGTGTAAAATGAATTTACAAAGATGAAGTAGAAAAATACGAAATACTGGAAAGTAAAGAGAAAAAAGTGTAAAACGCTACGCAAGATTAGCTCCCTCCAACGCATATTTTGCAATTTCACTTGCAAGACCAATGCCATTCCTTTTTGCTTTTTCTAAAAATTCAATTCCAACTCTTCCAAACTGCAAAAGAGTTTGCGCTGCATTCATTGCTACAGTTGGTTCTGGGTCAAAAAGGAGAGAGTAAAGTATGGAGACTACGCTAATATCACAAATGCCTGCAAAGTTTGCAGCAACTGCCCTCACACGCCAATCCTCCATATCCTTTAAATATTGCTTTAAGATGTTACAACTTACCTCTCCTCCCATCCTTCCAAGCGCCCTTGCAACGGAGATACGCATTAAAGGATCGTTAGAGTTAGCATAACCTGCAATTATGGGTACTGCTTCATAAACCTTTTCTAAACCAAGCGCCTCAAACAATGCTCTTCTGCCTAAACTATCAAGCAATTTGGCATACAAAGAGAGAAACCTCATTCCCTTTTCAGAATTCCGAAATTCTCTAATTCTCCTTATCACATTTATAAAAATTTGCTCTACATACTTAAAACCCAGATCCTTAACTTCAGATATTTTTTCATACATAAGGTCTAAGTGATCAATTTCAAATACAAAAGACAAAGCAAAAACCGCCTTCTTTATAACATATGGGTGCTTTTCGACTTTAAGAAGTTCAACAAGTGGTTGCCGTGCTTCACTTAAACGAGTAAATCCAAATTTTTCTGCGTATTTACCTCTTATGTAGAACCGCTTTGACTTAAGCATCTTAGAAAAATATTCAACATATCCGTTCTTTCTTAGCAAATCCTGAACCTTATTTGCAAAATCACCTCTTAAATTTCTTAGCGTATCCAATAACAAATCACCTACAACCTCATAAGAAAACCTATCTTTAGGAATTTCAAGCAAAAGTTCATCATCAAACATCTTGCTTGCTATAATTTCGGTAAATTTTTCTCTTGAATACCGTTTCTTCTTTTCTCTTCTTTCAGTCAAAATTTTATCTATCACAAGATACAAAAAGAGAACGCTATCTAATATTAAAAGTAAGAAAAGGGTAAAAATTATAAAACTCCTGAAATAATGAGATGTTAAAAATACAGGATACATTTTAATCACCAATTAGCCTATCAATTCTAATGAGCAATTCTTCCATACTAAAAGGTTTCCTCAAATAATCATCTGCTCCTAATGCAAATCCTCTTTTTAAATTTACATCCTGAGAAAGTCCAGTGAGAAGAATAACAGGGATATTGCTTGTTGCCTTGTCGGATTTTATCTTTTTCAATACTTCAAATCCAGAAAGAACAGGCAAGTTTACATCCAGGATAACAATATGAGGTAAAAATGATTTTACCTTTTCTATGCCACATAGCCCATCTCTACAGGTCTCCACTTCAAAACCCTTCCCAGCAAGCGCTATTTTTAGCACATTGGCAAGTAAGTCGTCATCTTCTACCACAACCACTCTCTTCATTACGCACCTCAATAACAATGAAGTTTATTTAAATTCATTAAATATTTTAACACATCCTTTAGAATTTTAGAAATTGACAAAATTGTACGAATTTAAAATTGATAACCAAAATCTCAATTTAGTTATGAAATCAACTTCAAAATATTTATACTACAATTTCTCGACTTTTTCTATGTATTTTTTGACATCAAACTTCTTGTAAATTGATTTTTCACTCATATACCTTACTTTGCCAAATATTGGGCGTTC
>Ga0315298_1002679_pt1 | contig 29649 bp, 37 predicted proteins | sample WHS_1_MG_FD_203077 | JGI IMG/M metagenome (GOLD analysis project Ga0315298, IMG submission 203077) | Extremophilic microbial mat communities from Washburn Hot Springs, YNP, Wyoming, USA - WHS_1_MG | ecosystem: Environmental > Aquatic > Thermal springs > Hot (42-90C) | place: USA: Wyoming... | reverse complement strand
AATGCTTTTTTGTTTGGCTTTAGAGTCCTATTTGGGTTTGGAGTTTGACTTGGAAGAGTTTGCTGGATAACGGTTGGTTTGTTAGGGTTGTTCTTGTTTTGTGGCTAGTTAGCACTATATTTGTCGTTCTTTTATTGGGTAGGGTTGACTGGGTTGTTCATCACGAACTTTATAATTATGGATTGCAGTTTAGTATGGAATGGGCTTCGGTTTATTGGGCTAACCTTCGTATGATTTACGTTTTCCTCGGAATTCCGATCTGTCTCAGCGGTTTATATTTTGTTCTGGATGCTTGGCGCTTTATCAGTATGAGGCGGAGTGCAGGTGCTGTTGAATACAAGCCTCCCGTCCCTGCCAAATCTTCACAGCGTGTTAGGAAGGAGGCTAAGGCTGTTGAGCAAAACCATATGCTTATCAGTTGTCCAAAATGTAAAAAGGTCTTCAGCAAACCCCTAGTCATGTTAGATTTCAGTACTGGTAAAAGCCGGCTTGTCAACGTTTGTCCATACTGCAATTATGTTTTAAGCAGCGAAGAATCCTCTGAACCAGATGTTGGAGTTCTCGATTTTGAAAAGAGAAAAGTGAAGGAACAGTAATTCGATAGTGAGAATATTTGCTATCGAAGTGGCATGGCTTTTAATGTTTTGCATACATCCCCTTTTCTTTTTAGAAAGATCAAATTAGAAGCTGTATGGTTTACGCGCTTGCATTTGGAAGCTAAGATATGTTCGCAGAAATTAGTGTATTTTATAAAGTTAAAGTTGATAAATTTTGTTGTTTGAAAATTTGGAGGGTTAGAATGGTTGACGAGAGGTTAAGTGCGCTTGGCCGTTTTATTTTTGTTGAGGGTGTTTTGGTTTTTGCTTTTGTTATGCTGTTGCATTTGGATTGGATTGTGCATAATATGCTTTATAGGTATAATCTTGTTTTTAGTTTAGATTGGGCTGTGCCTTATTGGACTGCTTTAAGAATTGTTGCTGGATTGCTAATTACGGCTATTGCGTCCATCGCTGTTTTGGTTTTTCTGGCTTTTAGAAGGGCGAGGAGAGAAGCGGAAAAGGTTGTTTACATTTGCAAGTCTTGTGGAAATGCTTGGGTTGAACTTGATAGAAATGTTAAAGTTGGGGCGAAGCTGCCTAAATTTAAGATTCTTAGAAGCTGCGCTACCTGCGATAGGAAGATTCTTGAGGAGTGAAGCTGCGGTTGTTACAGTGAATTTGATGGTTATTTTCGTCTTTTGATGAGTATTGTTGCTGCTATTATTGCGCCAACTATGATGATGGCTGCGAGTATTATCCAGACTGGGATAGCTGTGGGTGCTTGTGCTTTCAGGCCTTGTATGGAAATTTTTATTTCACCTATGTCCGTTTTGATGGTTGCTATGTCGCCGCTTATTGAGATGAGTGTCCCATTTATATCGCCGAGGGTGGTGTTTATGGTTGTTATGTTTCCTTCGACGTTTGCGATTTTCGCGTTAATTTTTTCTATGCTTGTTTGTATTGTGCCCAGTGAGGTTTCTATTGTTGCTGTTGTTCCGTTTAGGCTGACGAGGGTTGCGTTGATTTGGTTTAGGTTTATTTGGATTTCGCCTATGTTTGTGGTGATTATGGCTAGTGTTCCGTTGATGTCTTTGATGGTTGCGTTTATGGCGCTGATGTCTGTTTGAATATTGCCTATGCTTGTTTTGATTTCTGCTATGCTTTCCTTTATTGATGTTATTGTTCCGTTGATTTCGCCTAAAACGGTGCTGATGGTTGCGATGTTTCCTTCGACGCTTTTTAGTTGAAGCTTGATTACATCGGCGTCGGCTTTTATTATTCCTATGTTTGTTTCTATTGTTGCTATTCTTCCGTCTATGCTGACAAGTTTTGCATTGATGTCTTCAAGGGATGTTTTGATTATGCCTACGTCGGTTTTGATGGTTGCCATGTCTTCTTGAAGCTGTATTATCCATGCATTCCAGTTTGTGAGGGTGGGACTTAACAGGAAGGTGGCAAGGGCTGCTCCATAAAGCGTTTGGCAGTTCATTTTCTTTGCTGCTTCAACAACCATGGCGTATGTGCCGGCTGGTGCATCTAACGGGATGGCGTAGGGCACCCTGTAAAGTCCAGGTGAAACGTTTTGAACAGAGTCGGTTAGGTTTGCGTAGGCTGTTGCGTTAAAGTATAAGGTTGCGTTGACTGTAGCGTTTTCAACGGGCTTGCCTAAATAGGATATTAGTATGTAGAATTCGGCTATTTCTCCGTTAAAGTGGATTTGGCCGACGCTTACCTGAACATCCAATTTTAGTCCTATGTTGACGTGGTGCACCACTATGATGATGACAGTGTGGCTGTTGCATAATCCACTATTGTCTCTTACGGTTAGCGTGACAGGAAGCACTTTGGGTTCGCTAAATTTGTGGCTAACTATAACGCCCTCACCCGTGGTGCCATCCCCGAAATCCCATTGGTAGTCCACTATAAACCCATCGGGGTCATAAGATCCGGAAGCGTCAAATGTTACAGCCTCATCTACACTAGGCGTGCTTGAAGAGCAAGTGAAGGATGCCACTGGACTTGAAGCGCCGTAAACTGCATATGTGCCAATCGTTGCCATTTGAAGCGCCAACAGCGTAAAAACTAATATGGTCAATATTCGCGCCTTCCCCATTTCTACATTCTCCACCATTCTGACTAATGACTAAGTATAAAAGGCATTTAAAAACTTCATTTTATACCTCGATATATGCAAAGAGTTTAAGATAGCGGGAAAAGTTGAGAATCACTTCATAAATTTTAAACTAATTCTCGTTTTAAGCATGTTTTAGTCGGAGAGGCTTGTTCTATTTATTTGGGGAGGACATGCCTCTCGACTCGTGCCTCTGGGCGAGGCACGTTTTTGTGTTGTTGCGGCGCTGATTTTTCCAACAACAACATTTGTTCAGCGCGCATAGATTCATAGATTAACTCATCTAAGCGGTAAGTTAAATGAAGCCGCACTACACCTCTTCTGAAGTTGTATATTTAAAAATATTTATGATCTTGATAGTTCTTTTTATGGGAAGAAAGATTAAATGGTTGCGTTTTATGCTATGTGTAGGCTTACGGATTAGATTGGTGATTTTGCGTTTTGGTTTAGGTTTGATTTAATTTTTCAAGCCATTTGGCGATGTGCTTTATGAAATTTTCAAAATCTGGCAGTTTCTTTTGCAGAAATTCGTAAACTATGTTTAGGTTTATGGAGGCGTAGTCGTGAACTAGGAGGTTTCTGAAGCCTATCATTGAGGCTATTGTTTCAGCGAATGTTCTCGGTATGATTTTTGCCTCGGATAATATGTAGGGGATGTCTCTGTAGCGTTCCGGCCTTTTTAGTTGAAGCGAGGAGATTATTTCATTGCCGATATCTATTATGCATTCGATGGATACTTGGAGATACCTTTCGGCGGCTCCGCTTACCTTGAAGTCGCTTGCGAACTCTTCCATGGTGCTTTTTTGTAGTTCCTTTAGGAATTTTAAGTATTGATTTAGTTTGCTTAGTTTTGCGGTGATTAAAGTTTTTTCTATGCTAAGATCTTCTTTATTAAGCATTCATCATACCTTCTTAATGCTCTGCTAAAATCTAGGTATTCGCTTTCAGCCCTTGCTTCAAACTTTATTCTTTCCTTCTCGTCTCTTGTGTAAATGATTTTGCCATACTTTATTATTTGGTGTTTTAGCATTGGGGGGGCTGTGTTAAGGATTATCAAATCCAAATTGTCTCCCACAATTCCGGATAGTTTGTTAACCATGTATAAGTAGTATTCAAACAGGTTTTTTGGAGTTTCAGAAAGTAGAATAGCTATGTCAACGTCGCTTATTGAAGTATTCAATTTTTTAGCGTGGGAGCCGAAGAGGTAGGCAACTGAAATTTTCTCCTCGCTTTTGAAGATTTTCCTCAATGCTTCCATGATTTCTTTTTGCATTGTTTCATCACTTTAAATTAAGTTTAAGGGCTATTTATTATATACGGAGTGTTCAAACATATTCCGGCTTTCATGCTTTTTAGCTAACGGCCCAAAATTTTGTTTGAGCTTAGCCCTAATCTACTTACTTCTTTATTAATTTGAAATTGTTTACTACAGGTAAGTCAAGTTGCCATAAACAGTTAGCGACCTTCAGCCTGAGGGTTGCAACTTTTATGTTAGAGGATTTTGCTTTTGTGTTGTTGTGGCGCCGAAATTTTCAACAACAACAAAGTTGACTGAGCATTTAGATGTTATAAAAGACTGTTCGCAGGTATTCAAATAGGTTTTTGGAGCTTCAGAAAGTAGAATAGCTATGTCAACGTCGCTTATTTGCATGTTCAATTTTTTAGCGTGGGAGCCGAAGAGGTAGGCAACTGATACGTGCGCATAAATCTTCTCCATGTTTTCGCTGTTTTGATTGCCCGAATATGAACGTACAAAAGGTCTAAGTGCATCATATGAACTCTTATTGGAATAAATTTAAGAATAAGTTTTTAAGATCTTTTATATGGGCGCAATAATATGGAAGCCTCGCACTAGATATCAAGAAACTTTTTTGCACGTCCTCCTCGGGAAAATATCCATGCAACCCTTTCATGGCGTTAAAGGGAGAAAAGAAATTTGGCACAAAAGTTCCACCAGGTTTTAATACAAAAATTATTTCACCGTATCTGTCGTCTTTAAAATTCAGATGATATTTCTTTCTTAGGTCTTCGTCAATTACGACACCATGCCCGATTTTATTCAAGATGCCTATTATTGTCTCTTTCGCGACATCGTCTTCAGGCCAAAATAATGCTAATGTAGCATCAACAAAACAAATATAATCGACGCCTAGTTTTAGTCCTTTTTTGGTTAGTTCAGACAGTATGTTGATTTGAAATTTTAGTTCTGCCTGACCATGGTCAGAAAAAACTAGCAATGTAAAGTGTTTACCTAAGGAATTTGTCAATTTTCGATAAGTTGCTAACAAAGCAGAATCTAATGACTTCGCAGAATTGAAATATTGGGGTGAGTTTGGACCAAACGCGTGACCAAGCTCATCCAACGTATCATGGTATATTATAATAAGTTCATTTTCATGCTTGGATTTTCTCAAATGTTCAAACAAAACACTATGTAAGTTTGTTCTTCGTTTTGGCGGACCAATATATGTTACAGCTGTTTGTGACTTTTCTGCCAATAGTTCTCTTAATTCGAAGAAGAAGGGCAATTCGCACATATAGTAGTAAGGGTACAGTGATATTTTCCCAATCTCACATAGTGGAATATTATTTGCTTGTACACCTTTATTAAAAAAGAGTCGTCTGCTTTCTCTCACTATTAAATAGCGAAGAGTTTGTAGCTTATCCAGAGAAAATGCTTCCATCAGGTTAAGGATTTTGAACAAAAGTGGCGACTTTTCTGGACAATAAAAGTAAGGCATCCAATGGTTGTTTTCGTCAGGTTGTTTGCCGCTTAGCATGCATGATTGTATAGCAAAGGAGTAACCGAGAATATTTTCTAAAGCGTAAATGGAGTGCTTTTTAGCAAAACTTGACAGAAATGGCATAACATCGGGGGTGAGAAAGCTAGAATTTAAAGCGTCGATATAGAAGAATACTACCAGTTTTTTCATGCTAGACACCTAACGTTTGAATATTATAATTTAATTTTCAGCCTAACATCAGTCCCCATCTAAAGCTCAGTAACCTTTTGTGGGCTGAGCGCAAGCGAAAGTCAGATTGCCGGGAGATTATAATTTAATGCTTTGCTCCGCAATTTGCCAAAGAGAGAATATTCTCTGAATAGGTTCGATTTCCAAACTAAGCTCCATCCACGGGAACATCTCTTTTAGATATTTCTTTACTGAAACCTTACTTTCATAAATTAATAGCAATGTTATAAGCACGTTTAGAAGAACTTTGGGCGGTTGTTTGTGAAAAACAAAGGTGGCAAAAAGTTCTTTTATTTCCTTGTTTCTTGCTAGGGACCAAAACAGGTAAAGAGCGATTCCTAAGCTTTTAGAAAGCAATCGCGTTCTTGAGTATTTGGAATACTCTTTTAATAATGCAGAAAGAGAAAGCTTGCTCTTATGAGATTTATTGCATCCGGCTTTTATCTGTTTTGCTTTGACAAAAATATTGCTAAGTTCATAGTAGAGAATTTTCGTTGCCAGATTCTTTAAAAACTCTTTTTGAAACCTGATGAGATCTTCTATATTATTACAAGATAAGGAATCTAAAAGTTGGTAAAGAGAGCCTGAAAGTTTGTATTCTGTAAAGATTTCTAATATTTTTATTTCGTCTTGATTAATTGGAATTACTCCTCTAGATGCAAGTACTTTAGCGATGTTCATTCTTTTTTCATACGTTTCGGCGAAGTAACCGTGAAAAATGAGTATAGAATTGAGCAGCGTTAGAGCTCTTTTGGCATAAGCGTATGTTTCTTCGATTTTTGAGAGATTTTTAAGATTAGAGAAAACTAAATCGCTGATCACTGTAAATGTTAGTTCCAATGCGTCCTCCTTGGTTGGTCGTGCCTCCTTATTAAAGGATGGGGTCTTTCCAAAGACACATCTGCTTGCAAAGGCGAATTCGTACTCGTAAATGCCGGAATTGGCAAACCAAATGATTGTTTGAAGTAGACTTGCAAATGGAAGAAATTCTATACGTGTGCAAACTCGTTTCTTAATGAATCTTGTATACGCTTCTGATAACTTTCGAAAATAAGATCTGCTTTTTAGATAGTGTGGAACATCCAAGTAGGCTACAAAATCAAAATCGCTGATGACTAAAGAGGATCCGTGCTTGATGACAGTACCCTCACTGTTTGCTAAACTACCGGTGATAAGTATGCATTTTATCCTATTGGCATTCACATTTTTGAGGAGAAAGTCTAATGCTTCTTTTGCAATCGTTCGAAGCACTTCATCTGCGTAATTTTGCTTAGCCATTTTGAAATTCAAGTTTATTCCATTTCCCATTTATTTTAGACTACCTGCATAGTTGAAACGGATAGACCTTTGGGCTAGAAAATGTTAATATGTGCATTTCGTGCACATGTAGCTGTGTTCACCTTATTTTGTAATTACAAATGTATGAGCAAAATACAGGAAATTTTTCTCCCTAACAAATTTTTCTAGACGACGAAAATAATCGTAGTAGTAGTTACTACTTATTTTTAAAAGGCTAAAAATGATGAAAATAAGGCATTATGGTGTTTAGGATGTGGCTTCTGTATATATTACTAAATCTTTGAAGGTAATGGTCCCATTTTTATCGCTTTTTAAGATTATCCCTATTTGAACTAATGGGTCATCAGTCTTTGGAATGAACTGATAAATAGTGCACCATTCATCTGTAGCCCAGCTTATTTCAGTCTGATTGAAACTCGCAGATTTTACATAATCAATATCGTATCCGCTCCATTTTCCATCCCTGTTCTTATCATAATAAAATACCAACTGTAACAGCAAGCCCTCCACATTAGGTTTAAATCGCATTGTCAAGTAGTTTTGTTTTGAAGCGTTTATTCCTTCTTCTAATGGAAGATAGAAGCCTACACTTGACTCATCCTTGCGAATTGTAGCCCCATTTGCATCAAACTGAACGATAGCATCGCATGGCAAAAGGAAGAACTGTTTTGGAGGAACAGAAAAGTCAATAGCAAATAAAGTCATATACCTTACAACCTCGTACACCCTTATTCTGGCAATCCACTGGTCAAGCCCAATAATTGACTCTTCATGAACTTCCTTAAGATAAGGAACGAGTTCATTTTGCACTCCTAACGAATAATACAAAATTGGTTTGCAATATTCATCCATCCAATCAACAACTACGTATTTCACGCAGCTATTCGCTTCAATAAAGCTGATAAGTTGATCTTGCACTTTGTAATATTCTTCTATCGTATTGTCTGCTCTGAGAGTTATACCAGCTTTGTCCCAGAAGAGCTTATAAGGAACCGTCTTGCTTTTCAAGTCGGCATTGGATAAATAGAAGACTACTTCTAAGGGTACGATAGCTACTTCGTTTTCCTTCAAGTTGGTCGCTAGCCATCGCGAAGTTTCCTTGTATAGTCCCATAATTTGACTAGCATTTTTAGAGAGGGCAGAACCTTCAATCCATGTAATGTGAACAAAAGGAAAAATCAAAAAAATTAAAAAGAAAACGTAAAAAGAGGTATGCGAGTTTCTATTTAGAACGAGTTTTCCAACCCAATGTATGCGTTTTTTAATTCTCTCTTGCATGAGAGATGCAGCCCTAAAAATCTGTTTGACTATTTTACTTATCGAATATACAAACGGCCAACTGAGATATAGTTGAGGGCCGATGAGAAAGCGAGGACCAATCTGTGTCGGAATGATAATTAAATCTTCATCCGTTATCTTATAAGAGACAGAATAGTATGTAACTGTGACAATCAGAAGAAGTACAAAACTTATGCTCAATGAAAGCACCGTCAATCGTGCCTTGTTGTTAAAGTAGTTCATTAGATTCCTTAAAAATTTAAACCGGGATTCGCAAAGTTCTTGTTTGTGGAATAATATTGGAGTGAATTTTGTGAAGAAAGCGTATAGAAAACCAAAAAGAAGTATAATCTTAAAAGATATGTTTAACAATTCGTCACTAGTGATATTGAAAAGCGAATTGAATGCGTTTGTTAGTATGTCCAAACGCATGACTAAAAAAAGTCTCCGGAACGGGTCAAATCTGGTAACGCTAAAGTAATAACTTTGTAACTGTGGATAAAATAAAAAGATAGATAAAGCTAGCGGAACGATAAATAGAGTAATTAATTTTCGCTTATTTTTGTATAATAAGCCATTAATCAACAAAAGAAGGATTAAAGGTATAAAAAATACAATAATCATCTCAAACCGTGTTAAAATTGACATAGCACATAGAAATAGGCTCAGAAGGATAATTTTTATGTTCAGTTCAGAGAAATTGCTAAGCAAAATGTATAGAGAAGCAAATCCGCAGAAATAAGCGAAAATCTCAAGGTATGGAACAAGTGAGTAAAAAATTAGGTATGTTTGAAGCGATGCAAAAATAGCGGTGAAGAAGGCCGGAATGATGTTAAAAAATTGTCTGGATAAGAAATATATAATAAAAATTAACGCAATATTACATATTATCATTAATAATATCGCTGAGTTTATGGGGCCAAATAGACCGCCAAAGAGTTTGATCATTACACCTAAAATGAAAACGAATGGATACCCACGTAACGGTTGAGCCATTTGACCTTCTGATATCAAAACAGCATTATTAACATATACATAAGAGTCCACGTAGTATAAGGTATCTAAATTACTGAACAAAATGTATCTTGTCAGTAAAATCACAGCTGCCAGAAGCGTTAGGGAAAAAAGGTCTTTTTTTCTAGCGGAATTAAAAATTTTCATGAAGTCCAACTTAATTTACATTGTATTTACCGAAGATGAGCTGGCGAATGAAAATTTTTAGATACATCGCGCAAGAAGTCGGACAGTAAACGATAAATCTTCGCATATATGAAAATAGAACGTTAGTCTTAATCGTTTTAGCTCTCATCCAGGGCTTTATGATATGTCTCTAGGATTTTGTGAGAAACGATTTTCCAGTCATAGTTTCTAAGTATTTTGTCATTGACATCGCCCAGCAACCTTAGATAATTTGAAGTTGTTAGAATTCTATCGATTGCGGACGCTAATCCGTGAATGTCAAATGGATTTACTATTAAACCATTACATTCGTTTACTACCAACTCACTTAATCCAGGAATATTGGTTACAATTAAAGGTTTGTTTGCCACCATTGCTTCAAGAGCCACGCTCGGGACGCCTTCATAAAGCGATGGAACAACTACACACCTGGTGAGCAAAAAAAGCTTCAAGAGGTCTTTTTCAGGAATATACCCTAATAAACTTACATATTTTTGCAGACCATTAGCTGAAATAACCCGACATATTTTATTCTCTAAGGGACCTCGACCTACTATTTTGAGAGTTACTTTTTTTCCTTTATTATGGAGCAAAATTAAAGATTGGAGCAGCCACTTAATCCCCTTCCTCTGCTCTAGGCGACCCACAAAAAGAAGGTCAAATTCATGTTCTCGCAAGTTCTTTTGTATTTTTTGAAATTGAATTTTAAGTGATTCAACGTCAATAGCGTTAGGTATAACAACGCAGTTATAAGGGTCGAGTCCTCTTCTAATGAGATCTTGCATAATTCTTGGCGTTAAACAAATAACTTTGCGGGATAATAAACTGATAAGTCTTAAGGAAATTCTATCATAAATAAATCTTGCAGGTAAGCTTCTTATCATCTGAGAGTGTAATGTAGTGACTGTAGGAAGTTTGCATATTTTGTTAGTCAATAATATCGTTTCACCAAAAAGAGTTTCATAATGCAAATGAACAATATCAAAAGAATTTTTTGATATAAAATGAGCCAGTTCCTTCATGGAAATAAGACGTAAACCTAAGAGTCCTTTAGAACGAACCTCGTATACTCTGAAATTCTTAGAATTATTCGGAGACCTATACCGACACGTAAATATTGTCACTTCATGCCCCAAAGACGCCAAAGTTTTAGATAGATTTAACACGTGTTTTTCTTGACCCCCTATTGTGGGATCAGCATAAGGCGATATCTGTAAAACTTTCATTCTACACACGCTAGCTCGGCGTAAATATTACTAGACCAGCCACAATCTACGCAAAGTGAATATGTTCCTTTTGTCCACACTTTCGTAAGTTTTGACATTCTTAAAAGGTTTTTTACTTGCAGGATGATACATTACTCGAGTCCGCCCTTATATCCCTACCCCTCGATATGCCCTTACGCTCTTCGAACCATACACGGAGTCTGCGTAAAAGCGCGCGTATTATTTAGCTACTTCTCTATACACAAGCTCATACCTCTCAATTATTTTGTCCCAGCTAAGATTATTGAAAACGTATCTTTGCCCATTTCTTCCTAATTTTTCAGCCATTTCTCCGTTATTTAAAATCTGGTGCAACCTAAATGCTAGAGAAGTTACACTACCATATTTTACCGAATAACCGAATTTTCCTGTTGCAACCACTTCGGAGATGGCGTTAGTCTTGCTTACTATTACCGGTTTTGAGCATACAGTGGCTTCTAGAGGAACAAGTCCGTAAACGTTAAACGGCTCCACATTTACAATCACATCGGAATCAATATAAGCTCTTACTTTATCATCCTCATATAATAAGCCAGTAAACAATATAGAACTTGAAATGCCTAATTTTTGTGCAAGAGATTTAACTTCTTTTAGGTAGCCATCGTCTGGTCCTGCTATCACCAGCAAAGCATCTTTGTGGTGCGTATCGTTAATTAGGTGCGCGTAAGCCTTAATGAGGAAGTCTATTCCCTTGGTTTTATGTATTCTGCCCAAGTATAAGATTATCTTCTTTTCTTCCGGTATGCCAAATTTCCTTTTGAAGGCTCCTTTAGGCGGCAAATTAGCGTATCCAGAAAGGTCTATGCCGTTAGGTATAATAGCAATCTTGTCTTCAGGCACGCCCACATGCTTGTACTGATCAGCCTCAAATCGGCTAAGAGCAATGATTTTCGAGGCATTTTTTACTATTTTACTACTGACAAGTTTATCCAAGAATAGTTTAAGCGTCCTCAAATTATGAGATTCAGGCATAGACGATAAAAAAGATCCGTGCGGTTGGAAAACATAAGGCACTCGCTTCATCTTATCCCAAAGATATGTACAAATACCTTGAAATGATCTGGCATCATGTATGTGTATGACATCAAAATTATCTAAATCTCTGAGACCATTAATTATGGATGGTGTAAACATAAATGTCTTATACTTCAATAAAGATCTAAAATAAAAAACATCCACGCCATTGACCGTATAGTGCCCAGTAGGTAGTAACTTAGTTTGATGTAGATCAGCCAAATTTGATGCAAAAACAGTGACTTTATGCCCTCTTTTGGCAAGTTCTTTAGTGACGTTGTAAACAACGTTAGTAATGCCATCAGCTACTTTGAGTGCAGGCGGATATATATACGCAACATGCAGTATTCTCAATGATAAAACCAATGTTACGCTCTTACCAAAGCAACAATGTTTGAGTTCAAACATCTAATAAAAGGCATTTTTTCCATAACGTTCTCAAATAGCAAAATTGCCTTAACCATCCATGGATGAAGCTTCATTTTCGTAACTTTAAGCAGACGTGCAGCAGGAAAAGCGACAAAAAACAAAGCAAAGTATTTTTCCACCGTAAAGCCTGCCAAACTAAATGCAGCCTTCAGATATCTAAAAGCAAATGGCTTTTCACCTTTGGTATGAGCCTCCATTGGGAAAAATTTTCTTCCGAAAGCAGAAACTGGATTAAGCAAGTTTGGCTCCATAAAAAGACAAACGGCTCGAAAGGCGGACACCCTCTTAAGCTCACTAAAAGCTATGCTTAATTTAGGCAAATGATGAAGGATGGAAATTCCAATTATAAAATCAAAAGCACTATCCCTAAACGGAAGTCTCATCGCATCACACACAACAAAATCACCTTTACGACACACAAACTTGGCAACCTTAATTAACCTTTTACTCAAATCTATTCCAACAACCTCAAAACCCCACCTACAAATCAGCTTGGAAAGCCAACCACCGCCACAACCATAATCCAAAACTAACTTTGGCTTTTCAGCATTAAGCACTTGCTTAATAAAATCAACTTCCCGCCTCCTTATAACCTCGGTGAAAAAAGTCTCTTCATAACTTTCAGTTTCCCCAGTAGCACAAGAAACCTCAACCTCTTCATAAACCTGAACCTCATTTTCAAGAAGCATACTTTAACATCACCTATTACAAATCAATTCGAAAATTGCCTTCATTTTCAGCGCTATGGCTTCTATGGATGCTTCTTTCTCGACGTATTTTCTGCCGTTCTCACCCATTTCCCAAGCAAGTTTCGGGTTTTCCTTCAACCATATCACAGCTTTAGCCAAGGCCTCATAATCGCCGGGCTTAACCACTAATCCAGAACCCGTCATTTGCACATGTTCTGCAGGTTGGCCGTCTGCACAGCATATTATGGGTTTTCCAGCCGCCTGATACTCATAAAGCTTAGAGGACATTCCCAAATAGGGCCTTCCAAAATCCCTCAAAGGAAGAATCAACGCGTCAGCCTCGCTTAAAAGCTCTGCCACTTTTGAACGGCTAACAATTCTGTCGATAACCCTAACATTGTTAAGCTTCAGTTCCCTAACCAGAGACTTCACATAACCCGCAAGCTCTCCCCCACCTTGCAGAACAAACTTCACACCATCCACGCTCTTTAATATCTTGGCGGCTAACAAAACCTGAACAAAATCATAAGCTAATGAAAAAGCACCGCTGTAAGTAACTTTGAAGACTTTACCACCACAATTAAGCCTATCACCGGCAACCGTAAACATGCCGAGATCCACACCAGCCCTAACCACGTATACCTTTTCACGATTCACACCATATCTCTCATGCAAAACGCCCACGTAACCCGGGCTAATGGGCGTCAACAACCTCGCTTTGGAATATGCAAACTTCGCTACAAAACGCATCGCTTTAAACAACAAAGAATCTTCATCAACCATGCCAACTTCATTAAGGCTTTCCGGCCACAAATCATCAACATTCAAAACCACAGGCCTCCTCTTAAAAAACCCATAAAACATAGCGGGAAAGATAGACAACACGTTCGGATTTGCAGCCCAAATAATGTCAACTTTGCCAACGAAAGGCACTGCAAAAAGCGATGAAACAATAAAGGAAAGGAATAATGCGAACCGCTTCGCCAAGCCCTCCGACGCCAACGGAGGGACAAAGGTCCTTATAACCCTAAAACCTTCAACATATTCCAGCACAAAAGGCTTCCACCTATACCGTTTAGGCACATTTCCACTTGGATAATGGGGAAAAGCAGCAACCACCGTTACTTCGCAACCATTCAACCTTAATCCCTTAGCAACATTATAGGCCCTAGTGGCTCCTCCACCCATGTCAGGCGGGAAATACTGCGCCAAAACAAGAACCCGCATAAACAGAAATCACTTAATCTTGTTTAACTTCTTACTAACCCTTGATATCGCATACAAAGTTACCGACGCAAACAACATAAATAAGCCAATTAAAATGAAAGCTATAGCAGCCAAAGCAATGTTAGTGACAATATGATGCTCTAACGCATAGATTTGAAGCATCCACGCTCCAAAAAAGGCTCCAACAAACAGGAAAGCCAATCCAGGCAAACCCAAACATAAAAGGGGCTTTTCCTCAACCACAATCCTAAAAATAGACATAATAACCTCAGCACCATGTCTTAGAGGATTATGCGTAGACCTAGCGGTGTCGTCATAGCGGCATGAAGCTGAAACTTCTTTAACTCTTAACCCGTGCTTCTTAGCGGACAGCAAAATTTCAACACTAGCCCCCATACCTTCCTCGAGAAGATCCAAGCTTTCCAGGGCTTTTCGGCCGTAAGCCCTAAACCCGCTTTGAGCATCCTTAATCCCATAATTGGCTGAGCTGTTTGTGAATTTTGTGATAAGCTTGACACCGGCTCTTCTGTACCAGGGCATGGTTTTAGCTAAACCTTCATCGATAAGCCTTGAACCTATGGCTATGTCCGCCTCACCCTCAATCACCGGCTTTATAACCTGTGGAATTTCAGCCGGGTTATGCTGATCATCCCCATCCAAGGTGACAAAAACGTCAGCGTTTAACTCCTTCGCCCGCCTGAAAAGGCTTCGCAGGGCTGCGCCGTAGCCTAAGTTTCTGTCATGCCTTATCACCTCAGCGCCAAGCTTCTCAGCAATTTCGCCAGTCATATCTGTTGAGCCATCATCGCAGACGAGAACCTTATCTGCATACTTTTGCGCTTTCAAAACAACCTTCGCAATTGTTTTCTCTTCATTAAAGGCTGGAATCCCCACAACAACATGCGAACGTTCTATAAAGGCTTCTGAAGCCCTAATTCGGGTGTCTAAAGACTCAACCATTCCATGCACTGAAACTGCTTTCTTTAAGGCTTGAGGCTATAAGATTTTCGCACATTTTCCAGCAATTCAACGCTTTTTAAAAATTGGCGCTTTCCCTGATTCTGTCCTTGTTCTCCACAATCCACTGGTAGGTCTTCTTTAACCCAGCTTTTATATCTGTCTTAGGCTCATAACCTAAAATCTTTTTCGCCTTCTCGATGGAAGCCCTTCGCCTAACAACTTTATCCCAGTCCCTTCTAGGCTTAAAAACAACTCCAGCATCGTTGCCCGTTAACTCGTTAATCCAGTTGGCCAAGTCAATTATGCGTGTTTCAGTTTCAGAAGCCAAATTAACAGCTTCCCCAACAGCCTCTTCGACAACACCCATCTTAAGCGTACCATCAACAATGTCCCCGACAAACGTGAAGTCCCTTGTCTCCTCCCCTGTGCCTGTTATGGGCAGAGGTTGCCTATGAATAGCCCACCAAATAAAGTTAGGAATAACGTTACGATATTTTCCTGGAACCTCGCCTGGACCATAAACGTTGAAGTATCTGGCTATGGCAACGGGCAAACCATAATAGTTATGGAAGTAGTTGCAGTACAATTCGCCCAGCAGCTTATGAATCTGGTAAGGCGTATCTAAATGCAGCGAAACAAAATCCTCTTTTAACGGTAAAGGCGCCTGACTTCCATAAACCGAGCAGCCTGAAGAAGCGAAAACAAACCTTTCCACGCCCGTTAAATGGGCATACTGGAGGGTTTTCAAAGTTCCCAGACCATTAACCATCAAATCAGTCTCAGGATGATCAACACTGTTCTGGTTAGCGAAATGAGCAGCCAAATGGAAAACATAATCCGGCCTAAAGCTGAAAGCCCTCTTCAACTTCTCCTCATCCAAAACACTTCCATGGATAAACTGAATCTTTGAATCTTTAGGCAGGTTCCACTCAAAGGACGCAGATAAATCATCCAGCACTACAATCAAATCAGGCTCAGCCCTTAACAATTTTCGAACAAGGTTGCTGCCAATGCATCCGCAGCCGCCTGTTACGAGTACCCTTTTACCCTCATATTGGCTTAAAACATCTTCCAAATACATCAGCTCACCTTCAACGCGATTCCGACAAGTCTAAGTTGCATATAACCTGCGCCGAAGTAACCCAGTATAGCTTACCATTATAACGTGCCATTAAAGATTCCGGATCAGCCATGCCACTAAAACTCAACCTATCTTGGAAAGCAAGTGTTCCACTTTATCTCTCCTAAACTTTGCAAGCTCCAAAAGCGCATTGAACAGTCCTTTCTTCGAGGCATCAAATATTTCAACTGAAACCATTTTTCCCTCATTATCATAGCCTAAGACAACGTCGTTGTCAAGCAGCTCCTCATTGGCTAGAGCTCCCTCTCTAACCTTAAGAACCAGAACATCAGCCTCGGGATCGTACTTAACGATTAAATCCATCTTCCCGACCTCTTCCTTCTACGAACTACATCGTCAAGCAAACTATTATATACCTATTCTTGAAAGCTCTTTGGCGAGTTTATCTGCCATATGACAGCTAAGTCTTACTGCCAAGATAAACAGCCTTGAACCATTCAACTGTTCTTCGCATTCCTTCCTCAATCGGCACGGTCAGCTTGAAGCCTAAGTCCCTCTTAGCTTTTGAAGAGTCAGGAGTCTTAATCCTTGTTGTGAAGGGTTCAGCTTCTTTATATGTTACTTTTGAATCGTCCTTGCCCAACAGCCTCAAAATAAGGTCTGATACAAACTTAACTTCATACTGTTGATCTCCGCCAAGATTGTAAACTTCGCCTGGTTTAAAGTTGTCAATTATGTTGGCGAGGGCCTTGCATATGTCCTCAACATATTCTAAAGTCCTTTTATGACCTAAATAAACGGTGTAGGGCTCATCCCGTAAAGCCTTATAAATAAACTTTGGAATCCAACCGCGGTAAGGCGTGTAATGCTCTCCAGGCCCATAAACGTTGAAGAGCCTAACCCGGACAGTTTCTGTTCCAAACATGGCTGCCGAATTCAATATTTGAAGCTCGTTAACCCATTTTGAAATCGCATAATCATTCATCTGCTTAATAGGCACTTTGTCCATAACATCCTCGCTCATTACGCCATCATAATCGCCGTAAACCTCGGCACTGCCAAAAAATATCATTCGAAACTTCTTCTCTTCCTGCATTCTAAGAACGTTCTTTGTTCCAACCACGTTAGTTAACCAAAGATTCTCATAATAGTCTTCGCCATTCCATCTTCCATATTCAGCCGCGGCATGATAAACGTAATCAAAATCATGCTCCTCAAACAGCCTTTCAACTTGCCTATATTTGCTTACATCACAACGCACATAGTTTTCAGCATCGCAATGCATGAGGTCGCAAACCCAAACCTCGTGTCCGCGACTAATTAGCTCTTTCACTAAATGTGAACCTATAAAACCCCTTCCGCCGGTAACTAAAACCTTAGCCAATTTTCTCCCTCAATAACTCAACTATTCTTTGGCCGGCTTTACCATCGCCGAACGGGTTAGGCCAACCGCGTCCCTTGTTAAGCATAAAGTCCACTTTTTTAGCAATTTCGTCGGGCTCTGTTCCCGCCAAAACGTTTGAGCCTACTTCAAGGGTTTCAGGCCTCTCAGTATTGTAACGCAGGGTAACGCATGGCACGCCCAAAATACACGTTTCCTCCTGAACTCCTCCAGAATCTGTAAGCACAAGTCTCGCATTACTTTCCAATATTAGAAAACTCAAATAATCCAATGGGTCAACAATTCTAACGCCGTTAACGGCTATTCCAAAGGCCTTAAGCTGTTTTCTAGCCCTCGGATGGATAGGATATATGACTGGTAGGCCAAACTCCTTGTTAACAAGCTCCAAACCTTCTAGGATTCCTCTAAACCGTTTCTCGTTGTCCACATTCTCCTGCCTATGGACTGTGACAAGAAAATAACCGTCCGCCTCAACATCAAGCTCTTCAAGGACATTTACCTTTCTTTTTGCAATATCCAAATTTTGGTAAACAGCATCCACTATTGTGTTGCCAGTCACAAAGATTTTTTCCGCGGCTATTCCCTCTCCCAGCAATATCTGCTTAGACTTTTCAGTCGGAGCGAAAAGCATGTCTGAACAGTGATCGGCTAAAATACGGTTTATTTCTTCAGGCATCTGCCTATCATAGCTTCTCAGTCCCGCCTCAACATGTCCAACCTTGATGCCAAGCTTCACAGCAGCCAGGGCTCCAGCCAAAACAGTGTTAGTGTCTCCTTCAACAAGAACTATGGAAGGCCGCTCGCTTACAAGCACCTTCTCCACGCCTATCAACATTTTGCCAGTCTGCTCAGCATGCGACCCAGAACCCACATCCAAGTTGTATCTGGCTTCGGGAAGTTCAAGCTGCTCAAAGAAAACCCTATCCATATTGTAAGAGTAATGTTGCCCCGTATGCAAAACAAAATAGTCTAAACCAAGCCTCTCAAATTCCCTGATAATTGGCGAAAACTTAATTATCTCTGGACGCGTGCCTAAAACAACTGCAACCTTCATTTCCGCGCTCTGCCTTCGCCTTCAACAACTCTGCGAATCTTGAAGATTACCGTCCCGCCATGAGTGTAAGGCTCTCCCGGGTCTACACATTGAATGTATGCGTGATCCTTATCTTCAGGCTTAGTTAATCCCAGGCCAACGGCGTTCCAAGCCCTGTCAAGGATTAAAGCATAATGCAAAATGGTTGGAAGCGCATGTATGCAAAGAGCACTAGTAGCCTTAAGATCTATTTCAGGATCACGAATAACAATTTTATCGCCAACCTTGTAAATTGGGCAACGTCCACGAACCTCGCAAACAACAATCTCCAACATACCAGTTAAACCTCCAAACAGCCAGGGCTAAAATTAGATTTTAACATACTTGTATACAGATATTCTTCCGAAATCCTGCACGCGGACAAAGCCTTCTGGAACGTTTAATCCGTACCACCCAATGGGCTCATTCCACCAGACGAAGAAAACTCCGCTGTAATCGTGCCTGTAGGCTGTTTCAACAGCGGAGTCAACATCGCTGACAAAATAAACAATTGTATGCGCCCTATTCAAGTAGAGTTGCCCCCAAAAAAGAAAAGCGTGCTGTAACAGAACACAATCGCTTTTGTTCATACTTATGTCCAGCCACCGCATAGCCTTTTCAACACCATCCACATCCTGATAAGGAACGGTTGGGGCGAAGGAAATATACCTATTAACCGGGTATAGGGAAAAAAGCCCAACATTAACAGTGCTCATCAAAACAGGCGTGACAAGGTATAACGCTCCCAACAAAAATGTAACTATAATCATGGCTGAAACTTTCCTTTTGCTAAAACGTCCATGTATGGCTGATCCACGCCAGCACTGCGTAAAACCGTTTGCAGCGTAAAAAGTGAAGGGGTAAACAAGCATGAACATCCAACGATGCCAATACTGCAAGGCACAAAAAGGGACGATTAAACAGCTGAAAGAGCCTACCAGCAATAAAATGGTCCACAGGTCTAAAACGTGGTTTTTAAAGAACCCTCTTCGAACCAAGAAAAGATACGAAAGGTAAAGCACAATGAAAAGTGCTGTCACGCTTAATGCCAAATCAAAGTATGATGAGTACCAATCAACACTTGTCTTCACGGCCAAATAATTAGTTAGGAAGAAGAATCTACCTACGCTTGCGGTAACAACATCACCGGCGGCTAGCACGTTGGTTTCAACCCTGTATCGTATTGGATAAAACCTAAAGTAAACGCCTATCAAAAAAACGGCAAGAGCAGGAGCCACAGCCATTAGCAAACGTTTCCAGTCAACCCCACCGGCATCCTTCAACTTTGACCATAAAAACACGCCGAAAACTATGAAAAACAGGGTAACCGCGGCATACTCGTGGGCGAAAACTGTAAGAAGCGAGAGCGTAGAGAAACATGCGATTCCATGTTTAGAATTAAGCTGCTTAATAAAGGGTAAAGTGAAAAGCAGAAGCCCCAAGCCCAGCGTGTTCCGCATCAGGTCCCAGCCAATCCTCAAAGAGGCAATCTGAACTGAAAAGAAAATGCTTGCCAACATGCTTTGGCGATGATCCCAGCCGAGCAGTTTCCAAGAAAACCAGTAGACACCAGCCGTGTTTAGAGCGAAAAGCAACGGCCCCGCAGTCTTTAATATGGCGAAAGGTTCAAACCCAAAAAAGGTATGAAGTGGAAGCGTTAAAGCGTTGAAAAGCCATGTTGAGGTGAAAAAGGAACTCCAATGAGGCCAAATCACGCCACTCTTTATAACTGCAGCATAGTAGATTGTGTCGAAACCTATTGGATGCGGAAAGGCTAAGAGTTCTGGGATGAGGCGAATTAAAAAGCCGGCAAAAGCGCTTAGGAATAGCCCTTTAAAATTTGCTGAACATTGTGACAGAGCTGCTTTCAAAATGGAACCCGTCTAAGCCTTTTGAAGGGGGATGCTTAACATTTTGCGTAAGCCTTCTTTTAATGTGAATTTCGGCTTATACCCAAAAGTTCTTTCAGCCTTATGAATGTCTGCACAGCTGTGCCTAATATCGCCAGCTCTAGCCCCTTCATACACCACAGTTGAGTTGGAACCAGTTAAATACAATATGGTTTTGGCCAGCTCGTTTATTGATGTGGCTTTCCCAGAGCCTATATTGAAAACTTCGCCGCTAACACTGTTGTTTTCCAAAACTTTTAGAACAACATCTGCAACGTCTCCCACATAAACAAAGTCCCTTGTATGTTCCCCGTCACCATAAATTGTTAATGGGCTTCCACGTTTAGCACATTCAATAAAACGTGTTATAACTCCAGAATAATCGTTAAAAAGCTGCCTCGAACCGTAAACGTTGAAAAGTCTAAAGATAGCCAAGTCTAATCCATGTTTCTCATGGAAGGTTTTACAAATGTTCTCAGCTGCAAGTTTAGATTCAGCGTAAGGCGATATAGGGTTAGCCGGGTGTCTCTCATCTATTGGCAAATATTTAGGCTCACCATAAACAGCACATGAGGAAATGTAAACAAATTTTTCAACATCAGCCTCAACGCTGGAGTTAAGCATGTTTAAAGTGCCCTTCACATTTATCTCATAAGTCAATAAGGGCTTTTCGAGGGATAGGGGTACGCTAACTAAGGCTGCAAGATGAACAACATAATCAACTTCTTGAACGCATTCTTTAACAACTTCCGCATCCCTAACGTCACCCTCTACAAATTTAACCGAACCCTCTTTAACGTGATGGATAATATTGTCAAGCTTGCCGAAAGAAAGGTTATCCAAAACTTTAACTATGAAGCCTTCAGCTACAAGCCTATCCACAATATGGCTTCCTATAAAACCCGCGCCTCCGCTAACTAAAACTTTGATGTCTCTCTTCAAAAAGAGCCTTCTAAACCTTTATAGGCGGAATTTGCAATCACACCATTCTTGTCTGTTTTTAACCATTTCTTCGGCCTGTGGAAAACGAAGAGTAACATGGCGTATAAAGATATGAAAGCCTGCAGGCTCCAGTAAAAGTAGACGAAAGGCACCCATAAAATATTCGAAATCCTCCTTGGTTTTGAAGCGTAAACCAAAGCTAAACCGCATATTCCCAACGTGGCTGTTGTGCTAATGGCTGAGAGCTGCATCATAAACTTAAGCAAAAAATCAAAATTGAAAGCAAACCAAGACACAAAGAACGCCAAAAAATAGCTAACCAGGGAAGCAATAAGCACGAAGGGTCCGATGAGGGTTAACTCTGCATCAAGGCTCCGTCTGTTCGGCTTGGCCATAAGCCTGCCATATCTGAAGGCAACTTCCATGGTTCCTCTAAACCATCTGATTCTCTGCATGAAAACCTGCTTAATGTTGGATGGGGTTTCCTGCCATGAACGCACGTCTGAAGCATACTTTATCCGATAGCCCATTTCAGTCAGCCTTGCGGAAAGTTCCATATCCTCTGACAAGGCTTCTTCGTTAAATCCGTTCATTTTCTCTAGAACACTTCGCCTTATAAACTGGCAGCTTCCCTTCAAATGGACAAAAAGGTTTAGGGTGTCCTTGCCCCTCAGATAGGCCTCACACCATGCTGCTTCCTCGTAGGAAACAAACTTTGTCAGCATATTCTCATCAGCATTTATAACGCAGAGCCTTCCCTGCACAGCAGCCACAGAAGAATCGTTGAAATACTTCACAACCATCTTTAATATGTTTGGCTCTGGAACATTGTCCGCGTCGAAAAACGCTAAAATTTCACCCCTCGCATGTTTAAGGGCGTAATTCAAGGCTGAAGGCTTCCCATCTGAAACAGGCTTACGGAGAAGCCTCACTTGCCCGGGATAACGCCTAACATATTCCATGCAGATTTCAACAGTCCGATCCGAGGAGCCATCCTCAACTATTAGGATTTCCCTCTTTTCAGGCGGATAATCCAGCCCCAGCAACGCCCTAAGAAGCCTACCAACAACCTTCTCCTCATCCTTCACCGGAACAACTATTGAAATCGTAGGCAAACTCTCCATATTAAGCGTAGATGCTTCTTCCCTTCTCCGGCTTGACCGGCGCAAATGCCTAACGCCAGCAACTAAAATTGGAACGTTGTAAAATGTCCAAACATAAACAATGGAAAGCGCAACAATAGCCACAACGCCGAAGGGATTCAATTCCAATTACCGCCTATCCTTATATTCAACCCCATTTTGTCTAGCGAAATACTCAAGCCTCGCATTATTTTTCGCATCTATCAATGATACCGCGTTCCGTAACTATTTTAACTACTTTCAGCCGTGACAGCAAACTTTAATTTGCGTATGCTTGGCGAATGCTTTGGCTTTCCCACAACGGCATATACATTATTGTTATGAATCTTATGAACCCCGTCTCTTTAGCCCATTTATGGGCAGTCTTGTTTCCCCATTTCTGGGCTATACGGCTTATTTCTTCAGCCTTCTCCCTACCCTTAACTATCATCCAATACTTTACCCTGCCTAAAACTTCCATCAGAAGCTTTGGAAAACCCCTCAAGGCCTCTAACAACCTCACAATAATAGGCGCCAGCACCCTCGCCACAAGCAAACTCGAAACTCTATCAACAAGTTTAACCACCAAGCCAATATACATACGTTGACCCATAGATAGGCATCTATGCAAAACGCCATTGCGAGACGCTATCTTCAGCAACCTCGACAAAGCCCTCCTTTCTAAAGGAACCCCGCAAACCTCCAACAAGCCATCTCCATTCTTTCCTACAAGCCCAAAACCGCCAACTCCGTTATACGCCATGAGCTCTGCACGCCTCTCCATTAAAATCATAATTTTATTCTGAACCCAAATCATATTTAACATTAACGCATCCTAACGAAAAAGGTGCGCGCCTCTCTTGCAATGTCTATCTGACTCTTAAATTAAATAAAAAATGGGAAAATTTAGTAGAATTCTTTTGGCCTCCGTAGGGTGAGGTAAATCGTGGTAGCGACGAAGATAAATGTTGTTACGGTTAGAATTGCCGCAACGGTTCTTGTGTTTTCAAGGTCTTTTTTGGCTCCCTGAAGTTGTTGCATCATATTATTTAGGGCGGCTAAACTTTCAAGTGTAAGGTTCATTTGAAAGTTTTTAAAGAAAGTTTGGTTGAGCTCTTCATAGAATTTGCGCAGTTGCCAATAAGAATGGTTCAGCAAACCATAGCTTTCATTCAGCTTTTTGTAATCTTCCTGAAGTTTTTTAAACGCTGCGTTCTCCACAACGGTCATGGGGAAACCGCATTTCAGATCTTTTATGGGCAATATTGCAATCTGGGTTTCCGCTACATATGTTAATCTTATTTCTCCATACATTGTTCCCCAAACGTTTCCAGGCACAGTGAAGTTGAAGTTATATTGTAATGGAGGCGAAAACGGCTCCTTTGTTTTATTTTCAACAGGTGTTTTCACTTCTCCATGGTCATAGCCGTATATTGTGAAGCTGAAACGGGTAACGTTCACTTCAACTCCAACTAACGGATAGATGCCCAAACGGACAGACACGTTTCCATTAGGTTGAGTTTCCGACGTAGCATTAACAATAATTCTGATCCCTGGAACCTCGGAGTCAAAGAAAGTTTCCATATTTTCAGCCGCTTGCGCCTCAGCCCTCAGGTTCAAAGACACCGTGAGCAAGATGGCTATTAAGAAGATTATTGTAACGATTTTTGCCATATTTCCCCACACCCAAATAAATCTTTGCTAGACAGATTTATGGAAGTCTACTTAAATGATTTTTGTTCTAAAAATGAAAAGCCTAAACACGTTTTAGTCCACACGCGTTTATAAAATGTTCACTTAACAGCAACTCGGAAGAATGGTAAAAAGATGAGGGTTTGAGGTTTTCAGTTTCCATTAACTTTTAGCTTTTTTGTGTTTTGTGTAGATTACTGCTATTACCACTATTGCTGTTGGTAATGGCAGTATCAGCCACAAGTAGTCCAATATATGCGCGCACATATATTATACTTTAACTCTCGCTAGGTTTAACCCTTATTAAATGGCTATCTAAGAAGGATAAACATTTTATAAAGCTTTTTTGAAAAAAATGTATTAAGAGAAGAGATGAATTATATACAGAAGTTAATAGAGGCGAGAGTTGGATATAAATTTAAGCTAGAGGAGCTACCACCTCATCTTAGAAAAAAATACGGGACTTGGAATATGAATATGCTACTCTTCAGAGCGAGGTCCGTTTATACGAGTATTATAAAAGTGATGTGGAAAATGGTCTTCAAAAATGCTTAATACAGATATCTGAGCCGTATGATGAGAAAATTAGCAAATACAATAGTCGTTTAGTAGATGAGAGACCTAATGAGGAGCACTGGAAATATTTGATATATAGCTTTCTCTGGCTTTGTTTAGGAGTTTTGGGTATTGTTAATGTTTATAACTATGTCTCCCAATATCATCAATATCAACATTTAATAACATTTACATTAATATTTGGGTTCGTTATCTTTTTCCTTCCATTTCTAATAGTCTTGGCATATATACTATGGAGGATACAAAAAGTAAATGTGATTAAGAGAAAGATAGCGGACTTAGAGAAGGAGAAAGAAGAGGCTCTAAATCGTGCAACTGATGAGTATAATTCAAAGGTTCTGCCCGAGTTAGAGGCGCGTGTCCAAGCTCAAGAGCAGAAAGTTAAACTTCTTCAGGAAAAGTTTGAAACGGAACTTTCCCAACTCTGTCAAGAAATTAACTCAACCCTTAGCATTATCTTTGAGAGAAGGATGGATGTCGACCTACTAAGGTCCATAATGAAAAGCAGGGGAATCGTAATTGAGAAAATTGAATGTCCCTACTGTGGAGGATTAATGCATCTCCCCGAGACCGGGCATGTAACTGAATGCCCCTACTGTGGCAGAGACGTTTATGTGGTAGACATATTTAAGAAATTAGAAAAATTTTTAACCTAATGCACGCGCAACCTCGTAATCTATTCGTTTTATAGTTTCTATGTTATATGGTCTCGGACCATTACATCCAGCGTTAGCGCGATGGTATAAGAAGTGTTTTACGTGGGTGGCGCTCAAGCCATGTTATGAGCGCCTTTGTTTGTGGTTTGGACGTGCATAAGGGTTCGACTTATGCGACTATTTTGGACCAAAATGGAAAGATTGTTAACCAAGCAAGAATGAATAATGAGAAAGTGCTTTCGCACTTATCTCACTTTGATATTAGCAAGGTTGCAATGGAATCTTCCAATCAAGTAGCGTCATTGTACAGACAGTTGGCAAGCAAAGGATACAGTGTTATGGTTTCTCATCCTAAGAAGACCAGGTACATTGCTGAGGCGAAGATTAAAAGTGATCGTGTGGACTCTAAGGCTATTGCTGAATTGGCGAGGTTGGATGCTTTGCCGTTGGCTTACATGCCTGATGAAGAAACTGCTAAGCTAATGGAGAAGGTGAGGCGTAGAGCCTTCCTAGTCAGGGAACGCGTTAAGCTTAGGGTGAAAATCAAGAGCATTCTCATGTATGAAGGGCTGAAGTGGCCGTCTGATTATGGCTTGTTCACGGAGAAAGGTGTAGAGTGGCTTCACGGTTTGAATCTTGAGTCTGTTGAGTCTTATCTGCGGGTTTTGAAGCCTTTGGATGATTAGATTAAGCTGGTTTCTAAGCAGCTTAGAGGGTTAGCCGTAAACGATGAGGATGTTAAGCTTTTAATGACTATTCCCGGAATTGGCTATTATTCAGCCTTGCTTGTTAAAAGCGAGATTGGAGACGTCAGTCGTTTTCCTTTTGGTGAAAGGCTTTGCAGTTACGCTGGTCTTGTGCCTTCTACGCATGCTTCTGGCAATACGGTTAGGCATAGGTGGCATCACTAAGGAAGGCAGCAAATGGTTGCGCTGGCTCATGGTTGAGGCTGCTCAGACGCATGTTCGCATATACGACACAACCATAACAAGGGCTTATCACCGAATAGCTGAAAGAAGGGGAAGAAGAGTTGCAGTTGTGGCTGCTGCTCGGAGGCTGTTGATGTGCTGCTATTCGGTTCTGAAGAACAAGCGTGCGTATCAGGATCAGATCTGAACTATTCCTCGCGGATGCGCTGTCCCTTAGGTGTGGACGTTAGCGCGATTGAGGAGGATCTGGATGCGAAGCCATAATGCCCCCTTGGTGGGCGAATAGGCGCGTGCCCTTCAACAATCAGCGAGGAAAGAATGAAAGAAAGTGAAAAATGAAAAAGGAAAGGATAAAATACCAGGACTTCACATAGGCGCGCATTCAGTAACCCAACGACCCCATTTCGCTACATCCCAAACAAACTGCTCGCCATATTTGGCGGGATACTCCAAACCGCCTTCAAAAAAACATACGCCACAGGCAAAAGCTCCACAGCTGTAACATCTAAGCTAAGACGCAAACCCTCAAGCGGAATAGAACCAAAACCAGCAAAGGGAACCAAAAGCCTAACACCCTCAAAACGATAACGTGGCTTAACCCTATGAGGCACCCCGAATCAAAAACAGCGTATAGTATCTAATTAGAAAAATTAAAAATTTCGCGGAAAAATCTTCTACACTTAAACTAAATTGCATCTAATATGTAAATAAGAGCAAAACTTTTGTTAAGAGACACTAACAGAAGGGTTGTTACGCGTAAAAGGTCTTGGGTTCATTAGTAGCAACATCTTTATGTAGCAAAGTTTTTAGGCATGTGAGTGTAGCGCGATTTTGGAGCTAAAGCGGTTTAGCTCCGTTTAAGGTAAATGGGGGAAAACTATATGCCCAAGAAGGGAAAGAAGAAGGCTGAAGAGAAAGTTGAAGAAAAGAAATCTGAAGAAAGCAAAACAACATGCTGCCAATAAAATCCTTCACCAATCAACCAACAATCATCCCCCTATCCTATTTTTCTGCACACTCCGTTCTTTCACTAGTAATGTTTAATGGAGCTTGAGGTTTGGCGGGTTTTGTGTTTTTGGTATTTTTCTTTTGGGCGGTTTATGGAGTGTCTTGTTGGTTTGGATTTTATTCGCAGTAGGTTGTCTGGGGAGCTTTTGGGGGTTTTGGCTCTTTCTCTGGAGCTTTGCTTGTCCTGTGGTGGTAGGCTTGTTAGTAGGGATGGTGAGGTTGTGTGTAGCCGTTGTGGTCTGGTTTGGAGTGTTGAAAACTCCGCCGACCATGTGCCCTTCCCAGAAGCTATGAAATGCGAGTGGGTGTGCTTAGGTGTGCTGGACGTTTTCTATGAAAGGCGTGTATTGGCTTTTCCTAATCTCGTTTAATGCCCTCTGAATTTCCCTTTTCCTGTGGGCTGTTTCCAAGAGGTCTATGAAGATGCTTAGGGAGTCCTGGTCTTCTTTCCATGCGTCTATGATTTTGGGGATTATTTCACGTATGTTGCTTAGGTCCGCTTTTAGGCCGAGGCTGAAGGCGAGCCCCGTCAATTGCTCGTATGTTCCCAAATCCCTAAGCGTTTTAACCAAGGCCTGGGTTTCCCTCACCAAACCTAGAAACTCCCTCTTTAAGCGATTGTAATCCGCCTCAGCCTTTGGCGTTTCGCCGGTTTGTCCAACCAGATTGTATAGAAACTCGTTTATGAGCTCGTTTAGGCTTTTACCCGTTTTCCAAGCCGCATCCAAAGCCTTCTCGTATATGTCGAGGTTCACGTATATGGTGCGGTAGCCGCACCTACCAACATATTTCAACCCTCTTTTCAAACAAGGCCCCCCCAAAAGAAAAATATGTTTAAATTGTAAGCCTGAAAGCCCACCGCGTGGCTGAGTTGAAGCTTTTCTGCTGTATCAAATAGTATGATACACGAAACTATTATCATAAACTTTCCAACCGCCAACATTTCAACACCTCCAGCCTGGAAATATGTTTAAAGCGAAACCCCTGCCCATGATAATTTTCCATATCAGAATGTTTGGTTATGGGCGTGTAACCCACCATTCCCACTTCTATACAAACGCGTTTTAAAAAAGACGCGGTTAGTACTCAATAAATGACGCGGAATGGAGGAAACCGTCCACGAGGGCAACCACTCCAGCCACGCCTAAGGGCTTGCCCTCGTCCATGGACTTGAAATACGCTTTCACAAGGGTAGCCCAGTATTCTGGGTCGGCGCGGCGAATCTCACGCACAACCCCCTCAGGCAACATGGTGACACGTGTTACAATGTTGGGTTAAGCGTTTTCAACATTTTACCCCCGGGGTAAGTTTAGGTGACATTGAAACTGGGTTTCAATACAATTAGAGCTTGTCGTTTATGAGCCAGGTCATAATGTCGCTTGTGGGTGTCGCTTTCTAACATATTTACAAGCGTGATAACGTTGCCTTCCAACATGGTTGCCCGGGCTACAATGTTGCCTTAGAGGGTTTGTTGGACGTGCTTTGCATTCTATTTGTATTTTTCTTACTGATGTGAAAGAATGACCAAGTTTGAAAGCGTTACCTTCAGACTTGAGGAAGCCGACCGTCGGCTCCTTGAGAAGGTTTGCAGGGCTCGGGGCGAGAGCCTCAGCAGCTTTGTGCGCCGGGCCTTGCGCAGGGAGTTCGCTCGGTTGGGTTTCCTCAGCCAAGACGAGTTGAAGGCTTTGGAAATAAACTTCAAGGAGGTGGAGCCTGGTGCTTTCTGAAGACGACATTCAGCTAATCAAGAGGCTTGTCAGGGAAACCCTCTACGAAATCTTGGAGGCTGAGCTTTACGGTGGGCTTTTCGGATTGTTGGATGCTGTGGAAGGTGGGATTGCAGCGTTTAAGCAGCAGTTCGCCGCCAAGAAGGGGGTTTCGGCTGAACGGCCGAAACCTGCCGCCGTCAAGGAGGAGACTTTTGCGTGTTTGAAGTTTGAGCCTCAGAAGGGTGCGAGGATAGGCGATTATGAGGTTGCTTACAAGGAGCAGAACCTTCCAGAGTATTGGAATCATGCCTACAACATTCTCAAACAAGCCAATGCAACCATCAATAACCGCTACCACGGGGAAGGCTATCAGCACAGCTACTGGCTTTACGGCGATGGCAGAATCTACAGGCAGAGGCTGAACCAGAAACAGACTTCATAAGGGGGCTGAGGGCGGAGCCCTGGCTCTCGCGCATATTTATCTATTGGGCGAATAGTGATGTGCTTCCCGAGGGTTGAAGAGAGACGGATGATTAAGGCGTTTAAGCGGGACGGTTACGTGCAGTATGGCTTGACGATTCCGAAGAAGT
>Ga0315298_1002677_pt1 | contig 29656 bp, 33 predicted proteins | sample WHS_1_MG_FD_203077 | JGI IMG/M metagenome (GOLD analysis project Ga0315298, IMG submission 203077) | Extremophilic microbial mat communities from Washburn Hot Springs, YNP, Wyoming, USA - WHS_1_MG | ecosystem: Environmental > Aquatic > Thermal springs > Hot (42-90C) | place: USA: Wyoming... | reverse complement strand
CAGTTTCACTTTTTTCATGAAATGGCCTCCACTAGTAGTATGTCATCTTCACCCTAATAATAGGCCATTTCAACAAATTACTCAAGATCTTTGACTCGTTATCGCTGGATTAAGGCTATTACTTAACTTGCGCGAGCTTACGCCTCCCCGAAGTAGCGTCCATTTTTGATGATCGTCTTTCCATCCAGTTCCAATTGAACGCCCATGGCCAAAAAGTCGGCATGGATCTGGCTCCATTGGGTTCCCCCCAGCGCGACGTTGCGGCCCAGGGCAAGGTGAACGGTTCCAAGGATCGCATCGTCGAGCTTCGTGCCGGTTAGGCGACTCGAGAGCTTATGATTTGTGCCGATTCCCAATTCTCCGATCGACCAGGCATTTTCATCGAATCCTGAGAGGATCTCTTTTACCTCTTCGGCTTCCCTTCCACCGGTCAGTTTGAGCACTTTCCCATTTTCAACATACCAAACAACGGGCTCTTGAAGAACTCTTTCTAAGCTTTCGTGGCCCCATATGCTTCCATTGGCTACATAGATCCCAGACGCCTCACCCTCGACCGGGGCACAGGCCACCTCGGCATAGAAAGGAATGATGGCGAGATGCCCTGGTTTTCTAAAAATCGGATGAATGGGTATCCCTCTTCGGCCTTCAAGGTTCAACAACAGATCCGTTCCCGAAGGGCTCGAGATCCGAGCCTCTTTGGCGTTTGAGACGGCTTCTGCGAGTCTCTCCGTCCGGCGGGCAATTTCGAGAAGGTCTTCCGGAAGGATATCGGACCTTCCGAGCGATCTGCGCATAACAGGAGGCATGTAGGCATACTGGAGAGAGGGGGCCTCCTTTCTTGCCAAGGTATGGCCATAGTCAATCTGGCCGAAGGAAATGCAGATGTCCACCTTCTTCATGGCTTCAGCTACAAAAGAGGGCGGTTCAATTCCACGGGGAGGCTCCACCACGATGATGGCCACCTCCGCTCCGGCTGCTTTCATTTCAGCCGCGAGGACCGAGGCGATTCGGAGATCTTCCTCTTCGAAAGCGACAAGCATGATCTTCTCTCCTCCTTTGACCGTGAAACACGTCTCTGTGATCAGCTTTACGCCGTTGATGATCTCCATGGGATACATCTCTTAACCTTCCTCCCTTTATCTTCCAAACATATGCTGAGGCAGAAAGAGTGCCAATTGAGGGAAGGCACTCACAATGAGAATGCCCAAGAGCAGAATCGTCAAAAAGGGGAGAGAGCCTCTTAATATTTGGGCCATCGGTATGTCTGGGGCGATCCCCTTGACCACGTAGAGGTTAATTCCAAAGGGAGGGGTGATGCAGCCGGCCTCCATGTTGATGGTGACGATGACCCCGAACCAGATAGGGTCAAACCCGAGCCTTACGATAAGGGGATGAAGCATGGGAGCGGTCAGCAGAATGATGGCGAAGGGAGGAAGAAAACATCCCAAGAGAAGGAGGAGAAGATTGATTAAGGTCATGACGAGCCAGCGATTCGATTCCATCGTGACGATGAACTGAACGATCTGCTGCGTCACATTCAGGTCTGTCAGGACGCTTTGAAAAAAGACCGTCGTCGCTGCAATCAGCATGATCATCGCGCTTTCGTTGACCGTTTTCTGCATAATCGCAACAATCGACTTCAAGGTGATCGTCTTGCGGTAAAAGAGGATGACCAAAACAATCGAGGCTGAAGCCCCGATCGCTGCGGCTTCGCTCGGTGTCGCAATGCCACCGTAGATCGATACCATGATGAGAGTGATCAGAAGAACAAAGGGAATCACCCGGGGAAGATGCTGTATCCTCTCGGTCCACGTATACCCGTGACGGACCGGTGCCTGTAGGTCAGCGTCCTTGCCTCTTTCTCCTTTGCTCCTACGGTAAAGCGAATAGATCAGCACCCAAAGACTGAAAAGAAAGGTGATGAGGATCCCTGGGATTACGCCGGCGATGAAGAGCTTGCCGATCGAGGTCTCCGTGGCGATCCCGTAAATAATAAACGTGATGCTCGGAGGGATGAGGATGCCGAGCGTCCCTCCGCCAACGATGCATCCCGTCGCAAGGGTGTCCGAAACACCGTGCTTTCTCATCTCAGGGATCCCTGTCGAGCCGATGGCGGCCGCTGTGGCCGGGCTTGACCCGCACATCGCCGCAAAGATGGAACAGGCCCAGACATTGCTCATGGCCAGACCGCCTGGGAGACGAAACAAGAATCGGTGAAGGGTTTCGTAAAGGTCGCTCCCGGCGGGCGAATGGGCCAGCACGATACCCATGAGGATGAAAAGGGGCAGCGTAAGCAGTTCGAAACTGTGAACGCCTCCGTACATGATGTGGGCCATCATATCGAGAGGGCCAGAGGCGCCGAACAAAAGCCCGCAGAGTATCCCTGTAACCCCGAAAGCAAAAGCAAGGGGCATGCCGGAAAAGAGCACCACCAGCGCCACCAGAATGATAATCAGTCCCTCGATGATCATCGTTTCATCTCGTTTTTCCCAAGGCAACGTATCTCTCGGAGGATTTTAACGATAAATTGTAAGCACAAGCCCAAAAAACCGAGAGGGAGAAATGCGTAGGGGATAGCAAGGGGAGGTGCCCAAAGCGAGTCTGATCTCCATCCAAGCCGAAAGGCCTCCCACCACATCTGGACTCCTTTGATCGTTGCGACGACACAGAAGCCAAAAGATAAAAAGGAGGTGAAAACGGATAACCTTTTTTTGAGCCTGGGGTTCAACTTATCCGTGAACATGTCCATTTTGATGTGGGCCTCGTGCTTCAGAGCGAAGGCCGAGCCCACAAAGGTGGTGAAGATGACAAGAAAGATCGCCGCTTCAATCTCCCAAACCGTTGGCCAACGAAACACGTACCTTGCAAAGACTTCGTAGGTGATGATCGCCATGGAGAAGAACACGGCCAGACTTCCCGCGTAGCCCGCCCCATCCGTGGCCATCTCAATGAGCCGTTCGCAAAACGATAGAAGGGGAGTTCGCTGTTGTTCTCTTTTCATGCTCTTCTACGTAGACTGTCCATTTACGAAGCTTCGGTAGGGAGGCTTCTTGTTCATCCTCGTTTTGGTTAATTCACTTTGAGCACGAGGTCGAGCATTTCGCTTCCGCCCTTGACCTGTTCCGCGAACCATTTCCAGGAAGACTGCTTCGCCACCTCCAACCAGGCTTCGTAATCGCTCGCAGAGAGCTCTGTCACGGTCACTCCTTTTTCTTTAAAAACCCTTACTATTTCATCCGTGATCTTGGTGCTCTCCTTGGCAAATTCCCTCGCAGACGCCTCGCCGACCTCCAAAAATATCCGCTGCTCTTCCAAGGTGAGCTTCTTGAATGTCGCGGGCCTCATGACAATGCAAAAAGCGCCGTTCATGAGGCAGTGATTCCCTCCGACGGTAAGATATTTGATAACATCATACAGCCTGAAAGAGACAAAGGAGGAATCGGTTGTGAAGAAGGCGTCCAGAACGCCGGTCTGTAACGCCATGTAGACCTCCGTGGAGGGCATCGTTGTGATCGCCGCGCCTGCTCTTTGAAAAACCATTTCAACCGGCTTGACCGCCGCGCGCATTTTAAGCCCCTTCACATCCGCTGGCACTCGGATCGGCTTGCCCTTGCTCCCAATCGATGTGGGAAGCCATCCCCACCCCATGATCTTCATGCCAGCGCTTTCGGCGATCTCTTCCAATTTTTTGCCCGCCTGGGCCTTGGCGAAGCGGGCCCCCTTTTCGGGATTGCTCACGATTCCAGGCAGATCCGTGATGGCGAGAAGAGGATACGTTCCACTCAGGTACCCCAAGGGGAATAGACACAGATCGAGGGCCCCTCTTCGGAGAGCGTCCACCTGAGCCTGTGGTTTGAACAGGACTCCACCCGGGTGCAGTTCAAATTTCAGGGATCCCTTCGTTCCCTTTTCAACTCCAGAGATAAAGTGGCGGGCCCAATTGTCTCGAATATCTCCAGGAGGCCATTGGTGTGAAAATTTCAAGACGGCAGCTTCTCTTCCAAAGCTGGGGACCGAGAAGAAAGACAGAAGACCGACCATCAAGCAAAACGTCAGCCAAAGCGAGGACACCCTCTTGTTTGCGCCCATCTCTCCCACCTCCATGTGAATGATCTACCCTATCAGGAATCATCCGTTACAGATGACTTTCTCGCATTCGTTTCATGTAATCCTGTATGTCTCGCTTGGTATCAGCCATGTGGGTGAGAATCGCCTCATCCAATGCCCTCGGGTCTTTGGACTTCAATGCCCGAAGGATCTTGACATGTCCATCCCTTGCCCTCTTAGCGATCTCCGGAACATGGAGGCAGATCATTCGGAAACGTAGCATATGTTCCCGCAACATCTGGCTGATTTCATAAACCCTTCGGCTACGGGTGGCCTTGCAAATCACCTCGTGAAACTCCGTGTCGAGATCGATCATCTTCCGGGTAGCCCCGTCTTTGAGGATTTTATCGGTCCTTTTCAGGTTCTGTTCGAGACGGGTCATCTCCTCGGTGGTGATCTTGTCGAGGGCCCATCGAGCTGCCAGTTGTTCGATGGCGGCCCGGGTGGCAAAAAGATCGTCAAGGTCCGGTTCGGATAGATCGCTCACCATGTAACCGGCTCTGGGAATGGAATAGACGAGGCGCTCCAGGCTGAGCTTGTGTAGGGCCTCTCGCACCGGCGTCCGGCTCACACCCATTTCCCGGGCCAAGACCGACTCCACCAGCCTTGTTCCTGAAGGGATCCTTCCAGTAAGGATCATCTTTCGGAGGTCGGTATATACCTTCTCCCCGAGCCGTCTTGGATTGCTATCCGTTTTTTTGAACTTCATCTTCTCTTCAGGTCTGGAGCGCTGGGCGGGATACTGCTGACATACCGTTGAAGTACACCATAGGACAAAAATTCGATTCTGTCAAGAGAAATCCTCCTCTCAGTCTCGTAAGAAGTTTCACAAGTTCAGGGCGATGAGCTACGCCTTCGTAAGCTTTTTCGCGATCGCCGACACGTGATGTCTTGCTCTTTCGATCCTCGCCGCCTTATCTTCTACCCATTGTTTATGCCTCGCGATGACGCGTTCGTGTCCCTTGAGCATGCGAAGCACTGCTCGCTTGCCGGGTCCGCCAAGGATGTTTCGGTTCTCGATGATGTATTGCGGATCCATCACCTTGCGGATCGTTTCGTCCCTCATGCGAAGCGGTTTCCCGACCATCGAAACCGCTGCCCTATCAAGCATCTCCGAGCTCACCTCCGAAGGCGACTTCCCCTCCGCGAGAGCGTCTCGAACCAACCTTGCCACGATCCGATGGGCGGTTCGAAAGGGAAAACCCTTCTCCTTCACGATGGCCTCTGCAAGCTCCGTGGCCTGCGTGAAGTTCGCGCCGGCCCTGGCCGCCATCAGCTCTTTGTTGACCTTTAAGGTGGAGAGAACCCCTCTCATGATCCTTGCCCCCATCTGGGCGTAATCATAGGTTTGCCAGGCAACAGGTCCCGTCTCTTCCAGGTCGCCCAATTGCTCGGACTCCGTCTTGAGCTGGGCAAAGACGGTCATCGTGTTCCCGATGGCGATTGCCGATAGGTATCGGATCCGCTCCAGGGACGAAGGATTTTTCTTCTGAGGCATGATGGATGAGGTGCCGCAGTAGGCATCGGCCAGTTCGATCATCCTAAATTCGTAGGTGCACCAGATATTGAGATCGTCGGCCAGAGCGGAGAGGTTGGACATGAAGATCGCCGCTCTCGTGATGCCTTCGAGGGTGAAGTCCCTGGAGATGGAGGCATCGCGGGTGTTTTCGATGACGCCATCAAAACCCAAGAGCTCCGCCATCCGCAGCCGGTTGATGGGAAAGCCTGTGCCTGACACCACAGCCGAACCCATGGGGCTTCGATTCACCCTTTGGTACGTCTCCTCGAGTCGCTCGATATCCCTTTCGTACCGATCCGCAAAAGAGAGGAGGTAGTGGGCAAACGTAGTGGGTTGAGCATGTTGAAGAAGCGTGTAGCCTGGCATCACCGTTTCGACATGCTTTTCCGAAACGGAGACGATCGTCTCAATGAGGGCCGTCAGATCTCTTATCAACCCCAGAATCTTCTCTCTCAGAATCATCCGCTCCGAGCAGACATACATGTCCCCTCGGCTTCTGCCCGAATGCATCCGACCTCCCGCTTCCTCGCCTGCTCTTGTGATGACAAAGGATTCGATATTGTGAAAGAGCTCCCCTTTCCCCGGATCGAGAGGAAATCGCTCAAGCCCCATGGCTTCGATCTCGCCAAGGGCCTTGAGAATCTTCCTCGTATCCTTTCGATCGATCAAACCCTGTTCATGGAGCATGATCGTATGGGCCTTGTGATTCCAGAGCTCGTGAGGAAAGGTGTACTTCGCCTCCTCGATTCGAAGTTTGATGCCGTATTCGATCATCTCCCTCGCAGGGCCTTCTGAAAACCTCGATCCCACTCCAAACCCTTTTGGAGCGGCTCCTCTCTCCCTATCGTTCTCTTTCATCTCGTTTCTCCTCGTGGTCTTCGTTTCAAAAGGTGGGTAAGCTCTCCAAGCGCTTCCATTTGATCCACCTTGTTAACCGCTCTGATGATGGCCTCGGCCCCCTTCTTCCCCAGAAGGGGAGAGAGGTTTTGGAGAAATTTCTCCTCCACCTCTTCAAGGGTCAGGGATCGACAATGGGGCTCGAGGGCCCATCGGGTCCCATCCTTGAGAACCACCTCCAATCTCGCCTTCGCCGCGATCTCGGGATCGCTGAGGAGCTTGATCCTTCCCATGAGGTCTCGAATCGCGGGATCAAGAAGATTCTCCTCCCGAAATGCGGAAACTCCCACTTCTCCTCTGATCGCCATCAAGGCCATACAAAAAGGGAGGCTGAACTTGGCTTCGTAAATGTCAAAGGGATTTAAATTCCCCACCAGCCACGTACGGCCGGGCTTCATCGTAACCCTGATCTCTTCCATGTCGCCGGGACGAAGCCTCTGCTCATCCATGAGCCTTCCAAGCCCCTCGATACCCTCAAAACAGGCCCGGCAACAAGCATATCGTTTGAAAAAATTCCGCATGATCAGAAAAGGCCGGCCCCAGTTCTCCGTCATTCGCTGAAGGTCTTCTGGAGTGGGCCTGGCAGTTGCCGGGAAAAAGCCCTTCTCCCCTTCCAGAATCTTTTCAGCCCCCCTAAACCCCTGCTTTGCCAGGAAAGCAGAAAGGATGCCGTTTGAGGCGGCCTTGCCGCTATGAAGATGCTTCGCCGTCGTCGCTTTGGCATTGAGGCCCTCCCATAAGCCTGCCGCCTGGGTTCCGGCCAGCCCTAAAGCCATCACCATTTGCTCTTCATCGAGACGGAGCAATTTGCCTGCTGCCGCAGCCGCACCGAAGGTGTTGCATGTCCCGCTCGTATGCCAAAACTGATAATGAGAAGACCCGGCCGCACGGGCGACTCGAACCGAGATATCATACCCGATAACAATGGAAAGGATCAGATCCCTGCCCGACGCTCCCACAGACTCCGCTACAGCAAGAGCCGCCGGAATCACGCCAATGCCGCCATGCAGTGAGGTCTCCTCATGAACGTCGTCGATCTCCAAGACCGCCGAGATCATTCCGTTGTAAAGAGCTGCCTCCATGGGATAAGCGGAGAAACCGCAACCGATGAGGGTTGCCACCCTTCCCGCCCCGTGCCTACGAACGAGGGGTTCCATCATCCGATCCGTCGGCGACCCTTTCCCCATGTATGCGCTTCCGATCCAATCGAGAAGGCACCTCCTGGCCCTCTCCACCACCTCCTGTGGAAGAACGTTCCATTCAGTCCCCACCACAAAGCTTGCCAATCGCTTCGTCAACGTATCCGTCGGAGGCATCATGGCTAGGCGATATCCCTTCCTTTCTGTTTCGGATTCAACGCGTCGTTCAGGCCATCGCCGACGAGGTTAAATCCCATGACCACCAAGAAGATGGCGATCCCCGGGAAAAGGGCCGTCCACCAGGCATGTCTTAAAAACCGCTGAGCATTGTAGAGCATGACGCCCCAGCTCATCTGATTGGGGTCGCCGAGGCCGAGGAAACTGAGGCCCGCCTCAAGGAGAATGGCCCGTGCGATCTGAAGCGATCCGCTGACGACAATGGGCGGGGTCGCATTGGGCAAAATGTGCCGGAGAATGATCCGCAGATCGGTTGCGCCAGCGGCTCTGGAGGCCTCGATGAATTCCTTCTCCTTGATCGAAAGAAACTCAACCCGAACGAGCCGTGCCGTGACCGGCCAACTCAAGATCCCGATCACCAGAATGACGTTCCAGATGCTGCTTCCGAAGAGGGCAACAATGACAAGAACGAGAAAAAAACGAGGGATGACGAGGAAGAATTCCGTGATCCTCATGAGGAGGTCATCCGTCATCCCTCCATAATAGCCCGCAAGGGCTCCAACAACGACTCCAATCAGCGTAGAGGTCAGAGCAGCCAATATTCCTACGAGAAGCGACGTCCTTGCGCCCCAGAGGACACCGCTAAAAAGGTCCCGTCCCAGGTCGTCCGTACCCATCAGGTACCGCGAGTCGGGACGATGGAAAGAGTCCTTCCCCGTAGCAAGGGGGTTGAAAGGCGCCAGAAAGGGGGCAAAAAGGGCCAGGCCCCCGAAGAAGAGGACGATGCCGATCCCCATCACAGCAGCCCGGTTTCTCTTATATCTCCTCCACAAATCTCCCATGGCGTCAATGAACCCTGATCCTCGGATCGAGGACGGAGTAGAAGATATCGGTGATCAGATTGACCACGATGACCATCGCGGAGATGAAGATGAACATCCCCATGAGCACGGGATAATCGCGCGTGTAGATCGAATCGTACATCAATCGGCCAAGGCCTGGCCACGCGAAGACCGTCTCCGTCAGAACCGCTCCGGCGAGAAGAAAACCGAAATTGAGGCCCGTCAATGTCACCAGTGGAAGGAGCGCGTTTCTCAGGGCATGCTTATAGATCACCTTTCTCTCTGAAAGCCCCTTGGCCCGGGCTGTCCGGACGTAATCCTGGCCCAAGACCTCCAACATGCTCGCACGGGTGAATCGCGTGTTCATGGCAAGGTAACTGAGTCCCAAGGCAAAGGCCGGAAGGACCAGGTGATGAAGTACATCGATCGCGTAAGCGATACCGGTATAGTTTTCCCTGAGGGACTGCATTCCCTGGGCTGGGAAGACAGGAACTTTAAGGCTGAAGCCGATTAAGAGAATCTGTCCGAGCCAGAAAACAGGGATCGAGTAGCCGATGAGGGAAATCAGCGTCACGAGATTATCCGTCTTCGAATATTGCCTCCGAGACGAGACAACACCCAAGATCACACCCGCCACGGTTGAGAAGAGAATCGTTACGATCATGAGGAGCAAGGTTGCAGGAATCCGATCGAGAATGACCTCGAGGACCGGTTGCTTGAACGCGAACGAGTATCCAAAGTCTCCCTTGAGGACGTTCAACATATAGATGAAGAGTTGAACGAAGAGGGGTTGATCGAGACCGTACTGCCTCCTCACGCTCTCGATATACTCCTCGGAGGTTTGGAACTCGCCCACAAGGGAGATGATGGGATCCCCGGGAGCAAGGTGGATGAGGCAGAAGTTGACGATCACGATCCCCAAAATGAGCGGAACCGCTTGAACGAGCCGCCGCAAGATATACTGAGCAAGGGATTGACTCTTTCTCTCCATAGTGAAAAGAACCCCGTTATCGGGAAAGAACCAAAGTGAGCATCCTATGAAACGCCTTTATCCTCTTGCTGCAAAACCCGTATCGGGATACTCTTATCCCGTCCTCTATCCTTGAGATCAGACAGAAGTTGAGCACCTTCGACGAATGGATTGGGGACCAACTTTTCGAATCTCAGAGGAGACGGGACTATTTGGATGCCGTTTCCTTGCCCTTGGCCCACCAGACGTCGTCTCCCAGACTGATATACGACCGCGCACACCAGCTATGGACGCCTTTGAATTCGTCACGCCAAGCGGAATTGAGGCCGTACTCCGAAAGCCAAAGGTAGGGGAGGTCTTTCACAAGAATCTCCTGGACTCGATGGTAGTATTCGGCCCTTTTCTTCAAGGTGGCCGCCCTTTCGGCAAGGGCAAACAACTCATCGACCTCTTTGTTGCTGTACCCGGAACAATTGGCAAAGGCCACGGGTCGAATGTTGCTGGAGATGTAAGTCCGGGCAACGGCGATGGCAGGATCGGGACCGGTCCCGAGCCCGTGAACCTGCATATCAAAATCCCATCGAATATAGGTCGCATCGATCATGCTGGATCGGTCGAGAAGTCTCAGCTCCACGTTGATCCCAACCTTGCCCAGGTAATCCCGGATGATCTCGGCAGCTTTCGAATAAAGAAAAGAACCCCGATCCGCAATGATCGAGGTCTTAAAGCGCGTCCCGTCAGGGCCTCTCGGATAACCAGCTTCATCGAGCAACTGTTCGGCCTTCTTGGGATTGAATTCATAGCGCATCACATTGGGATTGTGCGCCCAGGTCGTCACACTGGGAATAGGACCGATCGCCACTTTACCGAGGCCGTAGTCGGCTTTCGCTTCGATGTACTCCTTGTCAATGGCATGGGCAATGGCCTGCCTCACCTTGAGATTGTTAAACGGCGCTTTCCTCAGGTTGAAGGCAACCAACATCACGGAAGGGCCGTCCTCATGCCCTTTCGAGGAGACCACGTACCCCGGACGGTTCTTGAATCGGGAAACCTCAGAGGCCGGGAGATTGATGTAGTAGAGGTAATCGATCTCCTTGGCCTCAAAGGCGATCATCCGAGATGAGGCATCTGGGACGATCTTGATGATGATCCTGTCCAAATAAGGCTTGCCTTTCTTGAAATAGGAGGGGTTTCGCTCCAAGGTAATATGACTTCCCTTCTTCCATTCCTTGAAAACGAACGGTCCTGTACCAACGGGTTTCAGGTTGTACGGGTTCTTCAAGATGTCGGTATTCTCGTAAAGGTGCTTGGGGATGACAAACCCTTCGTTCCCCATGAATTTGAGCAACGGATCGTAGGGGTGTTTGAGCCTAAAAATGACCGTGTATGGATCTGGGGTCTCAATGGAATCGACGGCCTTCAACACGACGGAGCCCCGAGGATGATACTTGCTTAAGACCTCCCCAAAGGTAAATTTCACATCCGCGGAGGTAAAGGGTTTTTGATCATGCCACGTAGCATTTTTGACGAGCTGAAAAGTGTAGGTGAGACCGTCTTCCGAAACTTTCCATGCCTCGGCAAGGTCGGGCTGTGGATTAAGATCGTAGTCCGATTTGACCAAACAGTTGAAGATGCTCGAGGCGGCCAGGGTATCGAAGCCGCTGAAGCTGATTGCCAGATTCAGGGTCGAGGGATCTCCTCCCGAACCAACGATAAAGGTTCCCCCGTATCTGGGCTTTTCCTGGCTGTGGCCCGGGCTTCCGAGAAGAGACGCAAGAAAGGCGACGGCCAGTGCGAAGAGGTAAACCCTTAACGAATAATCCCCTGGTCTGGTACGTAATGTTCGCCGGTCCATACCTTCCTCCTTTTTCAGCCTTTCCTCGTCATCCGGGTAAGGGAGATACAAGATGGGTAGGTTTTGTTAATCTATAGAACGTGCTTCTTCCTTTGTCAACTCTCGCGTGGATGGGAGATATGAAAGTGATCAATTGGATGCCGGCCTGAGGCCGGTAATTTAAATGATTTGTGAGCAAAGCCACCGAGTGGTCACGCCGAACCCGGTTCAGCATGGCCGGCGTGGAGGTTGACAAGCCGCCTTCTTTTGATATAACTAACCATATCATACAAAGGAGGACATCGATGGGCATCGAGGATTCTCTCAAGATTACGGCCATTAAGCCGTTCTTGGTCCGGCCGATCAGCTCAAACCCCAACTGGATCATTCAAAAGCACTGGCTTTTCGTGAAGGTGGAAACGGACCAGGGCATGGAGGGGTGGGGCGAGGCCTTCACGATGAAATATCGAGAGCGAAACATCGCCCATTACGTGAACGAGCTTTCCCCTTTTCTCCTTGGCTCCAATCCTTTTCACATCAAGGCATTTACCCAGATGGCTATGAACCGATTTGCAGAAAGAAGGCCAGGGCTGGACCTTCTTTGCGCTGTAAGCGGGATCGAGCAGGCCCTCTGGGACATCGTTGGCAAGAGTCTTGGGGTTCCTGTCTATGCCCTCCTTGGCGGGCCTCTCAGGAACAGGGTGAAGGTTTACGCGAATGGTTTCAGCCGTGGGGCCGATACGCCAGAAAAGATGGCCCAAAGGGCCCTCGAGGTGGTGAGGCTCGGTTTCACAGCTTTGAAGTTCTACCCCTTTCTTCAGAGCGAAGACGAAGACCTTGCCGTGGAAACCGTTCGGGCAGTCCGCGAGGCTGTGGGGCCGAAGATCGATATCCTGATTGACATCTGGCGCCGTCCCTCCCCGACTCAAGCCATTCGATTTGCGAGAAGGATCGAACCCTTCGGTATCTTCTGTTACGAGGAACCGGTTTCATCCGAGAATCTGGACGTTCTCGCCGAGGTGCGGCGATCGATCCATCTACCGGTCGTAGCTGGCGAATGCCTTTATACGAAACCCGAGTTTCGCGCTCTCCTTGAAAAGCGGGCCGTCGACATCCTCAATCCTGATGTGGCCAGTTGTGGCGGGATTCTGGAGCTCAAAGAAATCGCCGCCATGGCAGAGCCTTATGCCGTCCTCATCGCCCCCCATAACTGGAACAGCACCGCAGTGGCCCTGGCCGCAACGATTCAGGTTGCCGCAACGCTTCCTCATTTCCTGACGGTTGAATACTTTGTGAGCTTCGCTGAAACGGGAAACGCCATTTGCCGCAACCCCTTCAAGATCGAAAACGGCCACATCGCCCTTCCCACCGGACCAGGCCTGGGGTTGGAAATAATCGAAGCCGCCCTGAAAAAGTACCCGTTCCAGGAGTACGCGTCTACATAGTCTCCCTCTGAAGGCCCGCCCTTTCCTCACCAAATCCTTTGTCAGGAGGCCTGTGTGGACCTTTCCCTTCCTCGCCAGGGCCGGCCAACGCCCGCAGCTACTTGCCCGGGCTCTCCTTTCCTTTTGTCCACCAGGCGTCCTCGCCATAGCTCATGAAGGATCGGGCGCACCAGCTATGAAGACCCCTGAATTCGTCCCGGAAGGCTGAATTCAGTCCGTACTCCGAAAGCCATAGGTATGGGAGATCCTTGACAAGGATCTCCTGGACCTTGTGGTAGTATTCCGCACGCTTCTTCACGGTAGGGGCTCTTTCCGCCAAAGCAAACAGCTCGTCGACCTCCTTGCTGCTATATCCAGAATTGTTGGCGAAGGGAATGGGTTTGATATTGCTCGACACATAAGTTCGGGCTACTGCGATAGCAGGATCGGGGCCCGTCCCAAGACCGTGAACCTGAAGGTCGAAATCCCACCGGATATAGGAGGCATCGATCATGCTCGATCGATCGAGCAACTTCAGCTCCACCGCAATGCCCGCCTTTGCCAGATAGTCCCGTATGATCTCTGCTGTCTTGGCATAGAGGAAATCGCCCCGGTCGGCAATGATCGATGTTTTGAACCGAACCCCGCCTGGCCCTCTCCGATATCCTGCCTCATCAAGGAGCTGTTCAGCCTTCTGCGGGTTAAAGTCGTAACGAGGGACGTTCGGGTTGAAAGCCCAACGCGTTGCGCTCGCAATCGGGCCAATGGCCACCTTCCCCAAGCCGTAGTCCGCCTTGGCCTCGATATACTCCTTATCAATCGCATGGGCGATGGCCTGCCTCACCTTAAGGTTGTTAAAAGGTGCCCTCCTCAGGTTGAAGGCCATCAGCATAATGGAGGGGCCCACCTCGTGCCCTTTCGAGGTCACGACAAAACCAGGCCTGTTCTTGAATCGGGAGACCTCGGAGGCCGGGAGGTTGACATAGTAGAGATAGTCAATCTCTCCGGCTTCGAAAGCGATCATTCGGGACGAAGCATCCGGGACTATTTTGATGATGATCCGGTCAAGGTAAGGTTTCCCCATCTTGAAGTAAGAAGGATTTCGGTCCAAGGTGAGATGGCTTCCCTTCTTCCATTCCTTGAAGAGAAACGGGCCCGTACCAACAGGTTTGAGGTTATAAGGATTCTTCAGGATGTCCGTATTTTCGTAGAGATGTTTTGGAAGGATGAAGGCCTCGTTCCCTATGAATTTCATCAGGGGATCGTAGGGATGCTTCAACTTGAAAATGACACTATGGGGATCGGGCGTCTCGATGGAATCGATCACCTTCAGGACCACTGAACCTCGTGGATGGTGTTTGTTCAAGACTTCGGAAAAGGTGAACTTCACATCGGCTGAGGTGAAGGGTCGGCCATCGTGCCACGTCGCATTCCTGACCAGATTGAAAGTATAGGAAAGTCCGTCCTCGGAGATCTTCCACGACTCTGCGAGATCGGGTCGCGGATTGAGATCGTAATCCGACTTGGTGAGGAGGTTGAACACGCTCGAAACCGCGAGGGTATCGATGATGTTATAGGTGATCGCCAAATTCAAGGTACTGGGATCGCTGCTCGCCCCTACAATGAGGGTTCCCCCATATTTGGGCTTTTCCTGAGGCGAGGAGATCCCCGGGACAAAGAACAAAAGGAAAAGACCAATGGCCATGAAAAAGGTAACGCTGCGCCTCCAAGAGTTATGATTTCGAAATCGAGGACTCATTGTTCTTCCCTCCCTTCCTGGTTTGAGCCAACCCAGGGCAACCGCTTAGGGTTGCCCCTACAAAGAACCTACCCCGCGGGAGACCCACCCAGGGCAACCGCGCAGGGTGGCCCCGACAAGCCGTTCTCAACCCCCTACGAATAGCTTCTTCGATAGGTTTGCTTGTTCCTCTTCATTCTGAAGGGGTGCTGTTAGAGCATCGGGTAGCGTGTTAGTTTCCAGAACCGTTTTCTTCAGCCCCCCTCCATCCCACGTCCTATCTCAATTGCTTTTCGAGGGCCTCGACCCTGTGATCAATCTCCTCCAACTGTTTCAGCAGTTGGGGATCTTGAAACTCCCTTCGCTTCCATTTGGCCCGCTTCAGCTTTCGGCGGAGTCGACGATAGTGATTCTCCAATTCCCTAAAGAGAAGGCCCATCGTTTCCTCGGGGATCGAAACGTCCTCCTCACGAGGGATCACCTGAACCGGAGCTTCTTCAACAGCCTCCTCGTGGCCGATGAAACGCCTCTTCTCCATCCACCGGGGAACCACCGTCTCCCAATGGAACTGCTCGCGAATCCGCTCGGCGAGCGTCAGGGAGGTCTGTTCCTCGCCGTGCGTCACAAAGACTTTCAGGCCGGGACTGCGGAAATGGGAGACCCACTCGAGCAGGCCTTTCTGATCCGCGTGGGCTGAAAATCCTCCCAGCGTGTGGATATGAGCGTGAATGGCAATCTCCTCACCGAAAAGCCGAACCGATCTCGCGCCATCCACGATACGTCTTCCCACCGTACCCGCAGCCTGAAACCCCGTAAAAACGATGTGGGAATCCTTACGCCAGAGATGGTGCTTCAGGTGATGCTGAATCCTTCCGGCATCGCACATGCCGCTTGCGGAAATGATGATGCCCGGCCTCTCATCTTCATTGATGGCCTTGGACTCCTCCGTGGTCTGAGCAAAAACGATCTCCGGCAACTCGAGAGGGTTTTCTCCTTTCCGAAGAAGTTCTCCCATCTCCTGATCAAAGGAGTCGACGTTCCTCTTGAAAACCTCTGTGGCGGCGATGGCCAGAGGGCTGTCGATATAGATGGGAAGGGGAGGAATGAGACGTTCCCGGAGGAACTGGCCGATGGTGTACAGGATGTCTTGCGTCCGTTCCACGGCAAAGGCTGGAATGATCACCTTGGATCGGCTTCCGATCGCCTCCTGAAGGATGGCCAGAAACTCCTCGACCGTCTCTTTTCTCGACTTATGGAGCCGATCGCCATAGGTCGACTCCAACCAGAGGAGGTCTGCCTCCTCGATGGGTGTGGGATCTCGCACGATGGGCTGATCAAAATTACCGAGGTCGCCCGAGAAAACCAGCTTTCTCTTCACCCCCTCCTCTTCAATCCAGATTTCGATGATGGCCGAACCGAGAATGTGGCCTGCGTCTTGAAATCGGACCCGGACCCCCTCCGAAAGGGAAAGCATCTCTCCGTAGTTCACGGGCTGAAAGAATTGAAGGCTTTGCTCCGCATCCTGTGCCGTATACAGTGGAGTCACAGGATTTCGTCCCGATCGTTTGTTCTTTCGATTCTGCCACTCGGCCTCCATCTCTTGCACGTGGGCACTGTCACGAAGCATGATCTCACAAAGGTCGAGAGTCGCCCTCGTACAGAAGATCTTCCCCTGAAAGCCCCTTTGGACCAGTTTGGGGATCAAACCGCTGTGGTCGATATGGGCATGGGTAAGCAGGATAAAGGAAAGGTCTCGAGGACGATAGGGATCCACATTTCGATTTCGTTCCTCGAGGGTCTTGCCACCTTGAAAGAGGCCGCAGTCAACGAGAAACTTCAACGAACCGCTCTCAAGAAGTGTACACGAGCCGGTCACGGTCCGAGTCGCGCCCAGAAATTGCACGTTCATGGAAGGCCTCACGTCTTCGGGTTGACTTTCACTCCTCTTTCTCCTAATATAAAATTCCAAGCAATTCAAACCCGCTGGTCGGCGTCCCACGTGCCTTGCCGGCCAAAAGAGGAAGTGGTCCGGTTGAGATCGCTTAGAAAATTTCGGGGGAGGCGTTATGCCCGAAAAGCAGTATCTCCTCAATGAAATGTCGATGAAAGAATCGTGGCGGCTCTTTCACATCATGGCCGAATTCGTGGAAGGGTTTGAGGCCTTGGCCGATTGTCCACCCTCGGTCAGCATCTTCGGTTCAACGCGGGTGAAAGCCGATGATCCTGTTTACCAGAAGGCCGAGCACATTGCGCGGCTCCTTGCTCAAAATGGCTACGGCGTCATCACCGGCGGAGGGCCAGGGGTCATGGAGGCCGCCAACAAGGGTGCCCTCGAGGCGGGGGGTAAATCCATCGGTCTGAATATCCAACTGCCTTCGGAGCAGAAACCCAATGCCTACACGAATATCAATCTCAGCTTCCGCTACTTCTTCGTTCGGAAGGTGATGTTTGTGAAGTACGCCGTCGCTTTCGTCATCCTGCCCGGAGGGTTCGGAACGATGGACGAGTTGTTCGAATCGGTTACCCTCGTTCAGACCCACAAGATCAAGCCTTTTCCCGTTTTCCTCGTCGGCTCGGACTATTGGGGAGGGCTTCTGCGGTGGCTTCAGGAAGTTGTTTTGAAGGAGGGAAACATCTCACCTCAGGATCTGAACATCCTTCGTGTGACCGACGATCCGGACGAGATCGTTCAGACGTTAAGGCGAATTGTGATCCTCTAATCCGTTTCTAAGGGGGATAAAAGGCGAGGCTTATTGAGACCCTTAGAATAGAATCGATCAAAACCCGAGATTGCTTCGGCACTTCGTGCCTCGCAATGACGAGGAGGGGGGCCCTCGCGACGCGGGGAAAGGACCTTCTTGCATGGAATGTTGGAATAGTGGAATATCGGGTTTCCATTTGAAATCCTCGAAGAGTAAGAACATTCACGGAGAGCTCATAAAAATGGACCCCGAGACGTGGTAATAGGGGCGTAACCCGACTCTGAAGCCTTTTTGCTGACAATCCTTCGATTGACAACCCTTTTGTGTTTATGTTATTTTAAATGGTAGATTTTGGGGCTGTAGCTCAGCTGGGAGAGCGCCTGAATGGCATTCAGGAGGCCGACGGTTCGATCCCGTTCAGCTCCACCAAGAAGGATCTTAGGGGAAAGCAGGCTTTCCCCTTTTCTTTTCGGACTCCAGGAGAGCGGTCAGTCCGCACGTCGTGAAGCCCATCAGAGGGTTTCTCTCTTCCTCTTCTCCGCCAAAAACTCCTCAAGCCGTTTTTTCTGCTCGTCGTTCAGCTCTTCGAACTTCACTCCGCAACGCCTGGGTTGAAGACGGATGATAAAGGACGAATATTCCTCGGGGATAGGTGCAGGAATATCGTAGACCACTTGGCAGGGGATATCGGGCACCCGGACTCCGTCCATCAGTATTGTCACGCGCCCCTTCAGAGACTCCGGAATGGGGTCCTCGTAGACATGTTCAAAGGATAACCCGCCCGGACTGATATCCCTCACCTTCCCGATCCGCGTAAAACCCTGCCGAAGCGCTGCGAGAACCTCCTCTTCGACCCGGACACGCCTATGCATCCTCCGCTCGCCATCCACCTCCTCCATTTTCCCCTCCTTGACCCTATCTCTCGAGACAACCAAAGCTTACCGAGAAGGCCTGAAAAAGTCAACTTCTTTTCAATCGGAGCTGTAGCAGCCCATGGACTTCAGACAAGAGACTGAAAAGGTTCATAAACATTGACCGATTTGATGAACAGAAGAGTCTGGTGTCTAAAATCCAAAGTCCCATGTCTCAATCGGAGCAACCCAAGTTATTTCCTTGATAAAGTCGTCTCGTCTTGATGAACCGAAGAACGGGTCGCGAAAGCCCTGAAACAACCGAGCGGCCTTGACGGATGCTTTCTCGGATCTCGGAGGACGAAAGGGTTGAAAGTCCTGGAGGAAGGGTGAAAAAGGAAACCCTGCGCTGATATCGTCTGTTCTCTGTCCGGCGAAAAAGCCTCGAAAAGGCTTCTTCGTCATGGGAGCCTCGATTCGCCACCAGAAAGCGACTATGTTCAAAAAGCTGATCCAGCGCCTCCCTGCGATTCGAATAGTATTTCTTGTCGAGAACACGTAGAATCGTATCGAAGCCGACGATAAAGAAGAGCTCAACCTCGCCCGGGTACCAAGGCCTCAAGGCCTCCAACTTTTCCAAGAAAAGTCCGCGGTTTGAAAGGCCGATCGAAACCTTCGGATCCCTTCCAAAAACCAGGCTCACCATTTTTAGACGATCCTCGAAACTCGCCCCAATCGGCCTCTTATCCATGGCCCGAATATCAAGAAGAACCAGGACTTCGTCGAGATAGCCCTGTTTCCGAGCCTCCTGAACCAGAACCTGATGGGCCAGGGTAGGAGGATTGAAAGAGGCAGGGAAAACGCCCAGACGGCCTTTCCCCTCTCCGATCCCTTGACGAGCCCTCTGGATCATTACGATCGTCGATCTTCGCCTTCGGATCAGATCCGTGATCTCCTCTTGCTTCATCGCCCTCTCAGGTTCGGTCTGTGCCCGGCTTCGATAGCGAATGGTTTAGCGTTTCGTAGAGCCATCGAAGGGCCCGCTCGGAAGCTTGCTCCTTTACGGCCCGGCGCCCGCCTCGAAACTGTTCTCGTAAGGTTAGGGACTTCTTCCCGTCGCTAAACCCCACGAAAACGGTTCCCACCGCAACCCTTTTCGTCCCGCCCGTGGGACCCGCAACCCCCGTCGTTGAAAGCCCGTAGGTCGTACCGAAGGCCTTTCGAACCCCTTCGGCCATCTTCTTGGCAACGCTCCCGCTCAGCGCGCCGTATCGTTCGAGGTAGGTCAATGAAAGACCAAGATGTCGGGCCTTCGCCTTCAGGCTGTAAGAAATGATCGCACCTTCGAAGTAATCCGAACTTCCCGAAACGTCGGTGATCCGGTCGCTCACAAGGCCGCCCGTACAGGATTCGGCGACAGCAAGCGTTGCCCTTTGCTCCCGCAAGAGGTCGCCAATCGCCTTCTCCCACTGGATCGATCCTTTTCTCATACCCTATCCCTTCCTCGGGTCGAACCCATCGCTGCAAGAACGGATTGGAGATGCCACGAAAGGTCCTCCACCCTCTTTTCGAAGGCATCTTCACACGAAAAAAAAGGCGACTCCGTCAGCCGCCTCAGGGAAATCCTTGTCATCCAAGTCAGAAGGCTCCAACTATGGCTTGGCCTCCTCGCTCTTCTTTTCGGTCGGTTCTTTCTTCGCCTTTCGCCTTGAGGTCACCCTTCGGAAGGCCTCTCTGGCTCGACCGACCGTTGTCCGCTTCTTCTCTTTCGCAACGACGGTCCCTACCAGTTCCACCAAGGAGAGTGGAGCCGCATCGCCAAGTCGCCACCCGAGCTTGTAGATCCTCGTGTACCCTCCGGGTCGATCTTTCATTCGGGGAGCGATCTCGTCAAACAGCTTTTTCACGATGCTCTCGTCCCGCAGAAGGGCAAAGGCCTTTCGGCGTGCATGAAGCGTTCCTTCCTTCCCCCAAGTAATGACCTTATCGGCCCAGCTACGGAGCTCCTTGGCTTTGGCCTCCGTGGTCTTCACCCGCTCGTGTTCAAGAAGGGAAACCACCATATTTCGAAACATCAACTCCCGATGTTGGCTATGACGACTCAGCTTTCTTCCTGCGACTCGATGCCTCATTCCTTCCTCCTATGCTGCTTCTTCCGTGGGGGCTTCCTTCTCCTCTCTCTTAGGAGGCGGCCAGTTGTCCAGTTTCATTCCCAGGCTCAACCCCATTCCGGCCAGAATCTCCTTGATCTCATTGAGCGATTTCCGGCCGAAATTCTTCGTCGCCAGGATTTCGGCTTCGGTCTTTTGAACGAGATCTCCGATCAACTTGATGTTGGCGTGTTTCAGGCAATTCGCCGATCGAACCGAGAGCTCCAATTCATCCACGCTCCGCAAGAGGTTTTCGTTGAGCCTCGCCCTTTCCGCATCAAATCCGGAGGCAGCGCCTTCGTCCTTTTCTTCAAAGGTGATGAAGATGGAAAGCTGCTCTTTCAAGATCTTGGCCGCGTGGCCGATCGCCTCCTCAGGGGTGAGACTTCCATCCGTCCATACCTCCAACGTCAGCTTGTCGTAATCTGTGATCTGGCCCACGCGGGCATTCGCCACCGTGTAATTGACCTTCTTGATGGGAGAAAAAATCGCATCGATGGGAATCGTTCCGATGGGCTGATTCTCCTCCTTGTTCCGTTCTGCGGGAACATAGCCCCTTCCTGTTTTGACCACCAGCTCCATCGACAACTTGGCGTCCCGCGAAAGCGTAGCAATGTGATGATCCGGGTTCAGGATCTCAATCCCCTCAACCGTGGCAAGATCTCCTGCTTTCAGCGTTCGCGGCCCCTCAGCCTTGATGCGGATCGTTTTGGGCCCCTCCGAGTGGAGCTTCAATCGGACTTCTTTGAGGTTGAGGATGATCTCCGTGACATCCTCCTTGACCCCGGGAACCGTTGAAAACTCATGAAGGACCCCATCGATTTTCACCGAAACGATCGCCGCGCCCTGCAACGAGGAGAGGAGAATCCTCCGGAGTGAATTGCCGATGGTGATTCCGAAGCCGCGCTCAAGGGGTTCGGCGACATACTTCCCGTAATAGGGGGTTAAGCTCTCTTTTTCAACCTCTAACCGCTTGGGGCGGATCAATTCTTTCCAGATTTTCGGATACATGTCACTTCGCCTCCCTTGAGGAAAAGGGTTAAAGGTTATTTTGAATAAAGCTCAACGATCAAGTTTTCCTGGATCGGAATCGTGATGTCCTCGCGACTTGGAAGGGCTCTCACGCTTCCCTTCATCTGCTCCTTATCCAGCTCCAACCACGAAGGAACCCCCCGTCGAGCGACACCTTCCAAGGCATCCAAGATACGGACTATCTTCTTACTCTTCTCCCGCAGCTCGATCACATCGCCCGGCTTCACCAAATAGGAAGGAATGTTGACCTTCGTCTGATTGACGAGAAAGTGATTATGCCGGACAAGTTGCCTGGCTTCGTTTCGCGAGCTCGCAAAACCCAACCGGTAAACCGTATTGTCCAACCTCCTTTCTAAAAGAGAGAGAAGGATTTCGCCGGTGATCCCCTTCTTTCGATCCGCTATCTCAAAAGTGTTGCGGAACTGATTCTCCAAAAGGCCGTAAAGCCTCTTGACCTTCTGTTTCTCCCGGAGCTGGGCACCATAGTCCGAGAACTTCTTTCGTCCCTGGCCATGTTGTCCCGGAGGATATCCCCGTCGCTCGAAAGCGCACTTTTCGGTGTAACAGCGCTCCCCTTTCAAAAAGAGCTTAAGGTTCTCCCTTCGACAAAGTCGACAAACCGATTTCGTATAGCGTGCCAACGTTATTCCTCCTGCTCAGAGGGCCTAAAGCCCTTTTCTTTCCCCCGATTCCCTGAGATCCGACAAAGGATCACACCCGTCTCCGCTTAGGGGGCCGGCAACCGTTGTGGGGAATCGGCGTCACGTCCTTGATGAGATGGACCTTCAGGCCTGCGGCCTGAAGGGATCGTAAGGCGGATTCCCTTCCCGCTCCAGGACCCTTCACATAGACATCGATCGAACGCACACCCTGCTCCATCGCCTTTTTTGCAGCGGCATCCGCAGCCATCTGGGCCGCAAAGGGCGTGCTCTTTCGAGACCCTTTGAATCCTTGGGTGCCTGCACTGGCCCACGTGATTACGTTGCCTTCCTTGTCCGTAATGGTGATGATCGTGTTATTGAACGTCGCCTGGATATGGGCGATTCCCACCTGAACGTTTTTCTTCACCTTCTTCTTCTTCATTCCTGGCCCTTTGGCCATAATGCCTCCTTCTCTTCACCACGGGAGAAAGCCTTCCCTCGGCTCCTCGAGCCTTTCGGCCCCTTCCTTATTCCTTCTCCTTCTTCTTTCCTACGATCGCCCTCCGTGGGCCTTTTCGAGTCCGGGCATTCGTATGGGTTCTTTGCCCCCGAACAGGAAGGGACCTACGATGACGGAGCCCCCGGTAGCATCCGATGTCCATGAGGCGCTTGATGTTGGTTGCCACCTCGCGGCGGAGGTCTCCTTCCACCTTGTATTCCTGCTCCAGGATATCCCGGATCCGAACCACCTCGGCCTCGGATAGCTTGCTAACCCGCGTATCCTTGTTCACGTTCGCTTTCTCGAGGATCTTGTTCGCCGAGGGCCTTCCGATCCCGTAAATATAGGTCAGGGCAATCTCCACCCGCTTATCTTTCGGAAGATCGACGCCTGCAATACGTGCCATGTTGCCTCCAGTTCTTAATTAAGGATGAAAGACCGCTTCGCTTGAGGCTCGCTCCATTCGAGCGTTGAGACAAAAGAGCCTTGCCTCCCAACCCCGAGTCTTCGGCTTGCCGGAGAGACCCCTTCTCTCTCGATCGGCATCAGCCTTGCCGCTGTTTGTGCTTGGGGTTCTCGCAGATGATTCGAATGACCCCTTTTCGCTTGACCACCTTGCACTTATCACAAATCTTCTTGACCGAAGCCCTTACCTTCACGTCGTCCACCCCGCCTTCATTTATTTTGAACGTCAACTCCACCCCGCTCCCATCTCACCAGCACGGTGAGCTTTCCTCTCCTTATGGCCACTCTCCGAAAGCTACTTTTCACGGTAGATGATTCGTCCCCGGCTCAAATCATAGGGAGAGAGTTCAACCGTCACCTTATCTCCGGGAAGGATCTTGATGAAATGCATCCTCATCTTTCCAGAGATATGAGCCAGGACCTTGTGTCCATTTTCCAATTCCACCCGGAACATGGCATTGGGAAGGGTTTCCAATACCCTTCCTTCCACCTGGATGGCATCTTCTTTTGGCATAACGATCCCTCCGGCCTTTTGGCCGATTCCGCCTTCCTGAGGCGAGAGATCCATTCAAGGACCCGATCCCTACGCCTTCGCCCCGCAACATGCCCCCACCAATCGCCAAAGATCGTCCCCGGTCATCGAATATCCACGCTGGGGTCCTGTCTCCCCCGTCTTCGTCCTCGAGGTCCCACCCTTTCGGGCACACGCTTCCCCCTTCGTAGAACCCCGGAGGCGGCCGTCCCTCTACCCTCGCCTTCCCTTCAACCTCCCCTTCTTCATGAGCCCCTCATAGTGTCGGGTGAGCATGTGGGCTTCAATCTGTTGAACCGTATCGAGGGCCACGCCAACGACGATGAGAAGGGCTGTTCCTCCGAAGTAAAAGGGGACATTGAACTTCCGGATCAGAATGGTCGGCAAAACGCAGATCACGGAGACGTAGATCGCTCCTCCCAAGGTAATTCGAGTGAGGACCTTGTCGATGTATTCGGCAGTCTTCTGCCCTGGCCGAATCCCCGGGATATAGCCTCCATATTTCTTCATGTTCTCCGCGACATCGTTCGGATTGAACGTGACCGCCGTGTAGAAGTAGCAAAAGAAGATGATCAACCCTACGTAAAGAAGGTTATAAAGAAGGGCCCCGGGTCCCAAGCTCTTCAAAACCGATTCCACCCAAGGATGGGCCTCCAGCCAGGGCTTGGGCAAAAAATTGCCGATCGTCAGAGGAAACATCAAAATTGAGGAGGCGAAGATCGGAGGAATGACACCCGAGGTATTCAATTTGAGAGGAAGATGGGTGCTCTGTCCTCCATAGACCCTTCGGCCCACAATGCGTTTGGCGTATTGAACAGGAAGCCTTCGCTGCCCTGTTTCTACAAAGATGATCACAGCGACCACGAGGATCATGAGGACAATGAGGATGAGAATCTCCACGATGCTCATCTGCCCGACCCGAAAGAGCTCCAGGGTACTCGCAATGGCATTGGGCATTCTCGCAACGATTCCGGCAAAGATGATCAGGGAAATCCCGTTGCCGATCCCCCGTTCGGTGATCTGTTCACCGAGCCACATGATAAACGCCGTCCCTGCCGTCAAGGTGATGACGCTCATGATCCGGAAAGACCATCCTGGATTCATCACCACCATCTCGCCCGCTGCTCCTGACATCTTCTCGAGGCCCACGGCAATCCCAAACCCTTGGATCATGCTGAGGATCACCGTTCCGTAGCGGGTGTACTGAATGATCTTCTTCCGGCCGATCTCCCCTTCCTTTTGAAGTCGTTCGAGATAGGGAACGACCACCGTGAGAAGCTGAAGAATGATGGAGGAGCTGATGTAGGGCATGATGCCCAGCGCGAAGATCGAGAGCCGCTCCAAGGCCCCCCCTGAAAACATGTCGATGAGGCTGAAGAGGGTCCCTCGCGCCTGAGCGAAGAAGGAGGCCAGGGCATCGCCGTTGATGCCTGGCGTAGGGATATGGACCCCAATCCGATAAATGGCCAAAAAACCAAAGGTAACGAGGATTCTTCGCTTCAGTTCCGGTATCTTAAAGATATTCTGGGCGCTTGAAATCATGAACCGATTACCTCAACCGTTCCCGAGGCCGCCTTCACCTTCTCGATAGCAGCCTCGCTCGCCTGATGGACCCGGACAATCAATGGATGCTCGAGCTCACCGTCCGAAAGCAATTTCACCCGATATCCCTTCCTTCGAACCAGACCCGATTGAAGCAGAAGATCCGGGTCGACCACCGTCTCCTTGGGAAAACGGTTGAGGTCTCGGACATGGATGATCGCTACGTCTTTCTTCAGCGGGCTACGGAACCCTCTCTTCGGGAGGCGACGCTGAAGGGGCATCTGACCTCCCTCGAACCCTGCCTTCGGTCCTCTTCCGCTTCGGGCTTTCTGCCCTTTCGCTCCATGGCAGGCTGTCTTGCCGTGACCGGAGCCTATTCCCCGGCCCACCCGCTTCCTTTTCTTCGTGGCTCCCTTCGGAGGCTTCAGCTCATCAAGTCTCATTCCCGCACCCTTTCTACCCTTCCACCACCTCGACCAAATCGTGGATAACCCTGATCATACCTCGAATCTCGGGCCGATCCGGCAACGTCCGAACCTCGTTGAGCCGCCTGAAACCGAGCCCCTTCAGGGTCGCCTTTTGGCGCTGCGATTTTCCGATCGCGCTCTTTTTCCAACGAATCCGAACTACCTTTTCCGTACTTTCCATGGGCCCCCTCTCAGCTTTCCTCAACCTTTGGTTGTCTCTGTTCGATGACTTCCTCCGGAGCCTTGAGCTGACTGAGCGCCTGCATCGTCGCCTTGATCAGGTTATGGGGATTGTTCGACCCGAGCGATTTCGTCAAGATGTTCTGAATGCCCGCCGATTCGGCGATAGCACGAACTGCCGCGCCGGCGATGACCCCCGTTCCCTCCGAAGCGGGTTTAAGCAAAACGCGGCCCGCCCCGTATTTCCCCATGACCTCGAAAGGAATCGTCTTGTTCACGATGGGAACCTTGATCAGGTTCCGCTTGGCGTGCTCGATCCCCTTTCGGATGGCTTCAGGAACCTCATTGGCCTTGCCAAGCCCGCTACCCACAAAACCCTTTCCATCTCCCACCACCACCAAGGCGCTGAAGCTGAAGCGCCTTCCGCCTTTGACCACCTTGGCCACGCGGTTGATATGGACCACCCGGTCTGTCAACTCCAATGTGCTTGGATCGATCTTCGGCAACGTCTTTCCCTCCCCATCCTCAGGCATCATCAAAAATTCAAACCACCCGCCCTGGCCGCCTCTGCCAGAGCCCTTACCCTGCCGTGGTACAGATACCCATTCCGATCGAATACGACCTTCTCAATTCCCTTCTCAAGGCATTTCTTGGCGATCAGCTCGCCCACCTTTTTCGCGGCCTCCACATTCCCTGTCGCCCGTAACACCCCTCGCAGCTCGGGGCTCAAGGTGCTGGCGCTGGCCAAGGTCATTCCTGTAGTATCCACGATGGCCTGGGCATAGATATGTTTCAGGCTCCGAAAGACATTCAGACGAGGTCGTTCCGGTGTGCCGCGAACACGACTCCGAACCCTCGTCTTTCGTTTCATCCGGGCCAATTCCTTCCTGTTCTTCAAGAGAATTCCCTCCCCCGTTACCCCCGACCCCTCCGTTCCGCACGAGAGGGTGGGGTTCGAAGCTTATGCCTTCGTCTTTCCGACCTTCTTACGGACCTGTTCTCCCACGTAGCGAATACCCTTGCCCTTATAGGGCTCGGGCGGCTTGATCGCCCGAATCTGGGCCGCCACATTACCCACGAGCTGTTTATCCGCTCCCTTGATCGTGATCAGGGTCTGTCTTTCAACCTCAGCCTTGATCCCTTCGGGAAGGGGATAAACGACGGGATGGGAGAATCCCAAAGAGAGTTTCAGGGCCCTTCCTTCCACCTCGGCCTTGAAACCCACACCCACGATTTCCAACTGTTTCCTAAACCCTTGCGTTACCCCAGCCACCATATTTGCCAAAAGGCTGCGCGTCAATCCATGAAGACTTCTGGCCGTGCGGTCATCTCGCTCCCGATGGACCGTCAGTTTCTCCGAGCCGACCGAGAGCGTGATCCCCGAAGGCAGCTCGTGCACCGCCTGCCCCCCGGGTCCCTTCACTTCCACCTTGGGAGGCGTATAGGAAACCTGGACCTCTTTAGGCAATAGAATGGGCATCCTTCCAATACGAGACATTTTTTACCTCGTGAACTCAAAATCCGAATATCGAAATCCTGATCCGTAAGGTGCAAGGCGTGAGCTCTTTGGAGAAAAACCCCTTATCACTCGCCCCTTCCGCTCCCATCGATTCTCACCAAACCTGGCACAAAACCTCTCCTCCCACATGGGCCTTCCGCGCGGCTTTATCGGTAAGGATTCCTTTCGACGTCGAAAGGATCGACACACCGAGCCCGCTCATCACCGGAGGGATCCCCTCGACACCCACGTAAACCCTTCGCCCAGGCTTGCTGACGCGCCGGATGTGGATCACGCCTTTCCGATTGGCATCGTACTTCAAAAAAACACGCAAAATCTCATGGCCGCCCTCTCCCGAGACCACCCTGAAGTTCTTAATGAAACCCTCCTCTTTGAGGATCTTTGCGATCTCCCGCTTCATCCTCGAGGAAGGGATATCCACCTTTTCGAATCTCGCCGTCGACCCGTTGCGAATACGGGTAAACATGTCGGCCAATGGATCCGTCATCGACATAACAAACCCCCGTGCTACCAACTGGATTTGATCACCCCGGGGATTTCGCCCCGAGAGGCATGCTTCCTCAAACAGAGCCGGCACATGTTAAACTTCCGGTAATAGGCCCTCGGTCTTCCACAGAGAGGACACCGATTGTAGCGGCGAACCTTGAATTTTTGAGGACGAGCTGCTTTGTTCATCAATGAGAGTTTCGCCAATTTTGCCTCCTAAAAGCTTTCCTCTAACCTTCCCCCTCAAGCTTCTTGCTCATCAGTTCCTGAAAGGCATCCCGAGGAGCCTCAGAAGCTCCTTCCCCTCCTCATCCGTTTTAGCCGTCGTGACAATGACGATATTCATTCCCTTCACTTTGTCGATCTTCTCGTAATGGATCTCAGGAAAGATCAACTGCTCCCGAATGCCGAGGGCGAAATTCCCCCTTCCGTCAAAGGACTTGCCGGCCACGCCCTTAAAGTCCCTCACCCGGGGCAAGGCCAAGTTGACCAACCGGTTGAAGAACTCGTACATCCTCTCTTTTCTCAAGGTCACCATGCATCCGATCGGCATCCCGGCCCGTAATTTAAACTGAGCGATCGACTTCTTGGCCTTGGTGATCACCGCCTTCTGCCCTGTGATCGCAGTCAACTCCGAGACCGCGGAATCGAGGATCTTCACGTTTTGGATCGCCTCTCCCAGACCCATGTTGATCACAATCTTCTCGAGACGGGGAACCTCCATGGGGTTTCGGTAATTGAACCGTTTCATCAGGGCCGGAACGACCTGCTCTTGATATCGCTGTTTCAGGGTGGACATCGTCATCACCTATTTATCCAAGATTTCGCCACATTTCTTGCAGAACCGGGCCTTTCGCACGCCTTCAACGATGCGGTGGCCGATTCGGATGGGCTTGTTGCACTTCTCGCAAAGAAGCATCACGTTGGATATATGGAGAGGGGCCTCTTTCTCGAGGATCCCTCCTTTTTTCTGCTGGCCGTGAGGCCGGGTATGCCTCTTGACAAAGTTGATCTTTTCGACAATGACCTTCTCCTTCTCGGGAAGAACCCTTAGGATCCGGCCGCTCTTACCCTTCTCTCTTCCTCGAATCACCATCACGAGATCATTCTTCTTGACGTGACATTTGGGGGCAGTCATAAGCACCCTTCCTACCTTTCCTGGGCCAGCCCCGGATCAGAGAACTTCTGGGGCCAGTGAAATGATTTTCATAAACCGTTTGGCTCGAAGCTCTCGGGCCACGGGGCCGAAGATCCGTGTCCCAATGGGTTCTCCCTGAGGATTGATCAAAACGGCGGAATTGTCGTCAAACTTGATATAGGAGCCATCGGGACGCTTCACTTCCTTCTTGGTTCGGACGATAACAGCCCGGACCACGTCCCCTTTCTTGATCTTTGAGTTGGGCAGAGCATCCTTGACGGAGACCACGATAATGTCTCCGAGGGTTGCGTACTTCCGACGGGAGCCCCCTAACACCTTAATGCAACCAAGCTTCTTGGCTCCCGAGTTATCAGCCACTTCGAGGATACTGCGCATCTGGATCATTGTAGACTCCTCAACTCCTGCCCTCATTGCATAAACGGATCAGAAACCTTGGGAAAAGATAGGTCCCACGGTCTTACTCTCCAATCCGCCGCTCAAGCTCTCGTTCTCTCTTCATCCGTTATCCGCCCAGCCCCTTCTCAGGCGGCCCGTTCCAGGATCTCCTTGACGCGCCACCGTTTCTCCTTGCTCAAGGGACGGGTTTCGATCAATAAAACCTTATCGCCCACGTGGCACGCGTTCTTTTCGTCATGGGCTTTGACAACCGTCCGCTTACGGATATATTTCTTGTAGACCGGATGAAGGACCAAGCGGTTGACCTTGACCACGACGGTCTTGTCCATTTTGTCACTCGTGACAAGTCCCGTGAGCGTTTTTCGTTTTCCTCGTTCTTCCATAGGCA
>Ga0315298_1002673_pt1 | contig 29706 bp, 34 predicted proteins | sample WHS_1_MG_FD_203077 | JGI IMG/M metagenome (GOLD analysis project Ga0315298, IMG submission 203077) | Extremophilic microbial mat communities from Washburn Hot Springs, YNP, Wyoming, USA - WHS_1_MG | ecosystem: Environmental > Aquatic > Thermal springs > Hot (42-90C) | place: USA: Wyoming... | reverse complement strand
GACCCTGCTCGGGGCAGGCTTTTTTGGTTACTTTTTCTTTGTTGCTGGAGACAAAGAAAAAGTAACATTCCAACCACAAATGTTGTGGTTTAATAATCTGCCGATAAAGCAACGCCGACGGCTTTTCCCTTCGGCTTTGCCTCAGGGCATGCTTTCGGTTCACTTTCTTTTGGCCGTTCAAAAGAAAGTGAACATTGGTTTTCTCTTTCTCATCGCTGAGAAAGAAAGTAAGATAGGTTTCCCCTGCTTTTTCCCAAAAAGCAGCAGGAGGAAAGATTTCTCAGGGGTGTAACGGGAAGAAAGAATCGAAATGACAGGAAAAGTAGAATTACTGTTGCCTTTTTTTGTATTATAATTATAATCTTTATAAATTTTAAGGAGGCTTTATGAAAATACGGATAGGAACATTTAATGTAAATAACCTTTTTAATCGTGCAAGTGTAATGCAACTTGAAAGCTTTTCAAGAGAGGCATCAAAGGTTCTTGAAGATGTAAAGAATTTGAATGAACTTCTAGAAAAGGATTCATATGAAGAAGTAAAGGAAGATATTCTTAAGATTTTAAGAAAATACTTTTTAAAAAAACAAAAGAAAGATTACTTTTCTATTAACAACATAAGGGGGAAACTATACAGTATAAAAAAGGACAAATCAGATATTGTACTCATAGCAAAGGGAAGAGGTGATTGGGTAGGATGGGCTGAACTAAAGACCGAACATATCGATGAGGTATGTATTAAAAACACAGCCCGTGTTATTCAGGCTATTAATGCAGACATTCTATGCCTTGTAGAAGTTGAAAATAGAACCACCCTTAGAGATTTTAATGATGAAATTTTGAAAGAATTTAATATTAATTATCCATATACAATGCTGATTGATGGTAACGACAGACGCGGTATTGACATTGGAATCCTTTCCCGTTACCCCATAAAATCGATTAAGAGCCATAGCGATGATAGGGATGAAAGGGGGTATTTTATTTTCAGCCGTGACTGTCCTGAATATGAAATTGAGCTTCCGGATAAAAGATCAATTTATATGCTCTGCAATCACTTCAAAAGCAAGGGGTATGGAAATCCTGCGGAAAATGATGCAAAAAGGAAAAAGCAGGCTACAAGGGTAGCAGAAATATTGGAAAACTACAAATTAGAAAAGCAACTGGTTGTGGTTTGTGGCGATTTTAACGATACCCCAAAAAGCCCCGCACTTGAAGTGCTTTTAAAATTTCCAGGCCTTACAGAAGTGCTTGATAGCCCTGCTTTTTCTGGAGAAAGATGGACATTCTGCAGCGGCAATGAACAGATAGATTTTTTGCTTGTATCAAAGCCTCTTTTTTCAAGTATTCAAAGTGTTGCAATAGAACGTCGGGGAATCCATAGGAAAGGCAACCTTTCTTTTCCTGAAGTTAGAGACGCTGTTACCCAGGCTTCTGATCACGCTGCAGTATGGACAGAATTCGAGATTTAATAAATTAATTTTACTTAAAATCAAATTAAAAAAGCGCCCTCTCAGCAGGGTGCTTTTCTTATCATTTACACTATCAACATTCTAAACTGCTGGGTAATCTCATTCTCATAAAAAGCCTTTGGTTTTGCACCAACAATAGAATTTAAAAGCATTCCATCTTTAAAGAGCAAAACTGTTGGTATAGATGTTATTGCAAATTCCTGTGAAATAGCCGGATTTTCATCCACATTCAATTTTGCAAAAACAACCCTGCCTGCATACTCATTTGAAAGCTCTTCCACTACAGGACTAACCATTCGACAGGGAGCGCACCATTCTGCCCAGCAATCCACAACAAGGCGGGGATATTTCCTTACAGCTTCTTTAAAATTACTGTCGGTAAGCATTAAAACTCTATCTGGATTATCATCAAGATGAGTCAATTTCTCTTTCTCTGCTTCCTTCTCTTTAAGATATGAATTAAATCCACTAAATCCATGCTTTAGAATAGCCTCAAGCAAAGCCTTCTCCGGTTGAACACCAGTGAGCACAGAATCTTTATCGCCATTGATCACTGTAAGTGGTACTGCGGTAATCCCATATTCAGTTGACAATTCTGGATTTTCCTGTGCTTCAATTATCTCGGAAGAAATAAACTCTGGATTCGCCAACGAAAAACTATTAGCCATAATCGCAGCCATTGGACAGTAAGGACAGGTTGGTGTTACAAAGGTTTGAATCCTAACCTTCTTATCAAGTTTTTTTAAAGCATCTTCTGTTTCTTTAGAAAGCCCACTTTTTCCAGCTGAAATCAAGACAAGGGTTTCAAGTACAGTATTTGCTTCATGCCCTGCGGGGGTACCATTAAAAACAGTAGAATATCCCGACTCTTCTCCAAAACTAACAGTAGGATCTGTTCCAAAACCCTTTTTCAAGCCTTCCTCATAACTCAATATAGAAAGCTTAAATTTATCAGTAAGTAAAGACAATTCCTCAAGAAACTGTACTGTAAACTGAGATTGTTCCGTCTTCTTATCCGTGTAAACACGAACATTCACTATCCTATTCAGTTCCTTTGAAAACCTTTCTTTCAAACTTGAAGCAGTCTTGTCGTCTATTAATCTATCCATAAATTCCTCCTTGCTTTTAATATAATAACAAAAAATAAAATTGTAAAATAAATCACATTAACACCCTCTTTTTCCTTTCCTTGCGATTTTTTTTGTTCTTCAATACAATCTTTCCTCAACATTATTTTGCATTTCCAGCAATTAAATTTACCACATCAAAGGAGCCTTCATGGACTACTTTACAATATGTGGAATAGCTGTCGGACTTTCAATGGATGCCTTTGCCGTATCTATTACCAGCGGATTTGTTACAAAGAACTTGAAAGTCCGCCAGGCTTTTAGAATGGCCATCTTTTTTGGAAGCTTTCAGGCAATTATGCCAATCATCGGATGGATGTCGGGTTTATTTATCAGGAATCTTATTGCAAGTTATGATCATTGGATTGCATTCGCCCTCCTATCTTTTATAGGCTTAAAGATGATATATGAATCCCTTAATCCAGAAAAAGATGAACACAAAGCCTGTCCTATGGAATTTCAGAGACTCATTATTTTATCCATAGCAACAAGTATCGATGCCCTCGCTGTGGGTTTTTCCCTATCATTTTTAAACTTGCAAATAATTATTCCTGCAATTATCATAGGTATCATTACATTTTCAATCTCTTTTTTGGGAGTATTCCTTGGAAAACAATTTGGCCATATTTTTGAAAACCGTCTTGAACAAATAGGAGGACTTATTCTTATTGGTATAGGAATAAAGATTCTATTTGAACATTTAAAATAAATCTTTCAGGCAGGGAGGATTCTATGTATAAAAAAATACTTTTGTTTTTCATTCTACCTTCGTTTCTCTATCCTCTTAGCAGTGATCCAAAAGAGATAGAGAAAAGGATACTGGAATATCGTACTAAAGAAGTAACTTTAATCATCAAAGACACAAAAGGGCAACCTGTTAAAGAAAGAGAGGTTCTTATCGAACAGGTTTCACATGCCTTTCTCTTTGGATGCAATTTCTTTCATTGGGATAGCACCTTTCCTGCAAACTCCGAAGAAGAGAAGGTGTATCGACAGAGATTTGTAGATGTGTTTAACTATGCGACATTGCCATTCTACTGGGGATACTATGAACCTGCGGAAGGTAAAACAAGGGAAGAGCGCCTTAAGAGGATGTCTGCATGGTGTAAGGAAAGGGGTATTCTTACGAAAGCCCATCCCCTGATATGGCATGAGGTTGTACCAAACTGGGCAAATTTTTCTTCCAATACAACAGAGAATATGCTCGAGGCAAGGGTAAAAGACATAATGAATAAGTTTAATGGACTAATAGATTTCTATGATGTAATAAATGAAAGCATAGCAAGTCCAAAATTCGACAATTGCGTAGGAAAATGGATAAAAAAAATAGGTCCTGTCGAGGCTGTCCGCGAGGCTATAAGCTGGGCAAGAGAGGCAAACCCAAAAGCCTTTCTGCTTGTCAATGATTATGATGTAAGCGACGCATATGTTAATCAAATAGCTGTTTTAAAAGAACTTGGATTTGCACCAGATGCAATCGGTATTCAATCTCATATGCACAAAAACGTATGGAGCACAACCTACCTTGATGGAATACTTTCAAGCTTTAGCAGGTTAAACATCCCGATTCACTTTACTGAAATGACAATTCTTTCCGGACGGCTTAAAACCGATGATGACTGGAATAGCTATCATCCTGGCTGGAACAGTACTCCTGAAGGAGAAAAGAAGCAGGCCGAAGATGTTGTAAGAATCTATAGCTTTTTGTTTTCTCATCCTGCAGTGGAGGCAATAACATGGTGGGACCTTTCTGATTACGATGCCTGGCAGGGTGCTCCTGCTGGACTTTTAAGAAAAGACCTTTCACCAAAGCCCGCCTATGAAGAGTTAAAAAAGTTGATTAAGGGAAAATGGTGGACGGGTCCAATCTCGCTAAAAACTGATATTGATGGAAGAATTACATTTCGTGGATTTATGGGGAAATATAAGATCTCTATAGATGGAAAAACTATAGATCTCATCCTTGATAAAAAAAGCCAAAAAGAAATTGAGTTAAAAATTAAAAGGCAATAACCAATAGCAAAAGGTAGTGATAATATCATACTACCTGGCATCTTCTAAATGTGGAGCCAGATATATACCCGAACAATATATTTTTGGAGGAATCTTATGTTGAAAAGAAAGTTTTTTGTAACTTTGCTTGCAACAGTAGCAATTAATTTACAGTTATTAAACACAGCAATCAGTGCCGAATTAAGCGCAGATAAAAAAGCGGAAAGGCTTTTATCGAAGATGACTCTTGAAGAAAAAATTGGTCAGATGTCACAGGTTGATAAAATATTTCTAAGAAAAGAAAGCGATATTAAAGACTACTTCCTTGGTTCTCTACTAAGCGGTGGAGACTCAAAGCCGAACATAAATAATCCAGTTGAATGGGCAAAAATGATAGACCACTACCAGTCTATTGCTCTACAAACAAGGCTTAAAATTCCCCTGCTTTATGGTATTGATGCCCTTCATGGAAACAACAGGGTTTGCTCGGCTGTTATATTTCCATACAATATAGGCCTCGGTTGTACCAGAAACCCCAAACTTGTTTACAAAGTCGGGAGAATTACAGCTATTGAAACCGCGGGGATTGGAGTTTACTGGACATTCGCTCCATGTGTGGCTGTGGCAAGAGATATTCGCTGGGGTAGAACATACGAAAGCTTTAGCGAAGACCCCAGCCTTACTGCAGAAATGGGAGCAGCCTTTCTAAAGGGCTTACACGGAGAAAAACTCGGGAACCCAGACAGTATTCTTGGCTGTCCTAAGCACTATCTTGCAGATGGCGGTACAAAGTACGGGACAGGTGTATGGCAAGGAAATGACCAGGGAAACGCAGAATGTTCTGAAGAAGAACTAAGGAATGTATATCTAAAACCTTATATTGAAACCGTAAAAGCCGGCGCAAGGACAATAATGATTTCCTTTTCAAGCTGGAATGGGAAAAAGATGCATGAGAATAAATATCTCATAACCGATGTTCTAAAGGGAGAGCTTAAATTTGATGGCTTTACCATTTCTGACTGGAAAGCTATAAATCAACTCCCGGGCACATATTCTGATCAGATTGAGGCATCTATCAATGCGGGACTTGACATGATTATGATTCCCGATGATTACATTCCTTTTATTGAAACACTTAAAAGGCTTGTAAAAGAGAAAAAAGTTTCCATGTCCAGAATAGATGATGCGGTTAGAAGAATATTAAAGGTAAAATATGAGGCTGGAATCTTTGAGCATCCTTACACTGACAAAAAACTTACTGAAAAAATAGGTTCGGATGAACATCGTGAAATAGCAAGGCAGGTGGTTAGAGAATCCATTGTTTTATTGAAAAATGATGGTAAAATCTTACCCCTCTCAAAAGATACAAAGAAAATCCTTGTTGCAGGTAAAGCTGCAAATGATATTGGCATACAATGTGGAGGCTGGACCTTAAGCTGGCAGGGCGGAAGAGGAAATATAACAAAAGGCACAACAATTCTACAGGCAATTCAAAATACAGTTTCAAAAGCTACAAAAGTAGAATATTCCATTGATGGAAGTGGTGCATCGGGATATAATGTTGCCATCGTCGTTGTTGGAGAAACACCCTATGCAGAGTTTGTAGGAGATATAGTGCCCTCTTTTGCTTCCCGAATGGGTCCCTGGACAAGAAAAACAAACCTTATGCTTGACGAGGAAGACAGAGCAACAATTGAAAATGTAAAAAAATCTGGCATCCCTATGGTTATGGTGCTTATTTCTGGAAGACCCATGCTCATAAAGAAAGAGCTTGAATATTCAAAGGCTTTTATTGCGGCCTGGCTTCCTGGAACAGAAGGACAGGGGGTTGCTGATGTGATTTTCGGAGATTTTAATCCAACAGGAAAACTCTCCTTCACATGGCCGGCGGACGAAAGCCAGATTCCTTTTGCCAGCATTAATGAAAAAGCTAAACCTCTGTTTCCATTTGGATATGGACTAAGCTATTAAGACATAGGCCCGGGTTATCAAAATTTATCTTAAAGATCTCACTATATCAAACTTCTTATTTTGACAACCCCGTTTTTTGACAAAGCTAGAATATTTTTCAGGTTACTAACATAATAAGGGGAAAGGCTTTCGTTTATTAAAAGGCTATTTTGGACATTTTCAACAATAACATTTCCTGAAATATAGTTTCCAGCTTGATCCCTTGGAAGGGTATTTAAAAACTGCATTAATGTATCAATCCTTTCCGCTGTAGTTGAAAGATTAATCAAGAAAAGATCCTCCATATCTTCAATGGTATCCTCAAGAACAAAGGAATCAAGTACAGAGGATGTCTCTGATAACATGCTCAAGGGGGTTGTACTATCCCTCCACATTTTTTCAAGAAGTAAAAAAAGATCATGAAAACTTTCATTCTTCTGAACAATATACTCCCTGAATCGTATTGTATTTAACAGAATAATCGAACTACTCTCAACATAAGGAGAATCTTTTACATCCATGTTTTTTTCTTTCCAGACAAGATATTGCGAGAGAGTAATAAAATTATTTATACCCCTAACTTGTATTGAATGATTTTGAAAAAGAATTTCTCCCTTCTGGATATATCTTGCAGAGTGTCCCGATTGAATAGAAAAAAATGTAAGAGACTCGGGACATAATGGAGTTTTCAGCGCAGCAATAACAGATTTGGCAATATTCTTTATGTCTTTATAGAAATAATTAGCAGGCACAAAAAGGGAAAGGGAAGAAATTGAGTGTGCAGTTGCAAAGGAACTGAACAAAAAAAGTTTTGTAAATAGATTTGAAGATGGAATATTAAGTGAATCGGCATTTCCGGCTATTCTGTGAAAGGTTGGTCTATTCCCGGGATCTATAACATACACATGGGATGAAGGAAAGAAGCCTTTCCATTCATCATAATTTCTCTCATAAAGACTTTGCCCGGGATAAGGAATAAGTTCAAGCGGAATCTTTCTATCATAAATAGGACTAAAATCTACGGGCTCGGAAAGTAAAAAAACAAGATTCATAACTTTTCTCCATAAAGAAAATCCTTTACTGCTATCATTATTTTATCCAATTCTAAAGGATTAAACCAGTTAATACCCTTTATTTTTCTAAACCATGTAATCTGCCTTTTTGCGTAATGCCTTGTATCTTTCTTTAACAATGATATCATTTCTTCCTTATCTATTTTACCAAGAATATAATCCCTGGCATGCCTGTATCCAATACTTCCAAGTGCAAAGGCATTTTCTCCATAAGTCTCCATTATACTGCGGGTTTCATCAATAAGTCCTTCTTTGATCATTCTATCAACCCTTACTTCAATTCTTTCGTAAAGCTCCTTCCTCTCCATATTTAAACCAATTAAAAACCAATCGAGAGGAAGTTTTTTGTTATTTAAATGCAGGTTTGAAAATGGAGTTCCTGTTTTATAGTAAACTTCAAGAGCACGAACAATCCTACGCTTGTCGCCGGGCTGAACCTTTTCTGCATACTTCGGATCTTTCATCCTCAGTTCTTCATAAAGAGAGAGAAGCCCTTCTTTCCTAATTCTCTCCTCAAGCCCCCTTCGCAGTGCCTCATCCCTTCCAGGCCCTTCAAATAGCCCATAATATAAACTATTAAAGTACATCCCAGTTCCACCAGCAACTATCGGTAGCTTTTCCCTTTTATTTACATCAAGGATTGTTCTTTCTGCAATCTTTTTATATAATCCAACATCAACCTGAAAAGAGGGTTTAAATAAACTTAACATATGATACTTTATGCTATTCAGTTCTTCATCTTTAGGTTTTGCAGAACCAATATCAAGCCTTTTATAAATCTGTACAGAATCGCATGAAATTACTTCGCCATCAAAAGCCTTCGCAAGGCGAATGGCTATTTCTGTTTTCCCGATAGCTGTTGGGCCAAGAATAGCAAGAATCTTAAATTTATTTTCATTGCTCATCTTCATTAATACTAACACCCAATTATTCCTTTAATTAAAAATTATAAAATAGCTAAAGAATAAAGTAAAAAGACAGCAAAACCTCTTTTTTGAAAAAAGTAAAACCAGAATTTCACCAATAACAATTTTTTGACATCAGAACTCAGGTTAATTATAATTTAATCTGAAAGGAACAGAAAATGGAAATATTAGAAGATATCTTAGAAAGAGAATTAGAAGAAGCCTTTGAAATAAAGGATAAAGAGGCTTTGCACAGATATATAAAGTTTATTGTTGCAAGCTTTTCACCAAGAGATGAGATTATTGAAATAAGAGCAGACATAAAGGTCCTGGCTGAAACAATGAAACAAGGTTTTGAGAACATTGATAGAAGATTTGAGGATATAAATAGAAGATTTGAGGATATAAATAGAAGGTTCGAGGATATAAACAAAAGGTTCGAGGATATAAACAAAAGGTTCGAGGATATAAACAAAAGGTTCGACGATGTAAATCTTAGATTCGAAGATATGTCTAAAATGTTTAGAACGGTAAGCTGGCTCATAGGTATTGGTTTTGTTATAATGAATGCTATGATTGTACTCTTTAAGTTTTTATAATCCCGAGTTTCTCAATTCTTTTTCAAAATACTTAATAGTTTTAAGTAAACCTTCTTTAACAGAAACCGCCGGTTCCCAACCAAGCTTTTCCCTGGCAAGGGTTATGTCAGGTCTGCGCTGTTTTGGGTCATCTTCTGGAAGCTTTTTATTTACAATCTTTGACTTACTTCCTGTCAACTCTATTATCATCTTCGCAAGGTCAATAATTTTATATTCATCGGGATTACCAAGATTAACAGGCCCAATAAAACTATCCTGCTTCATCATTTTTATAATTCCACTAACAAGATCATCTATATAACAAAAGCTTCTTGTTTGACTTCCATCGCCATATACTGTAATATCCTCATTTTTAAGCGCCTGAACTATAAAATTTGAAACAACCCGGCCATCGTTTTCAAGCATCCTTGGACCATAAGTATTAAAGATGCGCACAATCCTTATATCAACATTATTCTGCCGATGATAATCCATAAAAAGGGTTTCTGCAATACGTTTACCTTCGTCATAGCAGCTTCTTATTCCAACAGGATTTACATTTCCCCAGTACTTTTCACTCTGCGGATGCTCCTTCGGATCTCCATAAACCTCGCTTGTAGAAGCCTGAAGAATCCTTGCCTTACATCGTTTTGCAATACCTAGCATATTTATTGCACCCATAAAGCTTGTCTTTATTGTTTTTATGGGATTTGCCTGATAATACACCGGCGAAGCAGGACAGGCAAGATTAAAAATCCAGTCCACATCCACATAAATAGATCCTATTACATCATGCCTTAAAACCTCAAAATTTTTATCATCCATTAGATGAGAAATATTTTTTTTTCGCCCTGTATAAAAATTATCAAGACATATAACAGTATTTCCTTCAGCAAGCATCTGCTCACATATATAGCTACCAATGAAACCTGCTCCTCCAGTAACAAGAATAGTTTTCATAAAATTTTTCACTCCTTTCGTTCGAAATAGATTCTCGTAACTACCCCCGGTAACGGATGATCAAAGTTATATGGAAACACAAGGGACTTTGAATTCTCCCAGCGAAAAGCTCCCTTTTTCCCTTCAATCCATCTATCATAAAAAATAGTATTGAAATTGGTTTTAGTGTTTTTGTTTTTTACAGTCAATGTATTTAAAAATCCAATATTTCCATCATACAGAATATAGTTAGAAACATCCTGATTGGTATAAATACGATATAAAATGGGCTGAAAAAGAAAGTAATCCTCTTCTATCTTACCTATCCCCCATTTTGAAATTTCAACAAGACTTAAATTTGAAATACTGATAAGCTGTGTTTCAGAGCTTAATTCGGGTGTTAAAACAATTGAAAAGATATTCGTAAACTCCAGAGCTCCAGAAAAAGTTTTACCATCAGAAAAAGAAAGCGTTATTGAAAACTCAATTGGCTTTTGTCGTGACTTTTTCTTTTTCTCCTGTCCAGAAGGATCCTTTACAGAAGGTTCTTTTGGTTTTATCGGCTCATCAGGTTTCTTAACATCCTCAGAAGAATAAGCTGTAAGGCATAAGAAAAAGAAAAAAACACCCATAAGACAGATATGCCCTTTTCTTTTCAAGCCCTAGCTCCTTTTATTAAATTTTAGAATATATTATAAAATCTATATAGAAAAAAAGCCATTATGTAATTTAATTTTTATTAATTTATCCGATACTTGTAGTAGAAGAAAATATCAAGCAGGCAGTATTCAACATGGAGGTTGAATTACTTACCAAGGAGGGTAATTTTATGGAAGACAGAATGGATTATTTAAAACTACTCAAGGAAATTCTTCAGCAGGAGTATGCTAAAATATCAAGCCTTGTAAAGCTAGAGGAAGAAAAGTTTGAAGCTCTAAAGCAGGTGGATGTTTCTCTTCTTATGAAGATAAATAATCAGGAAGAAGACATCCTTCATCAGATGAACTTTCTTGAGAAAAAGAGAAAGGATATAATAAAAAACCTTGCTTCAATATACAATTTTAATCCAGACCTCTCATTAAAGGAAATACTTGATTATCTACCAGAAAGCGATTCAATACCCAGCTCAGGCCAGAGCAGAATAAAAGAAGAAATAATGGAAATAAGAGAAAGTATAAAAAGGCGAATAGCCGGGCTTCAAACAACCCTGCATGAAAACTCGGAAATTATTAAAGCTAATATGGAAATAATAAATCTTACCTTAAACTTTGCCAACCGCAACTCGCTAAAAGAAACCTACGATTATCGGCTAAAAAAAGAGAGTAAAGATACTATAAATCTGGTAAACCAGATAGCATAGGAGAAAAATATGCTTTCAACATTTCATGGAATAGAAGTAGGTAAAAAGGGTCTTATGGCTAATAACTCTGGAATACAGACAGCAGGCCATAATCTTTCTAATATTGAGACAGAGGGGTATTCCAGACAAAGGGTAAACCTTAAAACCTTTATACCGATTTACGAACCGAGTGCAAACCGCGTGGAAACACCCGGACAATATGGAACAGGTGTAGTTGTAGAAGACATTCAGAGAATCAGGGATGTTGCCATTGACGACCGTATTATGTACGAAAAAGGCGGGCTTGGTTTCTGGGAAACAAAAAAGCAATTTTTGCATCAGGTAGAAATGATTCTAAACGAGCCAAACCAGCCAAATTTACGCACAGTTCTTGATGATTACTGGGAAGCCTGGCAAAAGGTGGCAAACGACCCTACTGAAAGGGCCTCCAGAGAAGAGCTTATTCAAAGAACCAGAGTGCTTGCAAAAACCTTCCAGCATACCTATGAGTCCCTCGATAATCTTAGAAAAAATGTTGATAACCTTGTAGATCAAAGAATCAACGAAATCAATCATATGGCTGCAGAAATAGCCTCACTTAATTTGCAGATAATAAAATCAGAGGCAATGGGAGATAATCCAAACGATTTGTATGACAGAAGAGATCTTCTTGTAGAAAGGCTTTCAAGAATCCTGGATATAAAAGTAGAAAGAAACAATAAACATGAGGTTATAATATACATCGGGCTTGAGAATCTTGTACAGGGCGGAAGCTACCACAAAATAAATGGGGTGGGCAACCCGAACAACGAAGGCTTTCTTGATGTTATGTGGGATGATGGAAGGCTTGTTAAGCTTGGTGCAGGAGAGCTTGCCGGACTTGTTTCCGTAAGGGATGATGATCTTAAAACTGCAATTCAAGATATAGATTCTCTTGCAATTAATTTAATCGATTCAACCAATGAAATTCATCGCGATGGGTTCGGCCTGAATCTTACAACGAATAATGATTTCTTCAAACAGATACCAATTACACCCTATGCTAATGGTGACTATGATTTTAGCAATGATGGAATACCAGATGGGACAGCTATATTTAAAGTAAGTGGCACAGAAAAGTTAGACATTAACACAATGATCGGTACAGACGGGACTATAAATTTTGGGCCCGCCGTTCCAAATGGACAGGATATTATTATTCAATACACTGCTACGGATAAAATAAAAGATGTTATCGCAAGAATAAATCAATCAGATGCCGGCGTGGTGGCTTATATAAACCATCGAGGTCAATTATCATTCAAGGCAAAATTTCCTGCCGATGCTCGCTACCCTCAATTTGCAATAAGGCATATAGAGGACAGTGGAAACTTTCTTGTAGGAATATCCGGAATGCTTAATGCATCTGGTGCAGCCGGAGCTTTTGATTATCGAAATATTGGGGACATAGTAAAATTCTCCGTACCAAGCTTTAATATATCATATGTTCCAGAGAAACATCCTTCGGGCTGGATTGACATTGAGGAAAAAATTGTTATAAATCCCGACTCAATAGCAGCAGCTGCTGCAATAGACACTACAGGCGATGGTAAACCCGACGAAATAAATGGGCTTGGCGACAATCGTAATGCGCTGAAAATCGCTTCTCTAAGACATGAAAAAATTATGATTGAAAGTCAATCCACCTTTGGTGATTTTGTAAAGTCTGTTGTAGGAGAATTTGGAACGCGTTCGGAATCCGCAAAAATCAATACCGATAAAAATATGGCAGTTGTAGAAAGCCTTGTTAATCTCAGGCATGAAATAAGCGGGGTTAATGTTGATGAAGAATTAAGCAAGATGCTTATGTTACAGCATGGATATAACGCTTCTGCTCGTCTTGTAACAACTGTGGACAGAATGATAGAAACTTTAATACGAATGGGAGCATAACAGGGAGGTTTTATGATAGGAAGAGTTACACCGGGATATATGGTTAATGATTTTCTTGCAAACTTACATGCCAGGGAAGAAAAAATGCAAAATGTTCAGAATCAGCTTTCAACAGGATATAGAATTAATCTGCCAAGTCAGGATCCTGTTGGTACAATAAACTTTATGGACTTTGATAGCAGACTCAAAGAAATCAATACCTATCAGACTATTGTAAATAATGCCCAGAGTAAGATAAAAGTGGTTGATTCTAATCTAAATAGTGTTACAGAAATTTTACAGAGGATTAGAGAGCTTGCCGTCCAGGGTGCAAACGGCATTTACACAAAAGAAGAAAGAAGAAATATGGCTGTGGAAGCCGACCAATTATTAAGAGAAATTCTTCAACTTGCAAATTCTTATTATAAAGACAATGCACTTTTTGGTGGGACAATGGTTGATGAAACCCCATTCAAGCCAACCATTCAAACTGACCCTGATACCGGAACAGAATTTGTGAAGGATGTTCGTTACATTGGAAATAACCAATCACAGATTATAGAAGCCGAAAGGGGAGAAATCATAGATATAAACCAGCCAGGAAACCAGATCTTCTGGGCAGATAATATGGAAATATACTCCACTCTTAATGTATCGGGCTATACCGCTCCTATCGACTCAAAAATAGTAGTGGATGGGGTCGAAATAAATATAAGCTCAGGTGATAATCTTGAGGTTATTGTACAGAAAATAAACAAGGCAGGAGTAGCTGTAAAAGCCTCGATTATAACAAGAGAGGGGGCAAGCTATTTAGCCCTTGAAAGTACATCTCCACATCAAATTTCGCTTATGGATACGGATGGTGGCAGGGTACTTCAGGATCTTGGTTTTATAGATCATGGTATGAATCCCCCCTACAACTATTCTCCAGCCGCCAGGGTGTATACAGGAAGCGTTTTTGATGTTCTGATAAACTTTCGCAAAGCTCTTTTGAGTAACGATATTTTTAAAATAGGCGGAACTGCTCTTGCCCAGATTGACCAATCCCTATCGAATGTATTAAAATTCAGGGCACATCTTGGAGCAGTATCACAGAGACTTGAAAAAATAACAGATAGATTTCTTGCTGATGAAGCTTACATTACAGAAGCAAAAGATAACTCAATAGGAACAGATATATCAAAATCTATAATTGATATGAAAACACTGGAATTTTCCCATGATGTTGCTTTAAACATCGGTGCAAGGATATTGCCAAAAACACTACTCGATTTTTTAAGATAGTAAAAAATTGAAAAAAAGCAATAAAAATACTACAGTATATTATCCAGAATGGAGGATTATGTGGTAACCATAAAAACAAAAGCATATGGTGAAATCCAGGTTGCAGAAGATTCTTACATCCATTTTAAACGAGAAATCCTGGGTTTCGAAAATTACCACTATTACTATCTTATTGAAATGCGGGATTTGCCAACTTTTTACTGGCTCCAATCAAGAGAAGAACCAGATCTTGCCTTTATAGTAGTCAATCCAAGACTTTTTAAACCCGATTATATGCTTTCCATAGACGACATAGACAGGGATCTTCTTGAAATTGATGAGAACGACGAAATAATAGATTTTGCTATTGTTAACATTCCTGAGGATATTAATAAAATGACTATGAATCTTTTAGGCCCAATAGTTATTAATACAACAAAAAGGATAGCAATACAGGCAATATCGCTTAACAATGATTATGGCACTAAAGTTTCTCTGTTCAATCCTGACAAAGAAGTTTATGCTGAACAGGACAGAAATGAAGAAACGGCTAAAAATATCTAAAAGGAGAGAGGGGAAGTGCTTGTTTTATCAAGACGGGAAGACGAGTCAATCATAATAAATGATGACATTGAAATAAAAATAATAGGGGTGAAACAGGATCAGGTTAAAATAGGAATCATCGCTCCAAAAAGTGTAAAGATATTTCGCAAGGAAATATATGAAGAAATCCAGAAGGCCAATATAGCCGCGGCAAGTGCTTCAGAAAAAATAACAAATTTAAAAGAAGCTCTATCCAGGAAAGAAAAAGGGGAGGAGATATGATCAGCAAAGAAAAACTGGAAATGCTTCAATTTTATAACAAGGGATTAGAATTATACAAAAATCGTCAATTTAAAGAGTCTTTAGAGTATTTTAAAAAATGTCTTGAAATTGTCCCTGATGATGGACCATCAAAAATATATGTAGAGAGATGTGAAGTTTTTATAAAAAATCCCCCTCCACCTGATTGGGATGGAGTTTTTGTAATGACCACAAAATAAGGAGGAGCAAGAATGTCACAGCATATTGATCCATATAGAGATTACCCTACAACAACTCTCTTAAGTAATACAACATTTCTTAATGGTACAATACGTTTTAAAAACTCCCTTAGAATTAATGGGGAATACACTGGCAAGATAGATGCAGAAGGTCTTCTTGTTATAGGTCCCGAGGCAAAGATTAAAGCCGACATTACATGTGACGAGATAATAGTAGGGGGAGAGGTGCATGGTAATATTTATGCAAGAAAAAGGTTGGAATTACTGGATACGGCCAAACTTTATGGGGATATCAAAACAGCTAAACTAAAGATTGCTGACGGGGTTGTTTTTGAGGGAAAATGTGAAATGACACAAAAGCAAAGTTAATCCATTTTTCAACGGAAATTTCCCTTTTCCTGTCGGTTGAAAAGATTCTTCATAAAAAAACAAGGCAGAAACAATCAGAATTAAAGGGAAAGGAAAATTTATGATTCCTATTTGACATAACCTAAATTTAAACTTACAATTATTAGAGAATTGGAAGTGTCTCTGCACCCTGAGCTGGAGGGAGGTAAAGATGGTAAATGTTGAAAAGAAGGGTAATGTGGTACTATTGAAGGTTTCCGGAAGGCTTGAGATAAACCAGGCTCTTGAATTAGAAGAAACGATAAACACAAATATAAACAATGGAAGTAGATATTTTGTGTTCGACCTTGGCGATGTACATTATCTATCAAGCAGTGGTATCCGTGTGTTCATTGCCACTCTTCGCCAGCTTAAGGATTTAAAAGGCAGAATGATTCTCGCTAATCTTAGCTCCAATGTAATAAAGACACTTAAGATTGTTGAACTTGATGGTTTATTCGAAATTATGAATTCTACAGACGAAGCTATTAGAGTTTTATCAGCATAATGGGAAAAAGCTTTCTTATAGCACTGTTCGGACTTATTGTAATTGTTGGAAGCGGATTTCTATGGTTTCTGTTTAATGTATCCAGAAAGAAAAGGCTCCTGAATAAACTTCTGTCGATGTCAAAGGAAAAGCGTTTTTTCTGGCATCAACTCCAAAAGGAAGGCTTTGAAATAATAGCTCCTGATCAGATTGAAAAGTATAACCTTACAATAGATGGTAAAACAAAGACATTTTCCCTCAAGGCAGATTTCATTGTAAGAAAAAAATCTTCAAAATATGTAGCTATCTACATACCAGCTTCTGATGAAAAAGAGCTTCTACGGCTCTTTTTCATCTATAATTATATATTCCAGACTAATGGTGTTATATTCTATGATGAAACCAATCGTAACTATAGCATATGGCAGGAGGAATAATCCTCTATTTCTTAAGGATTGTTTCTAGATCTATTTCACTAAAATCCTTTATAAAAGAAAGATCAACATTATAAGGCAAAGAAAAATTGGCTTTAAGAAAATTACTTAATAATTTATCATCTGATAAATGATTATCTGAGAACTGATTATTTATAAGCTCTTTTTTATTGCCCACAACTATTACCTTTAAAACTCCCGCATTACATGCAGACTTAATCCCGGCCGGAGCGTCCTCAAAAACAACACATTCCCCGGGTTTTAAATCCAGTGCCTTTGCAGCTCTTAAATAAATATCAGGAGCAGGCTTACCCTGGAAAGTACCGTCATCATATATAATATTACCAATCTTAAACCATTTATCAAGTTTTAAATGTTCAATATAAAATTCCACATTATCAAGATTAGACGCCGTAGCAATAGCAAGAGGAATCTCCCTCTCCTTTAATTTATCAAGGAATTCTTCTACCCCCGGAGCAAGGTGAAAACTAAGCCTCCTCTCAAGACAGAGTCTTCTGTATATATCTTCTTTTCTATCTCTTATTTCTGTGTAGGTATAATAATCTAATCTTCTCCCCAGCAAGAACCCGATTATATAGCTATTATTCCTGCCCAGAACATGTTCATTCATCTCTTCCCTTGTTAGATCTTTGCCCCTTAATTCCCTTGAAACAAAATCCCATGCCTCTTCATGAAGTTCGGAATCATGAAAAAGCGTCCCATTAAAATCAAAAATAATACCCCTGTACAAGATAAAAACTCCCTATCCTGTTATCACAGCTTTTTGTTTCTTCTTGCCTTTAAGACCCTTTTCAACAAAAATCTTTTCCCCTGTAAAAGGATCCTCTTCCAGATAATACATCAGGGTTGAAAATGTAGAAGGCGAAGGAGTAAATATCTGAATCTGCTCAGGTTTAAGCCGTAGCTCTTTATTAACAAAATCCCTCATCCTCTCCATGTCCCTGATAGTACAACCCGGATAAGCAGCAATAAAATAATAAGTCAAAAATTTCTTCTCATCAAGTTTCTGATTAATTCTATCAAAAATCTTCTTAAATTCTACTAGAATCTTGTTTCCCGGCTTTTTCATGAGCCTTAAAATCCTATCTTCCGTATGTTCAGGGGCTATTTTCATCTGCCCCGAGGTGTGATACTTTAACACTTCTTCAAGAAAAATTTTTCCATAATCTACATCCGCAAGAATAAGATCATGCCTTATTCCAGAAGCCACAAAAGCCCTTATGTTCTTTCCACTTTTGCTTTTAACATTGCGGATTTTTCTTAAGAGATCAAGCTGTTTCTTATGGCTTATATTAAAGGAAGGGCATATTTTTGGATAAATACAACTTCTATTAGTACATGGCTTTTGTTTTTGGAGACATTCCATTCCATACATATTAGCCGTAGGACCACCAACATCTGAGATTATTCCATTAAATTCAGGATGATTCACTACATCAAAAACTTCTTGTAAAATAGAATCCTCGCTTCGACTTATGATCTGTCTACCCTGATGAATGGAAATTGCACAAAAAGCACAATCTCCAGAACACCCACGATGGGTTGTAATGGAGAAGCGTATTGTTTCCAGTGCCTTTACCTTTCCATTTTTTTTATAGTAGGGATGTACATCCCTTTCATAATTCAAATTATATATTCTATCAAGCTCCAGAGTACTTAAAGGTATTGAAGGTGGATTCTGAACAAGAAACCTATTACCAACCTGCTGGATTAAGCCTCTTCCTGCCGGGAATTCATTATTATTATAAAATAAAAAGAACATTCTTTTAAACTCTTCTCTGTTTGAACTAACCTCTTCAAACGATGGAAGCACAACATATTGATTAAAGTTTAAAATCTCTTCCCTCTTTGCAATATATGCAATACCCCTTAAATCCCTATAACCCTGTCTATTCTTCAATCTCTTTGCAAGCTCAATCACAGCCCGTTCTCCCATACCATAAATAAGAATATCTGCCTTTGCATCAAAAAGGATTGGCCTTCGAATTTTATTGTCCCATGCATCGTAGTGTGCAATGCGCCTTAGGCTTGCCTCTATTCCTCCGAGAACAATCGGAACGGTGTTTTTAAAATATCGTTTTATCAGATTGGAATATACTATCAGAGCTCTATCGGGCCTTTTGGTATTCATACCACCGGGTGTAAAATCATCAGAGAGCCGTTTTTTATTAAGCGAGGTGTAATTTGCTATCATTGAATCCACACAGCCACTGCTCACACCCCAGAATAGTCGTGGTTCTCCAAGACGGAGTATATCTTTATCACTATCCAGATCAGGCTGGGCAATAATACCGACTCTATAACCCTCGTTTAACAAGACCTTCCCAATTACCGCAATTCCTGAATAAGAGCTATCTATATAAGTATCCCCACTTACTATTATGACATCCAGATAATCCCAACCGAGTCTCTTAAGTTCGGATATAGTAGTGGGCAAAAACATTGTTTTAATAACCCTCCCCTACCTCGACTCCGCTCGAAATGAAAATAAAAATAAAGCTAAACCTTTATGCTTACTACCTCTATCTTCTTCTCCTTGCCCTTTACTCCTATTGGAGGAATGGTCTTTGCCGGATAGCGTTTGCTGGATTGATTAAAGAGTTCCTTCGACACAAGAATTTCACCTGGTCCTGCTGCGGCGCAAAGTCGGGACGAAAGATTTACAGCATCCCCTATACAACAAAAGTCCATTCTAAAACCCGCTCCAATATTGCCAACAACAACATCCCCTCCGTGTACTCCAATTCCAATTTCAAAATACGGGAGTCCTTTCTTTTTTCTATCCTCATTAATCTTATTAATAGCCCTCATTATCTCTATGGCTGTGCTTATTGCAGTATCAGCCTTTTTATCCCCTCCAAAATGACACATAATCTGATCCCCAGTATAGTCATCAATGTCCCCTCTTTTTGAATAAATAATCTTCGCCTGAACCTCAAAATAAAGATTAAGTATTTCAATCACTGTCTCCGGAGGATTTTTTTCGGAAAATGAAGTAAAACCCCTTACATCTGAAAAAAGGAAAGACAAACTTCTCTTGCCCGTTTGACCAAGGGAAACATCTTCTCCTTTCTGGCTTAGCATACTTCTTGTAGATTGAGATACAAACTTTTCAAGATGATATTTTGTCTTTATCTCCTGAAGCATATTATTAAATATGTCTGAAAGCCTGCCTATCTCATCCTTTGATTTAATCTCCACTCTAACATCAAGATTTCCATTACTTACCTCAAGGGCCCATTTTTCAAGTCTCTTTAAATTCTTAACCATAAAATTAACAACAAAAAAGGAAACTATAAACGCCACAGCAAGAATAATTAATGCAATCATTGCTGCATTTGAAATATTTTTGTCTATATCCGCCTGCATTTTGTCCAGATTAAAAATTATAGAGAGAGTACCAAGTAGTCTTAGATCCTCTATTCTTTCATACAAAAGATTCATATTATCGATTATCTTCTGTTGAGCCTTTCCTGCATCAACAACTCTGTCATTTTCAAGCGCATCCTGCCTTTCCTTCTTCAAGGACTCAAGCCAGCTTTCCCTTGTCATCCATTGTTCATCAGGGCTAAGTCTCCATCTTCGATTATCAAGAATTTCTGAAAATAGTTTCATGAATAGAAAATCAATGTCCCCATATTTGCTAATTCCTTTTGATTTTTCCACCTGCTCTTTTACAGGTTTTACATTCTTCTTTGCTCCTTTCCTTGTAACTACCGCTTTTGTCACATCAGTCATAGTCTTTTCTTCCGGGCTTAAATCTTTAAGCTTTTCTTTATATCTATTATAAAGTGTGAGATAAATTTCGTTTTTTCTTTTTTTGTCTGCATTGTTATAAGCCGAATAATATTTTTTAAAATCCGAAAGAATTTGTACAACCTCCCCCTTTTTTAGAAAAACGGGGTATGTTATAGCCCTGAAGTGTTGTGCCTTTTTCCCTTTTAATTTTATTTTGAAATCATAGTAGTTCAGGTCTTCCGTTTTAGAGTCAAGAGCATTCTTCACAAAGGGTTGATCTTTATATATTTTACCAATATCCTTCGAATCTGTACTATAAACCACTTTTCTATCTCTATCGCAGATAAAAATCCTGTATATATCCTCATTATAATTTTTAAAGTTCTGCGCTTCTCGCACTATCGTATCATATTTAATCGTTAACTCCTCCCGTTTCATCGTCTTGTCTCTATCAAGATAAAACTCTGCAGGGCCTCCAAGAATCTTTGTTAATACCGTAGCCTTTTCATTCTTCTCTTCCTGAACAAGCCTTCGCTGGTCCATAAACATTACAAGGGTTAATACAAGAATAATAAAGCTCATAAAAAGGAAAAATATTCCAAGCATTCTTAGTCTAAGCCCAATATAAACCCGCCTAAATTTTTCTTTCTTCCGTCTTCGAAAAATTCCTGCAAAAAAATCTTCAATCATATGATTAAACCAATTCCTAATTTTCAACTCTTTCATAACTCCCCCTCTATACAATTTCAATAAGCTTTAGTAGCAATCTAACAGTATCTACAATGTCCTTAATTTTAATATATTCTTCAGTGGTATGAAGATTTTCCATACCAATAGAAAGTGTTAAGGATGGTATTTTATTCTGGTTATAGATATTTGTATTACTCCCACCACCACTTTTCTCAAAACATGGTTCAATACCAATAGCTCTTAATGCTGTTTTAACCAGCTGGATAATGGGGTCCTGACTTCTAAAAGAAAATCCCTGATAAAGTTTTTTAAATTCCACATCTATACCTGTAGACCTTCTTCTATTTTTATTAATAGTTTTCTCTATAAGTTTCATAAGTCTTCCTATTTCCTCTTTAAGATGGGAACGAAATTCTCCTTTAATCCAGCACTCCTCGGGTATGATATTCGTTGCCTTTCCCCCTTCTATAAGACCAACATTAGCCACAGTATTTGAATTAAGTTTTCCCTGTGGTAACTCTTTTACTATATCCGCTGCAATCTTAATCGCATTGATTCCCTTCTCAGGGGCTATTCCTGCATGGCTTGCCTTCCCCCTAATCTTTATCTGGTAACTTACATGATCCGGAGCCGCAACCACAACACCTCCAACACTCCCATGAGAATCCAGAACAAAACCATAATCAGCCTTAATAAGGCTAAAATCCATATGTTGAACTCCAATAAGCCCTATCTCCTCCGCTGATGTAAAAATAAAATAAACATCCCCATGGGGAAAATTATTGTTTATTATTTCTTCAAGAGCTACAATCATTGCTGCAACGCCTGCTTTATCATCAGCACCAAGAATTGTCTTCCCATCACTTTTAATTACTTCTCCATCAACTAATGGTTTTATGCCTATCCCGGGTTCTACAGTGTCAACATGCGCATCAAAGAAAATAGATTTTCTCCCTTTTATATTAGAAGGAAGCTTTACAATTAAATTCCCGGAACTCGCCCCTGTTTCCTGGATTTCATATGGAACAAAATTTACTTCCACGGGTAATGTTTTCATTCTGTTCTGCAAATAATTAAAAACATTCTCCTCTTTTAGTGATAGACTATCAATTTTAACAAGCTCTAAAAAAGTTTCTACAACCCTTTCTTTAAAATCATTCATTTTTCAATCCTTAATTCTCTTCCACCTTTCGCTTGTTTCTATAGGTTGGATATTTTCTACTTTATTCCCAACATAAAAAACTTCCCATGTATAAGAAACCCCAACAAGGGTATCGTTATCAACTATTCTCAAAACTGAATATGTATTTGTAAGGCGACTATCATTATAAATTTGCTTTGCTATTTCCTCAGGGAACCAGTTTAAGAGATACTTAACATTATATTCATACTCCGTTATCTTTACAGTTTTCTCATCAAGATAATTAACCTTTATTGGTATTTCTCCTCCATTGTTGCCTACGATCTTTCCGGTTTTCCCCTGAATGATAATAAAAGCTTTTGAACCTGTATTCTTTTTCCAGGTTCCATCAAAATTAATGCTAAGCTTAATTTTTTTCTCTTGCTCTTCTGTTGGCTCTTCAATAACACGCCCCTCAAGAACAACCACATTCTTCTTTACTACCCCGGTGCAGGATAAAGGCAAAATAAAAAGAATAAGGAGAAAATATAAAACCCTATTTTCTTTCATTGCTATCCTCCTGTAGTATTTTTGAACATATAATCAAATCCAGGGGCGTGGTAATTTTAATATTTTTTAAGTCTCCTTCCATAATATCGACGGGCATTCTTATAATCTCAAACAGCCGGGAATCATCAGTAAAATCAAACCTCTTTTTTTTAAGTGCCTTTTGATGGGCCTTCCAGATAAGATTAAATTTAAAAAACTGAGGAGTCTGAATCGAATACATATTTTCTCTATTTATATATCTTCTTATTCTTCCATTTATCGCGGCAAGAAGGGATTCCCTTACAGGAAGAACCGGAATAGCAGCACCTTTTAATGAAGCCATTCTGATACCTCTTTCAACAGTCTCCCTGGAAAACAATGGCCTTACTCCATCATGGATAATAACAACATCCCATAATTCTTTCGATAATTCCCTTAAACCATTATAAACAGAAATCTGCCTTGTTTCCCCACCTTCCACAATTGTTACATTCAAGCCTTTCTTAATAACATCTTTTGACTTTGAAATCCAATCTCTGTGAGAAACAAGAACTATCTTGTTGCAATAAGCGGAAAGCCTTTCAAGGCTATATTCAATAACAGGCTTTCCATTAAGATTTTGAAATTGCTTTGGAATATCTCCGCCAAATCTTTTTCCGATACCACCGGCGAGAATTACCCCGCATATTCTCATAAAACACTTGCTTTCCTAAGGATTAGTTTTCATTAGATTTGTATCTATATTTAAATTAACTCCGGTGCCTACAGAAGATTGAGAATTTGCTTCTGAAGAAGTTTGTTGTACAGGCGGTTGATTCCCATGCCGACGGGCATATTCCTGTCTTTCCTTTATTTTTATATACCCGAGAAAGAAAGCAGAAACAAAAAATATAATCACCATCCACCTTGTAAACTTAACAAGCACCTCACTGGTTTTCGCTCCAAAAGCTCCAAGGGTTAAATCGCTTCCAAACATTCCAGATTGAGCTCCACTTCCAGATTGCATAAGAATCAAAGGAATTAGAATTATAATATCCACAATAAAAATAACCATTAAAAGAGTGTACATATCTCCTCCCTATAGAAGCCTCTATTCATTTCCTTAATATTTTATCAGGGAATAAACAGGGTATTTTATATTTTTTCTTCCATTTAAAAATTCAAGCTCAACAATAAAGATACATTCCATAACTCTGCCTCCAAGCTGTTCAACAAGCTCAATAATTGCAGAAGTGGTACCACCGGTAGCCAGAAGATCATCAATAATTAAAACATTCTCTCCTTTTTCTATTGCATCCTTATGAATTTCTATTGAAGCCTCACCATATTCCAGCGCATAGCTTTTCGATATACTTTCAGAAGGAAGCTTTCCGGGTTTTCTTGCAGGTACAAAGCCCGCATTCAAAAGATATGCCACAGGGGCTCCTACAATAAAGCCCCTTGACTCCGCCCCAACAACTTTATGTATTTTTTTTCCTTTGCAATGCTCATAAATATCATTAATACAGGCCTTAAACCCCTCCGGGTTTTTCCATAAAGTTGTAATATCCTTAAAGATAACACCTTTTTTAGGAAAATCTGGCACATCCCTTATAAGAGAAGCATAATCCATTCAGTACCTCCTTAATTAAGAAAACTACCTAATAATTTTACATTATTTATACATATATGTAAATTTTTAATGAATGGAGATAGCAATTTCCTATTTTTGATTGAATTACAATAAATCGTCACTTCGACTAAGCCTGCCCCGAGCAGGGTCAAGGGAAACCAATTGTTACCTTTCTTTTGTCCGGGCAAAAGAAAGGTAACCGAAAGAAAACCCGCCCGCCCACGCTACGCAAAGTTTGCAATGCAACTGCTCAGGCTCGGGAGCGGTGAACTCACCCTCACCTTGAAAGCCCTTTACTTTACAAATCCTCTTCCTTGTTTAAAAACATTCCTTCACTTTTTATACAAGGTGAGGGTTCAAACAACACCGCTCTTACACCTCGCCTTCGCAGGCATTGCTTACACTTTGCTCCGCTATGGCGGGTTTATTTAGTTATATAACTATAACCGTATCGCAGTAATGGTATTCTTTAGACTTTATCCTAAAACCCTCCTGCTTACACTTATGCCTTTCTCATGTCGTCATCCTTGACTTTATTCGAAAGGCAACCGCAATCCGTTGCGGTATGTTACCTCTACCCTTTATACCCTTCGCAGAATACCCCTTCTTGTTACTTCGCTTCCTCTGCTTTAACTCTAAAGGCTTTTAAGGGGAAAACCGCAGAGGGGGAAAACAATCGGTGTATCTATAACCATCCGGTCATTGTCATCATCTTTCCGTCGAATGTCTTGAGATTCATACCCACAGGAAAATCCTACCCGCCATTACGCCAAGAAATGCAGGAGGCATTTCGCCCCGAGCACATGAGGCAGGAGGCCGAATGTGCGAGGGTAGATTTTCCGTGCCCTTCCTCTGAGCAAGACCTGAGGAAAGGAAAGATGATGACAATGACCCTCTACCCTCCACAGCGGGGTTTTTGCATTGTAGCACTGGCATAGCCAGTGCTACTCTTGCATTTTGCCTCGCAATGATACTGGAGTTATCTAATTTCAAAAAATGGGGAATTGCTGACAAAGATATTTTATGTTTGACTTTACTAAAAGTTTTGATTATAATCAACTCTATTTTTGAGTACTTTAAAACCTTCTACTACACCAAAAGTTTTAATATTCTGTAAAACAGGAGTTATTTAAAAATTACATAATGAAGAGTATCTACAGGCCTTCAATTTTAAAAATATCTTTAATATTCCTCTTTTTTCTTTTAAATATAAAATGCTCTGGAATTTCATATAAAAACAATAATGATAAGTTTGCCATCACCTATAACAATCCTCCGGTAGTAAAACTGATAGAACTCTCTCCATATATATCAAGAGGTGGTAGTGCTGTTATAATATTCAAGGTAGAGGATGGAGATGTAGATTCAGTTTTTATTCAGTATAAAAATGGAGAAAAATATTTTCCATCTCCTTTTTTAAAAAATAATTACTACATAGGTTTTCTTTCCTATCCATTAACAGCAGATAGCTTTAATGCCATAATTATAGCAAAGGATACGGCTGGAAATTGCAGTACAAATTTTTTCTCAATCCCGCAGAAGAAAGTAATCTATCCGAAAAGAAAAATAGCCATTCGAGAAAATTTCTCCATCGCTAAAATTGATGAATTAAAACTGGACAAAGCCAATCTTCCATCAAGCGATATGGAGATCCATAACCTCATTATGAAAAGCTTTAGTGAAAAAAGGGCTATCGATATAAAGGCTGAAACATCAAAACCCCGCACAAATTTTATAAAAAAAATAGAAATAAATAATTTTAAGCCAATGAAGGATTTCAGAATAACTTCACCCTTTGGAGAAAGACGACTTTTCATGCTAAAAAATAAAGTGGCAAGGGAATCGTATCACTACGGAGTAGATCTTGCCAATTCAAAAAACACAGAAATATTTACCTCTAATGATGGTGAAGTAATATTTGCCGGGTATAATGGCGCAAGTGGAAACACAATTATCATCCACCATGGGCTTGGATTATACAGCACCTATTTTCATTGTTCAGAAATCTATGTAAAAGCGGGAGAAAATATAAAAGCAGGACAACTTATAGCCCGATCCGGAGATACAGGATATGCCCTTGGGGATCACCTCCACTTTGGAATAATTGTATCCGGGACATCTGTAAATCCAGAAGAATGGATGAATCCAGAATGGATCACAAATAACATAATTAGTCCAATACAGAAAGCCGACTCAACCATAAATAAAGAACAAAACTAATATTTTTCAAGCTCATAATAAATATTACCTGACGCCACTATCGTGGCTGTTTCCACCTTTAAAATTCTATTGCCAAGGCTTACAGTAATAAAACCATCTTTTCTCATTCTATCAACCTCATCGATTGTAAAACCTCCTTCGGGACCAATTAAAAGCTCAACGGAATCAATTCTGGAATTTTTTTTCAGAAGAGATTTTAAGCTCAAATCTCTTTCCATTTCCCATGGCATTATCTTTAAAGAATCTTTTAAAAGCAGAGAATTAATTTTATTAATATGAATTGCATCTTGTATAATCATTAAAGTATTTCGTCCTGTCTGCTTCATTACCTCAAGAGAAATCCTTTCAAGCCTTTCCTTTTTATTCTTTAATCTCTTTTCATCATATTCTGGAATAGTTCTTTCCGTAAAGACCATGACAAATTCATTAACCCCTAGCTCACAAGCCTTTTCTACTATAAGATCAATCTTCATTCCCTTCGGCAAGGCTTGATAAAGACGAAGAAATATTTTTCTTTCTTCTTTCACCTCTTTTTCAATAATTTTCATTTCAACTTTTTCACCAACAACTTTAACAATCTTGCATTTAAGATTATTTCCCTTTCCATCTGTCGCCTCCAGTAAATCTCCCTCTTTTTTTCTTAATACATTTATAATATGATGCGCATCACTACCTGTAATAAAAGCTATTTTGCTTTTGATTTGATTAATGGGAATGAAAAATCTTCTCATAGAAATTTTTACTTTCCTTTCTCCTCACATTAATCTCATATAGACTTATGTCTCTTTGCAATTTCATCCAGAAGGACGTCAAGGGCTTTAAAATCATTCTCCTTTGGATATCCCTTCACAAGCACAGGGGGTATTACCTCTGCTTTAAGGTTATAAAGCATTGACTGAATTTGCTCAAGCATTTTGCTACCCCAGCCATAGGAAGCTATAACAGAAACAAACCTTGTTTTAGGTCTTAATAGATTATAAAGATACACCACCTGTGCGACAAGGGGATGCATTCCTCCAAGCACCGCGCAGGCTCCAACAACCACTGTTGCCGCATCTGTTATAGCCATTGCAAGCTTTCCCATATCTGCAACAGTTAGATTAAAAGGTTGGTATTCGATATTTCTTTCCTTAAGCCCATTCATAAAATAATCCACAATTGCCTGCGTACTACCATGCATGGAAACATAAGGTATTATCACCTTATTTAAAACCCTATCTGAAATCCACTCCTTATAGCAATTGATTATGAAATCCGGGTCTTCATAAACAAGTCCATGACTTGGTGCAATCATTTTAATATCTAGATCAAGTATCTTTTGAAAGTTATTGGAAATATTAGAACGGAAGGGATACATAATTTCCGAAAAGTATCGCTTTGCCGGCTCTACGATTTCTGCATTATCTTCCTTCTTTAAAACAAGGCGGCTATCAGCTATATGTGCCCCAAAGAGATCGCAGCTAAAAAGTATTTTATCCTCTATAAGATAAGTAAGCATTGTCTCCGGCCAGTGAACCCAGGGAAAAATAATAAACTCAAGGGTTTTACCACCAAGAGGAAGTCTTTGATGATCTTCCACAACAATAAATTTATCTTCAGGGATAAGAAGAAGATCCATCAAAAAAGACTTGCACTTCGCATTTGTTACCACCTTTGCTTCAGGATAAAGCCTTAGCACATCTGGAATACATCCAGAATGATCCTGCTCAGCATGGTTTGATATTACATAATTAATCTTTAAATTTGAAAACCTTTTAAGGTTCTCTTCAAGTTGATTCCATGTTCTTGGGTCAACGGCATCTATAAGCGCAACCTTTTCACTCCCCTTAATCAAATAAGCATTATAGCTCGTACCATCGGGTAGAGGAATCACTTCGTCGAATAGTCTGCGACTCCAATCCCTTGCTCCTACTTCATATACATCGGAAAGCAATTTTCTAACCGGCATAATTTACTCCTTTTTAAATTGATCTTTACCTGCGCCACAAACAGGACAAACCCAGTTTTCCGGAAGGTCTTCGAAGCGAGTCCCTGGAGGAATTCCTCCATCCGGATCACCAATCTCTGGATTATAAACATAACCGCACACTTCACATACATATTTGTCCATAAATATATCCTCCTATTCTTTAGTTAAGAGTTAGCCACATAAGTTGGGGCATTCTTGGATGTTTTACCCTTTATAACATTCCTGTAGTAATCATAGGTAAGGGGAATTTTATCATTCAATACCTCAGACTCAGTAAGATTCCCTATAAAAATAGAATGACTGTTAACATCCACTGTTTTGAATACCTTGCAGACAAGGTGGGCAACAGAATAATCGAGGAGAAGAGCTACTCCTTCCTGTGAAATTTTTATATTAAGCCCTACCATTTTATCTACATCTTTCCCACTCTTAAATCCAAAAAGCCCAATTAGCTTAAACGGTGCATCCTGAGAAAGAACACTTACTCCATAAAAACCACTTTTTAAAATCATATCATAAGTATAATTGTTTTTGTTGACAATAATCTGAAATGTGGGTGGCTCTGAATTAACCTGGCAGAAGGTATTGGCAATAAAACCATTATGTTTTTCATTTAAAAAAGATGTAACTATATAAAGACCATATGTAACTTTAAAAATAGCATTTATATCCAACATAAAAATCCCTTTAAATATAACATCCATAAGATTAGTTGTTATTTTGAAGTACCAAAAAAAATATGTCAAGTTCAGGACTTTTTGCACATTAATTCCCCATTTTTGATTGAATTACAATAAATCGTCATTGCGAGGCGACAGATTTCTCTATTGCTGAGAATTATAATCCGAAGCAATCTGTCGATAAATAAAGCAGTCGCAATAAATTAACAG
>Ga0315298_1002672_pt1 | contig 29714 bp, 41 predicted proteins | sample WHS_1_MG_FD_203077 | JGI IMG/M metagenome (GOLD analysis project Ga0315298, IMG submission 203077) | Extremophilic microbial mat communities from Washburn Hot Springs, YNP, Wyoming, USA - WHS_1_MG | ecosystem: Environmental > Aquatic > Thermal springs > Hot (42-90C) | place: USA: Wyoming... | reverse complement strand
GTTCTTTCGGCCTTTTTCCACCCAAGAGCTTTACGGCCGACATGCAATTTTGATTGGCGAGCATTGAGAAAATGTTCAGGCAAGGTATCATCAAAATCTTCTCTTTTTCGTCCAGGTAATAGGCTTTCCTCTCTGTCGGAAGCTCGACTTCTTTGCCTAAATATCGATTGAAAAGAATCGGCACAAGCCCCCTTAAATAAATTTCGTAAGGCATCCTCATTAACCTCCTTAATTTGATATTTAATTAACTTTGCCATAACTTTTTCTCCCTTTTGAATTGACAGCTTAAAGAATGTAACTCCCTAAGTTTATTTTTGGCCCCCTCTTCTGTTCTAATGGATTTAATATTTTCTCTTGCCGCATTTACATTAATCCCAAAATATAAGCATATTTTTTCGAATAAATTATTATCGTTTCCATCAAAGAAGAATTTATAAGCACTTTTTCCGAGCTCGAGTTTTCTCCTTATATACCATTGCCGATAAAGATTTTTGTCTTTAATTTCTTTTTGGGGTTTATTTAAAAAATCGGATCCAAAATCCTTAAGTGCTATTAAATAATTCCGGTATTGTCCAATGACGAGCTTTAGAAGAAATTCGTCAAAATTTCCGGCTGGCTCTGCGTTTAACCTCATTTTTTTATCAGATTATAAATTATCAGGCCTCCAACAATGACGGCGCTAATTTGAAATGCTTTCTCTTTGAAAATCGAGAATTTAACCTGCTTATTCAATTCCTTTATAATCTCATTTTGCTTGGCTATTTGCACTCCTAATGCCTCAATTTGCTCTTTTTGATATCCATTAATTTTCTCGGCATTTTCATATAAGGCTTGGAAATTTAAGGCCTTTTCTTTCCAAGCATCTCGGTCGGCTATTGCCAGGCTAAATTGATTTTTCCAGGCTTCGATTTCCTGGGTTAAATGGTCAACGATTGGCTCACACTCAGCGGGATAATTCGGCCTTGCCTTCTCTAATTCTTCAATCTTTTTAGCGCCAATGGCCAAAGATTGTTCAAGCTGACTGATTTTTTGGGTGAGTATTTCATTCCTCTTTTGAATCAAGATGTTTTGCTGTTCGAGCTGATAAATTTGTTGATTAAGAAAATCAATTTTCCTGATATTTTCTTTAACCAACTGATTCATCTCGCCGATTTTCTGATAATATTTAGCTGTGTGGACGCAAGCACCATAACCGCCGAAAGCAAGATAGACAATGATTAGAGCCAGCGCCAAGACAGAGGCGTTGGCCAAAATAAAATCAATTAACCTTTTCATTTTTCTCCTCTTTCTTTTTTAAATTCCCATAATATTTTTTCTTTTTCAAAGAGCGGCTCAAGCTTTTTCTTTGAAATTCTGATTAGGATTTCCCCCTCGATTTCAGAGACTAAGATATTTATTTGGCGGTTTGGACTAATAATAGCCGCGAGGATTCCCTCATCATTTTTTATCCTAATAGGCGGAAATCCATTGTTTGATAAAGAGAAATCATCCTTATCAACGTAATCAAAGCAAATCATTTCTTCTTCTTCTAAAATAACCCATAGGTCATCCCAGATTTCCTTGATTTTCATTTTTCTCCTCCTCATAAACGATTTTTTTCCCCAATCTTTTGGCGTATTCAATCTCTATCTTGGCCCCTTTGCTTTTCTCCCAGCCTTTCAAAACATACACAACGTCTGCCAATTCAACTGAGATGAAATTTCTTTGCTTCAGTTTTTCCTCGGTTATTCCGTTTAGGGAGCCGTAGCACATAAAAACCAATACGTCCGTCGCAGGATTGATTACTTTGATTTTTTTGCGAGTCCAAGCGAGAATGTCCGGCAAAATGTGCTCAGTAAAAACCATCTCTCTAATATTTTCCCAATATTTTTCTTCATTTATCCCCCGGGGGGAAATCGGGCCCGCCAGATAAATGACAACCAAATCTTTTTCTAAACCCCTTATCACCGTTGAAAGTTTAGGCATTTTATTTTTTCTCCTTTAAAATGATTCCCATAGATAGACAAGCGTAAATAAAAATCATTGTTTATCCTCCTTAATCTGAAGATTTTCTCTTAGCCTTAATCTCTTGCCTATCAACGAAAGCTTTTGCCCCAAGGTAGCCACCCACAACCGCCGCCTGGAATGAAAAAAGCTCAGTAATAGGAAATGATGGCCAGAGAACCTTGAGGCAGGCCTCGCCGAGGGCAAGAAAGATTGCTAGAATTGTTAGCTTAAATTTTGTTTGGCGTATATATTTTTCTTTATTCATGGTATAATAAACCTTTTTAATCGCCGCAATTCGCCAATATCTTTTAAGGTTTCAATATAGCATTCAAGGGCTTCTTTAATTAGCTCTTTTGTTTCTTTAAGCGAGCGGCCGCGCGTAACAATATAATTTTCTGCACATCTCGCTATCCACCATTTATCCTCTTTTTTATACCTGATTGGAATACTCAACTTCTGACCGGCAAAATGAAAAATAAGGTTTTCATATAAACATTTCGTTTTATTGCAATTACTGCTCATTTTTGGCTATTCCCCCTAATCAATTGGGTTCTCAAGCGAATAATATTTCCCTCTTATTATTTTGCCTATTTCTTTAAAGCTCCCATCAATTAGCCGATTAATATTCACTACCTCATTCTTTGCTTTAACCCATAGCTCCGGAAAACAATTATCGGGCCAGATAATTTGAGGCACCTTTTCTTCTCTTTTCTTTTTGATTCCGTGTAAAGAGACCTGAATCAACCTTATCTCTCCATGCGGGCAATCATCGCCTTTCGGTTTAATAGCGATGAGGTCAGCAAAACCAAAAAGGTCATTGCCCGAAAAAATAATTTTGTCCCCCAATTTGACGGCTTTTTTACCAGTAAGATGGACAATATACCCCTGCTTCTGAAGCCAATTCCGGCACCAGTATTCAAATTGGCGTCCCCTCTGATGCTTATTCATCCTTAGAATTTTTTAATTTTTTTATTCCCACCACATCCTCAGCCACCATTCGCCAATAATCTGCCTCGGCTTCAAGCTCAGCAATTTTCGCCGAGTAGCAAAGCGATAAGCTGAGGATTGCGACCAGAAAGCCCAAAATGCTACCGGCCACAAAAAATAAGTACTTCATTTTCCCTCCTTTTTATTTTGTTCATTTTGAAGATTTTCCCCGTAACTGGGGAAAACAGACCGACAAAATTCTATATAATGTTTTTCGCACATCCAGCGACGCAAAACCGAAACATACGTTGCTGGTTTGCGCCCACAATATTCACATTCAATATCTTTCTCAAATTTAGCCATTTAACGCCTCCTCATCATATTTTCTTTCCACCAGAACCAACCTTAAATCTTCCTCATCATCTAAAAAGCGACATTCTTCCCCATCGCAAATATTTCGATGAGGACAATCATGGGGGCATGATGGAAATTCATCGTTTGCTTTTACCAGCCGATTTTCAATCATTTTTCACTTCTCCTTAAAAAGGAACTTCTTCGTCGATATCATTTTGGCCCCCTGGCCCCTCGTCTTCCTCATCAATACCGTGCTCAAATCGCTCTCTTATCAATTCAAATTCTTTTTCCCCCGCATCAACCTTCTCAGAATCAATTAATTTTCCTTCTTTATGCTCTTTCAATTTTTCTATCCCAGTTATAATTTCATTCATTGTTTTCTTTAGCCCGTATATTTCGCCATCAATCTTTTTGACTTTAGCCTCTTCAAGCTCTTTTCTCTTCCTTTCCATCCATTTGTCATGTTCTTCTTGCGATAACTCCCAGTCTTTAATTTGATCATTCCACTCAAGCATTCCTTTTGTTGCTGGCGTGGGTGAATTTTTTCTTATATATGTCTGGACTTTCTTTTTATCATATTCTCCCATTTTTAAAATTGCTTCGACTCTCAGGCCGTGAATACAAGAGCATGTTTTGGTCTTTTCATCCATAAAAGTAACACCGGTATTTTGGCAGGCATGACAAAAATCAGTCGTCAATTCAGAGCGTATCTTATCGCTTGCTTCATTAATTGCCTCGTCTATCTCTTCCGGCAGGGGAAAGGTCTTTTTATTGTGGCTTCTTAAAAGAATTTTAACAGCGGCTCTTAAAATTGTTGGGTCTGAATATCGATAGAAATCATAATATATAACCCTCTGCTCTGAATTTAAGGGGCCAAATAAGGCTTCTAAGGGCGCAAAGATTTCTTCAAGGTCAAAATCAGTTAACATTGTTTTCATTTTTCATCCCCCAGAGCCCGTTTGATTGCCTCGAGCCGTCGCTGGCTATCAATATTAACCCCCTTTGTGCCCCCTCTATCCTGGGTCCTTGCCAGCCAATTGGTTATAAACCTGCGCCAATTCCTCTTTTTCCCCTTAGCTGGATTAGCGATAATCCACTCCCGCATTCTCTTAAGCTCAAGGTCAATATCACAGGACGGGTAAGTCTCCCCCCATGCCTTCTTAAGCTCTTCTGTAATGTTGAGCCATTGCTGGCATTCAAAATCGAAAACAGGAGGCGGCTCTGACCGTAATTTTTTACGAGTCAGAGCAATATTATTATTTTTCTCTTTTTCTGCTTCTGTATATGATTCTGTTTCTGAATATGCTTCTGTTTCTGTTTCTGCTTCTGCTTCTGGTAAAATTTTTGCTTTCATTTTGCTTTCATTTTGCTTTAAATTTGCTTTGCCATTTGCTTTAATTTTGCTTTCATTTTGCTTTTTTCTACCCCCTAAACGACCACATTTTGCCCTGATTTCAGAAATTTCAGCCTCTCGAACCATCCGCCTGCAAAAAATCGTCCCATTTTCATCTCGGGAAAAAACGCCGTTTTGCTCAAGCTCAGAAAGCAAATCATTAATCAGGTCCTCAGGCTCCCCTAAAAGTTTTGCTAAAGTTTTGCTTTCAATTTGCTTCCCATTTATCATTAAATAACCACGTTTTTCGCTCTTGGCCATGATGGCCAGCATGTTAATCCATAACCCCTGAGCGGCAAGACTCGATGCCCGAACGCCTGTATCGGCAAGCCAATCCTGCCAATACCATTTCGTCCAAGGATTTTTATCTTGACGGCCTGGCATTATTTTCCTCCGTAAAAGGAAATTGGTCGACATCGTTTTCCTCTTTAAAAGGAAAAGGGGCGGCAAGGGAAAAGGAGGGGATTCTGGAGGGATAAAAAAGAGAAAAACCTTGCCGCCCCATGAGATTACTCCAGCTTTTTAACCGAAAATCTAAACCCCTGCCTCTTTTGTGCGTATTGCGACTTAATATCAGGTGGGATTTCGTAGGCGGTATAAGTATATTCTTTTGACTCGATTAGATAAGGCCAAAGTAAGACGCTTTGTCCTTGGAATCTCTCTCTTAGTTCTTTTGCGATTTCATCAAATTCAGTGGCGAGGGGTTTTAATTCCCAGTATCGATTGAGCTTAGCCTCAAGCTCCGGGTCAAATTGAATATTAAGCGTATCGGCTTTGAAATCGGGGAGACAGGCGGTCCGCCTAAACGCGCAAGTCTCGCATTCATCTATCCATTCAGCCGGAGGAACTTCTTTTTTAGCAACGTATTCATTTACCTTTTCAAGCTTTTTAAGAATTTCATCAGCATACTCAAGCGCTTCTTCTGTCAAATAGAATTCCTTTTGAGAAATCTCCCCCGTCCCCTTACACTTAATGAGCATTATGCCTTCTTCACTATTTGACATAAGCATATAAAGAAGAATTTGAGCGGGATATCGGCGGACCCAGCTCTGCTTGGCTTTGACTAAATCCATTCCGGAGAGCGGTTTGATTGCGGGGAAAATATTGGGTGAACAGGATTTGATTTCGAGCGGAATTGCTTTGCCATTAATAGAAATCTTGGCGTCAATATGACCGGTTAGCTCAAATTTTTTCCACTCAAATGGTCTTTGTTGCTCAATGATTTGGAGACCAGACTGCTGGAGGCGTAAAAGGATATCACGCTCATGGAGATTACCCTCAGCAAAAATTCTTTGTAAATCAATTGATGGTAGTTCTTTTTCTTCTGGTTTAAGTCGACTTAAAACCAAAAAACGAATGCAAGGATGACCAGCTTCTGAGGCTCGATTCGAAGGGTGGGGGGTTAATTTAATTTGCTTTTCTATTTCTTTATCGAGAATTTTAACGAGGTTGATCATTTTTACCTCCCTCTTTCCTGTTAATTTTTTTGTCTAAAAGCGTGCTAAGCTGGTGGTGAGTGTAGTTAAGCCATCTATCTGAATTAATTTCGTCAAGGGAGTTGACTGTGACTACTTTTCCATCTTTTTTCGACTTGAACGTGCTTGCAAGCTTAATATGATTTTTAGCCAGCTCCTCATCCCCATTTGCGAGTTCGAGCGCCATCTTCCAGATTTCTTCTTTCTTTCTTTTCATTTCTTCCGATGCCTGCTTGGGAGCCTCTTTGAACTCAACTTTAGCGATTTTATCGACATTTATCCCGGCTTCTTTTAGCTGGTCCCAACTTAGAGAGCGGAGCCCCAACAGATGAGTAATGCCGTTAACAATTAGATTTGAATATGCGGCCTTTTTTATATTAGTTTCATCGATTTCTGAAAGTGGACGAGGTTGGCCGTTGGCCAGAGAAAAGAACTTGTCTCTTTGGCTACATGTCCCAACGGCCTCAATTGAATCCCCCGATTTAAGATAAAACTTCCCGGTGAACGTATAAATATAAAATCGTCCTTTCTCATCTTCAGACCATTCTTTCCAGCAGCGAACATTTTCCCAGCACACACCAAATCTCCGAGCGATTTTCTCAGCCCCCGCATGGGTAAGATAAGGCTTTCCACCCTGGTCAACCCAGTCCGCTTCAATTGTCATTTTGAGCGCGGCCTGAATAAGACGCTTGGCGAGCTGGACATTTTGCTCGGCTTGGGCTACAATTTGGTCGAGGGACGTTTCGGGTGGGGCCGGAGGTGATTGAGGTTTTATAACATCAACCACCGTCTCCACAGCTTCCCCATTCTGGGGAACCTGAAGCAAAATTTCTTGCTCTTTCATTTAAAAACCTCCTTTAAATTAAATTGCTTCACTTTTTAATTTCTCATCCAGGTTAAGAATCAGGTCTATAAATTGATTTAAAAGAGAATGAATGCGACGGTATTCTTGACAGGTAATCCGTCTATCTTCATATGCTTTTTCTATCAGCTCTTGAGTCCGACCGCAGTCTATTGAAAGTTCTATTAGCTGTTTTTCGAGAGGCGCCTGTTTTTCCTTGGATTGGATTGAAACAATTTTATAGCCAGCAGCTTCGGCAAGGAGGTCCAGGGGGCGGCGGTCGCCGGTGGCAAGCGTATAGGCGGGAATAAATGCCGCCAGAACCCCCTGGTTCCTATTTAGCTGATTCCAGGCCCGGTCATACGAGAGGAGCTTTTCGCTTGCCCCGGCCATTTGGCAACCTCTAGTTTCATAATAAGCAAAATAAAAGCAATTGTCAAGTGCTTTTTTGAAATTTTTTGGAAATCTTCAATTTCATTCTTTTTAAAAATCCTTAAATTATGACTATAAGAATGGATAAGCGAGAATTTGGGATATTGATAAGGCGGGCAAGAATTAAAAGGGGCCTTACCCAGCAAGCCCTCGCCAATCTAATTAACTATCCCCTTGGTTTCGCCACCGGCCCGTATGTGCCCACCGATGGCATTCAAATTCGATGGCCTCCCCCCTCGTTTGCGGGGGAAGAAGCCTACCTTTACACCACTGGCATTTATTCATTTTTTCTCCTTTCGCTTCCAGTAGGATGGAAGGAATTTTCATATAGGGCGATTAGTGGCTCGGGGTCAAAATCATCAAGGTTAGCTCGATTGTCATCCTTAAAATACATCCCTTGGTCCATATATTCATAGGCATAATAACCGAGCTCTTTTAACCTTTTTGCCAGCGCTGGGACGTCTTTGAGGCCCAGCCCCCGGCCGCCCTTTTGGTTCGCTCTTCCAGAGCCATCATATCCCCCATCTCCCGAAATCATCACCCTATCATGGGGCCAGGGCAGGTCTGGCACTTGCCAGTCTTTCACTACGCAATGAATCGAAAGGATTCCCACCTGGCCAGCGATATTTTGCCAACATCGCCCGGGTGAGGCGATTATTCTCTCTCTTGGCACACCATAATCGATAAGCTCCCGAACGACTCTATCATGCCACATAATCATATAATCATCAGGCCAATCGAGAGCATCATATTCATTCATCGTCTCAATCCAATATTTGACGCCAGTTTTTTGTATTTCCGAAATTATATCTTTTCTATATATTTTCAGAAACGGTTCAATCGTATTATCACCTATCCCCCAATAGCCATTAGGAAAACGGTTAACACCTGGATTTTTCATATCTCTGTCCGGGGCTGATGATAAAACCGGATGCCAATATTTTTCCCATCCGTCTAATTTTAATGAGCAAAAATCATCGAGAGAAATAATAACCTCAAGACTAAGGCCCCGGCAATAGCAAAGAATTTCTCTGAATTTTTGCCACCATTTTTCATCATATTGCCGCAGGTCATAAAAGGGCAATTCTGGGGCGTCGTCATAATCCGCATGCCAGGTGCCAATCTGTTTCCAGGGGCTTGAAACATTTCCAAACCACCCATACACAGCGAACATCCTTATACCATCAGCTTTAGCCTCAGCGCATTGCCGAAGAAAATTTTTCCAATCACCCTCAGCAGTCATGATATCAGCGGCAAAAACATAGCGCTTAAACTTTGGCTCTGGTGCATGATGAATTGAGCATACCTCTCGCGGCTCATCTCCAATCTCAAACTCCTCTTCAATCACTTCAGGACAATAAGGGTTAGGAATTAGGCCCGATTCCTTACAGACTTGAACCTTGATTTTTATTGGCTTTGGCTCTGGCGGTTCTGGTGGTTTTGGAGGTTTTGGTTTATATCGGTCGCAGTTAAGCAAGCTCGCAATCAGCCTACTTTTGAATATTTTACAGAGCCATTTCCGGATATTCATTTTTGTTCTTTTTCCAATTCTTGCTTAACAAATTTATCTTCCTCCAGCTTCCATTGGGAAAATTCTTCCTCTGGTATTCCCAATTCTTTCATCACTAAAGTGAGTGTTCTAAAATATTCATCCTGAGCTTGTTTGATTATGTTTTCCGCCAATTGCCGCTTGAGGTTTATTAGCTCAGTCAGTCATTTCTTAATCCTGTCTTAAATATCTTGATTTTCTTTTATTTTCAATAAGATTTATTTTGCATATACTTTCAATTTATTTCAATAAAATTCACTTTTTTCGCTTTTTTGGTCAATTTTTGGTCAAGATTGTGTAACACATCATTCAATTAATAATAAAGCCAAAAAAGTTCTTGCTATTCCCGCAAGGATCCCCGGGGTATTTCCCCCTGTATTTTGATATGCATATAAGGCCACATTGCTCCCTTTGTTCAAAAAAAGAATGTCTGAAAAGCTAAAGGCTATATAATTATTCACTGTCGAAAGTTGGTCTTCATGAATAGTTCTATCTGAACCATCATTAATAGAAACAATATATCGTCCCGCCTGGATATTAGCCCATGTTACACGGGCAACAGCAAGGTAAAAACCAGAAACCGGAATGACATAATAATTATTAGCGGTATCAAAGCCGCCTTTGGTATCGTAAAATACAGTATTTAATTTAATCCTTGTCCAGGTAGCATTGGGAATATTTAATTGGCTTGAACCGAGATAGGCCCTAACCTTAGCCTCATGGCTCCTTAATATACGGTTAAGCAAGCTGTTAATTCTTTTAATTTCTTTTTCAAAATCGGCTTTTAAGAGAAACATTTTATCCCCTCTTTTGGAATAAAATCGCCATCGCATTCCACGATATATTTTTTCTTTGCGGGAACAGAACCAATGATGAGATAAAATATTGGTGTTTTTATTACCGCTAATCCGTGATAGCAATCCCAGCTTACCGGCATTCTCAACAGAGCTTCCATTAAGGGATAATTAGGAGAAATCAGGCGGTAAATATCAAAATATTTTTGAGCCATCTCTATTGAGTTCTCACAGGCAAAGGAGCAGGGAATATGAAATGAGACCCGAATCCCGGCATAACGTAATATCGGATTTGAGAAAGCATGGGGAACAAGCCATATTTTGGTTTCTGATTTTTTCATTACTCGCTCCGCTGGTGTCGCTTCTGCCGCCTGCCATATTGGGTCAAAATATCCGGCCTGCCATCTTTCGGCAAAGGCCTTGCGACAGCATTCGGGATAGCCAAGAAGTTTCCCTTGTGTATCATGGTCTCCCCGTTCATATGCTCCGACAAATTCTCTGGCTATGGCAATGTCCTTGCTAATTATGACTGATATATTCTTAGCCTCCCCCAATTTCGGCTCTTCATGATAATGAGCAAAGCCGTCGCATTTCCGGGAATATCTGACCGGAAGCGAAACAAGCCCATCATCAACCCAGGCCCTGGCCAGACCCAGATATTGTTTTTCATCGACGGTTTGCCAGCTTGCCGGCCTAAGTCCTCGTTTGACTGTTTCTATTTCAAGCGCAAAAATATCTCGGCTCAAATCTGCTAATACGCCCGCCCAGGCATTTTTGGCCTTTTGGGATAGCCAAACAATCCGATAATAATTTCCGACTTTAATCGCTATGGTCTCCATGAGGTCTGTCTCCATGCCAATCTTGATGGCCGGTCTGTATTGATTCGGCCTTGCCCTCAATCATCTTGAGCCTAAAAATCGAGTCGCTTAATATATGCTCATATAGCATCTTATAGCCTTCGCAAAACCTTGTCTTATTTCGCCAGTCGTTATCGATTCCAGCCCCGGGACACCCGCCATAACAATAGAGCCAAAAATGGCAGCCTTGACAACCACCTTCATCCTGGGGAATTTGAGGCAAAATCTCATATCTTTCAACCCCGGATTTTTCGGCTCTTAGGGCTTGAATCCCATCAATCGCCGCCCCGCCGTGAAGACAGCAACCCAATGAGCCATCCCCTATAATACAGACCTCAGCCGCAGTTGACCAGACATCGCATTGATTCAGGACGCATACAGCCGGTTTTCCCAACAGCTTATTTACAAAATCAAGCGGCGGCCTCCAATCAAACCGGCAATCCGTTTTCATTGCCTCATATATAACAATCCAGGCCTGGCCTAATTCCTTACCCGTCAGCTCCTCTTGAGGGCGCAATTTTTCATCATATACAATAGCTTCATTTAGCCTGACCGAGAAAATGCCAAATTCATCTCTTAATCTAAATAAAAATCGTAGCAATTCGGGAATTTTATCGGGCAAGGCATTATACCTTCGCAATAAGCAGATAATTGAAATGTTAACGTTAGCATCCCTCAATTTCGCTATATTTTTTATAACCCTTAAGGTTAATTCAATTCTTTTCTCAGGCGATAAATTCAGAGCGTTTAACCGACCATAATTAAGCTCAGGCGTGTCCCCATCAAGACTAATTCCGACCGCCGTTTTATACTTCTTGAAAAGCTCTATATGGTCATCATCTATCAATAATCCATTGGTCTGAATTGAGGTTCGGCCGAACCTTTGATATACAATCCGCAGAAGCTCCTCAAGCTGATTTTTGGGAATTAATAAGGGCTCGCCACCGTGAAGACACGGAACCTCTGAATCTGGTTTTAACTGTTCAATTAATTTCTTTAGAGCTTCTTTCAGCGCACAAAAATCAAATCGTGGGTAAAATCCAGTTTCCCTAATTTTCGCCTCATAACATGAGGCACAATATCCATTACACTCGATTGGCTTAATGCTAATCATGCCATCTCCTCAATACCACGAGTCAATATGCGGAGTATCAGAATGAGAATCAGAATGAGAATCTTCATGGGACGTATCTGAATGGGGCGAATCTGAATAATCTGTATGGGAGACATCTTCATGGGCAACGTCGGAATATGAATCTTCATGTGAATCCAGGTGGGGCGAATCTGTATGGCTGTCGGCATATGAGTCTGTATGGGCCACATCATCATGGACATAATCGTTCCAATCGTCATATAGAGGGTCATCATAATGATCGTCGTGGTCACTGTGCGTATAGTCTAAATGAGCCGAATCCTCATGGGAATCTTCGTGGGGAATATCTTGATGAGCTTGGTCTGAATGCGAATCGGAATGCGAATCGGAATGAGGTGTATCATTATAATCGTTATAAGTTTCATCTCCATGAGCCACATCTCCATGAGCCACATCGGAATGCGAATCCCCGTGCGAGTCTTTATGGACGACATCGGAATGAACGGCGCCCGCCGCCTGGCTTAAATCAATGGCTTGAATTTCGGCAAAAGGATTGGCGAAATTTATTCTCGATTCTAAAATTATATACACAGCATTCTCCAGAAGATATAGAGGCGTTCCTTCTGGATAAATCAACTTTGATATTTTGATTTTATCCGCCGGCTTCAGGTCATAGGCCAGTGGCTGAAGTGATAAATTTAATCTGCGAACGGGATTGCGGTACATTTTCAGATATTTTTCAGCCAGGGCTTCGGCCTCTGCCGAATCTCGCAACAAGCTCTCTATGACCAGGCTGTTTTTCTTTTTATATCGATATTCAGTTTTTGGGTCTGATTTTTCTATTCTTTTCCATTCACCGGTCTGGGGGTTGAAATCGTAAAGAATGACAACGGAAGAATAAATTGAATCATAATCTTCCCTGAAATCGTCCAATTTAATTATATCTTCTGTTTTAAATTCGGTGGATCCGGTTTCCCCCGGCTCGAAATATTTGACATAATATTTCCCATCCGGCCTGGCAACGAGATGAAAAAGAAATGTTGCCATCATTCGCCTTATTGCCTCGGTGGCCGGTTGTTTTTGAGATGGAGCAAACCACCACGATAATTGTTGGGTTCGGGCCGATTGAAGGGCATTAAAAGAAGACTGGTCAAGATTAGATGAATCAATCCCGCAAAGCGTAGTCAAAATGAAATATAAAACATTTGCCACATTTTCCGAAAAGGCCGCGGTCCCACCAAAATAAGAAATCTTTATACCTTTGACTCCGCATGTAATAAGGGAGTTTCCGGGGTCGGCTGCCAAGGTAAATTCTCCGGAATCAGGATATGCCGTATAATCAACCTCTGGTGTTAATAGATTCCCGTCCTTTTTGACCCAAAGAAACGAATCAATAGCATAAGGCGAAACCTTATACCGCCTGGTTGAAGAATTGATTAAAATCGGGATGATATTTTCAACCTGTCCAAATGGAATCGGAATTGGCTGGCCGTCATAGCGGGCCTCCATATTCGGATAAGTTAAGAGAGAAAAGGTTTGGGGCGGAATATCTCCAAGCTCTATATTTCGCCTATCTTCAATTTCCAGTGAAATTCCATCCTCTTTTTTTGATATGTTTTTTATATAGCCTCTCGAAACGATCTGGAGTGAAGAATAAGAATCTCCGGGTTTCGCCACCTTAACAATTATTTCTTTCCCTTCGAAAATCCATTTTTTAAGGGCCAAAAGAAGCCATTGAGAAGGGACGAGCTTAAGCTCACCCATATCTGCTCGCATTGCCCCCGAGTGATATTCGCCTACAGCAAGCGTTAGTTCGGGCGGCTCTTTAATTATTGGTTGATAAAAAACATTGCTTGAATTTCCCTGAATCGGGAAAGCTGATTCCCCATCCTCCCGTAAGCCTGAAGCGAGGCCCATCCAGAAAAACATGAGAATGCAAAATTTATATTCGCTCGAAACCTGCGTCGATGGCGATTCACCGGTTGAGGTATGAACATATAATTGTTTGTTATTATAATCGACGTAATAGGATGAAGCCGTGGCTTCAACCTCAGCGATTGAAGATTTGGCCGCATAAGAAGACCCATTCTCCTTGATTTCACGAATCGAGCTTATTTCTGAAAAGTTGAGGTCAGAAATTGCCGTTTGAAAAGTATATATTTGACCGGCTGTCTGCACCCAGGGTCTTAGATTAATTTCCTCGGCAAGATAAAGCTCGGCAATAATAAGCCGGTCGACATCTACATTCCAGGTCATCTCAGTTGCTCAAGCGTAATTTGAATTTCCCAATAATTTTTATGAATCTGGCGCATCGAAAAACCAGCAATTCGCACATAATAGGTTGTGTTATTGGGGTTAGATGTATCTTCACAGAAGAAAAATTCTTTCCAGTTACCGACCTTTTGATATAATAATTCAAACCCGGCCTTATCACTATCATTAACAAAAAAAGTATAAGTCATCTCTCGGTATTTTGTTTTTAGCAACGTAACAATCTGCCCTGACTCTGAATAATGAATTGGGCTCGGGTCGATAAGTTTTATACTGCGGTCAGCAAAATATCTTTGAGGCTCAAAATAAGTGCCACAAAATATTCTACCAATGCTAAAAAATGATTGTCTTGAGCTATTGGCCAAAATATATACCCTATAATATTGATAGCTTTGCTGATTAAAAAATTGAACCTGACAATATGATGGAGACTGCCAGGCTAAATTAAGCGGAACTGAAGAGAAGTTATCATTACTCCCTTGGAAATATAATTTTTTATCTGAACTTATTAAATCTAAATTATTCGCAAAAATGACTACCGCTTGGGCCGATTTTTGAGAGTCAAGCGTTGATTTAACCCATTGGTCCTGAGTTATTGTCATTGACCGCCAACTCTTTAGATGCCATCGATGCTGGGTATTAGACCCGGGATAGCCTGAAGCTTCGGTGGCTGCGGTAATTGTTCCCACATCCCAAATGTTCGTATAAAGAAATCGGCATGCCATTTTAAGCCCTCACTGACTTAGGATGAACCAAAAAGGCTTCAGAGCGCATCAGGCGGCTCAGCTCTGGCACGATTTTCTTTTTTATCACTTCAACAATATTTGTTTCAGAAGCATATATATTGAAGACAAAGCTCTGGGAAACCTGATTTCCACCCTGTATCGGCTGGATAACAACCCGTTCCGGCCCCGCTTCACCTGCCATAAAAAGCGTCGGCCTGGTAACAATGCCCTCGAATCCAAATTGAGCTTTCTTTGTCCCCTTCAGCACACCCCAAACGCCATAAGCCGCCTCCCTTATTTCAGCAGCAAAACCTGATATATCTTCAAGCAATCGATTTTGATAGCTCAAGGCCTCATCATTAATTGCCTCAAGTTTTTCGAATATGCCCTTGGTCAAATTAAGATAATCGGCTGAAAGATAATTAACGACGATTTGAGAATTATCTTTGATAAGTTTAAGCCAAAAGGTAACGTCGGTATGCTTTTCAGGCCCTTTAAGCCAATTAAAAATTGAAGCGGCAAAATTCGCAATTCCACCAAGGCCGCCCAGGGCCATCGATAACGAGCTGAAGGCGGCGATAGAAGAACTTACGCTTGAAGCAACGGACGTGGCCGCATGAGCGGCCGATGAAACCGCCGATGATAAAGATTTTCCGATATCAAGGGCAGATGAAAGAACATCCTTGAGCTTTTTGATTAGCTCGGTGGCAATCATTTCTCCAAGCATCCGGAAAAAGGCTTGCTTAATTTTTTCCCAAATTCCCTTCATAAAATTCTTCAAAGTTAAGCCGCCCTCAAGCCATTTTTGAATAAGATTTCCTAACCCAGTGGCAATATCATTGAAAAGGCCATCAAAATAATTTTTAATCTCAGAAGTCGTTTTTTGAACTGGAGGCACATATTGCTCAAAATGGTCCTGCCAATAATATAACTGCTGAGGTGTTATGGTGTGGTCAATAAGGTCTTTTAGATTTCTTGCTGCTGGCAACACCTCGCCTTCTACGAGTACTCTCCAATTTTTCATTACACTGGCATATTGATTCCACAAAGGAATAGCCGTCTGTGTAATTTTTACTTTTTCTTTAACCGCTTCGGTTATTTTCTCAATAGCTCGCCCCGTTTCATTTATCGCAGGTTTCGATTTTTCATAAGCCTCTTTAATCCTTTCCAGTCGGTCCACATGGTCATGTCCAGCCGCTCTTGCTCTCTCAATCGCCTCCCGAAGAATTATGAAGGATTCGGCATATTCCTCATTGGCTTTTTTAGCTCTTCCTTTAGTTGCTATCCACGTTCCTACTGTTTCCCCAAATTTAGCCACTGCGCTTGTAACTTTTCCTACTGTTGTGGTCATCTTTTCGAGCAACTCAATTAGAGCGCTAAGCCAGAGTTTGAAATTCTCAGATTCAGCAAGTTTATCGACCCACTCTTTCAAATCTTTTATAGCATTTCTTAAGGTTTCATTTTTGATTATGTTTTCACCTATCGTTTTTTTCAAATCATCAAAAGAGTTTTTTAGTTGCATTTGAGCGCCAGAAAAGGTTTCTGTTTCTGTTTTGGCTCGCTCATATAGAGCCAATAATTGCTCGAGAAATTGACGCCTTTTTTCTTCAAGAGGCAAATTTTCGGAAACTCTAATGCCATATCGAGTTAGCGCCCCTGTATTCCCTTCCATCGCCTTGGCCACAAGCAAAGCCGCCGTTTGGAGGTCCATTTTAAGGGTAGAGGCGAGGCCAACCGCTCCTTTTGTAGCCGCTTCTATCCCCTGGCGGTCAAGGTTGGTTAATTGAAGTAAGAGCGTTGTGGCGCCTTTTACCGCATCATCATTATATATCGTTTCCTTTTGAATTGCTTCGGCGAGAGCAATAAAGTGATTTTTTAAGGGCTCAACTGTTCTTCCGGTCGTAGCGAGCGCCGCTTCAAGCGAACGATTCGCTCTTTCCGCTTCAGCCGCCTCCTTAATGCTATCCCCCACAAATTGAGTTAGCTCGTGGAATCCTTTTCTAAGAGCCTCAACAGCCAGAATTCCCCCAGCAATCTGCTTCCACAGTCCGCTAAATTTGCTACCAGATTCTGTCGCTGTTTCACCGGCTGATTTTAATGATTCGGCGCTTTTTTGAATTTCGCCGTTAAATTCCTTAATCGAAGCCTGTGCTGTTTTTGTATCAACCTCGACGATATATTTGATATCAGCCATTATGCCCTCATTTTTTCAGCCGCCATTTTTTCGATTGTCTGGCGCATAATATTCAGTTTCTCCAATATGATTATTTTTTCCGCCAAAGTTTCTCCGGCCTGGTCGATAAACTCTTTTAGCATCCCGGAGTTAATTCCCATATCTGATATCAGCGGCATTGCCAATTTGATTAGCATTAGCTCCTCTATTCTCGGCTCCGGCTCATTTTTTAACGGATGGTCATCTGGCAAAGCCTCTATTTCCTCGGACGAACCTATTAAAGGTCCCCAGTTAATTAAGAGGCTGAGCGTTCGCTTGAATTCTTCAAGAAAAAATCTTTATCGCTCAACGCTCTGATAACATGAGTCATTACGAGCTGATTATCTACAGTCAACGCTCGCAACACTCGCCGTAATGCCTCTACTTCCCCAATTTTCTCTTTAATATTAATCGCTCTTCCTTCATATTCAACATTTTTCCAATCTACAATGTGCCTGGCACAAATTTCCTCAATCAATTCAAGGTTTTCGCAATCATGTTCTGTTCTTATTTTAGCGAGCTCAATAGGGTCGGGGGGCCTGAGAATCAATTCGATTTCTCCGACACCCTGAAGCTCAACTTTCAAGCTGGCCGTCGCAAAAAGCTTGCTGATATCGGCCATAATTCACCTCCAGAATTAGATATAAGCCACTGAATCGTTATTCGAAGCCTCAATATAAGGAACGGTTTGAGACATGCCGGTGGGAGCTGATGTCGCTTGCCCTGCCTTGAAGCTCAGGTGGAGAGGAATAATCTCATCATCAGGCTCCTCTGGAATCGGGTCAAGGAATAAGCAAGGGAAATATAGCTTGAAAGCATAGTTTCCGCTTCCAAGAGATGGGCCGGTGAAAATGATTGCCATTTTTTGAGGCGTCCCGGCTTTTGCTTTATCCTCATAACCAGATAAGGACGCTTTTGGTAATGATAGCTTAACCGTTATGTTGCTTTCTGTATCAATCGGCTCCTGAATATAATCGACGCCGAACGCCTTCTCTCCGCCAATAGCCCGCTCAAAGGAAATCGTCAATGAGCTTGGATATATTTTATTGGCAGGATTAACAACATCTCCCCCACTCATATCATTCAGATATATGGCGACCTGCGAACTATAGAATTTAATCGGCTTATCAAGCTCGGGGATGGTAAGAGCATCTAATTGGGTGTTCGTGTTCGTGGTGTTTGAAAATTTAATTTGATTAGGTTTCAGTTTAAATTCCGCCTTTAGTCCTGCGTCTTCTGGTGATAGGGTGAGCCCAACAACCTTGGCTGATGGAACTTCCCAGACGGCGCTATTGGGTCTTTGAGTGACAAAGGTCAAAAACTTGCCGATAATATCGCTCTGCCAGACGATAGTATGCTTATAAGGAGCTTGGGAACCCTCAACGGTGTCTGAACCAAAAAGAGCTGAGATAAGAAGTCCCAAAGCCGGGCCCAAGTCATACCGAAGAATCGCAACTGGCGAAAAATCAGGCGGATTCTCTAATCCAATAATCTGCGTCCTGGGAAGAATCTGCCCAACCTCTTTGGGATAAAAATAATCAACAGCCGAGCTTTTCAATCCATCTGAAAGCAAAAGCAGGCCATCAGAAGCCGATAATGTGACGGCCGTTCCCCATGTCGTTGCTTTCTTAGCCCCTGTCTTAATTTGTCGTTTAATCGGTTTCGTCAGTGCCATTTCTTTCCTCTTTTACAGCCCCCGCATCCTTCCAGGCCTCTAAAATATTTCCTGGAATTCTATCGATGGGGACCCCTTTTCCAGTTTCAAGTAAAATTGACTCGCCATTTTCATTCACGAAAACGGCGTTAGAAAATGCCCAAACACATTTCTTTTTTTTCAACCTCATCTTTTTAACTCCTTTCCTCATTGAATATTTTCAACCGTAATCGTAAACCTCTGCTCAAAGAATCCAAGCCCCAATGAGGCTAATGCCCCCTCATCAGTTTCTGGCCCACCCTTGATTTTTAGGGTTAAGACAATTGAGCCGAGGCCCGACGTTAAATTTTCATAATCAGCCATGATGGCTTTTCTTACGTCTGAAATTGCTTTCTCAACCATCAGCGGCAAATCTTCATTTCCCTTCACCCAACCATCGACAACGAGGTCAAAGGTTTCCCACATAAGACCAGAACCATATTCACTTACCTCACCGGCCGTACCGATTGAGAGAAAATAAGCGGGAAATGCCTTAACCTCATCAATTGACCTTATACCAATTTCCACATGTCCAGGCGTAAAAAAATAATCATAACCTGCCGAAATTGTAGATAAAACCTCCTTGGCTCTCACCAATATCTGATATCTTTTTGAAATCTCTGGCATTTCACACTCCCCTGACCACTTGGTCAATTGCTTGTCTCAGCTCTGATTCTTTCCGGCTCAATACTGGGCGCATATAAGGCCTGGCGGGAATAGACACCTGTTTAGTCAAGAAGAAGAGGATCTTAACCGTTCCCTTCCCGAATGAACTTTTAAGCGTCGAACCCTCTTTTTTTGCCAAATAACATTTACCATCTTTTTTTAGCACAAATAGCTTGCCGTAATTTTTTGCCACACCCTTAACACCCGGCATTGGAATTGTCAGCGCTTGCGCACGCTTTGGCGTTATATCACCACCGAGCTCGTGAATTCTGGCATAGACGACCGATTTCGCCCAGGCAACGCCCGTTCCTATCTCGCCAATCATTTCCTCTTCACCCGTAATTTGCCAGCCAATATTTCGCCATAATTGTCCCGTCCGGATATGAAACTTTGACCTGATTTCCTCTTTTACTTCCTGCGCCGTTTTCCCGAGCCATTTCGCAAGTGCGCTTTTCCACCCGGCCGGCACATTAGCCAGCGCTTTCATTCTTTCCCCATTAAATTCAACCCTTACATTGACCATCTTATATAATCCTTTTGCTTCGATATTTCTCGAGCGTCTGCTTCACTATGTCCGGGATATCAGCGGCCCAATTCAACGAGCCGCCCTCAAATGACCGACTTGATTCAGACCAATTTGCCATCTTTGTCCTTTTGTAGATGAGGAAGGCGATGATATATATTGCCATCTTTAAGTCTTGAGGCGCCCTCGTATCAGAATAGCCTCCTGTGTAGGTTACAGAAATCACATCTTTCCCAGAGGTCCACTTAATTGGATATCCTTGCTCATCCAGCCGCAAAAGAAAACGCTCGCTTTTGAGCTCATAATCAGATGACGTCAGCGTCGTCTCATATTCTTTCACCTCAACAATATCGGCCACGGGCCAGCGCTCAAGCTCGATATAATAGCCACCGCCTTCATATCTTTCGGTAATAGACGCTTCATCAAATTTCCGGCCACAATAGGCTTCAGCAATCCCCTGGGCCTGAAGAATAGAATACTCGATGAGGGTGTCATCAGAAGTCCCGGAGATTTCAGCCAAAGTCTTAAATTCTTCTTTTGTTAGTATCGCCATCTTATCTCTCCTCCAAGATTTCTACTTTAACGGCGATGGCCAGCCGCCAATCGATAAGCTTCTCGGCAATATCATCATCGATATCGATGATATCGCCCGGCGACGCCCCGGCTTTTTTCCAGGCAAGCCATACGCTTTGGGGGTCACGCCTGAATGGGGTTCTTAAGATTTTTATTCTCATCATCTTTTATCCAGGAATGGGGAGGGGGCCAAAGCCCCCTTCCCATTGCCTATATTAGGTCGAGCTCTTATTCTTCAGCGCAGCAACAGCCTCAGGAAGAACCATGCGACCACCCCAGCGCTTGCGGGCATGAATCACGATTGAGCCAGTATTAGCTGAAGAGAAGGGGTCTCTTAGCAGAGTCATATCGAGCCGTTCCATCAAAATATAAGCTCGCTTGTAATCGCCAAAGAGGGCAAAAATGTCCGTGTTGTTTCCGATATTAGACAGGTCTGGAGCTTCAACGACAGGAGCACCCATCAGCACCCACTCGGGTCCTTCAGCGAGCTGTTGCAAAAGATAGCGGCCATAATCATCTTTTAACAGCGAAAAAACCAGCATCGTATTTCTGTTGAAAAGCCAAGTTCCATTTTTTGCATAAACGCTCTTAATTTTGAAATATGCGGTTTTGATTTCATCGGCAGTTACTGTCCCGACCGAAGCGAGCTGGACAACGTTATTTGTATCGAGTTCAACGGTAATTCCATAAGGTTCAGATGAACCGGTGCCGAGAAGGATTTTGTTTCCCTCAAGAGCTGCAAAGGCTTCAACAATTTCTTCTCTGACGAACGCCTCGGCATCGGCAAAAGCGTCTTCAATCAGCCAGTTCGTCACGTCGACTCTGTGATAAGCCTCGTAAATATCGATAGCCTTTTGGCCCAGAGGGGTTGACCAGGTCCTTTCTGAACGAGTGCCTGTTTCAGTCACGAAGGCCGCCGAGGTGGTTCCGCTCTTAATTGGCCAATAAACCCTATTCGTATTCGTAGCCATGACCCTGACCAGCTGTCGCATGGGAGAAATTTCCCGAATACCGGCGATAATTTCCTGCGCATATTCGGGAGCGACGAGATAACCACCAGAGGCGCCAGTTCCTTCTTGAAGAACCTTAACCTCAAGTTCAGCCGGCCATTTCCCTGTCTTAATGTATTGATTCAGAGCTTTTTTAAACTCAATGGCCTTCTCATTCTTAAGGTCTAAATTCAGCCTTTTGCGATTAACCTCGAGCTCATCAAGCCTTTTTTGAATTTTATCAATAGTCTCTTTTAATTCAGCCTCTTTGGCCTCACGGCCAGCCAAGGCCTTGGTTAAATCTTCTTCTTTATTTCTAAGCTCGTGAATTTCTTTAGTTAAGACTTCAAGTCTTTCGTCCATTTCTTTCTCACACTCACAGCCTCTTCTAATTCCCTAAGGATTGAGTGGAGTTTCTCCGGCTCAACCCCACCCTTCGGCTTGGCTTTGGAAGTGGAAGATTCCGGCTTCCTGTCGCCAAGTGAATCAAGGGATTGGGCTGCATCTTCCAAGAGAATCGATTTGCCACAGGATGGGCAAACGACCTCTATTGATTTCTCTTTTCTGGCGGCCTCAAAACTGCCACCATGTTCTTTACAGTGCGCCCTTGCCTCTTCCTCAGACCAAGTATCTTTGGGATAGCGATAGGCCTGCTCTTCAGAGCCACCGTCCTTTTTGAACCCAATAATCACCGAATATTCCTTGCCATTATGAGTTCTTTTCATCCTAGCAAAGCGTTCATATTTATCAGGGTCATTCAAGCGGCAGCTGTGTTCATTGGGATATGGCTTTGTCTCAAATTCGGTCGATTTTCCCCAATCACCAATCCCTAATCGTTTGGCATGGGCGATGAGGTGCGACTCGGCCTTTTTCCTTAGCTCTTCTGTGCTAATAGAATTAGTTATCGGCTTAATCTGATTCATCCTAGCCAATGCGTTTCTGAGGTGAGGAAGGTCAACTGTATCATCATCATCTGGGTCTTTGACTGATTTATTATGGTGAGGGAGGTGGCGAGCTCTCTTATCTTCGGTTTCGCCTTTTTTATATGCTGGCTCAATGACAGCAAATGCTTCGTCGGGCAAATCGTTGATGTAAGCAGTATCCCACTCTCGCTTTGTTTCGCTCATTTTAATCTCCTCAATCAGCGCAAGCTCATTTGCGGGAAATAGCGTAATACTTCCCTCATAGAGCTTGACCTCTTTCAAAAGTCTCACTCTTTTATTGGCAATGTCTTTATAATCATCCTTGATAACCTGATATCCCATAGAGAGGCCGATTGATATGCCTTCCTGATGAAGCCACTTGATTTTTTCATATAGTTTTCTGGCGTCTTCAAACTCAAGGTTAATTCTTCCCTCAACTTTTAGCCCCTTTTGCTCTTCTTGCGCCGTAAAGACGCCAATGATATGCTCAGGCTCTGAACTATGATTCCAGAGAAGCGGAAATTTCTTTTTTTCAGAAAGCGTTTTTTTAAACGCCCCAGGAACCACCATATCGCCGACTGAATCAACGACGTTGAAAACTTCAAGCCAGCCAGAGAAAACCCCCTGGCCCTCATTTTGCTCAACTGATGTTAACTCAAGGTTAAAAATTTTCGTCTCTTTATTCATCATTTCTCACCTCACTCACGCCACGCTGGGAAAAGCGTACAAAGGCAATTTATGATATTTCCCGGCGAACCCCTCGGGTCACCAGGGTGCATTAATTCTTCTCCGCCAACGATGAAAGGCTCTGTCACGGGAATTGGCTCAGCTGAATATCTATCATCAGCCTCGATATGTTCAATTCGGCTCGTCTCGATTTTCGCCGATAGCCATCCTTTTAGCTCTGCGCCCTGGCTCTTATAAGCTTCAAGCTCTGCGAAATTTTCAGTTTTCGCCGCCTCTGTCCTCGCTATTCGTCGAGCCTCCCAGGGGACGAAAATCTTGAATCGTTCCCAAATGTATTGAGTGAACTGCTCGACCGTCCAATTTTCTTCCTGCGCCCGCTCGAGCAATTCAATAACCTCGCTCATAATCGTCTCTGATATTTTCGTCCCTGATTTAACGACCATCTCGTATAAAATCTCATCATATTCATCACTGAAAATATCTTGTTTGATTTCTATCACATCCAGGATTCCCTTTGTGATTTTCACTCCCGACCTGAATCCCCTTATAAAAACTTTCTTATATACAGGCATTAGCTCTTCGGCATAATCTTTTCCCCATTTCTTTGAATGAACCACGTCCCAGCCGGCTATATATTTTGGCGAGGGGTGTTTTTGCGCCACATCAATTATCTCGGTCCATTTCTTTTTGAGCCACCCTTTAACGGGCTCAATAAATAGCCGCTCTCCGTCTTTCGCTCGCCATTCGAAATGGTCTTTCTTTTTCTCCCTCATATCCGGAAGCCGCCAAATAGATTTAAATTCCCGGCTCATTAATTTTTTAGATTTTTCGCCTGCCTCTTTTCCGACGACTGAGAACGGAATCACTGAGGCTGGAATTAATATTTGGTCACCGGGTGGTATCTGGTCATATTTCATCGCATCCCGGGCCTCGTTAATTGTTATGATTCCAGAAGAAACTAACCGCTGAAGTCGATTTGCCTGCGCCTCTTTATCCTCATGGAAAACCTCGAGTTCTGTGGTATCAAAATCAATATAAACGTCCTCATTGAAATAAGCCGGGAGCTTGGCATTGAAAAGGTCTCTCAATTGGCTTAATTTTGGGATAATAACTTCCGAGAATAATGCCTTTCGAGCTTCCCTCACGTTGCTATAAGTCTTATTCTCTGCGTCTCCGACTAATTCTGACGGGACGCCGAAAACTGAGCACAGGCGGCGGCGGATAAAATTCTGCGTCTCGATGAATTGATTATCCTTTGGCGTTATCGGTGAGGGTTTATATTCAGAATCCGCCTCAATTATGAGTGGGATTCCGACATTTTCGTGGCCGGCATATTTTTTCCTAAATTGTTCTCTAATGAATTCTCTTTCATCTGGGCTTAATGGCCTTTTCACCGAAATAACGCCGGGAATGTTCGGTCCATATTTCAACATTGACCTATACCATTTTGCCATCTCGGCATCAGCCTCAATAAGATTTTTCACGTATCGAGTTGGAGATGGCGATTTTTGATATTCTTTCCATTGCTCAAAATACTTCCAATGAATTATCTCTTCTTCTGGAATTTGAACGGTTTTCCTCTCATAATGGTAAATGTATTGCTTATTGATTATATCAACAAAATTCGAGGGCAAAATCTCGAGCTCTGCATATTTTTTGGCGCTTCCCGAAAGAATCCTTATAAAGGCATTGCCTGTTGAAAAATATTGATAGAGAATTCCCTTGAGAAATTCGGCCCAGCCTACTGTCGGCACCGGGGATTTTAGTAATCTGGCTATAATTGATTGCTCTTCAGTCAACTCCTCAATTTCCTCGCCGCTCTGTCGATATGCGTACCAAGGAATTTGGCCAGCATTCTGGGAAATTAGCTCGATAATAGAGAGAAAGGTATCAGAAGCAAACGGCAAGCTGAGGCTTGTCCCGAGTGGCTCGGCATTCTCGAGAATATCAAGCCATTTGGCATCAACGATAATGCTTTTCTGGTCCGTTGATATTTGTTTCTTTTTCCACGGTAATCTCATTCTGGTCTCCATATAATCGGCCCCAGGCCAGCGTATTTTTGTCTAGCATAATTTGCCAGCGCAAGCGCAATGACGCAATCATCATGATATCCCTCAGGGGCTGAATATCGGATTGAACCGCTCTCGGTTATTTCGCATTCAAAATTATTAAGCTCATTGACCAAAATCTTGTCGTCAAAAATCTTAATCCTTTCTGTCTCAAAAGCGACCATCAGCGATTGGATAATATGACGCTTTGTTTCATTGGTTAGCTTATAACCTTCGATACTAAGGCCCATATTTCTCAAATCCTCATATATGGGGTCGCCGACTCCCGTTAAGTCGATAAGAGCATAGGCCCGATAGTCTCTTAATGCCTGAGCAATTCTTTCCCTCTGAATCGCCCAGTCGATAAGATTGAATCGGTCAATATACACTTGATTTCCATTCTGGTCGAGGATTATGACGACCGTATAATCCTTGAGCCGAGCAAGATCTATGCCGGCATAATAAGTTTTATCGGACTTTTTTGGTTCTGGCCTCGCCCCAATCGCTTTTTCTACTTTTTTGAATACCCTCGAGGCATCAGATATAAATTCAGCATATATTTCCTGCTTTGCCACTGATTCCGGCATATCTTCCATCAGCTCATCAATCTGGCTTTTTGTAAGATATGGATTATCGAAGCTCGTGAAATGAAAATAAGCCCAGCCGTTCTTTCCTTCCTGCGCCTGGTCGGCGAGTAATTTAAAAAGCCCGCTTCCCTTTGGCGTTCCCCCGATGATGACCAGGGGGTCATAATCTAACATCATCGGCTGAATTGTATTGTGCCAGAGGTATTCATCCCGCAAAATAATCCCTGCCTCATTCAGAAAAATAAATCGATAGGCAAAACCTTCAATCACCTCTGGTCTATCTGCGGAGCGCAAATCGAGCTTATGACCATTAATTTCCAGCTCTTTTTTTTGCTGCCGCCACATCCAAATAGCTGGAGGCAGATAACGCAATATCGGAAAGAAATATCGCTCAACATAGCGGTCTATATTACTGTTCACCGTGTCAACCCATAATCCAGGACTTACCCCATCGAGCAAGAGCTCAATTGCCAGATTGGCCATGCCTCTGGTCAGCCCCCAGCGCCGGCCCTTAACAACAATTCTTTTTTTCGCCTGGCAATCAAAGAAAACCCGCTTCTGGCCGGGATGGTAGTAAATCGGAATTTCAATATTAGCCCTTGCCTCAATCATCTTCGGGTGCCTTTTCGCTTATAATGCGATGAATCGTTATATTAAATTGGCCGCCATGCTCTAATTCCTGGGGCAATAATTTGGAAACAATCTGATAATAAATTGCCCGGTTTTTTTCTGATTTCGATGCCCATTGATAAAGACCTTTTGTCCCACCCAGCATTTCATAAACTTCTAAAAACGATTCCTTCAGGCTTTTGGGGATTTTATTTTTCGCCCCTTTTGGCCTACCTGGACCAGGCACTGGTAGAGTGGCGTTGTTAATGGGCGAAACCGCCACCCTCGGTTTTTTTTCGGTTATTTTATTCATTTTTTATTTCTGCCAGTGCGACCGCAACGAATCTATCAGCCCGCTGGAGCCTGTTAATTGCGTCAATAACCTCATCACTGGGCGAGCTTATCTCAAGCAGGACTCTTGCCTGCTTATCGCCAGAAACCAAGCTTTTTATATTCAGCTCTTTTATCAATGCTTCAAAGGCTATCTTTTTCATGTGCCATTTACTTTTCTTTCTATTCTCTCAATCGTTTTTTCTAACATATCAAGCTTGGCTTCCAAGGCGGCTAATTTCTCCCCATGTTCTCGGCAGGGAAGGCCCGCTCCATTATTCATCCGCCGCCCATTTCGTTTCTCAATTATTTTCAATGCTATCAGCACGGCCTGCGCCAGCGTTAGGACCGTAAGCCAAACATAATTGCTCATAGCCAACCAATTTCTTTAAGGAAATCTCTCGTAAGCATCAAGGCATAAACCACCGGCATTTGATTATCTTTTTTTTGAATTATGCCGATAAGCTCGCCTTTCTGATTGAATACGCCGCCGCCAGAATCGCCAAAATACCCGGGATATAATGGAATATATGGCTGTTCTGTAATTCTCAATTTTCCCTCTGTGTCTTTCCCGGCATAAGCTGAGATATAGCCTATTTTTTGATATCTTACCCACGCCAATTGCCTTGCGGGACAGCCAAAAAAGCTGATATCTTCTCCGTAGCCCGGAAGCTCTTTAGCGACTCTTGCTTGTGGTAAATATATGGTTTCTTTATCCGCTTGGTCTAATAAGGCGAGGTCAAAATCGGGCTCTGTCTTAATGACAATCGCATTAATAACCTTTGCTTGTTTCGGAAAAAAAAGGAAAATAAAGCCGTTTTCTTTTCTTTGAGCAACGATATGAAAGCACGTTAGAATTCCTAATTCCATCGAAATGCCAGCGCCTGTATTAACGCTATACAGCCGGTTATTGGCAAGGATGAGCGGATTCTCATTACTCCCACTATTGTCTTGAGGATTTACAACGAAAATAACGACAGCATAATCAACGATATTAGCGGCTGTCCCCACCCACTCCTGCGGACGCCCGGTCGGCGTAGGCAGAAGCAAAAATAATATTGCCGCTAAAAGCCCAACCCATATGATATGAAAACTGCGACTCACGACATAATTATAGGGCGTATTTTTGCTATAATTTTTTAGCAATGAAGGGATTGATATAAAATCTGAAGGTTTTCTTCGGGAAGGGTGAAGGATTCTTCGGGGTTTAACCTATTGACAAACCCTTAATTTATCCGCCTGAAAATAAAGCCTCCCCCATTTGGCTCACACCTCCAGACAACAGAGTATTTTCTGGGTGGCGGGTCTGGGTCATTTTTTAGACGAACTGAATAAACTTCAAGGGGGAAACCGTGGCCTCGATAAACCGCCAGGTGATAATCTTTTTCCTTTAGCTCAAAGATTTCTAATGACCCCGATAAAAGGAGATGCTTTTTTGCTCTTTTAACGGCTCGCCTTATCCTTTGTTTTATCGCCAATTCCCCCATTTTCTTCCTCCGATAAAAACACGGCGGCCTCTTTTTTCCTCCTTTTAACCAGGCCCAAAAGGACCTTGCCGCCCGCATATACCCAGCGCCTCATTTCTCGAGCGATTTCCTTGGACGGCGCATTCTCCGTTATCAATTTCCTTACTGTACTTTTTTCGAAATTGCTTGCCCCAATGTTAAAAACGAATGAAATCAAGGCCGCCTGCTGATTTTCATTTAACTCATCAAATTTCTCTCCCAATGTTTGCCTAAGGGTAAAGATAGAACAATCGATATCCTTATCAAGCAACATCTCTGCTTCTTCAATTGATATTTCAGGCCTATCGCTGGGTACTCTATGGCCATATCCAATCGTCCAATAGCCCCCAGGACATTTATATGGCTTCAGCGAGAGGCCCTCAAATTCTTTAATCAGCTCTTTTGCTTTTTCTCTGGCTTTTTTCTCCATTTCACTTAACCTCATGAACCGAAGCTTTAAGAAATTTGCTTTTTAAAAGATAGGGATAGTAAGAGAACTTATTGCCATCAATTTCAAAAATTATTAACCCAACGTCGACCGTTCCCTCGCATTTTCTTATGCCATATATTGAATTGTATGTTAAGGCCGGCGTTGTCAGCGCTAATATCCCGCTATCGCCGCAATAAATATAATAATGGACGTGAGAGCGAATAAGAATATCAGCCCTGGGTTGTCGCTCATTGCTTTCGGCCCAGAGAATATTCCAGACAACCGCCCGAAATAGAGCTGTAAACCGACCATGGGGAACCGTCGATTTACCAACCCAGTGTTTGACGTCCAGCACCGTGTCTTCTACTTTCAAAAATAAATGACCACAAGCGGCCTTCTCTTTTGCTTCAATCAAATCAAGCAAGATTGATTCAAAATCCTCTTCCTTTCCCACGTGATAGCTGGTCCCATAGGTAAGATGGACCACCGGCGCCTTGACTTCATTGATAGCATAAGCCGCCATTCTAACCTGCTCATGGCGGTCTGCGGTTATAAGCTCTCGGGATCCCCAACGCTCCGATTTTCCCTCTATAGCATCTCCGTTACAAATCAGAATATCGAACGGCCCGTTCTCTTCTATTATCGATTTATAGAAGGCCCAGAGGTTTCTTTGAAATTGCAAAACCTCTTTATTGCCATCCTGCCAACCTGGTGGTGTCAAGCCATAAAGATGGCCACAATGAAGGTCGCTGATGACTAAAACCTTTTTCACTTAAAGCCTCCTATTAAAATTTACTTTGCTTTGCTCTGCTTTGCTTCGCTCTGCTTCGCTCTGCTCCGCTCAGCTTAACTCGGCTCTGCTTTGCTTCGTCCGGTGCTTTTAGTCTTTATCTTGAATTCTTTTAAACTCTTTCAATTCGAATCTTCCAAATAACGGCCGGAAACATCCCAGGCCGATTTGAGAGCCCGCCCTTTCTAATAATGAACGAAGCAACTCGGCATCAATGTTAGGGTTATCTTTGATATAGGCTTTAAACCGCAATCCCCACGGCGGATTTAATTGAAAACGCTTAACTTCCACGGGAATTCCCTTGTTAACTCTCGCTACGTCGAATCTTTCGAGAAATCTTTTCCCATCGAAACCAGTGAATTTAATCGTTTCTCCTTTTTCATCAATCAGCGGAATTTCAAATGGTTCGATTCTTATGTAAGAATAAATCGCTGAAGAAAGTTCTTTCGGCC
>Ga0315298_1002671_pt1 | contig 29714 bp, 29 predicted proteins | sample WHS_1_MG_FD_203077 | JGI IMG/M metagenome (GOLD analysis project Ga0315298, IMG submission 203077) | Extremophilic microbial mat communities from Washburn Hot Springs, YNP, Wyoming, USA - WHS_1_MG | ecosystem: Environmental > Aquatic > Thermal springs > Hot (42-90C) | place: USA: Wyoming... | reverse complement strand
CGCCATAGGGAAAAATTATAAGGCAGCTACATTTGGATACATAACTTGTAAAGTGATTCAATATGCAAGTTGACGCTATGGAAAATGCGCTGTTTTCAGCAACAATAAACCCGCTGCTTAAAGGTTTGATTAGTAGATTTGACAAGAATTGCCCAGAAGACGGAAGTCTCCTTCTAAATTCGCTAAAAGATTTTATGGGTGAACCCGTTTCACTGTGCCCAACGTGCAAACATGTAAGCCGTGGAATAGCTAAGCCTGTATACGAGTTGGGAAGTCGCTTTCTGCGTGTAGATAAGGGTTTCATGCGAAAACAGTTTTTGAACGACCAGTATGGCAAGGCATGGTTTAGAGGCTTCGGTTTAATGATGAAGGGTATAGAAAAGTATGGTGTGCATGTTCCATTCACGCCCGCTGGGCCATTCGAAATTGTTTGGAACCTCACAAGCTTATGCAACCTGAAGTGTAAGCACTGCTATGAAGATGCGGGCAAAAAACGCGCCGAATTATCAACGGAAGAAGCTAAACAAGCTTTGGATATTCTTTCAAGGATTGCGGGAATAGGTTTACCAGCGCTTTCTTTTAGCGGGGGAGAACCTCTTGCGCGAAAGGATTTCTTTGAAATTGCGGCCTATGCCAAAAAATGCATTGGCTATGTGAGCATCGCTTCAAACGGAACATTAATCACGAGGGGGGTTGCCAAAAAAATTAAGGATACTGGAGTGGATTATGTAGAGATAAGCATTGATGGTGCAACGCCGCAGGTGCATGATGATTTTAGGGGTATACCTGGAGCCTTTGAGAGAGCCATTGAAGGTGTGAAAAACGCTGTTGAAGAAGGTATAGATACGTGTATAGCGACTGTGCTGCATAGGGACAACCTCGCCGAGCTTGATAAGCTTATAAACTTAGCGAAGGAATTGGATGTACGCTTCATGCATTTTAATTACATACCAACTGGAAGAGCTAAGGCTTACGTTGAGTTGGATTTGACGCCAGACGAGCGGCTTCAAGTTTTAGAAACAATTGGGAAAGAAATAATCAACCTATATTTGCAGGCGAAGGAGGAAGAGCTAAAATATGGAAGGTCAAGCGTTAAAGTTGACCGCTTCTTCAGCACGTGCCCTCAGTACGCAAGCGTGACGAAGGAGCTTTCGCAAAAGGCTGGTGAAAAGTTCCTCGTTGAGGCGCATTATGCAGCGAAGAAAGGCGTGGAAAACGTGGCGAACTTTTTAGGCGGCTGCGGAGCCGGACGCTTATACTGCTGCTTAGAGCCTAACGGCGACATTAAACCATGCGTTTTCTTTCCAACAAACAAAGGCACCGTTTTAGGCAACATATTAAAGGATGACTTTGAAGAAATTTGGGATAAGCATCCGCTGCTATGGGATTTACGCGCAAGAGAACGCTTAGAAGATTATGTTGTGGATGGAAAGAGCGTTGGTTGTGGAAACTGTCCAGACAAGTACATTTGTGGAGGATGCCGCGCAAGAGCCTACAGCTACTTCAACGGAAACGTTAAAGCGCCAGATATAGGATGCATCCGCAACAAGCCTTTATGGGAAAAAATTGTAAAAAACAAGAGGGGCAACTAGACCCATTAAGCTTTTCCTTTTTCCTCTTTTCCAAAGTATGTTGTCCACTTAATCTTTCTAGCGTCTCTTCTCAATTTTAGTGAACTCTTCCTACACTTGCTTGAACAGAACCAAAAGACTGTCCCGTCGTTTTTAACATACATCAAACCTGTGCCTGCTGGAAACTCGCTGCCGCAAAATGAACATTTCCTAGGTCTAGGCAATTACTAATACCCTCCACATTTTAAGCGTTAAACTACCTTGTAATCTTCTTTGCCTCTCTTTCAGTTTCCCTAAGCATCAGTACATCTTGAACACGCACTGGACCCTTAACGTTACGCGTTATAATGCGTCCCTTATCTTTTCCTTCCAGGATGCGAACCCGCACTTGCGTGATTTCTCCAGTTACGCCAGTACGCCCAATAACCTGTATGACCTCTGCTGGTGTAAGTTCTTCCTCAACAGCTCTTTTCTCTTCCTTGCTCATTGCGTTGATCCTCTTTTCAGCTGCTCCACTTTTGCGATTATTTCCTTAACAAGTCCAGCTGCATCGCCTTCTTTCACGATGCACGCTGAAGCTGCAGGGACGTCAATGCCAACAGCGCCGCCTAGTTTCTCCTTACCTGGAACATAGACGTATGGAATTTTCCTTTCTTCACAAAGCAATGGTAGATGGGCAACAACCTCTGGCGGATCAACATCTTCGGCTATTACTACAAGTTTGGCTTGCGCTCTCTCAATGGCTTTTGTAGTCTCGTTTGTGCCCTTCCTAACAGCCCCTGTTTTTGCGGCTATTTGTAGGGCTTCATAGGCTGCATCTGCAAGTTCCTTCGGAACCTCAAACTTCACATAAAATGGTTTTGACATGAGCCTCACCCAAATGCACAGACTTATCAATAATTCTCATTTATTTAAGTTTCGTCTAATAACCAGAAAATAAACGTTCACAAAAGGCAAAGCAGCCATGAAAACGTCTTGTAAAGGACAGCTTTAACATGATTATATAAAAATACTAAAACATGTGAGATGCGCCACATCTTCAAACTTGTTTATGAACAGAATTCATAAAATTTGCTTTTTGGAAAAATCGTTCACAAAAAAGGTAGAAATGTTTAAATAAAATGATTCGTTGAAACTTTTACTTTTCGTGAGGGGAAATTGAAAGCTTGCAGAGATTAGGTAAAGTCCTCCATGTAACTCCAAGCCACAACATTGTGGCTAAAATTGAGAACATACCAAAAATTGGAGAAGCCGTCGTTGACGAAAACATGAAACTCCTTGGAAACGTTTTTGATATAATCGGATCAATACACGCACCTTACGCAATCATAAAACCAGTAACTAAAGAAATGAAAAACTTAGTAAGTAAAACGTTGTATGTTGTTCCCCTCGAGAGGAGAAAGGAGAAGATGAAAATTGGTTGATGATTCAGAAGCATCTGAGGGGACAGGATCTCCATCACCAACACTTGAACAGACAAAAATCCAGCGTTGCCCAGAGTGCGGCAGCACGAGGCTTATGCGAGATTACGAATGCGCGGAACTAGTTTGCATGGATTGCGGTATGGTTATAGCCGCAAAAATAGCTGATAGGGGACCAGAATGGAGAGCATTTGACGACGAGCAAAGAAGTAAAAGAACTAGAGTTGGCGCTCCACTAACTTACACGATTCACGATAAAGGACTCTCGACGATGATTGATTGGCACGACAAGGACATTTATGGAAAAAGCTTGTCGCCCGGACAAAAAGCGCAAGTTTACCGCCTTAGAAAGTGGCAACGTCGCATAAGAGTTTCAGATGCAACAGAAAGAAATCTAGCCTTCGCATTGTCTGAAATAACAAAAATCGCAAACAATTTGAGCCTACCGAAAAATGCTCTTGAAACCGCTTCTGTAATTTACAGAAAAGCCGTAAAGGAAAGACTTATTCGTGGAAGATCTATTCAAGGAGTTACCGCTGCTGCAATTTATTTAGCTTGCAGGCAATGTGGACTAGCGAGGACATTGGAGGAAATAGCTCAAGCCTCGAGCATTAACAAGAAAGAAGTTGGTCGCAGTTATCGTTTTCTGATAAAAGAGCTGGAATATTCCATACCGCATTTGAAGCCAAGTCAATACATCACAAAGTTTTCAAATCAACTAACAATGCAAGGAAAAGTTGAAGAAATCGCTCACAAAATCTTAACCGCAGCAAAAGAGTTAAAGCTTACTTCTGGACGCGGACCAACAGGCATAGCAGCTGCAGCCAGTTATATAGCGTCAGTTTTAACAGGCGAAAGAAAAACTCAGAGGGAGATTGCTGAAATTGCACAAGTTACAGAGGTTACTATCCGCAACAGGTATAAGGAACTTGTTGAAAGGCTGATGTTCCAGATAAGCATCTAACAATCCGCTTTTTCTCCCTTGTTTTCTTTATTTTGCAACAACGACCTTCTGAAGAAGCTCTTACTCTAGATTCGAGAAGTGTTAACTATGTCTAGCGAAGTTCTTGAAACTTATGGAATATTTGCGAGCACCAATCTAAATATTCAATTTCTATGAGTTAATAATTTACCTTCATCAATGACGTTACAAAACACATTTTAGACCGCGAAGAGAATAATTACTTGAGGGAGAAAGGGTGGTTAAATGCCCAAAATGTGGAACAGAAGTAGAACATCCAACTAAAACATGGCCTATTCCTTCACGAAAGCCATCAGAGAAGGGAGAATCAAAACTTACTGTTGGAATATTTGAGTGCCCAAACTGTAAAGCCAGGTTTAGAGCCGCCTTGGAAGTTGAAACCAAGTTTGAAGAAACAGTAAGTATTAAAAATATGGTGGAGAGAATTAAGGGAATAAGGGAAGAATTTATGCAGACTTTGAAGAATCTGCGTGAAAAAATTAAGACGTTAGAAACTGAACGAGCAAACTTAATGATTGAAATTGAAAAGTTAAAGAAAGCTGCTGAGTCAAAAGCTACCGCATTAGAAAGTGAAGTAAACATGCTGCGAGAAGAAGTAAAATCTTTAAGGGAACTTCTAGGGTACACAGAAGAAACAGAAAAATAAAGAGTTGAATACGCTTATTCTTTTAAATACTTTTTATAATATTCTTGGGCTTTCGCTACAGCTCTCTCAGGCTCTTTTAATATAGGATAGGAAACTCCTGAAATTCTTTGGCTCTCGCTGAAGTATTCTATAACTTTCTTCACATTGCCCTCATAAATCGCTAAGCCTCCAGCCACTTTATACCAGACGTTAGCTTTGATAGAATCCTTTTCTTTTTCAAATTTCCTAGCGTTTTCAGCAGCTTCTTTCATCGTGACCCCAACTTTTTTGGGGTCAAGAAACATTGTGTTTAAAAGCATCTCATAAACTTCTTTGTCATCTCCGCAAAGCTGTTCAAGCTCTGTTAATGTTTTTTGTTTTAATGGTGCTTTTTCCTCGCTTTCCGCGTTCTTTTTCTTTCTTCTAAACATGTCTAGTAAACCCATTAGTAAGCCCTCACACTTTCAGCCCTTTAACTTGATGTAAGATAGACGCGGGGTTAACTTTAAAAGTTTGTCCTTTATCTTGTTATTTATGCCATATAAATTCACCTTCGACCTTTCTAGGATTCCACGTTTGTTCTTTAGCGAGGTTGCCAAGATTAGTTATCAGAAATGTCTGCACAAGAAAATTGGAGAGACGATGCTTGAGATGATAAGAAAATTTAAGCTTCAAGAGGTAACTGGTCTCAACTTGTCTGATATCGTGATTCTTCTTCAAGACCTAGTTGAAATACAATCAAGGAACATTGCGGAAAGGGACAGGTTTGTGCAAACGCGAAAAAGAGCGTTGTTTTTGCCTCATTGTTCAAGGAAGTATATGGATAGTCGTTGTAAAGCAACTTTTAAACCCAACGTGCCAACTTATGTTTGTGCTCACTGTTCCCAGGACTGTTTGATAAGTAATGCTGTTGATTTCGCTGAGAAGAGAGGTTATGATGTTTACATTTTGCCTGGCAGCTCATGTGTCGCAAAAATTTTGGGGTCTAAGCATTATGATGGAGTCGTTGGGGTTGCTTGCGGAGAGGAGATCAAGATTGGCGGCGATACACTAAAGAATATGGGTGTTACGGGTCAGGCTGTTCCCTTAATAAAAAATGGTTGCGCAAACACTGTTTTTAATGTTGAAACTCTTTTTAAAACTCTTTAAAGGAAAAAGCTATTTGGTTTATTTAACGATTTCACGTTTCTTCCAACGTAGGTTTTTGCTTCTGCAACGTCTGCATTTCACAGCGCTCTCCGCATTTCTAGCGCCACATTCTCTGCATATTTTCATGTAGAGCCTATGCTTTTGGGCAAGAGTTTTTTTGAAGGGGTCCATTATTGGCATTTTCTAAACCTCTCGTATAGCTAGAACTCAAATGTTTAACCATTAGATATACTTTATGCCATATAGCTACATCATGTGCTGATTAGTTCAGCCACATCAGCGGGTTTCTCGGCAACTTTTATTCCAGCGCTTTTGAGGGCTTCGATTTTGCTTTCAGCTGTTCCTGCTTTACCCATGACTATTGCGCCTGCATGGCCCATACGTTTTCCTGGCGGAGCTGAACGCCCAGCTATGTAAGCCGCTATGGGCTTTGAATAGTTTGCTTTTGCCACGTAATCAGCTGCTAGCTCCTCTAGATTTCCGCCAATTTCTCCTATCAAGACAACAGCCTTTGTTTGCTTGTCTTTCTCAAACATTTTTAGAACGTCTATGAAGTTTAGTCCCGTTATTGGGTCGCCGCCTATGCCTAGGCATGTTGACTGACCGAGATTCTTCACAGTTAACCCTGCAGCTATCTCGTATGTGAGTGTTCCGCTTCTAGAAACTATTCCAACGTTTCCAGGCTTGAAAATGTGAGAAGGCATTATTCCAAGCTTGCTTTCTCCTGGGGTTATTATGCCTGGCGTGTTTGGTCCAATTATTTTGGCGTTTAACTGTTTTGCACGCGCTATTATGCTGATCGAATCCCTTATTGGAATATGCTCAGTTATTATCACGACTGTTTTTATTCCGCTCTCCAAAGCTTCTAGAACAGCGTCTGACGCAAATGGCGCTGGCACAAATATTATAGCGGCGTTTGCCTTATGCTCCTTTTGCGCTTCTTTTCCGCTGTCGTAAACTGGAATACCGTGAACTGCAGTTCCGCCTTTTCCAGGGGTGACTCCTGCAACTATTTTTGTTCCGTATTCCAGCATTAGTTTGGTGTGGAAGCTTCCTTGGGATCCAGTTATTCCCCAAACAATCGCTTTTGTATCTCTGCCAATTATTATTCCCATTATTTGCCTCCGCTTTTGGCGGTTTCAACAACTCTCTGCGCGGCTTTCTCCATACTTTCAAGCACATCTATTCCAGCTTCAGTCAATATTCTTTTTCCCTCTTCTTCGTTTGTACCGACGAGTCTAATGACCATTGGCTTTGTAACTCCAACTTTTTCCTTTGCTTCAAGGATTCCCCTCGCCACATCGTCACAGCGTGTGATCCCGCCGAGAATATTTATGAAAAGTGCCTTAACGTTTTTGTCCAACAAGACTATTTGGAGAGCAGCCGCTATCTTTTCTGGTGGTGCTCCACCGCCAACATCTAAGAAGTTTGCTGGCTTTCCCCCGTAAACCTGGATTGTATCTAACGTTGCCATTACTAGACCAGCCCCATTTCCTATTACGCCTATGTCACCGTTCAGTTTGACGTATGCCAAGTCATTTTTCATAGCTTCAATTTCCTGAGGTGTTAGTTCCCCTTCGCCTTCCAGCAGCCTTTTTTTGTATTCGGGGTGGCGAAAGAGCGCGTTATCATCAATTATTATTCTCGCATCTGCCGCGACAAATTTTCCGTCAACTGCCTCAACTAGGGGGTTCATCTCGATTAGTTCCGCGTCGTAATCCATACCTATGCGGTATAATCTTTCAAAGATTTTCCCGAGCTCTGAAAGGGCATTTCCACCGTAACCCATTTTTTTTGCGATTTGACGGGCTTGGAATGGATAAAAGCCATAAAGTGGGTTTATTGGAAACTTAACTACTTTTTCTGGAGATTTTTGGGCAACTTCTTCTATTTCCATTCCGCCTACGGCGGACGCTATTGCAACATAGCTTTGGATGAAACGATCTATGGTTATGCCGAAGTAGAGTTCTCTTTTCGTTTGGATTTTTTCTTCAATCCAGACGCTCTTTACGGGTATACCCTTGATCTGCATGCCTAGAAGTTTCTCTATCGCTTTTTCCACTTCCGCAATGGAATCAGCGAATAATATTCCGCCAGCCTTACCCCTGCCAGCAACTAGAACCTGCGCTTTAACAACAAAAGGCGGCTTTAGCTTTTCTGCAACTTCACGGGCTTGGCTTACGTTTGTTGCCAATCCGCCTTGTGGCGTTGGAACCCCAAATCTAGCAAGTATGTCTTTTGCTTCATACTCAAACAGCTTCACTTTGATGCACACTCCCTATTTTATGGCTTCTATTGTGACGTAGGATTTCGTGTCTTGTATACCTTCAATTGAAGATAACTTTTTCAGAACTTCGTCAAGTTTTTCTCCATCAACTATTAAAAGGGCGTCAACATCGCCTGCTATCCTAAAGGCTCTTTGGACTGCCAACTCTTTAACCTTCTCGTAGGCAAGCGTTCTCTTGTGTGGCAATACCTTAAGAAGCACAAATGCTGGGTTCACTGACAAACCGAGCGCATTTAACCCTTTTTCTGTTATATCTACGAAGCCTCTGCCAGTGCGAATATAATTCAAGTCCCTTAACTTTCTTAAATGAACATTTAATGCTTGCCTGCTTATACCTATCTGCTTTGCTAAAGCGTCTTGCTTCACGGAGAGCGTATAAGTATTTGCTGCCTTGCCCTTTTCATAAATCATCCTTAAGAGCTGTAATGAACGCCTCGTAAGCGTCTCCATTTTTCCACCTTTCTTACCTTTGTTAAGTAAAATCTTTACAATAGTTGTCAATTATTTAAAATTTAGCAAAACAAAACTCAAAGAAAAAGCAGCTTTTCAGCCTAGAATTTCTTTCAAGTAGAAGATAATACCGTAACGTATTTATTTAACGATAAAAATGGTTATGAAGCCATAGAAAAAGTGAAAACTAGGAGTGAGGCGGTACAAAATGTCAGAAAGTAACTCAGTGCTCGTCGGGAATAAGCCAGTAATGAACTATGTACTGGCTTGCATAACCCTCTTTCACGGCGGAGCGAAAGAAGTAAACGTTAAGGCAAGGGGAAGATCGATAAGCCGTGCAGTCGACGTCGTCGAGGTCGTAAGGCGCAGGTTCCTGCCAGATGTTAAGATCAAGAAGGTTGGCATCGGAACTCAGTCGATGGCACCCAGAGAAGAGGGTGGCACGCCAACAAACGTCAGCACAATCGAGATAACTCTTGAAAGGTAAAGCAGCGTATTTCAGTACGCTTGCAATGCTCCGCCGCCCCTCCTTTATTTGTGTGGAGGGCGCTTCTCGGAGTGAAAACAGCATTATGTAGCTTCTGCCTTAAGAGCGGAATACTATGTCCAAAATGTTTAGCCAGAGTTAAGTCTGGCGAAGTGACGGAATTAGACTTGAAGATTGCCCGCTTGTTATTGCCCCTAGAAGAAAAGTACCCTTCTCTTCAGAACGTTTATTTTCACGGCGCTGTTGAGGCTGATGATACTTTGGCGATAATTGTTGGACCTGGAGATGTTTCACGCATTTTGGGTTATGGCGGAAAAATTATTAAGACTTTAAGTGAAGAAACTGGCAGGAACATTCGCATTTTGGAGTGCGGGGTTGATAATAGAAAGTTTTTGGAGGATTTATTTGCTCCTTTAAGCATTGTTACGATTAACACTATTTGGTTGCCAGATGGCACAACTGAAACCCGTGTAATTCTGCGGAGACGAAGGCGTGATTCTCGTCTGCCTTTCAATGTAAAGGCTTTAAAGGAGATTGCACGTAAAGTTCGAAATATAACGTTACGCGTGGAGTTTGCAGATTAGACGCTGGTGAAAATTATGAAGCTGGATTCTATAAGCGATTGGCGCAGGACGCATTACTCCGTAGATGTTAAGCCAGAAATGGATGGTGTAGAGGTTACACTTTTTGGCTGGGTTCAAGAGGTTAGGGATTTGGGTGGAATCCGTTTCATAATATTACAAGATAGGGAGGGCACAATCCAGATTACTGTTCCCAGAAAAAAGGTCAACGGCGAAGTGTTATCGAAGTCTCAGATACTTCAAAAACGTTACAGCATAGGCGTTGTTGGAACGGTGCAGAAAACGGATATGACGTTACGAGGCGTCGAAGTGATACCGAAGGAGATAAGAATCTTCAGCACAGCCATGTCCCAGCTGCCTCTAGACATCACTGGAAAAACGCCGGCAAAACTTGAAGCAAGACTGGACGCTAGGGCTTTAGATCTCTGCAGGGAAGAAAACGTGGCGGTTTTTAAAATTCAGCACACCGCAGTAGAAGCAATACGTGATTTCCTATTTGAAAGAGGCTTTATAGAAGTTCACACGCCACGCATAATAGCCTCAGCAACAGAAGGCGGCGCCGCCCTCTTTTCAGTTGACTACTTCGGCAGAAAAGCCTTCTTAGCCCAAAGCCCACAATTATATAAGGAACAGCTTGTCATAAGCCTTGAAAAAGTCTTTGAGATCGGTCCATTCTTTAGGGCAGAAGAGTCACATACACGAGTACACACAAGCGAGTTCGTTTCAGTAGACATTGAGCAAGCGTTTGCCGATGCTGATGATGTTATGCAATTGCTCGAGCAGCTAATTCAACATGTCTGCAAAGTTGTGAAAGAAAAATGCAAAAGGGAACAGGCCATATTGAAGTACAAAGTTGATGTCCCAGAAGTCCCATTCAAAAGACTAACCTACGATGACGTTCTAAAAGAGTTAAAAAATGAAGACGTAGAAATTCCTTGGGGAGAAGACATCCCAACACCAGCACTGCGAATGCTGGAGAGGATTCACCCAACATTCTACTTCATAATAGACTGGCCAACCCACTCAAAGGCGTTTTACATAAAGCCACGCGACGAAAACCCAGAAATATGCGAAGGGTTCGACCTAATGTGGCGATGGCTAGAACTTGTTTCTGGCGGAACGAGAATTGCGGATAAGAAGTTGCTGATAAAACGTTTAAAGGAGAAGGGCCTAAACCCAGATTCCTTCAAGCACCATTTGCAGGCTTTTGATTACGGGATGCCGCCGCATGCTGGTTGGGCCATAGGTCTAGAACGTTTAACGATGATGTTGACTGGAAAGAAAAACATTAGAGAAGTGACGCTTTACCCGAGGGACAAGTTTAGGGTAACACCATAATCTTCTATTTGACTCATATAGGAGTGTTCTACAGAACGGATAAAACAAGCGGTTACAATTTTTTCTCGAAGGAGAAAGGTTATGCTGAAAAAGCTTTAGTACCATAAATCACCGTGACAGCACTAGTCATTCGCGTGAGTTTGGCGATTCTAACCCCAAGCGCTCAACAACTGAGTGTCGGGCATGCAAAGGAGTTAATGTTGTTAACAAGAACCACCTGAAAAACGAAGGCACATGATTGCTCAACATCGCCTTTGAAAGAGATTCATGGAGTTTGAGCGGAACACCGCAAATGACAACCCTTAGACTCATTTACGCCAATAAATCGGTGGATTTACACAGTTCCAAAGCAAAGCTAACAATAACGTCAAGCCAAGTAGGTAGACTTCTCCGTATGAACCCCTTTAGACTCTTCCTTTCAATTCTTTGAAAGTTAACATGGTTTTTAGTTAAAAATGTGATAAAAACTGATAAGCAACAGCGCGTCTATCTGCGCTCATAAGGGGAGGAGCTAAAATAGGCTGCGGAGTGTTCGGGGCAATAAACCTCGAAGAACAGCCCGTATTCCCATACATTTACTGGGGAATGCGCGCCCAAAACCACAGAGGACACCAGTCCCATGGCTTTCTTACATACCATGATGGAAATTTCCACACCTACAGAAAATTGGACCTTATACCGAAAATAAAGGCAAGCGCCATACAGGAGTGGTTTGGAAGACTGCCAGGACATGTAGGCATAGCAAACGTGCGATATACAACTTCTGGAAAATCAGATGAAAAATCACTGTTAAAGGGCACTCAACCAGTAACAGCGTCAAAAAACGGACTCAAATTAGCGATATCGTTCAACGGAAACGTCGTTAATACTTTCCACCTGAAAAATGAGATAAGGGAGGCATTTCCAAAATTTTCTTATGAATGTGACGCAGACCTAATTTGCCACAAGCTACTAATCGAGTTGATAAAGGAAAAAGAACTGACATCAGCAATTGAAACATGCATGAGGGAAATTGAAGGCGCATTCTCGGTGGCTGGAATAACAAAAGACGGAAAATTCTTCGCCTTCAAAGATCCACATGGGATAAGACCATTATGTGCTGGGCACAGTCCGGACAGAAAAACCTACGCTTTTTCATCGGAAACAGTTGGGCTCGATATAAATTGTTTCGAGAAGGATTTCGAAGTTGAACCAGGTGAAGTTGTGACAGCTTCGGAAAATGGCTTTAGCAGACAAACGCTGATAAATGGGGAGCGTAAAGCCTTCTGTGCTTTTGAATTTGCCTATTTCGCAAGACCAGACTCATGTTTCGACGAAAAGTATGTTTATGAAGTCCGCGAAGAATTTGGAAGAAACCTTGTTAGGGAAAACTCGGACATAGTTAAGGGAGCAGACGTAATCATTTCGATGCCGGAAACTGGCGATGACGCAGCCATGGGCGCTCATGAAGCTTCCGGATTGCGATGGGAAAGAGCTTCACGTAGGCATCGCTACGTAACAGAAAGAGCCTTCATATTACTTGACAAAGAGCGGTATACTACAATAGACAAGAAAATCAACATTTTGGCATCAAAGGTTAGGGGAAAACGCGTAATAGTCACAGAAGACAGCATAGTAAGAGGCGACACAACAAAAATAGTAATTGAAAAGCTTCGTAGAATGGGCGCAAGAGAAGTTTACCTTTTCGTCACTTTCCCACGCATAATAGGACCATGCTTCTACGGAATTGACATGGCGACCTATGGACAACTAATAGGTGCAAAACATACAGCAGAGGAAATCGCAAAAATAATAGGCGCAGACGCTGTGTGTTATCAGTCGATAGAAAATTTTGTAAAAGCCACAGGCTTTACAAGAGACCAGTTATGCCTAGGATGCATAACCGGAAAATACCCAACACCATTAGCGCAGAAAATAGCAGATGAAATGAAAAAGAGATTCCTGGAAGGCTGCAAGGAGACTGGAAGACTTTACGAGATAGCTGAAACCATAGAAAGGACATAACACAAAATATGATTTTAAGCTACTTCCGTAAATATTAGGCGAGGAGAAAACATGGAAAAAGTTGGTGTGCTAATAATCTCCTATGGCGCAAGAGAAACCGCGCTGGTTGACGCCTTCACACGTAGCCTAAAATACAAAGTAGAAATTTATGTGGCTGACAAGCAGAAAAACCCGTTCAATGTGGAAAGGGCAAAGGAACATGTCGTCATACCAGACCTAAACGTTGAAGAAATCTGCAAATTTGCAGAGAAAAACGAAAGCAGAATAGACTTTGGAGTAGTTGGTCCTGAAAAACCCATAATAGAGGGCGTACGAGATCTTATCGAAAAACAAACGGGCATAAAGATGATTTGCCCAACAAAAAAATACGCTATAGAAGCAAGCAAGGTCCAACAGCGACTCCTATTCGAGGAAATTGCGCCAGAAGTTAACCCCCGCTTCAAAATTTTTAGCCCTAAAGACTACAAAAACCAAGAAGTAAAAAAAGACCTTTACAAGTGGCTTGATGAACTTGAGAACAAAGCCGTGGTAAAACCAGACATGCCAGCAGCTGGAAAAGGCGTAGGTGTGTGGGGAGACCACTTCACTAGTCGCGGTGAGCTCCTTGAATATTTCCTAGCAAATTTTCAGTACGGCGCAGTTATTGTTGAAGAGAAAATTGAGGGTGAGGAATCAAGCTTTCAAGCCTTTTGCGATGGTAAACACCTCGTGCCGTTGCCGGACACGAGAGATTACAAACGGGCTTTCGATGGAGATAGGGGGCCAAATACTGGGGGAATGGGCTCATACAAAGATGTTGGCGACGCTTTACCTTTTTTGACAAGCGAAGAGCGAGAAAAGGAAATTGAAACAGTTAAAGAGATTTTCGAGAAGTGGAAGGTTGAAGATAAGACGGCGTTAAGGGGAATCCCATTTTATGTGGCTTTTATGCATACTGGTAGTGGGTTGAAGATTCTTGAAAACAACAGCAGACCAGGAGACCCGGAAATAATTAACATTTTACCCGCAATTAAGGAAGACTTTGTTGATGTCTGCTTCAAAATTTTGGATGGTAACCTAACAAGCATCCCATTAGAAGAGGTTGCAACTGTTGTTACTTATAAAGTCCCGCCGAACTACGGCGGCTATATTGATGCTTTTCCAAACGCTATTAAAAAGGAGGAAATGAGCTCACCGGTTGACTTGACAAAGGCATATGCGCTAACGCAGAAGTATGGCAATAGAATACGCGTTTATCCAGCGTCTCTGGAATTGCGCGAAGACAAAGTTTATGCACTCAAATCCAGAGCTGTTGCCGTTGTAGGCATAGGAAACAATATCGAAGCAGCTAGGAAAATCTCTATGGAAGGAATCGAAGCGATAAGAGGCGGGGGACTTTGGCACAGGAGCGATGTAGCCTCAAAACAGCATATTGAAAAAAGTGTTAGGCACATGAAGGAGTTGAGGCGTAAAAGGTGAAGAAAGTTTTCATATCCGACTGCGAAGGGCCTATCTCAAAAAACGATAACGCCTTTGAAGTAACAGCGCAATTTATCCCAAATGGAGATAAACTTTTTACGGTTATAAGTCGCTACGACGATGTTTTAGCCTATGTCCTAAAAAGGAAGGGGTACAAGGCTGGAGACACTTTAAAGCTTATCTTGCCGTTCCTTAAGGCGCATAACGTCACCGATAAGAAAATGCGAAAATTTTCAGCTCAAAGTTTGGTTTTAATTCCGAAGGCAAAAGAAATGCTACGCCATATTAGGAGGCTGGCTTACGCTTTCATAGTCAGCACAAGCTATGAACATTACGTAGAGACGCTCTGTGAAGCCGTCAACTTTCCATATAGAAATGTTTACTGTACAAGATTAAGAATTGACAAGTATAATGTAACAGAAAATGAAAGAAAACTGCTCAAAGAGTTGGCGAAGGAAATCGTGCAAATGCCAATAATCGAGATTCCGCCACATGCCGAGTCTCTAGAAGACTTTCCAGTGGAATATCGGAAAGCAATTCTGCGGTTAGATGAAATTTTCTGGGAGGAAATAGCAAACATGGAGTCTGGGCGATTCCTTTCTGAAGTTAATCCGTTAGGCGGTTTGGAGAAGGCTGAAGCTGTTCAAGAGGCCGTTGTAAGAGTTGGCGCGAAATTGGAAGACGTTATGTACGTTGGAGATAGTATAACCGACGTGGAAGCATTTAAACTTGTGAAGGAAAATGGCGGCTTAGCGGTTTCTTTTAACGGCAACAAGTATGCTGTTGAAAACGCCGAAGTTGCAGTTCTTGCTAACCATTGCATGGCTACGGCAGCAATTGCCGAAATTTTCAGCCGCTTTGGGAAAAAGCAAACTCTGAGCATTGTTGGGAGATGGAGCCTAGAAACTTTAAAGCATGCGCAAATAAGCCAAACCTTAATCAAAAGTTTCCTAGACCTTGGAGAATTACCCAAAGTTAAAATAATAACAAAAGAGAATATCGAGGTTCTAGCAAAAGAAAGCAACGAATTCAGAAAAAGGGTTAGAGGGGAAACCATAGGAAGATTGGGTTGAAATGGCTGGAAAGACGGAAATTGAAGACACCTATGCAGAAGCGTTTACAGGTATATTCACAAGACTAATTATCACAGCTGATGATGAAGAAACATTGCGAAAGGCAGCAGAAGACGCAACAGCAACACCGTCAATAGTTATAGGGCGCGTTGAAGGCGGAATAGAAAAGTGGCTTAGCGAAAAAGAAACCCCAGACAAACGTAAAGGCGCAATACTGCAGTTTTGGGGAGGAATAGACGCGAAAAAACCTTTTTCAGACGCATTGAAAAAGTTTGAAATTGAACTCTCCTATAGAATTAGGCAGGACATACTTGTCAAACCATTCACGGCAGTTTTTGACGCTGCATTGAAGGCTGAAGGAAAAATCGACATGCTGGAACGCGTGGGACACTGCGGAGATGGCTACGAATGGATTGAGAAGCGCTACGGGCGTGAAGTAATAGTTGTGCCCATAATGGTCCCAGACTTCATAATAGAACGCCACATTAGATACGCGCGAGGAATAATGGGAGCAAACTTTTGGATAATGTGCAAAACAAAAGAGGCATTAAAAAGGGCTTCTGAAAAAGCGCTGGAAGCAATCCACAAAGTCGACGGAGTCATAACGCCATTCGATGTTTGCTCTGCTGGCTCAAAACCAGAAACAAGTTTTCCATGGATAGGGCCAACAACGAACCACCCTTATTGTCCATCTCTAAAGCTAAAGCTTGGCAAAAACTCAAAAGTACCCGAAGGCGTTGGCTACATTCCAGAAATCGTAATTAACGGCGTCTCAATTGAAGCCGTTAAGAAGGCCATGAAGGCCGGTATAGAAGCAACGCTGAAAGTTGATGGCGTAGTGATGGTTTCCGCTGGAAACTATGGCGGAAAGCTGGGTGATTACAAGATTTATTTGCGTGAGCTATTCAAATGAAACGCTTTGATGCTGTCGGCTTCGGAGCATTAAACGTAGACAAACTTTTCAGAGTTAACAAGATAGCCGCCGCAGAGGAAGAAGGGTTCATAAAAGACTGCGAAGAAACTTGTGGGGGTTCAGCCGCAAACACCATCGTGGGATTAGCGAGGCTTGGCTGCAAAACAGGCTTTATTGGAAAAGTTGCCAATGACAGAGAGGGAAAAATGCTCATTGAAGACTTTTGCAGAGAAGGCGTAGACGTAAGCGGCATAATTCATGTGCAATATGGAAGAAGTGGAACGGTTATGGGCTTCGTTGACGAGAAAGGTGAAAGAGCTCTATACGTTGACCCGGGCGTAAATGACACAATAGATTTTGACGAGATAAACAAGGAATACGTGTCTAACGCGCACTACATACATTTAACATCTTTCGTTGGAGAAAAATCCTTCCAAACCCAAAAGAGGCTAATTGAAACGTTACCGGAAAATGTTAAGGTAAGCCTTGACCCTGGAGAATTATATGCCAGAAAAGGACTAGCAGCACTAGAGCCAATAATAAAGCGCACCTGTGTATTGATGCCAAACCAGAAGGAACTCGAGCTTATGACAAAGGTGAAAGATTACAAAAAAGGCGCTGAAATTCTACTGGAAAATGGCGCCAAAATAGTTGCCGTAAAACTTGGTAGTAAGGGCTGCTATGTCACGGATGGAAAGGAAAACCACCAAATAAACCGTTTTAACGTAAAAGTTGTTGACACGACAGGTGCTGGAGACGCGTTTTGCGCTGGATTCCTATACGGATTAATTGAGGGAAAAAGCCTCTACGAGTGTGGAAAACTTGGCAATTTCGTTGCTTCAAGGTGCATAATGAAAATAGGTGCAAGAGCCGGGCTTCCACACATTGAGGATTTAAAAGTTCTTGGTTAAGTATTCAATCAAGCTTTCGAAAATGAGCTTTCCATCACCATATTGCGGCATTTGTTTTTGCCTTGTCCAGTCTGGCTGTTGCCACCAGTAGAAGGCTCTTTCGGGATGAGGCATCAAACCAAAAATTGTCCCTTCCAGGTTGCATATTCCAGCAATGTCGTGAAAAGAGCCGTTTGGGTTTGTTGGAAATTGCCCCTCAGCGTACTCGCCTTCCTCATCACAGTAGCGAAAAACAAGCTGGTCGTTCTTATAAAGCCACTTCAAAAACAACTTCTCTTTCTCCTTGGGAAATAGAAATCTGCCTTCTGAATGTGCAATTGGCATCCGCAAGACTTTTCCATGCGAAATTTTCCATGTAAAAACGCATTTACCTTTGTTTTCATGCTTGAGGTAAATCCAGCGGCAATTATAACCAGGCGGAAAATTGGTTGCCAGAGAAGCTTCTGGATACTGGCTTATTCCACGAAAACCAGGTAAAAGCCCAGCTTCAACAAGAACCTGGAAGCCATTGCATATGCCGAGGATTGGACGGTTCTCTTTCACGAACGCCTTTAGCTCCTTATCGAGTTTTGCTATTAGCCACTTTGCCCAAATAGCTCCAGCTCGCACATAATCCCCGTAAGAAAAACCGCCTGGAAAAACCAAAACGTGATAATCTAGGAGATTCTTGCGTTTTATAACCTCGCTTGCATGGACAACTTCAGCCTTGACACCTAAATCTTCAAAAGCTCTTTTGGTTTCAGCATCACAATTGGTTCCGCCCACTCGCAAAACACAGACTCCAATCTCCTCTTTTTTCATGGTTAGACACCGCCACTTAATGTGCCTTTCCAGCTAGCCAACAAATCATTAAGCGCAGCGTCCACAACAACATTGCCATCTAAACCGTAAATGCACAGCTTCGGAGTCTTTGTGACCTTGCCGATTTCCGCGGACACCTTCCCCTTCATCAAGGCTTCAAAATCATTTTTCGTTTTTTCCGAAACTTCAACTAGAAAGCGGCTGTTAGACTCGGAGAACAAGATGAAATCGTTGCGATTGACGTCTTTCACCGGAACCTTTTGCAAGTGCAGCTCAATCCCGTAGCCACCTGAAAAAGCCATCTCAGCAGCAGCAACAGCCAAACCGCCCTCAGACAAATCATGACATGCCTTTAAAAGTCCCAAGTCAATAGCCCTAGAAATAGCTCTAAATGTCTTTTTGGCTTGAATTGCCCTTACTTTTGGCACAGTTTTCCCGAGAAAGCCTTTAATTTTGTAGTATTCCGAACCGCCCAACTCCTTGAAAGTTTGCCCAACAATGTAAATGCTATTATTCGGCTCTTTAACTTCCATCGAAACAGCTAGGCGTATGTCTGGAATTATGCCAAACGCCGTTATTAAGAGCGTCGGCGTTACGGGCCCAAGCGGCGACTCGTTGTAGAGGCTGTCCTTACCAGAAATAAACGGCGTTTTAAAAGCTTTCGCAAAATTGTAACATGCTTTGCATGCTCTAACGAGACCGCTGAGCCTTTCTGGCTTTTCAGGACTGCCCCAAGTGAAATTATCAAGCAAGGCTATTCGTCTTCCGCCTACAGCGACGTTATTCCTTATCGCCTCGTCTATTGCTGAAGCAGCCATCCAGTAAGCATCAACCTTGCCATAATTCGGATTCATCCCGCAGGAAATCACCAAGCCCTTCCAAGAATCTTCCAAAGGCTTTATTACCGCTGCATCGTTCGGTCCAGCATACTTGCCGTGAAGTGGCTTAAGCGCAGTGTTCCCCTTCACCTCATGATCATAGGTGCGTATCACGCTTTCCTTACTCGCAATGTTAGGCGAAGACAAAAGTTGTAAGAGCGTTTTTGTCAGTTCTTTAGGCTCTTGGAATGATGGCTCTTCACAGCGTATCACCTTGTATTGAGCTGCTCGCATTACTTTCGGCGGTTCAAAAAGAAACGCGATGTCTACTTCAGCAACTTTTTCACCCTTATAATAAATTCGCAAAATTTTGTCATCTGTATATTTTCCAATGGCTGTAGCCTTAACATCTTCACTTTCGAAAATCTCCATAACCTTTTCAAGGTTTTCAGGTGGCACAACGAGAAGCATTCTTTCTTGCGACTCGGAGATGTAGATCTCCCAAGGCGCCAAACCAGCATGCTTAAGCGGAACCCTATCAAGCTCTACTATTGCTCCGCAATTAAACCTTTTCGCAGTTTCGCCAACAGCCGAAGATAAACCACCACCACCCAAATCAGTGATTGCAGAAGCAAGCTCAAAGTCTCGTATACGGATAATAGCTCTTTTCAGCTTCTCCTCTTCTATGGGATTTGCAATTTGAACGGCAGGCCTAGAAACATCCTCGGATTTCTCCGTTAACTCGGCAGAGGCGAACGTAACGCCGTGAACGCCATCTCGACCAGTTTTTCCGCCAGCCAAAACGATTATGTCACCCGACTTGGCATTTCGCCTAAACTTCCTCAGAGGAAGCAAGCCTACACATCCACAATAAACAACGACATTCCCAATGTAACTTTCATCAAAATATATGGCGCCGTTAACAGTGGGAATCCCCATATTATTGCCATAACTACCTATACCAGCCACAACACCCAAATACACATACTTCGGATGCTTAACCCCTTGCGGAAGCCTATCATAATCAAAATCCAGTGGACCGAAACCCAAAACATCCATACACGCAATTGGGTCCGCCCAAACACCCAAAATATCACGTATTACGCCACCAACACCAGTGGCGGCTCCGCCAAACGGTTCTATAGCGGAGGGATGATTATGCGTCTCAACTTTTGCAGCAACTCCATAGCTCTTATCAAAGTTTATTATACCAGCATTATCCTCAAAAACTGAAAAACACCATCTAGGCTTTAATTCTTCAGTAACCCTTGCAATGTATGTTTTAAAGAGACTGTTAATCTCCTCTCCATCAAAAATTATTTTGCCTTTGAAGGTTTTGTGAAAACAATGCTCAGACCACGTTTGCCCAATAGCCTGCAACTCAACATCTGTTGGATTCCGCCCCTTACGCCTAAAATATTCCTGAACGGACAGCATCTCCTGAAGATTCAATCCTAAACCGAGCTCTTGGCTTATGCTCAAAAGCTGCTGGTCCGTAGCACCAAGCATGTTTATTTCGTAAAGTGGAAACACGGTTTTCCTACGAATATAAAGACCCCTACTCATTTCTCCTCCTCAACGTAGATTATGTAATTATCCTTTGTCGGATTTGCCAAAAGACGCTTACACATCTCCTCAGCCCTTAATTCAGCGCTTCGCCTTGATCCAGCATTGAGAATTACCGTGTAAACTTTACTGATGCTTATACTTTCAACATTAAAACCAAGCTCCTTTAACAAACGCGCTGTTGTCTCGCCTTCTGGATCACTGTGACCAGGCTTCAAGCAGACCTCAATTCTTAAATGGTATTTCATAGGCTAACTTTCGAACTCAAGGAATTTAAACACTTTCATCATCAACAAAGCAAACCATCATATCAATACAATCTTTCTATCCTTATGACAGACTCTGATTGCGCCAGAATCCGTCACATAACCGATCTGCTCGCTGTGAACACCAGTCCTCTCCAAAACGTCTATAGCTCTATCCACATCCGCATCATCCACAATTACCGCAAAACCCCAACCCATATTAAACGTCTTAAACATCTCATCATCGGCTATCCTGCCGCCAAGCTCAACAGCAGTCTTCTGAATAAGCTCAAAAATCGGCTGCGGCTTAAAATTGGTAAACTCAAAACCTATTCCTTTGGAAAACCTCTGCAAATTACTAAACTTTAGATAAGCGTCCCCAGTGATGTGAACAGCAGCCTTAACCTTCACAGCTTCAGCAACCCTAAGCAGCGGCTTAACATAAATCTTCATAGGCTCCAAAACTTCATAAACAACTTCCCGCTCTAACCCATCAGGAACATCAAAAGGCTCATACTTCCCGCCCCAACACTTAAACAAAATCTTTCTAGCTAACGTAACGCCATTGCTGTGTATACCAGAACTCCGCATGCCAACTATGGTGTCTCCAGGCTTTATGCTTGTCCCAAAAATTATGTTTTCACCCTCAACTTCGCCAACAGTTGCTACAACCAGGTCAAAACCCTTACCCTCAGCCAAGCCCTTTATCACTTCCGCAACATCACCTATCTCGCCGCTCGGCACAACACATTCGCTTTCCAACGCACCCTCAGTTATGCCCTTCAACAACTCCCCAACCAGTTCGGGATCAGAAAACTGCGCGTGAATATTATCCGCAATCGCTAAAGGTTTGGCGCCAGACCTTATAACATCATTAACAGCTAGGGCTACACCATCAATACCAATAGTATCATATTTCCCAGCTAACTGCGCAACAAGAACCTTCGTACCAACACCTTCAACAACAAGATCTAAATAACGGTCCTTTCCAATTGGAAAAACGTTTCCATAAGGAAGCTGAATGACGCTTCCATAATGACTAAACTTATAGGTATCCCTCAAAACCCGTAGCATTTTCTTAGATTCTGCCCGAATCTCCCTATTAACTCCAACACTAGCATAGGTGAACTTCCGAGTCAAATCTGCACCTCTAAATAATGTGAAATACTAGTACCTAATTAACAGTATATATACGATTTCAAATTAGTTGCTCATTTTGGATAGGCATAACATGGGAGGGGGCAAGCGGAATTCGCTCAAAGGCCGAAAGGAGAAGGGAGTTCGAAAAGTTTGAGTCCCCGCTTGCCCTTACCTCCAACGATTTAATCCCACATGAAACGCGTCTTGTTTCACGAACTGGATATTTGCGGTTTTTACACCTTCATTTGTTCTCTGCAAATTTGAAAACATGTTCAACAAGGTGTCATACTGTCTTAGAAAATTAACTCCCTCTGCACTGGTTCTATACAAAACACGTCCGTTAATCAAATGAACTTCAATAAAATGCGTTTCAACAAGAACTCGCAAATACTTCTTCAGCTGCGCGTAATTAATGTTAGCGTATTTAACTATTGAAAATCTTGTCACATATCTATTTCTCGCAGCATTAAGGATCAAGGCTATGATTTCGAAATGCCCTCTATATTTTTTACAAATCTGTACGAGATTAGGTCGCACAACCACCGTCAACTATAATTTACCCCATTGAATTTTATTCATTGAATAAGTTACGGCTTTTTTCAGTTGATTCCGTTGACAACTCCAAAAAACTATTGGAAAAACGAACGTTTAGGCAAAGCTTTTATGTTTATTTTTTCAATTGAAACTATTGAACGGTGTTCAAAAATTGTCCCAAAAAATATTAACACCCAGCGAAGCAAAAGTTCTGCAAGAAATTTGTGACGCAGATCTTAAACCTGTTAATGTGCGCTTAAGAGAAGGCGAATACCAGCATGAGTTAGCCAAGACTATTGCCTCCTTCTTACTTGAACATCAATTTCCTAACGTGAAAGATATAATAGAGAGACTATACGGCGAGGAGAAGGTGAGCGACGTACGGTTTGTACGTAAAATTCAGACCGTTCTTAAAAAAATGGAGAAAAGCGGCATCATCAAGATATTACCAAAAGAAAAACCTTGGGACCTGCAGAGATATGTGCTATTAAGTTTTAAATTTCAAGACGCAGACAAAAACGCGGTTGTCCTGGCATCCGACCAGCAAATAAAACAAGCAAAAGAAGCAATATTGTTCATGTCACGGGAAAGTAAAAACCAAAAAGGTAAGATGGCGCTTATAATTTTGACTTCACTTATCGTAAGTGCATCTTACATCTTAAGCGTGTGGGCTTTGACGCAACCAGTAATAAACACATTAATTTTTATTCCATCCATAGCCATGAGCACCCTTTTTTCTATAATACTTGGGAGAACTCTCTCCAAAAAATAGCGACTTAAATCTTAATAGTTTGAAAAACGAAGGAGAATGTTGGGATTAAAATGACGCGAAAAGTATATGTCATATTAAAGATAATGTTGATCCTTGTACTTTTCATAATGCAAATCGATTTAAAGGCACATGCAAATATAACTCCAAAAATATGGATAGTATCTCAGGATGGATTAGGAGACTTTAAGACGATTCAAGAAGCAATTTTAAATGATAGTGTATCCGCCGGCGACACAATTCTTGTCCGAAAAGGAACATACATCGAGAACATAGTTATTAACAAAAGCATATCACTTGTTGGGGAAAGCGTTGATGAAACTATTATTAACAGTTATACTTCAACCGGCACAGCAACCATTTCTATAGAAGCTGATGAGGTAAGCATTATAAATTTCACTATTACAAGTAGCGGTTTAGTTTCTAGCGCTGTGTCCGTTTTAGGTTACCGTAAGACTATAATAAGCCACAACAAGATCATAAACAATAATGACGGCGTTATTTTTGCCTTTAGTAGCGAAAATGTAGTTTTTGCCAATACTTTTGATGGCAACAAAAATACAGGAATCAGTTTTTACTTATCGACAAATAATACGGTCTCTGGAAACACGTTTAGGAATAACAATTATGCTGGGATTTATTTCTACTCCTCAAATGGCAATAATATTTACCATAACAATTTTTACGATGCTATTCCCGTTCGAAGTGATGCAACAAACATTCTTAATTCATGGGATTATAATGGCGAAGGTAATTACTGGAGTAATTACAACGGCACTGATTTTTATAGAGGTACATTCCAAAACGAAACCGGCAGTGATGGAATTGGAGATGAACCTTTTACAATTGATCAAAGCAATCGTGACAAATTTCCACTTATGGGGACATTTTCGTTTTATGATGTGCACTTCAAAAGCGAAGAGTATCGGTTTACTTTTATTAGCAATTCAACGGTTTCAGATTTCAGTTTTGAAGTAGGCGTGGAGACTGAAAACAGATTGGTACGGTTTAATGTTGCCGGTGAAAATAGCAGCATTGGTTTCTGCAGAGTTTGGATTCCAAAGAGGCTTATGAACTATACAATTGTTGTGCTTGTGGATGATGAGGAGATTACTCCGACATGGTTAGGTTCTACAGAGGAACACTCATGCATTTATTTCACGTACACTCATAGTGCGAGTATTGTTAAAATAATTTCTTCAAAGACGCTGAGTTTGTATTACGAACTTCTCGCCGAGCATGCCCAGTTACAAGATAAACTTGGCAGTTTAAATATGTCTTATTATGGGCTTCTTAACAATCTCTCCGCACTGCTAGACAGCTACACTCGGCTTCAAGGTAATTATACAGAGTTGTATGACTCATATCGGGAACTTCTAGGGAAATATGATAAAAACTTGCAAAACATTCAGAATCTAGCATATGCCTTTCTGGCTACAACAACACTTTTCCTAATCGTAACAGTTTATTTGACAAGGCGCATGCAAAAATCACGTTCACCTGAGTGAAAACCTATTATAAAAATGAACCAATTTAATAAGCTCGTTTTAATATAGCATGTTTTATACTTCTGTGTAACCAATGTTCCTTTTATGCGCGCGCATTCACTAAATGGTTCTCTTTGCGGTTGCTATAGGCTCGAACGCTGTTGTTTTGCCTATCTGCAGCATGTCCGTTTCCAAGAGGAAAGATTACGAGTCTTGATTAGTAAAGAATCTTCTATTCCAGCAGCTCTTTGCCTTTTTGGTAGGCTTGCTTATTTATTTTCGCGTTTTCTTTTCCAACGCTGCTTTCTATGGCTTTTTCTATGGCTTTTTCGCTCACTATGTGTGTTGCCTCTGTTAGGGCGCCGAGTATAATCATGTTTGCATAGATTTTGGCTCCCAATACTTTTTCAGCGTTTTCTGTTGCTGGAACCTTGATTATTTTCGCCTTTACTTCTGGAATTTCTTTTACGGTGCTACTGTCGACGAGTAGTATGCCGTTCTGCTTTAGATCAGCCGTGTTTTTTTCAACCGCCTCTTGGCTCATTACGATTAGTATATCGCATTTTCTAACGAACGGGAAGCCTATTTTGCCTTCCGAGATTATTACTTCACTTTTTGCTGCACTTCCTCTGGCCTCTGCTCCATAGCTTTGCGTTTGAACCGCATTTTTTCCGTCGTAGATTGCGGCTTTTCCAAGTATTTGCCCAGCTAAAATTACGCCCTGCCCACCAAGTCCACATATCCTTATCTCAGTCTTCACCATTTCCTTTTCTTGCCTCCTCAATTGTCTGGTAAATGTTCTCTATTAATATTGACCGCCTTCGCTGGATATACTCGCCGATGACTATTTTGCCGTTTAGCTCTTCTTCACCTAGTTTCTCTGCTTCTTTTATAGAGATTGCATTTTCTTTGAACCACTTCAGCATTTGCCCAGCATCTTTGAACCCAGCTCTTCTTCCGAAAGCTGTTGGGCATTGGCTTACAGCCTCGATAAACCTGAAACCTTTCATTCCGAGGGCCTTTTTTACAGATTCTTTAAGCTCGTTTGGGTGGGCTGTTGTCCAGCGGGCAACGTAACATGCTCCTGCTGTTACGGCTAGCCTTGCAGAGTCAAGCGGGCTTTCGAAGCTTCCATAGGGAGTTGTTGTTGTCTTCGTTTTCAGCGGTGTCGTTGGTGCAACTTGTCCACCTGTCATTCCATAAATCATGTTGTTCACCATTATGACTAAAATATCCAAGTTTCTTCGAGCAGCATGGATAAAGTGGCTTAGACCTATTCCGACGATGTCGCCATCTCCTCCGAAGACGATGACATTAAGGTCTGGGCGCATGAGTTTGATTCCAGTGGCTACTGGAATGCTTCTTCCGTGTAGGGTGTGGATGGAATCTGCCATGAAATGTGGTGATGGAATCCACGATGAACAACCAATTCCGCTGCAGAAAACAAACTTGTCTAGGTTTTCGTAGCCTAGTTCGTGGACTGCTCTTAGAAATTCGTTCATAACCGTGAAGGCGCCGCATCCAGCGCAAAAAGGTAGTGGAATGGATCTCAAATATTTTTTGATGGAGAACTGTTGGCTCACTTTTTTGCACTCTCCTTAATTTTTTCGAAAAGCTCTTCTGGCGTAATTGGTTCTCCACCGCCAACCTTGTTTAGCGGGACAACTTCGGATTGACAACTTACAACTCTTTGAACTTCGTAGAATAGTTGACTCAGGTTCATCTCTGGAACTATTATTGTTCTTGCTTTTTGCGCTAATCTCCTGACAGCCTTTTCTGGAAAAGGCCATATTGTTTTTAGGCGGACGTATCCCACTTTTATTCCTTCAGCTTCTGCATATTCCACAGCATCGTAGATCGCTCTTGATGTGCATCCAAACGCGATTATGCCGATCTCGCAGTCATCGGCGTTGTACGTTTCTGTTTTGCTAATTTCTTCTGCATGTCGCCTTATCTTATTGTTGATTCTTTCAACCAGTTGTCTATGCACTTTTGGGTCTGCTGTGAAGCGTATTCCATACTCGTTATGTGTTGATCCTGTAACGGCAACGCGAAATCCTTCGCCTACAGATGGCATTGGTGGAACTTCTTCTAAACCAAAGAAGGCTTTTTCACTAGGCTTTGGTTTTCTGCGGCTAATTATCTTCATTTTTGCTGGCGAGGGCACTTTTACTTGTTCTCTCATATGAGCGATAATTTCATCCGCCAAAAGTATGACTGGTGTGCGGTATTTCTCAGCTAGGTTAAAAGCTTCTATTGTCAACTCAAACATTTCCTGTACAGAGTTTGGAGAAAACGCAATTGCTGAATAATCGCCGTGTGTCCCCCATCTAGCTTGCATAACGTCGCCTTGTCCACATTTTGTTGCTTGACCAGTGCTTGGACCAAGTCTCTGAACATCAACTATGACGCATGGAGTTTCCGTCATAAATGCCCACCCTATGGTTTCCTGCATTAGGTCGAAACCTGGTCCAGAAGTGGCCGTCATAGCTTTTGTGCCAGTCCAGCTTGCACCCACCACCGCGCCTATGGAGGCTATTTCATCTTCCATTTGTATGGCTATTCCGCCGACTTTCGGTAGTTTCTCTGCCATATGCTCAGCTATTTCACTTGCCGGTGTTATTGGGTATCCAGCGAAAAATCTGCATCCGGCAATAATTGCAGCTTCAGCACACGCTTCGTTTCCCTGCCAGAAATGGGTTTCCATCAGCTTTTCCTCTTTACATACATATGCGCTAGCGGCTTTTCACCTAAAAATCTTTATCCATGGTTGTACGATTTTGTTCAAATAATGGGGTTGGATATGATGGAAGACTTGGCAGATTATGTCTTAAAATATGCCATGGATAAAGGTGTAGAATATGTGGAAGTACGCGCCCAACAGCAAGTCCAAGAAACCTTAATGTTGCGAAGTGGAATTTTGGAGGCTTACATGTGGTCTGTTGACAGCGGCTTTTGCACGCGGGTTATAGCTGAAGGCGGCGTGGGGTTTGCATCAACTAATAAGTGGACTAGGGATGAAGCTAGAGAAATCGTTGATTTAGCGATTAGATATGCAAAGGCTGCAGAAAGAAGCGAGAAGCTAGTTTTTGAAAAAGAGAAAAGCGTTGAAACAAAATGGACTGTCGAACAAAAAAAGAAGTTAGAGGATGTGTCTCCTGAGGAAAAGATAGCGAAATTAGCCGAAGCCAATAAGGCTTTAGCCTCTTGCGGTGTCAACATTGCAGCGACTATGCTCTCGTGCACTGTGAATTTAATATCAAAGCATTATGTTAATTCTGAAGGTTCAAAAATTAGCTCTTTCATACCGCGAATAGGCGCTTACTCCTTCATTACTGTGGCTGAAGAAGGAAAAACTGAGCAAGCATATCAGCAGTTTGGTTATTGCGGCGGGTGGGAAGCCTTCAAAGAATGGAGTGTGGAAGAGAGAATTATTCACGATGCAAAGGTTCTCAAAGAGGTTATAACAAAGGGTAAGGCAATAAAGCCTGGAACGATGGATCTGGTTTGCGGTCCAAGCGTTACTGGTATAGCTGCTCATGAATCTTGCGGTCATCCAATGGAGGCTGATAGGATCCTTGGACGTGAAATGAGTCAGGCTGGTAGATCTTTTATTTACAAGGGTGGACCGTACTGGATTGGCACTAGAATTGGGAGCGAAGCTGTTACAATAGTTGACGACCCAACCATAGAACATAGTTATGGCTATTACGCGTATGATGACGAAGGCGTTAAGACTAGGAGACGATACTTATACAAGGAAGGCGTCATCAACGAGTTTCTACATAACCGCGAAAGCGCCGCAAAACTTGGAACCAGAAGCAATGGCTCTTCAAGGTCGATTAACTATGATAGGGAGGCAATAGTGCGAATGGCAAACACGTTCGTTCTTCCAGGAGATTACACAGAGGATGAACTTATTGAAGACGTGAAATATGGAGTTTTAATGAAGTCATTCACCGAGTGGAACATAGATGACAAGCGATTCAATCAGCGGTACGTTGGCAGAGAAGCCTACCTTATAGAAAATGGTGAAGTAAAACATCCACTCGCAAGACCAGTAATTGAAACAACCACAGAGAAGTTTTGGACAGCTGTGGATGCTGTTTCAAAAAATGTTGAGTTTGAAGCAGCAACTTGTGGTAAGGGCGACCCAGCGCAAGGAGTTCCAGTGTTTACTGGCGGTCCGTTCATTAGGCTTAGGAGGATTTACATAAAATGAGCGAGGCACTTGTTAAGACTGAGGAGATTGTTAAGAAGGCGAAGGCGCTTGGTGCAGATGAAGTTCTAGCGAAAACAACTTTCGGCAAGTATAGGCAGGTGCGCTTCAGTAATAATCAGGTTGACATTACTGTTGCTTGGAATGATTATGTTACTGATATGGCTTTGGCTTGGAAAAAACGGGTTGTGGCAACACAGATTCACAACTTTGAGGATGTTGATGGAGCTATCAAAAGGCTGATGGATTTGGCGAAAATCTCGCAAGAAAATCCGACTTTTGGAGGTTTTGTTAAGGGCAAGTTTAAGTATGCAAAAAGTAAGGCTGACGAGAAATTACGCGAGCTGCGAAACCTTACGGACTATGTTTTGGAGGCAATAAACGCTGCAGAAAAAGAAGCAGGCTCAAAGGTTGAGAGCGGCGGAATTCTCTTCACAAAGTTCGAGGATGTCTATCTAGTTTCTTCTGAAGGACCCGTAGGCGTTGATAACCGTTCTGCAATTGAGCTTTCAATAAGGGCTTTCTCCGAAAGGGAAGCCTCTGGACATGGTGTTGAATGCAGCTCGACATTGAAGAATTTTAAGCCTGAAAGAGCTGGAAGAAAAGCTGGCGAAGTTGCACGTTTAGCCAAGGGTCCAAAGGTTGGAGAAGAGGGCGTTTACGACGTGATTTTCGACCCGTTGATTATGGGATCGTTACTTGCCACGTGGGCTTCGATGGCTTCAGCCTTCTACGTTATGGTTAAAATGTCGGCTTTCGTTGACAAACTTGGGCAGAAGGTGGCTCCTGAAATTGTGACGTTGAAGGATAATGCGGCACAGTATTCTCTGGCTAACCGCGTGTTTGATGATGAAGGCGCGCCTGTAAGGGAAAATGTGATAATTG
>Ga0315298_1002670_pt1 | contig 29728 bp, 35 predicted proteins | sample WHS_1_MG_FD_203077 | JGI IMG/M metagenome (GOLD analysis project Ga0315298, IMG submission 203077) | Extremophilic microbial mat communities from Washburn Hot Springs, YNP, Wyoming, USA - WHS_1_MG | ecosystem: Environmental > Aquatic > Thermal springs > Hot (42-90C) | place: USA: Wyoming... | reverse complement strand
CACCACTCGGAGAGCTGGTATTACCGCGGCGGCTGACACCAGACTTGCCCTCTCCTTATTCCCCCAGCTATCTACACTGGGGAAAAGCCATCCTCAGCGGACGGCACTCGGGATGGCCCCGTCACGCCTTCGCGTATTGCGGAGTTTTCGCGACTGCTGCGCCCCGTAGGGCCTGGGCCCTTGTCTCAGTGCCCATCTCCGGGCTCCCGCTCCCACGGCCCGAACCGGTTATAGGCTTGGTGAGCCGTTACCTCACCAACAACCTGATCGGCCGCGGCCCCATCCTTGGGCAGCGCTTAGAAGCATGGTCTAAGCGCCCTTTAGATGAAGACCCATTCCAGGAGTCTTCACCTATCGGAAATTAGCCCCAGTTTCCCGGGGTTGTTTCCGTCCCAAGGGTAGGTTAGCCACGTGTTACTGAGCTGTGCGCCGCGCCTCCACCATGGCTTGGAAGCGCACGACTAGCATGTCTTAGTCCCATCCCGATAGCAGTGGGGTCCGGCAGGATCAACCGGAGTTGAAAGGCTCCTAGCTGACCGCAGCCAGACGTTTATTGCGGTACAGCCGCAATGCCGACTGGATTTGGAGGGATTAACCACAAACGTCAAAGCCCATTTCAGACCTAACGCTTGTAAGCATGTCAGGTCCACATTTTTGTCCCCGCAACTGGAGGCCAACCATCCTCATCCTCTAGGGCGTTTAAACGCCTTTATAGTTGGGGTTGAGCCGCCGCCATGTAATTGCGGGGCCTGCTTTCATTCGCCAAAATGAATTTGAAGGCGTCTTAGCCAATATAAATGTTTCTTTACGCCCTAATATGTATTGTTATTTAAAAATTAGCAATCTTTGAGAATTAAGGGTAATTCCTTCAAACTTCTGATGATTCCATCGGGCTTAACAGGTGGTTCTTCTTTAGGCTTCCACGTTAAGGATTGGGGAGTGTCCGTGGCTGAATGCTTTCTTTGGATGAGAATAGCCTTAATTCCAACGGCTTTTGGGCCAGCAACATCCATGCGTGGCGTATCGCCAACAAAAACAGTTTCTGAGGCACTAACATTCAAAGATTCTAAAGCTTTTGTGAAAATTTGGGGAGAAGGCTTACGTTTGTTTATGGCTCCTGAAACCAAAACTAAGTCAAAAAACTTTTTCAGGTCAAATTTTTCAAGCAGATTGTAAACACATTCTGGGATGGCAAAATTTGAGACTATTCCAAGCTTATACTTTCCATGAAGCTTCTGCAATACATAAGGGGCGTCCTCATCTAAACAGACAAAATGCATAAACTCATCAGCAAAAGCCATAGTAGCTCCAACAACAATTGGATGCGAAACTTCAAATTTGTATCCAAACCGCTGAAGCGTATGGAAAATCCGAACATTAAAGTGGGGTTCTTCAAAGTTTTTGGAAGCTTCACCGTATAATTTGTCTCTAACCTCAAAATATACACGCTTAAAATCTTCAAAATCAACATTAACGCCATTATTAACCAAAAATTCATGAAGCCTCTTTAAAGAGGGCATATAAAATGCTTCGCCATCCCTAATTAGCAATAGAGTGTCAAACAAGTCAAAAAGCACAGCCTTAACCCGCATCTTTTCGCTCCTCCCGAATCCTCAAAGGCTGATGATGTTAAAAACGTTTTTACAGTAAACAATTAAAATTTATTTTCAGCTTTTATATGCATATGAAACATAAATAGAGGATGTTGCGAAATGAACATTAAAAAACTGCTTTTATCCCTTGCAGAGGCCTTAACAATTTATGGTCTCATAATTTTCGGATATGGATTAATAGTCATTCATATAACTCAAACGTGGTCCGGAGATTGGCCTGTAGATAGGAGCATTCCGTGGCTTACGTTAGATACTTTCATAATGATCAGTTTCGCGTTATCTTTTTTCGGATTTATAGTTTGGAGGTATTTGAAACATACAGAAGAAACGAAATAGTCACCCTTTGCTGGAGTACCAGTTGCCATGGTCTCCGAGGAAATATTTGAAGGAGCTTGTTAAACGGGCAAGTATGTTAATTAGTCTTAAAATTGGATAAAAGGGTGTATAGAAAAGCAGTGTCCTGTAATTGTGTTGGTTGTAAGCGTATTTTAGGGCTATGGCTTGATTTATGATGCCTATAAGTAAACCGTAGGCTGCAAAAATCAGTAGGTTGAGGATGAAGAAGATGCGGTCTGGCGCAAACCAGAAGAGAAATGGAAATGCGAACAAGGCAGCCATGTCAATGAAGGCGCCGCCGTACTCGAAGATGTAGCAGTACCATAAGAGCAAAGCTAACCAACTCTTTCTCAAAAGCAAGTCTTTATGGATTTTTAGGGTGTTGTGAAGCCATCCAGTGAACCATCTTAGGCGTTGATTCCATAAAATTTCGAAGGATGCGGGAGCAAGAGTTAGGCTTTTGGCTGCGCTGACATAGCCTACTTTTGCATCTCTCTTATGCATTTCTAACGTAATCTCCAAATCCTCAGTTACAGAGCGAATATTCCTATCAGACAGAATCCTTCGCAAAACATCAGCCTCATACAAGCCAATGGCTCCAGAAACAACTAAAACTCTATCCCCAAAAGATTGGGCGCATCTGGCTACGCCTAAGCCTTGGCTGTATTCGAGCTGCTGCAAAACCACATAAGGGTTAATTTCAGCATCTCCATCGGAAGGATGCACATAACCCGTTACAGCCTTTTTCCCATTCAAAAGCATGTAATCAACAAGCCTAACGAGAGTGTCCGGCATCCACCATGTATCCGCATCAACAACAGCTATTAGACTGCCCAAAGCCTTGTCCAAGCCAGTTTTAACGGCTTCAATCTTACCGAGATTTGCAGAGTGTCTAACAACTTTTCCACGCACTTGCGGATACTGTTTTTGATTAAGCTTTATGGTCGACCAAGCCATTTCATAAGTGTAATCTCTACTGCCATCATCCACAACAATGATTTCGCATAAACCACCATATTTTTCTGCACATTTGAAAAGACTTCGGATGCATCGGGAAACGCTTCTCTCTTCATTATAGGCTGGAACAATAAAAGAAACCATTGGATAATGAAGCCTCTTTGCATTGTTCCTTCTAATTTTTGCAAATTTTGCAGCTAAAGCCCAAACTCCAGCAACGCCAATAGCCAAAAAAGTATACCAAGAATAAAAAAATTGCACAATACTATACCAAAGCCAATTTGGTGGTTGAGTTACTTCATAATGGAAAGTTTGTGCTATCAAGAAATTGGCTAAAAATGGGAAGAATCGCCATGAAAGGTAGGCTAGGATGAAGGGTATGCAAAAAGCCAAATAGAGAATCTTAGAAAACTTCATAGATGAGCCTATCTCCTAAACTTGTTGGTGGACTCCTCCTTTCTCCATTAAAAAGCAAGTCTTTTACAGAATAAAGCAACTATTCCCGCAAAGACAATATTCTCAAAGCAGAACCATAAATACGTATCAAATCTTAAAAATGTATAAATAGCCAGCTTAAAAAACTTCTAAGAATTATGAGGAAAAACCAAATGGAAGACCTCTCACGCTACTACACTTTACTTAGGGATCCAGCACGCCGAAAAATAATTGAAATCTTAGGCACTCAAGAAAAGATTGGATTTAAAGAGTTGAGGGAAACATTAGGCTTAGGCGTAGGCACAGTTTACTATCACTTAGACATGCTTTCAGACTTTATAACGCAGGATAAACAACGCAAGTATAGGCTTAATGACCGCGGACAAGCCTTGTATAGGCTTTTGAAGGAAGGAAATGTTCCAGCAACATTGGACATAAGCCAAACATTCAGTCATAAGATTGGGAGGTGGGTCTTTTTGTCGCCTCTTTTTGCAAAAACAACAAAGCCGCTGATGCTTGTCCCAGCATTAGCCATACTATTTTTAGGCGCTTTTGGAGCAGCCCAAGCCAAACTTGAACCAATTCTATTCTTCTATTTTCCCTACTCCACCTACAGCCAAGCAAACATAATTTTTAGATACCTTTTCAATTGGATAGGCTTATTCTTATTTGCAGAAATTTTCACATACATACTCTACCGAAGAGTTGGAAACGAACTTCAACTTTTTACCTGCGTAAGTTTGGCAACCTTCCCCCTTGCAGCCTTTCCATACATCTACCTAATCATTTCAGCCTTGCTTCCGACGTTAAGCAGTTTAGAGTTAAGTATGATTATGCAGTATGTTCAGATAATTTTGCAAATTTGGAGTCTTCTTTTGGTGACAGCAGCCATATGCTTTGGAAAGGGAATTAGACTTGACAAGGCGATTGTGGTAAGCCTAACGGCTGTGTATTTAAACATGGCAATATTATTCATGCTTGGACGCTTCGCTTAAAGTTCCACATAAAGTTCGAGAAAACTAGAACTTTTAAAAGCCTATATTCGGGTTTTTTGGAAACGATTTTCTTAATAAGCCGTTTATCAAAGTTATTTTCGGTGAAAAACCGTGAAAATCGGAAAAAACAAAATATTGGCATTAAGCTTAGCCTTGCTTTTGTCACTACCTATCATTGCAATGTCAGCCTCAACAGTAAATGCTGATGAAACGGAAGATATTCAAGAATTACCAGTACAGACCATCCCTAACTGGAGAGGTGTATGGTATAAATTTGAAACTCCTTTGGTTACACTAATTTTCCCAGCGAGCGGAAAGAAACCCATGTTCTTATGGTGGTATACAAATGATAACAGCACAATATATGTGGTGAAGTTTCAGGGATTGATAGAATACTTAACTTTCGACTTTCCATACTATGACAGACGCTATCCCGCCGATAACTTGACAGTGCAACAGATATTAAGCGACAAGTACATCGAACCAAAATTGGGTAGTTTTCAATATCAGTGGCGCCAGCAACTTAGGAAAACTATAATGGAAAAACTTCTGCTGTGGCTTATTGGTTTCCATTCACCATATCTACCTTTTAGCGCCTGCACATGGGAACTAAGCGGCCCAGAACCTGTAGCTAAAGATGACGTTTCTTACTGGTCCTTCAATTTCACATTAAAAACGGTTCAAATGCCACATCTAGAATTTGCCGAAGACAAGATACAAATTAGATGCAGATTCTACAATAAAACGACAACGGAAATTATAGATGACCAACATAATTATACAGTAGCTGCTGGACAACTAAAGTTCGACTTTGTTGTAAACCATTGGGAGTGGAACATAGATAAACTCAAAGACTTTATAGAGTGGCTTAAAACATACCAAAACTTGGACATTACAATACCCACATACAAAACAGGGTTAGCATTATGGATTAACATGGCTTCAATAAAAATTGAAGATATAAGTGCGGCAGAAAATGAAGTTCAGAGTCAATACCAAGAAACTGTTGAAACACAATCTCAGATGCGTGCTGCAAACATAAATGACGAGTATTACACTGTAAGCGAAAACAAAACACAAAACGAATATGAAAGACAAATAAGCGTAAATAGCCGCTTCCGAAATCGCGTAAGAGTGCAATATGCAAATGTTGAAGGAAACGTTTCAGGTTTTCTCGAGTTTGTTCCATGGGCTAGACTTCTAAATGAAACTGGAGACACCGTTGGTTATGTGAATGTTACTGCTTCCTACATTGCTGCTGGGGCGCATCTTAGATTATTCATTTGTTATCCATACTTTGGCGATTACACTTTGGAGCATGACCCAACTATAGGGCTTGCTTCGGCGCCCACAATTCCAACATTGACGGGGCCTATGATGCTTGCAGTTTTGATTGGGGCTACTTTGGTTATTGCTGTTGCTGTGGCTGCTGTTAGGATGATGAAGAAGCCAGTTAACATCGTGAATATCCCTTAGTTTCTCTTTTTTCTTTGTTTGTTGGTGGATGTATCGTTTTTGGGAATAAAAGTTTATATTGTATATTGCTATACGCTATTTAGGCGGTTTCAGAAATGAGCAGAAGTTCAAAAACAGATGAAATCCGTTGGCAGGTTATAAAAACCATGCTTGAAGAGTTCCCAACATTGAAGGAAAGAGTCAAAAATTATCTAAAGGAACAAAAACATAACTAAGCCCGAATAACCGCCTTATTTAATTTCTTTTTAGCAAGTGCGGAGGAGGAATCTTAACATCGTTTTTATAATTTTCACCTTCTGTTTTTAGAAGCTCCGTTATTTCCCGATAGCGCATAAGAAAGCTTAAGCCTTTATCAGTCGCCTTATAAATTTCTTTGTCGTTCTCCACAGTTTTGTCCAACAATTTTATTTTTAACATAAACTTGAGATAATCGTTGAGTTGGGTGAAACTTAAATTTGCCCTATACATTATTTGGGTTTTCAAAGTTCCCTCTTTGGCTATTTCTAAAATTTCAGCAATAATGTAGAGTTTATCTCTCCTTTTCGAAGCGGGGTTCACGCCCCAATCACTCATTTCTAATATTCCTCTTTTAAAACAGCTTCTATACGAAAAAGTGGCGCGGAGTGTTTTAAGGGGTGTTTCGCATGCTTGAGTATTTCAAATATCGAAATATTCTCTAGAACAAACTTCTATAAGAAAACACTTAACTTCTATGAAAAAGAGAATGTAGGAAAGGTGAAAAAATGCTGGTTGGGTTAATGGCTGATACCCATGACAATTTGCCAATGGTGGATAAAGCCATAAAAAAGTTGAATGAAGAACGGGTTGAGTTAGTGCTTCATGCAGGAGATTACGTGGCGCCTTTCGTTATTCCAAGATTTAAGGATTTAAAAGCAAAGCTTATTGGAGTATTTGGCAATAATGATGGAGACCGCGAACTTTTAAAGAAAAGGTTCAGCGAACATGAGGGTTTAGAAATAAGGGGAAACTTTGCAGAAATAAAAGTTGACGGCTTAAAAATTGCCTTGTTGCATGGAACAGAAGAAGAACTTTTAAAGGCTTTAATTGAAAGCGAAAATTTCGATGTCATAGTGCATGGACACACGCATAAAGCAGAAACTTATCGAAAAGGCAAAACATTAGTCGTGAATCCAGGCGAAGTTTGCGGATATTTAAGCGGCAAACCAACAATAGCCCTATACGATACAGCAAAACATGTAGCAAAACTAATAACGCTATAAAATTTTGTTTTATGCTAAAAAGAAGCTATGGCTTAGAAGTGGAAAATGGACTGGAAAATTTCGCCATTTTACCTACCTCTCCCCCTCTAGTTTTTACATGTCAAATTAGCCTAGCCTATCTATGAAATTTGCAAATTTCCAAAAGGGTAATAACTATTGTGATGTTGTGATGTGCTAATTAGTGTTGTATGGTTTTCTTTTTCGGTTTGCCAGCATAAAAAGTTCAGCCAATTCTTTGTCGCTTGCTCCGTTTCGCATTGGCGTCAAAACATCTAGGAGATTGTCATTTCTCATCAAGCAAGGTTTAAGTTTTCCATCACTTGTCACTCGCAAACGTGTGCAATGCATACAAAATTCCGTGTTCTCTGTTGGATGCACAATTTCAACCGTCACGTTTGGTAGATGGTAGACATGGCGGTTTTGCATAAACATTCTAGTTTCGATTTTTAAGGCTTTTTGTTTTAGCATGTTCTCATATTCATCTAATGATTTGTGGTTTGCCGCATAATAACTGAGGCTTATGTTTAAGGGTTCAAGCTCTATCAACTGCAAAACTGCGCCCGTTTTTCTTGCAAAATCAATCATTTCCAAAACTGCATTATCATTTACCCCTTTCAAAACCAGCATGTTAAGCTTGACGGGGTTAAAACCAACCTTCACAGCAGCTTCAACGCCCTCCAAGACATCTTTCAAAACGCCGCCAGTCAACTTGCTATAAACTTCGGCGTTTAATGTTGGAAAGTTTATGTTCACACGCTTCAAACCACTTGCATACAACTCTTCAGCCAAATCAGCAAGCATTGTTCCATTGGTTGTCATGGAAAGGTCTTCTAAGCCAGATATTGAAGCTATTCCCCTAACAATTTCTGTAATGTCCCTGCGTATTAGGGGTTCTCCACCAGTCAGCTTCACTTTTGACATGCCTAAGCTAACGGCGATTCTCACAAGGCGCACAATTTCATCCGCTGTCATTTCTTCTTCAAAATTTTCCTTTTGTTTTTCTTCGCCTTCCATGTGGCAGTATTGACAATGTAAATTGCAATGTCTTGTTACTGCTATCCGTAAGTTTAGGAGGGGACGCCCAAACGTGTCTACCAGCACCATCGTTATTCCCGAGCATGCTTAACGATGTGACATACTTCGGGCAATATAAGCTTTTCAAAACAAAGCCTCACAGCATCAGGCGAACCAGGAATACAGAAGAAGACTTTACCTTTTGCTACGCCAGCCAACGCCCGAGACAAAACAGCAGCAGAACCAATCTCATCATAGCTTAAGCGCCTAAAAATCTCGCCAAACCCTGGCAAAACTTTCTCTAAGTATGGCGAAATGGTTTCTATGGTTATGTCTGATGGAGCTATGCCAGTGCCGCCGCAAAAAACAACAGCATCCAAATCAGCATAAGCCAAAGCTTGCTTTACACTTTCTTCAATCAGGGCTTTATCATCTGGAATAAGCTTTCGCAGAATCACCCTGTGCCCAGCCTTTTTTAGAAATTCCTCAATGAGGTCTCCAGAGACATCCGCCACTTTTTCGTCCCTTTTTAGTTGTTGGTAGCGGGATGTGCTGCAAGTGAAAACTGCAAATTTCAATTTTTTAGGGGCTTCAGCCTTATGCCTTTTTGTGCTTTCGCTCACCACTGACGCCTTCCTTAACTTTCTTCACAACCCGAATATCCTCAATAACAGTGTATGGATACTGCCCAAACTCATCCTTCTCATACTGTTTCACCATATCCCAAATTGTTAAGAGACTGACAGCAGCAGCCACCAAAGCTTCCATCTCAACCCCAGTTTGTGCCTTCGTTTTGACGGTGGAGGAAACCTGCACTTTAGAATTTTCCACAATTTTTATTTCAATTTCAACATTTGTTAAAGGCAGCGGATGACATAAGGGAATTAGAGCGCTTGTCTTTTTGGCAGCCAAAATCCCAGCAATTTTAGCAGTGTATAGGGGGTCTCCCTTTGCTATTTTTCCCTCCTTGATTAAGCGTATAGTTTCAGTTTTCAATTTAATGGTGCCAGTGGCGGTTGCTTCACGAAAAACTTCAGGTTTAGCGGAAACATCAACCATTGCCATATTTTTCGCCTCATTTTTCTTCAACTTTAAAGTTTGAGAGAGAAAGCTGCTTCTTTTCCGTTTTGTTTTCAGTTTGGGCGGATTGATGTGAAGCCTTTCCAGAAAGAATTTTTAAACTTTCCTCTTGAAGCTCTCGCAAAATCTGCCTCATTTCATCCACCTTCTTCTCTAAACCAATCAAGGCAGCCCTAAAATCGTCTATGCGTGTCAAAACATATTTAATGAGGGGCTCAACATCCTCCTTAGCTTGTATGCTTATAACTGAAGTTTTTGCTTCCGAAGCCTTCTTGAAGTTTACTATCGCATCTATAAGGGGGGAAGGATTATCCCTAACTTCACGCATTAGAAAAAGGAAATCTGAACCATCCGTCAGCGCTCTCCTTAATTGCTCAAAGGCTAAACGAGAGTTTGCAAAAGGGTCAGGCGTATTTTGGAGGAGAATATCCTTGTATGTTGTTAGGGCTTGGGTTAAATTTTTACTTTTAGATTTTATGGTGTAAGCCCTCTCCGGCTTTAAAATGAGCATGAGTTCTCCGCTGCTTTCGACTAAATCCTTTAAGCGACCAATATGGGTTTCAGTTTTTCTCAACAGTTCAGATGGAGGAAGCTTTTCAGAGAGGGTGCCGCTGGCTATGTCGCTTGCAATTTTCTGCAAAATTCCTTCAAACTCGCCTATTTTTTCATTAAACTCTTCTTTAATCAAATTCAGCACCGCTTAGAAATAGTAATTAGGTTTATGGTTTATTTGTTTGTTCCCAGACGTCAAAGAGATTTTGAATTGCCCTAACCCTAGGCGAGTTTTCATTAAGTCTATAAAGGCGGATTCTTCCAAAAACTTTGTGGCAAACAATGCCTTCATCCTCTAAAATTTTCAAATGCTTAATTGTGGTGTTATAGTTTACATTTAATCGGCGGGCAATTTCGGAAACATTAAGCTCGCGCATTTGAAACAGAATTTTCAAAATTTTAATCCTAAGCCTTGAAGAGAAAATATCCTCCAAACCCATAACCTTTCACGCTTCCCCTCTTTCCAAAAGAAGACTTAATTCTCTTTCCAACTCATTTGCTGGAATCCTTGGCAAATAAATAATTGTTGACCTTCCACGCGAACCTACAGCAGAAACTTCTGTGATTACTATGCCCAAAGCAGAGAAGAGTTGCAAATACTTCCACAACTGCGTATGGCTGTGTGGATGCTCATGAAATTCTTCGCAGATAACATTGTAGGCTTTTTCTGCTTCTGCAAAGGAAACACAAGCCTTTTGGGTTTCCTTCAAAAGTCTTGCTATACCAAGCAAAAAGAGTTTTTCATGAAAACCTAAAGGGGCTAAATCGTCTTTCCGCACTGTTGGAATTATGCTGGAAACAGCTTTTCGAACACATTCAGGCGTAACAGCGCCCAAATCTTCAGCATCAGCGTATTTTCCAGCCCTCCAAAGAAGTTCTATGGCAAAACGGGCGTTTCCACCCTCAGAAAGGGCAAGTTCAGCTATTAAATCAATAGAATCCTCAACAACCATTAAGGGTTTAAAAGATAGGGAAACACGGTCATTTAGGATATCTATTAGCTGGGGCTTCGAGTATTTCTCAAGCTGGATTAGGTTAGACTGCAGAGTGCTTCTGGTGCTGGCGTCTAACCGTTCAATAACCCCCAAATTTCTCAAAATACATATAAGCGAAAGCCTCTGAGGCTTGTTCTGCCTAATTTCCTGCAACCGAGTAAGCTTGTAAACGGCTTCTGTGCCCTCCCTTTCAACTAGGCTCTCGAACTCATCGAGGGTTAAGATTACATAGGCGTTTTCATCATCCAAAACTTGCAAGAAAATCCGCAGAAGCTCTTCTGCTGAGTAGCCGCGTCTTGGAAAGTTTGGGTGAAAAAGAGAAATTGCATGATGAAGAATTAGGAGGAGGCTTCCGCGGTATTCGCGGCAATTAACATGCACATAACGGAGGTTTATTCCACGCTTATTTGCTTCGCTGGTGATGTTGGCTCCAAAACGTTGGGAAAGAACAGTTTTGCCAGTGCCCACATCACCAGCTATTATAACCCTTTGAGACATGTTCCATGGAAACTGCCATATAAAACTGAAAAACTCCATCAGCAAACGCAATTCTCTATCTCTATGGGGAAGCCTATGGGGAACATAGCTTATGTCAAGCTTTGTTTCATCTCGAAACACGCTGCGGCGATAAGACAATAGCGGGACCTCAAAATAATTATACATAAAGCTTTGTTATTCTTTTCCCCTAATTTGTGCTAAAACAGAAACAAAAAACTAATAAACACATTTTATTAATTCTATTGCGAAAAAGCAAAATGATTCCCAAATATTTCTTCTTAACAAAGGGCGTGGGCAAACACAAGGAGCAACTGCAATCCTTCGAATTAGCCCTAAGAAATGCTGGAATACACCACTGCAACATAGTAAACGTTTCAAGCATAATACCGCCAGGCTGCAAACTAATCACAAGAGAAAAAGGACTAAAAATGCTAAAACCAGGCGAAATAACCTTCATTGTTCTCGCTAGAAACTCAACGAATGAGCCGCACAGGTTAATCGCAGCGTCAATAGGAGTAGCCATCCCCTCCGGCAAAAACAATTATGGCTATCTTTCTGAACATCACTCCTTTGGACAAACAGATGAAGCTGCTGGAGATTATGCAGAGGATTTGGCTGCAACCATGTTGGCTACAACCATGGGAATACCCTTCGACCCAGAGAAGGCTTGGGACGAAAGGAAGCAGCTCTTCAAGACTACTGGGCTCATAATCAAGACAACAAATATAACGCAGTCGGCAACGGGCGACAAAAACGGCTTATGGACAACAGCCATCGCAGCAGCAGTCTTCGTTCCAGAGAAAAGACGTTAACGCATTAGCAACAGTATGCACAATAAGTATCCAATTTTTTATTCTAAAACGATATTAAGTGTTAACATTAACGCTAAATAGGTGAGAAGCCTTGAAAGAAAAATTCCAAACACCAATGATTATAGTCAACTTTAAAACCTATTCAGAAGCAACTGGACGCAATGCCGTGGAACTTGCAAAAAAAGCCGAAAAGGTTAGTGATGAAACAAAAGTTTCCATAATTGTTGCCCCCCAATTTGCTGACATTTCCGCTGTAGCAAAAGCGGTTAAAATTCCAGTTTTCGCCCAACACATAGACCCAATAAGACCAGGCAGCTACACTGGACATGTGCTTGCAGACTCAGTGAAAGAAGCTGGAGCTGAGGGAACATTGATAAACCATTCTGAAAGGCAACTTAAACTCTCGGAAATTGATGAAATAATTGGGATAACCCGCGAAAAAGGTTTAGTTTCAGTTGTTTGCGCCAACAACCCAAACATCAGCGTAGCCGCAGCAGCCCTCAAACCAGACATAATCGCCATAGAACCGCCTGAGCTTATAGGAACTGGAATTCCAGTTTCTAAGGCCAAGCCAGAAGTGGTTACGAACACAATTAAACGGGTTAGAGAGGTTAACCCAAAAGTTACCATACTTTGTGGAGCTGGAATAAGCCATGGAGAAGATGTAGCTGTAGCGTTAAAACTTGGAACCCAAGGAGTTTTGGTTGCCAGTGGCATAGTGAAAGCGAAAGACCCATATAAGATTCTACGGGAATTTGCAGAAGCAACAAAAACTTAGGAGCAAAACAACTTTGAAGGTTGAAGCCGAATGCGCCGCATGCATAATCAGCAGAGCCGCAGCAGAAGCCATGGAAGCCACAACAAACCCAGCCCTACGATTTAGGGCAATAACTGAAGTCATAAGATTCCTAAACAAAGAGTTCAAGCCAACGGCTGTTCCAGCAGACCTAGGCACAAAAAGGGACCGCATCATAAAATGGGTTTCTGGAAACGAAGATCCGTATAAAAGAAATAAGAGAATAAGTAACGAAAAAGCCTTGAAAATTCTGCCCTTTGCCAGAAAAATTGTGGAGGAAGGCTATGCACAAGAGGACAGATTTAAAAGGGCAGTCTTGTGCAGCATAGTCGGCAATGTCATAGAATTTGACATTCCCGGTCACAAATTCACTTTTGGCGGCATTAGAAAGCTTTTTAGAAATGCCGCTAAAGACCTTGCCATTGATGATACTGGTAAGATTTATGAATTGGCGAAAAAGGCTACAACAATTCTTTATTTGACTGATAATGCTGGAGAAATCGTCTTTGACACTTTGCTTGTTGAGCAGTTGAAGAATATGGGCGTGAAGGTGGTTGTGGCTGTTAAGGAAAAACCAGTGATTAATGATGCAACTTTGGAGGATGCTGAAATTTCTGGAATGAAAAAAATCGCTGATAAAGTAATTACTACGGGAACAGATGCTGTGGGCTTAGCCATAAATGAAGTTTCAAAAGAATTTTTAGAAGCGTATAACGCTGTGGATTTGGTTTTTGCCAAGGGCATGGGTTATGCTGAAACCTTAACGGAATATAAGCTGAAGAAGCCCCATGCGTTATTTTTCAGAGCTAAATGTAATCCCGTCGCAAACTTTTTCGCGGTCGCAAGGGAGAAAAATGTTGCAAAATTGATGATGTAAATGAAGTTGCCTTCCATAAGCCTAAACTCTGAAAAGCTTTCACACCTTGAAGAGGCAATTAAGCAAGAATGGATTATAACAAATGGTTTAGGCGGTTATGCTTCATCCACAGTTTTAGGCATAAACACAAGAAAATACCACGGCGTGCTTGTCGCTGCCTTTCATCCGCCGGGAGACCGAAGAGTATGCGTCGCAAAACTGAATGAAGAGTTATCCATTGGAAGCCACATTTATCCATTAGGTGCTGACGAGTTCCAAAATGGAATCTTCCCTAAAGGACACTTGTTCTTAAAGGAATTTTCATTATCGCCTTTCCCAAAATACATTTACGACGTGCAAGATGTTGAGGTTGAAAAAATCCTTTTCATGCCCTATGGGAAAAATGCGGTTTTAACCCTTTACAAAGTTTCTAATGGAAGCGGTTTAGATGTTAAGATTAGGGTTTTTCCAATGATAAGCTGTAGGCATATGCATTCTGTTACGGATAGATGGAAAATTTTTGGAAAATTCACACAGAAACAAGACGGCAAAGAAGTGAAAATGCACTTCAGCCATCCCCAAACAATAATTTTAATGAAAACAACAAGCGGTCATTACTATGCCTCTGAAAGGTGGATTGAAAAAATTTTCTACCGCGAAGAAGCCATGCGAGGGGAAACATGCATAGACGACTGTTTTCAACCAGGATATGTGGAAGTGGAGGTAAAGGCTGGCGCAAAGGAGAGTTTTGCAATAATTTTTATTGCAAGCGAAAATGAAGTTGATGCAAAAATAAGCCTTGAGGCAATGCCTTCTTCAGTTTATGACGCAGAAACCTTATATGAAAGAGAGGTTAAGCGACGTGAAAATTTTTTGGCAAAATTTTACGAAGAACATGTAGGCGTTCAAGAGAAAGACTGGCTAAAATGGGTTCTTTTGGCAACAGACATGTTTATAGTTAAAGGAATAAGCGATTTGGATAGGGCTATTATTGCGGGTTATCACTGGTTTGAAACTTGGGGGAGAGACACCTTCATTTCTCTGCCGGGTTTAACGCTTGTGACTGGAAGATTTGAGGATGCGAGAAAAACTTTTCTAACATTTCTGAAACATTGCAGGGAAGGTTTAATTCCAAACTTTTTGCCAGACCAGTCAAGGGAACCAGCCTACAATACGGTTGACGCAACCCTATGGTTTGTTAATGCAGTATTGCAATATTTGAAGTATACAAACGATTTCAAATTCGTTCAAGAACAGTTGTGGAATACCTTAAAATTAATCATGGAAAAACACATGAAAGGAACACTTTTCGGCATACGCTTAGACACTGATGGATTGCTCTCTCATAATTCACAATTGACCTGGATGGATGCTGTTGTAGATGGTCAACCAATAACCCCCAGATGCGGAAAAGCCGTTGAGGTTCAAGCATTATGGCATAATGCATTAAGGATTATGGAAATTTTGGCAAAAAAGTTTAAAGAAAAGAGTGAAGCGGAAAAATATGCTCAAATTGCTGAAAAAGCTAAGGAAAATTTTGTTCAGAAGTTTTGGAATGCCGAAAAGAACTACTTGTTTGATTTTATAGGCGAAAATGGGAAGGATGCTTCTTTGAGGCCTAATCAAATAATTGCTGTAGCCTTAGACTTTACAATGTTGGATAAAACGAAAAGTGAGAGAATAGTTGATGTTGTGCAGCGTGAACTCTTAACGCCCTACGGTTTAAGAACTTTGGCAAGGAATGACCCAAAATATGTTGGCGTTTATGTTGGAGATAGAAAAAGCAGAGATAAAGCCTATCACAACGGCACTGTTTGGCCTTGGCTATTAGGTCCTTTCACGAAAGCCTATTTAAAAACGAAGAGTTACGCGGATTATAGACGAGAATATGCCTTAAAGAATTTCCTATCGCCCTCGTTTACTGAACAGATTTTTAAGGCTGGACTTGGCACAATAAGCGAAATTTTTGATGGAGACCCACCTCACATGCCAAGGGGATGCATAGCTCAAGCGTGGAGCATTGCGGAGCCATTTAGAGCTTACATAGAAGATATAATGCAGATTAGACCGAAATATGAAGGGGAAAATTTGCAAGTTTTAAGCTGAAATTGTTTTTCTTAGGCTTTCTGCTGCAACTTCAGGCGTAACAGTGTTTATGTATACTCCTGTGCTTTTTTCGAATCCAGCCCAAGTGGCTAGTTGCGGATAGACTTCTAAATGCCAATGATAATGTTTTTGTGCGTTTTTGTTTATGGCTAGGTGGAAACCGTAATTGTATGGTGGGTCATTCACCAAATTTTTCAATCCTTTAAGGCATGTTTTTAATGTTTCAGCAAAAATTTTCACTTCATTTTTTGACATTTCAAGCGGTGTGGCTTCATGCTTTTTTGGGAATATCCAAAACTCTAATGGGTTTACGCTTGCATAGGGGGTGAAAACCAAAAAATTGGAGTTTTCCATAACAAGCCGTGGTCCTTTCCTCTCTTTTTCCATAATACTGCAGAAAGCGCATTTTCCATTTCTTTTCCAAAATTTTCTGCTCTCTTCCATCTCATCGGCAACAATTTTTGGAATAAAAGGCATAGCAATTATTTGGCTGTGGGCATGGGAAAGCGAAGCTCCAGCTTCTAAGCCGTGGTTTCTGAATATGGAAACATACTGCACATAGGGTTTTGCTGAGAGTTCCCGAAGCCTATCGATGTAACCGTTAATGACGTGTATTAGTTGTGGAATTTCTGCGTCTGCTGGATGCTCGTCATGGTTTGGAGATTCAACCAAAACCTCATGATGCCCAACAGCCACGCCTAAATTATCACTTTTTAGAAATTGTTTTTGGCTTACTCCTTCTTTCGGTGGAGTGAAGGCTGGATAAAGGTTTGGAACGCATCGAATAAGCCAGTTTTTATGGCGAAAACCATCCTCGTCCTTAACTTTTCTTATGCCACTGCCATGTTTTATGTAAGCAAGAACTGCCGGTGGAGTCATGTTTTCGTTGCCTGGACACATGGGGCAAACTCCAGCCTTAGCCTTTTGTCTTTCTTTTTTGGCGAAGTCTGTGGGGCGGCGACCGCGTTCTGTGGCGATGACAACCCAACGGTTAAGCAAATAATCCTTACGAACCTCGTTATGCGTCATGCTAAACTCCAACAGTGTTAGGATATACGTTAAAGTAGATTTAGCATTTTCCGATTCCGTAAATTTTAAAAGTTGATGAAAGGTTATTGTCTATACATTATGGTTGTGAAATGTTGAAAAAACTTGTGTTAATTGGGCTTGTGCTATGCGCTTTTCTGTTCGTCTTTAATGCAAAACCAACTAAGGCTAACCCCGCCGACCTTTGGGTTCCCTACAATTACCCAACAATACAAGCGGCTATAAACGAGGCGAATTCCAGTGATATAATTCATGTGGTTGGTGGACCCTATGCGCCTGTTGTGGTGAACAAGAGTGTATCCCTCATCGGTGAGGGCGAAGCTATTATTGATGGAAACGGAGCTGTGGAGCAGGTTGTTGTTGATGTTACCGCAAACCAAGTTTCTATTAAAAATTTCAAAATACAAAACACTGGTTTTGACGGTATCGGAATCCGTTTAGTTGGTAGGACTCTTTGTTACTTGGAAAACAATCAGATACTAAATACAACAGTGGGCATCTACCTTGACAATTCATCACAAATTCACGTAGTGGGCAACAATATAACCGTTGTGAATGGTGGTATTGACATACTTGATTCTTCAAACAATTACGTATTGGCTAATAACATATTGCTAAGGTTCATGTCTTATGGCATCACGGTCAATTGGGATGTGCTGTTCAAGGGAAGCGGATTTAACTTGTTATCATGCAACAACATAACTGGTGTCGTCGACCAAGCAACCTCAGGTATTTTAATTAACACTTTCAACAATACTATTTGCAATAATTGGGTTAGCAACTGCAAATATGGCATCAGATTTGGAAGCACTGGCAGTGAGAATAACACCTTTTATCACAACAACTTTATCAATAACACTAAACAAACATTCATTGAAATGTCCGGGTCCAATAATAAATGGAATTTTGATTGTTCAATAGGAGGCAACTTTTGGAGCGATCATATTACTGCTGACAAATTTAGCGGTCAATATCAAAATCAGCCGGGAAGCGACGGAATATGCGATACACCCTACATCATTGATGGAAGTAACATTGATGAATATCCTCTTATGGGGCCTTGCAACCGTTTTGAAGTGCAGTTTGGCCCAGTCCCCTCTAAACAGGAGATTTCAGTCATAAGCAACTCGTCCATATCAGATTTCCAAATGAACACTACACAGAAAACAATCAGCTTCAACGTAACTGGAGAAACGGGCATAGGATTCTGCAGAGTGGACATTCCAAACGTTATAGTCAGCGGTTTGTGGCAAAACAACTATAGGGTGTTAGTAAATAATCAAGAGCCTCTTTATTTGAGAAACTGGACATCAGGTGCCACAACATACATTTACTTCCAATACCAACACTCAACAAAAGAAGTGGTAATAATTCCAGAATTCCCACAAAACCTAATACCTCTAATATTCATGATAATAACAACACTAATTGCAGTCAAAACTAAAAGGAGACAACAATACAAGCTTACCCCCTCTATTTTTTAACCTTCTATTATTTCCTTATACACTTTTGCGCTTCTCCTCATCATCCGCTTTTTAGTTTTCAGGTCCACAGCGAACAAGCCAAACTTCATTTTAAAACCCTTAGCCCACTCATAATTGTCAGTCAAAGACCAATGAAAATAGCCGCGAACATCAATTTTCTCAGCTAAAGCCTTTTCAAGCATTTTCAAATGGTCAACAATAAATTCTGGTCTAAGCGTATCCTTCTCGTCTGCTATTCCATTCTCTGTCACATAAAGCGGACAATCATATCTCTCCATCATTTTCAAGGCTTCAAACATGCCCTCTGGAAAAATTTCCCATCCAAAGTCAGATGTAGGCATTCCATCGGCAGATTTGCTGTTTGGTTGGCATGCGAAACCATAATTTTCTACTATGATGGGAATTGCTGGTATTCCAGCAAAAATTTTGGCTAAAAGCGACTTTCTACCCTTAATCACAAATCTTGTGTAATAGTTTACGCCAAGCCAATCCAGACGCTGCCCCAAATAAGCTTTCATTTCCGCTTTATCCCTTACCCCATCGAAGTTTTCATCCAACCAACCATAAGCCACAGCTTGAGGAAAGAATTGATTATGCATATTATCCATAAATTTAGCTGCTTTCACATGCGGCTCTTCCTTTTCATCAAAGGGTTTCGTCGGTATCACATTATGTATCAAACCCACATTCGCTGGACTGGAACTATCATCATCCGCCTTTACCCTATCCAACTTTTTTATAACATCGTAAGCACGAGCATAAGCCACAACCATGTTTTTAGAGGCCTCTTTAACAGCCTTAAAACTGCTTATTCCAGGTGGAAAACCAGATTCGGGAATAGTATAACCAGCTTCACACACAGCCATAGGCTCATTAAAAACAGCCCAATTGTCCACTATGTCTCCAAAACTCCAAGCCACATAAGCCGCATACTTTGTAAACTCCACTATGGTTTGTCTGTCAAGCCACCCCTTCGCGCCCTTCTTCAGCCTTGTGCTACGAACGACTATTGGGTCATGAATCCACAAAGGAAGCGTAAAATGGTTTAAGCAGACAAAAACCTTGAAATCCTTCGCCCTCAAATCTTCTATCATAGCCCTATAATGGTTTAACGCTTCTTTATCCGCTAACTTCTCAAGCTCTTCCAAGGCTTTATCATCCACATCTATCCGAGAAAAATTGCTGTCAGACGCTTCCTCAACACCAACCTCCACAGCGGATGTGCTTTTTGGAAAAATTCTGCTCCACTCCATGCCAATACGGTAGGCGTTTAACCCAAGTCCTTTGGCGATATCATGGTCTTTTCCATACAAGCTCCAGTAGTCTATGCCGTCTTCTGGGAAGTCTCCGCTCACCAAGCCTTTCTTTATGTTTTGGGCATCATGCACCCAAACATACCAATCCGTATTCGAATCAATATTTTTCCCAAGGGAGTCACCCATCTCAAATTGAAATCCGCTTGCAGACACTCCCCAAAGAAACTTTTCTGGAAAGCCCATAACAACCCACAATAGTATAGCGTTATGCCATATTTAAAAGGCGGTGGGTCACTGAGGTTCGACATCCAGAATCCGCCGAACCCCTCAAACCTACACTCGTACCCGCACCCCCTCGAGCGCTGAACGTCCAGATTTAGGTTGCTCCCTCCCGGGCCTGGCCAGGTTCACCTGGTAAACGCTGGAAACAGCTTCCCTACGGAAGCAGCCCAGCAACCGCCAGCCCCAAGGGACGGGTAGTCTTTGCTTCGGAATTGAAGGGTTTAGGCGGCCACGGAAGCCTCAGCCTCAGCTTTCGGCCCGTCCTATAGAGGGTTTACGGTACAGGGGACCCCTAACCCCCCGCCTAAGACCCACCGCCAAAACATTCATGAACAAAACAAAACTATAAAAGTTTATGGCGCACATGCATAAGTTTCTCCTTAATGAAGTAATGCGAGATATAAATTTTCCGACACATATTTATAGTGCCTTACATTTAAATATTTGTAAGGTGAAAAACAAAATGGTGGAAACTGTTAAAGTTACGTCGAAAGGTCAAATAACCATACCATCAAAGCTTAGAGAAGAGTTAGAAATAAGAGAGGGAGAGCGGCTGCTGATTATCCGTGAGGGCAATTCCATCAAAATTATCCCAATGCCAAAACTATCCAAATTGGCAGGCATAGATAAGGAGATCTTTAGCGGAAAGAAACCCTCAAAGGAAATTGAAGCCATAAGAAAGGAGTGGACAAAGGAATTTGAAAAAAGAATTCGCCAACTTTAGAGTGGTTTTAGACACTAAACCGCTGATTAAATTTTTCGCTCAGGAAGAGGGATGGGATGCTGTTCAGAAAATTCTATCCAAAATTGAAGAAGGAAAAATAGATGCGGCAATAAGCGTAGTCACATTAACCGAAATCTACTACAAATATGTTCAAGAAAAAAAAGAGGATTTGGCTAAAGAAAGGACTCAAAACCTAAGGTATACAATATATCTCAAAAAACTTGAAATAAACGAAGAAACTGCAGTTAAGGCAGGAGAATTTAAAGGTAAATACAACATTTCAATAGCGGACGCCTTCATAGCTGCTGCAGCATATTTAGAGGGAGCAACTATAATCAGCGATGACCCTGATTACAAAAAAATTTTAGAAATTGAAACTTTAACAGAAAAAGAACTCAACGTTAAACTTGACCAATAAATAAAATGCGATTCCACTGCTTTATTGGTTAGAAACCTTCACTTTCACCTACGTGAAACCCATCGTTAAACCTAAATTAAGGATGAAAATTAACTTAAATACTTTGACCTTATTATTGGCAAAAGCTATAGACTGTTGCTGAGGCTTCTGTCTAACCACTCTAAATAAGCATTAAAGCCCCTAATCACTGGTAATGCTATGATTTCAGGAACTTCATAGCTGTGTAAAGCTTTAACTTTTTCCGAAATTTTGTCAAATAAATCCAAACGGGACTTCATTAGAAGAACGTATTCTTGTGCACTTTCGATTTTTTCGTGCCACCAGAAAAGCGATGATATTGGACCGATAATGTTGGCGCATGCAATCATTTTTTCATTAAGTAAAGCCTTCGATATTTTTTCAGCTTCTTCCCTGTTTGCAGCTGTTACTAAGAGGATTACATAATCCTTTTCCAAATCATTTTCACCTTGCAAGTATTTGTAGAATAGGGCAAATTATTTTTGTTGTAAAAGCACATGCTGTTTAATTGTTGGCTAAATTTGGAGATGAATGTGTTTGAAAAGGATTGGTGTTGTTACAAGTGGTGGAGATGCGCCGGGAATGAATGCTGCCATCCGCGCCATTGTACGCCTTGCATACTCGAATGGTTTGAGGGTTTTTGGTTTTGAAAGGGGTTGGGAAGGATTGTTAACAAACACTTTTAGAGAGCTTAATCCCCGCTCAGTGGGCGGAATAATCCAGTTGGGAGGCACAATCCTTCGCACTTCACGCTGCCCCCAATTCAAGAAGAAAGAGGGATTAAAGAAGGCGGCTAAAACCCTTGCCACAAACAAGATTGACGGTTTAATTGTTATTGGCGGCAACGGCTCCTTTAAGGGAGCTTTAAAATTGAGCAGAGAAACGGAAACGCTGATAATTGGTGTTCCAGCAACAATAGACAATGACGTTTATGGAACAGAAGAAACCATAGGTTTTGACACGGCGGTGAACACGGCGGTTTCTGAAATTGACAAAATTCGAGACACAGCCATATCGCATGAAAGAATTTTCATAGTGGAAGTTATGGGAAGAACAAGAGGGTTTCTAGCGGCAACTGTGGGCTTAACTGTTGGAGCAGAAGTAATTTTGGTTCCTGAAGAAAAACTGGGCATAGAGGAAATTTGTAAGGTCATCAAAGAAAACAGTGCTAAAGGTAAACGTTCAGGCATAATTGTGGCAGCAGAAGGCGTCGGCGAAACTCATAAAATTGCAAAGGAAATCCAGAGGCATACGGGCGCAGAAGTCAGACTTAGCATTTTAGGCTATGCACAGAGAGGTGGAAACCCCACAGCCAGAAGCAGACTTTTAGCAAGTCTCTTCGCAAACCACGCCATGGAACTTCTATTGAAGGAAAGGGGAAGCAGAATTGTTGGACTGCAAAATGGAAAAATAACAAGTATAGAGCTTAAGGAGTCATGCAGCAAAGAGAAGCCCTTGGATTTAAGTCTTCTAAAATTGGCTAGAGTGCTTTCAACCTAAGCGCCTAACCAAAGAAAACTTTTGCTATTTCATAAAGTCCCAAATCAACTGTTTTTCTTTTTCCAACAACATCCTTCAGGGGAACAGAAACAATCTTGTTTCCTTGAAGGGCAACCATATGTCCAAATTTTTCCTCAGCTACGAAGTCTACTGCTGCTATTCCAAAGCGTGTGGCTAAAATTCTGTCAAAGGCTGTTGGTGAACCACCCCTTTGGATGTGTCCCAAAACTACGACGCGGGTTTCGATGTTTAGGCGTTTTTCAATTTCTTTTCCAAGGTAATAGCCTATTCCTCCAAGGCGTATGTGTCCAAACTCATCGATGGTTTCGCTGTAAACAATTTCTTTTCCACCTTTTGGTTTGGCGCCTTCTGCAACAACAATTATGCTGAAGTTTCGTCCCCTCTCGTGTCTGCGCTTAATGTATTCGCAAACTTCATCCACATCGAAGGGTTTTTCAGGTATTAGTATGACGTCTGCTCCGCCTGCAATTCCAGCTTCTAATGCTATCCAACCCGTGTATCGTCCCATGACTTCGAGAATCATGACTCTGCGGTGGGTTTCGGCTGTTGTGTGGAGTCTGTCGAGGGCTTCTGTGGCTATGGATACGGCAGTGTTGAAGCCAAAAGTGTAGTCTGTTCCGCTTAAGTCGTTATCGATGGTTTTTGGAACGCCTACGCATTTAAGTCCAAAATCGCCCATTTTTTGGGCTACGCTTAATGTGTCGTCGCCGCCTATGACGATGACAGCGCCTATTTTGGCTTTTTCAGCGTTTTCCATTATTTTTTGAGGTCCGTTTTCATGTTTAAATGGGTTTGTTCTTGAAGTGCCTAAAATGGAACCTCCTCTGGGGAGGATTCCGGAAACGGATTTTAAGTCTAGGGGCGTGAATTCTCCTTCGAGGAGTCCGCGCCATCCGTCTTTTATTCCTAAAATTTCATAGTTATACTTCTGAATTCCCTTTCTTACTACTGCGCGGATGACTGCGTTTATTCCTGGGGCGTCTCCGCCGCCGCTTAATATTCCAACTTTCATTTCCCTTCGCCTCTTTAGGCTTTTCCTGAGCTTCCAAATAGGCGCATCTTGCCTTTAACAACCTCTTTCATGGCTTCTTTGGCTGGACCTAAAATTTTTCGTGGGTCAAATTCTTTTGGAGTGTTTGTTAGGACTTCGCGGATTGTGGCTGTGAAGGCGAGGCGCAGGTCTGTATCGATGTTTATTTTTGTTATGCCAAGGGATATTGCCTTTCTAATGTGTTCTTCTGGTATGCCTTTTGCGCCTGCAAGTTCTGCACCGTATTTTTGGGCTTTTTCAATTATCCATTGGGGAACGCTTGAGGCTCCATGGAGAACCAGGGGCACGTCTACTTTTTGGCTTATGCTCTTTAACCTTTCAAAGTCGAGTTTTGGTTCGCCTTTAAACTTGTAGGCGCCATGGGAGGTGCCGATGGCTACTGCAAGGGCGTCCACGCTTGTTTGTTTAACAAATTCTTTGGCTGCTTCTGGGTCTGTTAAAACGGCTTCTTTTTCCTCAACGGTTTTTTCTTCCACGCCGGCAAGTCTTCCAAGCTCAGCTTCTACGGAAACTCCTTTAGAATGGGCAAAATTAACGACACGTTTTGTGAGGGCGATGTTTTCTTCAAATTTTAGGAAGGAGCCGTCAATCATGACTGAGGTGAAGCCAGCCTCAATACATCGGGAAACGGTTTCGAAATCTTCTCCATGGTCGAGGTGGAGAGACATGGGCACGGAAGTGGATTCGGCGGCTGTTTTAACCATTTTTGATAGGTAGGTTAGGCCTCCGTATTTTATGGCGCTTGGTGTGATGGCAATTATTACTGGAGATTTTTCTTCTACAGCGGCTTCCGCAACTGCTTGGAGGCTTTCGAGGTTTTGGATGTTGAAGGCGCCTACGGCGTAAGCTCCACGTTTTGCTTTTGATAGTAATTCTTTGTTTGTTACAAGCATTGTTTTCACTGTGGATGGATATTAATTGGGGGTTCATATAAATGATTTACATAATTTGAAACAATATTTCACGTATGTAGTTTGGATTAGAATTTAGTGGGTTTTGCTTAGGAGGATATAGGATGCTATTGCGATTACGCAGGTGATGGCGATGATTATGGTTAGGAAGAGCATTTGGGGAATGCCAAAAATGTAATGTTCAATTTCATAGTTTAGGGTTACAGTTTTATCTATAGAGGAGCCTATGTTGGAGAAACGTAAGGTGTAGTTGCCTTCCAAATCGCAAACGAAAGTGTAATGGAAGTAGCCTGTTTGCCCAAAATCTTTTTCGGTGCCGTTTGGATATGCCAAATAGAAGTGGATGGTGTTTTCGGAAGCGGTTCCGAGGACGGTGAAGTGGATGAGAACGCGGTCTTCAATTTTAAGTTGTAAAATTTTGGTGGCTTCATCGTTGCTGTGCACTGTGAAGCTTGTTGAGGTTGCTTTTGCTGATTGAATGAGAATTGTGGATAAGGCTGCAATTAGAATTAGATGAGTTAGTGGATTCTGAATTGAACGCATAAGAGATGTTTCAAATTGGCAAGGCAATAATGGTTATGAAATTAAAATTTGGAGGGATAATATGAATTTAGTTTCTGATTTGGCGCGGGGTGCGGTTATATTTCTTTTCTGTTGGTTCTGGTGGGCGTGCTGTTTAGAAGGTGATGTTGTCGTTTCTAATAGTTATTTTTGGGCCAGTCTGCCTTCTAGGTTGGTGTAGGTTATTGTTTTTATGAATTTTCTTGCTGCTTTTTGTAGCTTTTCGTCTTCTGTTACTAGGATGGCTTCTGTCATTTTGGCGGTTGTGATGTAGGAGGCGTCGTAAAATGTTAGTCCTTCTGTGTAGGCTATGTGAAGTGTGTGGGAAAAATCTATTTTGGTGAAATTTATTGGTTTGATCACGTTTTTTGTGGCTAGGTCTTTAATTATGGTGGTGGCATCCACAGCATCTTCTATGGATATGACCTTTAATAATTTTGAAAGCTTCCAGAGGCTGTTGCAAGCTTCGTATATCGCGAGGTCTGTGGTGAATAATTCTTCACGGGAGGCTTCAACTATCAGCTTTTTGCCGCATTTCGTGACAAGGGGAAGGAGCGCCGAGGCGTCGAGAAGATACTTCAATGGGTTTCCCTGTCCTCTCGCACAAGCTTAGCTATCAATTTTGGGTCTATTTTATTGCTTAGGCGTTCTCTTAACAACTCGAGTCTTTCGCCGAGATCCTTTAATTCTAGCTCTATGAGGTATTTATCAAGTAATTGTCTTACTGTCTCGCTGATGTTGATGTTGTATTTTTCTAGTTTTTCCTTGATTTCTCTGGCAACTCTGATTGTGATGACGCTCATGGGAGCACCGTATTACATGTCGTAATACAATGTTTATAAGGATTTCTATGTTTAACCAAGCCGTGGATTAGCACTGTTCCCTTGACATACCATGCGAAAAGGCGCGGGGTGCGGGATTTGAACCCGCGCGGCCATTGCTGACCACAGGCTTAGCAGGCCTGCCCCCTACCAAGCTAGGGCAACCCCGCTTTGTTGGGTTATTTTTTGTTTGGGGTTGCTTTTGTGTTTTTTGTTTTGTTTGTGGGGTGGGAAAAGTTTAAGTGTTGTTTTGCACTTTTTCTACTTGGTGGTTTTGGTGGTTGGGGTTAAGAGTGTTAAGGTTAGTAGGGATATTTATGCGAGGCTTTGTGAGGTGGCTGGTGAGCTTCAGGTGAGGTTGAAGCGTCCGGTTTCGTTTGATGAGGCTATGCGATATTTGCTTAGTTTGAGGGAAAGGAAGAGGAGGGGGGTGGTGATAACGGATTTGGCTGGTTCTTGGGATATGTCTGATGAAGAGTGGGCGGAGATTAAGGTTGATCTTGAGGGGGCTTGGAGAAGATGGAAAGTGTTGGAAATCAAGTCATAATTGATACGGATGTTATTGTGGATTTGTTGAGGGGTAAGGAGGAAGTTGTTGCTTTTGTGGCTGATTTGGAGAAGAGGGGTTTGAGGCTTTCAACTACTATTGTTAATGCTTTTGAGTTGTTTTATGGGGCTTATAAGTCTAAGAAGAAAGGGCAGAATTTGGCTGCTGCGAGGAAATTGTTGAGGAGGATGATTGTTTTTAAGATGGGTTTGGTGTCTGCTGAGAAAGCTGGGCAGATTTATGCGGATTTGGAGGCGTTGGGTCAACCTGTTGGTTTGAGGGATGTTATGGTTGGTGCGATTGCGGTGACTAGGGGTTGTAGTGTGGTTACGAGGAATGTGGTGCATTTGCAGAAGATTAAGGGTGTTAATTTGGTGGTTGCTCCTTAAATTTTGATGTTTTGTGTTTTTGTTGTGTTTTGTGTGGGTATTGGGAAATTTTAATAGAGGCGGTGTGGTATTTTGGTTTGTGATTGGATTGGTTGAGGTTGTGTTTACTGAGGAGGATAGGAAGTATTTGCGGACTTTGGCGGAGGAGGTGCCTAAGTTGCGTGTTATTTTGGAGGAGCTTTTGGAGACTGTTGAGGTTTTGGGTGATGAGAGTTTGTTGAGGAGTATTAGGGCTAGTGAGAGGGATGTTCGTGGGGGTAGATTGTTGGGTTTTAAGGGGCTTCTGAAAGAGTTGGGGTTGGATGAAAAAGAAGTTTGAGTTGGTGTTTACTAGGGAATTTTTGAGAAGGTTTATGAGAGATAGTAGTTTAAGGTTTTGTGTTTTTGTTGTGTTTGTTTGTTCTGGTTTTTTGGTCTAGATTATTGTTCCATGGGTGTTTATATGTGGTCGTTTGTAGATATAATGTTTGGTTAGGCAGTTTGTAGCCGGCTAAAATTGTTGGTTGGGCCGCGGCCTAGCTCGTGCCGAGGGTGGGGCACGTTAAAGATAACCCAAAAGAGGAGAAAAGGAGAGTGATAAAAAAATGGATACTAAAAAGATTATGGCGATATTTGCAATATTGATGATAGCTTTAGGCATAGCAGGATTTGCATATGCGCATTGGGAGAAAATTGTGACGATTGATGGTACTGTAACGACGGGCACGCTTCATATAATACCATCATTCCATGTGAACTATACAGAGGCTGAGAACAAGACAGTTGCTGACATTGATTATGAGGTTCATGCAGAGGAGAATGACATAGATATTTGGTTTGACAATGTTTATCCATGCTTGCGCGTGGATGGATACATTGATTTGAATAATACTGGCACGATTCCAGTGAACCTTGTAGACATTGATATCACGGGCAATGAAACTCTTCACGCAGTTTATAATGAAACAATGAAACACTGGGAAATATACGATGGGCAAGCATTAATTGCTACGGGCGACTACTGGTTTGTCTTCCCTGATGGATACCCACAAATAGACCCTGGGCACACCGCTTATATATACTTCTGGATACACTTCGAAGAAGGATTACCACAAAACGCCGAGTACTGGTTCCATATAGACTTAACATTCTGGAACTGGAACGAATCGCCAGCAACACGACCAGGACAACCATCATAGACTAACGACTCTACCACTCTTTAACGGAGGAATATGAAATGAACGGAAAGAAAATGTTCGCCATCCTCGCAATAATGATTATGGCATTAAGCATAGTAGGCTTCGCCTACGCACACTGGAGCAAAATAGTAACAGTAGACGGAACAATAAACACAGGCAGACTAAACCTAATAATCGTTAGTGCCGCAGACGACGATACAGGAATAGACCCAGGCTACGACAAAGACGTAGCCGACACCGTAATCACAATAGACTCACAAGACCAACAAATAGCACACATAACAATCACAAACGCATACCCATCCTATCACGTGTACTGGCACGTAACAATCCAAAACGTAGGCACAATACCAGCAAAACTGAAAGACATAGTAATAAACAACCCCAACCCATGCCTCAATGTAACTGCATGGGATAAGTTATATGAACAATTACACCCAGGTGAAAACGGAGATTACTCTGGATATGTACATGTGCTGCAATGCGCTAACCAAACTGCAACATATACATTCACTGTGCAATTTGTGTTCTGGAACTGGAACGAAGTACCATAAAATACCAGAAAATCGCCCCTAAATCTTCCCCCATTTTTAGTTTAATTTACGTATACCATACGGAATAAAAAGATGAAACATATATTCGTGATTCCCATTCTAATTTTAACCGTTTACTTACTCACTAATCTATTTGTTCCATTTGCCTTCAGAGGCGAAATGATATTTATTGTAGACGCCATCCTATGGGCTTCGATAATACCCTTAACGCTTATAATATCCAAACAGTCCCAAACCAACATTTTCAAAACGGATAAAACCCTAATCCAAATCGCCACAATAATCGCCATATTCCAGACCTTCCTATCAGTTTTCATGGCATTTTTCATGGGTTTCGGCAAAAACATAAACGTTTGGACGCCATCCGCTTTAGCCATATACTTCCCATTTCTGCTCATGCCCTTCTTGGCGGTGGAGTTTTCCCGCGCCTTATTAGCCCAAACAGTAAGCAAATACAAACCAACAATGGCAATACTAACCATAAGCCTATTCTATACGCTTTTAACGCCAACAATACCAAACTATTTAGACCTAACAACGCCACTGTCAATCGCTGAATTCCTCATACGCACATTCATCCCAACACTCGCCACAAGCCTCCTCGCCACATACTTCGCCTACCTAGGCGGACTCCCAGCAAACCTAACGTATATGGCTATACCAGCCCTAATAACATGGTTCAGCCCCATACTACCCAACATCCAATGGCAAACCAGCTCAATACTAACAGTAACAGCCACAACAGTAGGCTTCATAATCCTAGACACAACAGTAAAACCCCTACCAACCACAGCCAAAGAACGCCACCACATCCGCAAAAGCCTACTCACCAAAAAAGGCAAAAACCAAACCATATACTGGACAGCCATAGCCCTAATAGGCGTAATCGCAGTATGGTCAACAACAGGCTTACTAGGCTTTACACCAACAATAATCGCAAGCAGAAGCATGCAACCAACCCTAAACGTAGGCGACATAGCCATAATAATCGCAACACCACCAAAAACAATCAAAATAGGCGACATAATCCAATACCAAACAACAGCCCAAACACCAACTATCCACCGCGTAATAGACAAATACGAATCCGCCGGCCTAACATGGTTCATAACCCAAGGAGACGCCAATAATGCACCAGACGACCCAATAAACGAACGCCAAATAACAGGCAAAGTAATCCTAACAATACCAAAACTGGGCTGGA
>Ga0315298_1002667_pt1 | contig 29735 bp, 26 predicted proteins | sample WHS_1_MG_FD_203077 | JGI IMG/M metagenome (GOLD analysis project Ga0315298, IMG submission 203077) | Extremophilic microbial mat communities from Washburn Hot Springs, YNP, Wyoming, USA - WHS_1_MG | ecosystem: Environmental > Aquatic > Thermal springs > Hot (42-90C) | place: USA: Wyoming... | reverse complement strand
CCGAACGACTTGCTTGCGCCTTTCGTGCAGTTGCTCCAGTTTCTGGTATCGAGCGTCTTCTTTATCCATGCCAGATTCGACATCATAGCTCAAGAAAAGTTCATTCTTCTTTATGCCGAGTCAATAGAACAGGTGAGTTCAAAGAGCTTGGCGTTCAGTTCTCTGCCGATTTCAAGGAATCACTTGCTGCTGGCGCAGAAGATACGTTGGTCGACCTGTTCCTCGCAGAAGTAATTGAGCCAAGAATGTTGGCATTCGGTGGTTGGATAACGGGCGGCTTCATTACCTGCATCGGGCGGGGATCGGTCAGCGATGAAGATCGCGCCCAAATAGCGTCATGGTTTCAATCAAGGCCCGAATTTCGGTCGGTCCGGGTTGGACCTTTGGTTGACGCTTGGTATGCTTTCGAAGCAGGATAAAACCTAGCGAAGCCTGCATCCGGCCTTTCAGCCCTTGAAGAAACGAGCCGGAGGAAGATTCACCCTCTAAACAATCATTCAACTGTGTAGGAAGTTTTCACTTTATACGGGATTTTGTTAGGAATTTTTCACGTTAAGTGAGAAAAGCGGCTCACTCCCGTTTCGGAATAAATGAAAAAAGCCTTGATTCATAATGAATCGATTTTTCACTTTATGTGGGATCCTACATTTTTTGTAGGATCCCACATAAAGTGAAAAAAATCCCACCTATGTGAAAAAATGTAGGAAGTTTTCACCTTATCTGGGATTCTGTTAGGAATTTTTCACGTTAAGTGAGAAAAGCGGCCCGATCCCGTTCCGGAATAAATGAAAAAACCCTTGATTTATAAGGTATCGATTTTTCACTTTATGTAGGATCCTACATCTCCTCAGGCGGACAAGAGGGCCTCGAAAGAGGCCCTTTTCATTGCCGACGGGCTCATCGGTTACAACGTACCAACTCGCTTAGCATTATGTCCCCGGAATTCGGACTCAGGGGGTGTCACGCAGCCTTTATTTCGTTCAACAAATCGGGATGATGATCGAGGACTCTCAGTAGTTGCACCAATGCCAAGGGCGGCCTGGTTTTGCCCGTTTCATACCGCGAGAATGCATTGACTCCGCCTCCGAAGATTTGGGCAGCCTGGCGCTGGTCCAGGTTCAGCTTCTTTCTCACGCTTGCAATAAACGCGGGATCCACTATCGCGGCATTCACCTGTTTGTTGAATTCGGAAACAAACTTCCCATAGCGCCCGGATTCATGCATATCCATGATTACTTCTGCGCAAGCGGGGCAAAAATCGGCCGTCACCGACGGTATCACCGTCGATTCGCCCTTGTAGGTATATGGGACATCACGGGTGTCATGCACCAGTTCGGCACCCCCGCAAATAGGGCATTTCATGTTCACAACTCCTTAAACGACACGACAAGCACGTCATCGATGACGATCAGCTTCAAGTAAACGTCTCCCGCCTTTGTTCTAGGACGGTAAACGTCCTGCCAAATGGTATGGTCTGCGTGAGTTGTCATGCTTTTGTAGAAGTCTTCCATCGAAAGACCCCTCACCACATCGACTATTTCATCCTGCCCAAGCCCCAATGCCGCGCCACCGTTGATCGCACTTGCCGTCATGCGCATCCTGCCTTCTTCCACCAATTGTTTTACGGCGGGAAGCCTGCAACTTGGCGTTCTCTTTTCCATGGGCAATGTTAACCTAGTTGGTTATTTCCGTCAATTCAACCAGCTTAATCGCCAGATCTTTTACCTTCAAGTGCCCGGTGATGCGATCATCGCTTGCGAAGCCTGCTGATGAGGCCGAGATTGCCATCGGAAGTTTCAATTCTGGGCTTGTCCGCAGGTGTGCAAGGGGGCCTCGCAAGAGGCCCTTTTGCTTTTTTGCCCAACACGGTAATCTTTTAGGGGAGGATATTGCGTCTCCGACTAGACGCGCCTTTTCTCTACATCTTTCGACGTCATACCGACATTGCTGATCAAGTACGCTAGGTGCTCGGTAAGCTCTGCCCATCCTGGTTCTTTGCCTTTTGAGCGAACCGCCTCTTCCGCCCTCTTCATGCAGTCGCCCTTTACGAAATTCTTGTGGACGTAAGCAATGCTGCTCTTATCGCCGTCAGGCATCAGATTTATGTAAACAACAGCGCCAGCGGCTTTGGCGTCGGCAATTTCTTCACCACATGAGTCGCAGAAAATCTTCGGACATGCGCGTCCGTCAATTTGGACAATTTCAATCATGTCTTCTCTCCATAGTCTGGTGGTGTTCATTCAGGAGCAATGAGTCTCGCTCGGATTATGACGCCCAACGTGCCAGCTGAGGGACGCGAAAGGTTAGGGCATTGCAACGATTGGTATCAATTAACTTTTCTCCCGGCGGAAGAACGAGCGGAATAGAAAACTTCACTTTCGTTATTGCCACTTGCTCGACGCCAACATCATTTTTCTTTCCAAGGCTGATACTTCACAAAAAAACGCCAATACCTTCGGTTGAACCTGACTTATCAGTTGATGTGAGACCAACATCAAAAGCAACCTCTTGAGGCATTGCGTGGTTGTAGCTATTCCACGCCCCATCTTTCTTGAAAGCCATGTTTGCGGGATTCACGATGCCACCCCTGGCTTTGATCGTCTCTTGTGCCGAGGCAGCTCCCTCAACGATTTGCTCAAGTGTTGTTTTGATGAACTCTTTCAAATCCATAGATTGCTCCTGAAGGAACCCTAACTAGAGATAGGCACCCTAATTGGTACAAATAAAAGCGACATTGCGGTGCCTATTCGGTAATTTTTTGAATAATGCTCTCAATACAAAGGGAATTCAATAAGCAGGGCGCGTCAGATCAGGAGCAACTGCGTCGGAATCACCCGAAGCTGCCCGGATCTTTTCGATCAAGAGCCCGATTTGATCCAATCATTTCGAATCGCTATGATTGAATCTGAATTGGCTGCTGCCGACGGCCCTTCTGACACCCCCGTATCGGCGAAAAGAATTCGGACCGCGCGAAGTGCGCCGGATTCCGGTCGGACATTATGAAATGCGCCACGAAATTCGGGAATCCACCCCCTGCGTGCTGCGGGTCTGGCATAAGAGGGAATATCGGTAGGCCGGATATATCCCGCCCCGGTTTTTCCGGCAAACAGGATCGCGAATGAAGCCTTTCAATAATCAGGTTTGGCAGCAGTTCTGGACTATCGCGTCGCCTTACTGGCGCCGGGAAGAGAAATGGACTGCCTGGGGGCTGACCGCGCTTCTGGTGATCCTGCTCCTCGCGCAGACCCGGTTCGCAGTGATGCTCAATCAGCAGGCGGGCGAATTCACCTCTGCGCTTGCCGCGCAAGAAAAAACGCGTTTCTGGACAGCCATCGAGTATTCGATCGGGCTGCTCGTCATTACCGTGCCGACCTACGCCCTCTATTTCTATACGCGCGACCGGCTGGGCATCTATTGGCGGCGGTGGCTGACGAATCGTTTCCTGGACCGATATTTCAGCAACCGCCATTTCTACAAGCTGAACGCGAACAGGGAAATCGACAACCCCGATCAGCGTATCGTCGAGGACATCGATGCCTTCACCCAGCGGTCGCTCTACTTTCTGGGGATACTGGCCGGTTCGATTCTGGATCTGGTCGCTTTCAGTGCCGTGCTGTGGTCGATTTCACGGGAACTCGTGTACTTTCTTGTCCTTTACTCGATCACCGGGACAATGGTCACGATATTCGTCTTCGGAAGGGTGCTGATCGGCCTCAATTTCCAGCAGCTGAAGCGCGAGGCGGATTTCCGCTTCAGCATGGTCCGGGTGCGCGAAAATGCCGAATCGATCGCCTTCTACAAAGGGGAGCCGCAGGAATCGCTTCAGGTGAAACGGCGCTTCACCGAAGCGTTCGGCAATTTCCTCAAGCTCATCAAGAGCCAGTTCTTTCTGAATTTGTTTCAATACGGCTTCACCATGCTGAACATCGTCCTCCCGACCGCCATCCTCGCGCCTCAGGTCCTGTCGGGCGAACTCGAAATCGGCAGCGTAGTCCAGGCCGCAGGGGCCTTTTCGGCTGTGCTGGGCGCAGTATCCTTGATCGTGGAGCATTTCGAGGGCCTGAGCAGGTTCTCGGCAGGAATATCTCGCCTGAGCAGCTTCTCGAATGTCCTCGCCCGGGAAAACCCGCCTGAGGCGGGAAATATCATCCGCACGCTGCAGGATTCACGTCTTTCGCTCGAAGGCATGACGCTGCAGACGCCCAATGGTGAAAGAATCCTCATCAAAGACCTTTCGTTATCTGTCGAACCTGGACAAAACATGATGGTTGCGGGCGAGAGCGGCAGCGGGAAAAGCTCCCTGCTGCGCGCCATAGCCGGGCTGTGGCATTCGGGCAGAGGAAGAATCTTCAGGCCAGATGACATACTTTTCGTGCCGCAGCAGCCCTACATGATCCTGGGCACGCTGCGCAGCCAGCTCCTTTATCCGTACGCGAAAAGGCAGATTCCGGACGACGCCCTTCTGCTGATGCTGCATAAGGTTAACCTTCCGGATCTTGCGGAAAGGTCGGGCGGCCTGGATGTCGAAATGGACTGGGAAAAGATTCTTTCCGTTGGAGAGCAGCAGCGCCTCGCCATCGCCCGCGTGCTGCTCTCCGCGCCGCGCTACGCGATGCTCGACGAGGCGACAAGCGCGCTGGATGCCGCCAACGAGGAACACCTCTACAGGCAACTGGCGGAAACCGAGACAACACTGGTCAGCATCGGACACCGCGCCTCGATTCTGAAGTACCATACACAGGTTCTCGAGCTCAAGGGAGAGGGCGCATGGCGAATGTATCCGGCTGAGGGCTATCGCTTTAACTAGGGCCTGTTAACAGGCCCTAAATTTAATATGGAGCGACAATGAAAAACACCCCTGCAAGGCCGTTCAGGCAGGTGGACGTCTTCACGGATCTGCCCTTCCGGGGCAACCCGGTCGCGGTGGTGCTGGACGCGGACGGCCTCACTACCGGCGAGATGCAAAACATCGCCAACTGGACGAACCTCTCGGAAACCACCTTCGTATGCTCTCCCACGCTGGCCGGCGCGGATTACCAACTGCGCATCTTCACGCCCAAAAGCGAGATTCCTTTCGCCGGGCACCCGACGATAGGCAGCGCATGGGCGCTCCTCGAGCGGGGATTGAAGCCCGGCAAATCCGGATATCTGGTACAGGAATGCGGAAAGGGCCTGGTAACCTTGCGTTTGGCCGGAAAAACCCTGTTCCTCGAATTGCCCGAGGCGAAATTCCTTGAGATGGACGAATCGCTGACCATATCCGCCGCAAATGCGCTTGGGTTGGAGAAGAAAGAAATCCTTCGGGGGGCATCCCTGGACGTGGGCCCCGTCTGGCTCACGCTGCAACTGCCTTCCGCACAAAGGGTGATGGATCTCAAGCCCGACATGGCTCGCATTTCGATGATCGAAGGACAAACGGGAATCACGGTTTTCGGCCTACACCAGGACGGGAAAGTCGAGGTGCGGTCCTTCGCGCCGGCATTCGGCGTGCCGGAAGACCCGGTTTGCGGAAGCGGAAACGGCTGCGTAGCGGCCTTGATCCGCCGGTACGATATAATCCCCGCATCGGCCTATGTCGCGCTGCAGGGGCGGAACCTGGGGCGAGACGGACGGGTCGAGGTGGAATATGATGCCGAAGGAACGATCTGGGTGGGCGGCAATGCCGTGACCTGCATCGCAGGCTCGATCTCGCTCTGATCTCGAATACACCCTTTGAATGGAAAAATCCGATGTCGCAAATCACGCTTAAGGGAAGCTGCCTGTGCGGTTCGGTTCGCTATGAAGCCAGCGGCGATCCGCAGCGCTTTTATCACTGCCATTGCCAAAGATGCAGGAAGGCGACGGGAACCGGGCATGCCTCGAACATTTTGATGGCCGGGGCGAAGCTGATCTTCACGAAGGGCGAGGACCTGCTGAAACTTTACAAGGTGCCGGAAGCCCAGCGCTTTTCCCGCCAGTTCTGCAGCCAGTGCGGCGCCGCCATGCCGCGAACTTCCGGGAGCGCAGACAGAGTGGTGATTCCCGCAGGGTCCCTGGACGAAGAACCGCATATCAGGCCCCAGGCGCGGATATTCTGGGACTCGCGGGCGGACTGGTCCTGCGGCGGGGACGATCTGCCCCGCCACGGGGAATATCCGGACTGATCGATCAGTTGGGGGAAGCGATGCAGGGAGAAACGAAAAGGTGCCCCTTCCAGCCGCCATGGAGGGTGAGCACAGCGACCAGCGACCACATCGCGGCGAGCACCATAACCAGGAATGTTCCGAATATCGAGAACGCGCTCATATGCAGCAGCACTCCGAGCTTCAGGGTCGACACCGTATAGACTCCCAACGGAAAGGTGTAGCCCCACCATCCCAGGTTGAACGGTATTCCCGCGCGGAAATGGCGGATCGTGATCAGGGTGGCGAGCATCACCCACCATAGCCCGGCGCCCCAAAGCAGCAGGCCCCCGATCAGCCCGATGCCTTCCGCGATCGTGCCGAAATCGGCGAGACCATGCGCAGCGAAAATGGGGGGCGCATCGGCACCCAAAACCAGCATCCCGAGCGCACCCGTTCCGAGAGGCCCCAGCGGCAGCCAGGAGGATGCAGCCATGCTGTCGGGGGGAAGCCTGTGCAACGCCATCCGCAGAATCAGTATCGCAATGATGCAAAGCGCAACCGGGACCGAAAGCGCCCAGAGCACATAGCTGAGAACGAGCGTCAGGAATTGGTCGCCCGCACTTGCCAGATAGGGCGCGAGCAGGCCGCCGCTGGAAGCCGCAACTTCCGAAGCGACGATCGGCAAAAGCCACACTGCAGTCATGTTGTCCATGCGGTGATCCTGCCGCGTGAACATGAAATAGGGCAAAAGCACGCCGCAGCCGATGGAAAGCCCGACGTCGACCCACCAGAGCGCATGGGCAACGTCGATCATGCCGGCACCCCAGCGCGGCACGCCGAACACCAGGAATCCGTTCAGGATGGTCGCAAGCCCCATCGGGATGGTGCCGATGAACATCGAAACGATGTTGTGGCTGAAAATGCGCCTGGCCTCGTCCCAGAACAGAATCCAGCGGGAAGTGTAGAGCACGGTGTATAAAAGGAACAACCCGATATTGAACAGCCACAGCCCTTCGCCGATGGCATGCAATGTCGGGCCTGCGCCGGGTACCTGCGGCAGGCTGAGCGCCAGGATTCCGGTTCCCATGGTGGAAGCGAACCAGTTGGGCGTGAATTGACGGATCATTTCGCGCGGATGGTCGATATGGGAAAGCGGGTTGAGGGCGGCGAAGAAACGGGCGCAGCGCTTGCAGCTCATAAGCGGTTTTCCTTTTCCAAAAATACAACTGCCCTCTTCACACAAGACTTGTCGATGAGGGCAGGGGAAGAATCGGCCAAGTAAAATAACCGCATCAGAATACTCTAATCTTTTGGGCTGTCAAGAAAAACCCTCTCAAGGCTCCTGTCAGCCCTGTGCCTTGAATTGCTCCAGCATCACCGAAACGGTTTCGTCTCCGCCGGAGAACAGGACCGTCCCGTCCTGGATAATGCACTGCAACTGCATGCTGCGCTGCGCAAGCTCCGCAAGCGCGCGGGTGGACTCCTGCGCGATGTTCATCACGGTCAAATTGGCCGCTTTTTCGAGCCTCGAACTTGACTGATTCCACCAGATCTCGGCGGAGCGCCCGCCGTAGGCATAAACGATCACTTTATCTGCGCGGCCGCAGGCCTTTCTGATCAGCTTTTCGTCGGGAAGGCCGACGTCCACCCAGAGTTCGATGCTGCCGGTCAGGTCCTTTTGCCAGAGATCGGGCTCGTCGTCAGCGGAAAGCCCGTTGCCGAAGGAAAGCGCATCGGAAGCGTTGAGCGCGAAGGCGAGCAGCCTGACCATCATGCGCTCGTCGGTCTCGGAAGGATGGCGGGCCAGGGTCAGCGAATGGCTGCCGTAATGGTTGCGATCCATGTCGGAGACCTGCAGGTTCGCCCTGAAAATGGTTGATTTGAGCGCCATGGGGGAGGCTTCGGATCAGGCGGCGGCCTTTTTCGGTGCGGCCTTCTTCCTGGCAGCAGGCTTGGCAGCCTTCTTCGCTGGCGCTTTCTTCGCAGGTTTCGCCTTTCCCTTGGCGGGCTTTTCAGCCTTGAGAGAAAGCGCTTCCAGGGCGGCTTCCAGGGTCACCGTGTCGGCATCGTATCCCGATGGGATTTTCGCATTCTCCCGTCCATGCTTGACGTAAGGCCCGTATTTTCCGCTGTAGACGGCAACCGATTTGCCGTCCGGATGATTTCCCAGCTCCCTCAGCAGGTTCTTGTCGGTCCTGGCCTCTGCAAGCAGGGCAACCGCCCGGTCGAGATCTATGGTGAATACGCTCTCGGATTTGGGTATGGACTTGAAAGTCCCGTCGTGGTTGACGTAAGGGCCGAAACGGCCGATGTTTGCCACGATCTTCTTGCCCGTTCCGGGATGGATGCCCACTTCCCTGGGAAGGGAAAGCAATTGCCTCGCAGCATCCATGCCGGCCGATTCGACGGGAAGTTCCTTCGGCCATGAAACGCGCCTGGGCTTCTTCCCCTCCACTCCCTCTCCGACCTGAAGATAATGGCCGTAAGGGCCCTTCAGGAGCATGACGGGCTGGCCGGAAGCCTCGTCCACGCCGAGCACCCTGGGCTCGTTCGCGGAATCCGCCCCCTCCTCGCCCATGTTCCGGGTGTAATCGCACTCGGGAAAACCGCTGCAGCCGATGAACCTTCCCCTTTTCCCAAGCCGCATGCAAAGCGGTTTCCCGCATTTCGGGCAGGCCTCGTCCATCAGTTCCTGCGTGACATCCTTCCTGGAAATGTTCTTCTTTTCCTCGATGAGGGAGGAAAAGCCTTTCCAGAAATCCTCGAGAAGCGGTATCCATTCGCGGGTTCCCGCCGAAATCGAGTCGAGCTGGTTTTCGAGATTGGCGGTGAAATCGTAGTCCAGGTAGGAGGAGAAGTGCTCGGTGAGGAAGCGGTTGACCACATAGCCCACGTCGGTGGGCATGAAGCGCTTCTTGTCGAGCGTCACGTATTCGCGATCGAGCAGGGTCGATATGATGGAGGCGTAGGTCGAGGGCCTGCCTATGCCGTATTCTTCCAGCGTCTTGACGAGAGAAGCCTCGCTGTACCTGGGCGGGGGCTGCGTGAAATGCTGCTCCCCATAGAGCTTGTCCACCGGAATGGTTTCACCTTCCGCGAACTGGGGCAGTTTCCCCTCTTCCGAATCCTCCTCGTCGTCCACCCCCTCCCGATAGACAGCGATGAAGCCCGGGAAGACCAGCGTCTGGCCGGTCGCCCGGAACAGGGAATCGGGATGGACCAGGGAAATGTCGAGGCTCACGGTATCGAACTGGGCCGGGCTCATCTGGCTCGCGATTGCCCTTTTCCAGATCATCTCGTACAGCCTCGCCTGATCCTGGTTGAGATATTTCGAAACGCTCTCGGGCGTCCTCAAAATCGAGGTGGGACGAATCGCTTCATGCGCTTCCTGGGCATTCTTGGCCTTGCTCTTGTAAAAGTTGGGCTGCTTGGGCAGGTATCCTGCATCGAAGGTTCGGGAGACATATTCCCTCATTTCCTGGATCGCCTCCCCGGCGAGCGAAAGCGAATCGGTCCTCATGTAGGTGATGAGGCCCACCGTCGAGCCGCCTATGTCGATCCCCTCGTAGAGCTGCTGGGCGATGCGCATGGTTCGCTCGGTAGTCATGCCAAGCTTCCTGACCGCTTCCTGCTGCAGGGTGGACGTGGTGAAGGGCGGTGCCGCATGGCGAAGCTTGCGCTTTTTCTCGACATTGACGATCCTGCCCAAAGCATCCCTGTCCGAGAGAAATTCGGCGACGATCTCCTTCTCTCTTTCCTCGTTCGGGATGTCGAACTGCTTGAGCTTTTCTCCCTTGTACTGGAAAAGCTTGGCCGTGAAAGCGTCCGCTCCCTTGTGGCTGTCGAGATGGATGGTCCAGTATTCGCGCGCCGTGAAGCTCTGGATTTCCAGTTCCCTCTCGGTGATCAGGCGCAATGCCGGGCTCTGCACCCTGCCCGCGGAAAGGCCCGGCCTCACCTTGCGCCAGAGCAGGGGGGAAAGGTTGAAACCGACCAGATAGTCGAGTGCGCGCCGCGCCTGCTGCGCATTGACGAGCGGCATGGAAATGTCCCTGGGATGGGCGACCGCATCCTTCACTGCGGATTCCGTGATCTCGTAGAAGGCCACGCGCTTGAGGGGCTTCATCCTGAGCTTGGGCTTGCTGGCAAGTATCTCCGATATATGCCAGGCAATCGCCTCCCCTTCCCTGTCCGGGTCGGTCGCAAGATAGATCCTGTCGGCAGCCCCCGCCGCCCTGATTATCTCGTCCACGTGCTTCGCGTTGCGCTCGATCAGCTTGTAGTCCATCGCAAAATTGTTTTCGGGATCCACCGCCCCCTGCTTCGGGACGAGATCGCGCACATGACCGAAGCTTGCGACGATTTCGAAATCCTTGCCAAGATATTTCTTCAGGGTTTTGGCCTTGGAAGGCGATTCGACGATGAGCAGATTGGATGACATTGAGCAGCGCTGATTACGAAGATTCGTGGATCATAGAAACAAAAACAGAAGAGGGCAAGAAAATTAACGCAGCCGCTGGTACATTCCTCCCGGCATTCCCTTCACCAGCCCTGCAATTTCCAGTTCGAGCAGGCGAATGGAGACAGCCTGCGGCGAAAGACCGGTTCTGAGGCAGAGGGTATCCGAATCGACGGGGTCGAAGCCCATGCTGTCCAAAAAACCATCGGCTTCCGGCTGCGCAATAACAGGCACTCTGGACGGCACGGGCAGATCCAGCTCCTCGAGTATGTCCTGCGCGGCCTCCACCAGCTTGGCCCCCTGCTTGATCAGTTTGTGAGGCCCCTTGGAAAGCGGGGAATGGATCGACCCGGGAATGGCGAAAACCTCCCTTCCCTGTTCCAGGGCATGCCTCGCCGTGATCAGGGAACCGCTCCTGATTCCCGCCTCGACAACCAGGCAACCCAGGGAAAGGCCGCTGATGATGCGATTGCGCCTCGGAAAATTGGTGCCCAGGGGCGGAGTTCCCAGGGCGAACTCGGAAACGATCAGCCCCTTCCTTTCCAGCTCGCGGGCAAGATCGGCATTCCGCGCGGGATAAGAAATATCTATCCCGGTCCCGACCACCGCGATGCTGCCCGATGCCCCGGACAGGCCCCCTTCGTGCGCAGCCGCATCGATCCCGAGGGCGAGCCCGCTGACAATGCAAAGACCGGCATCGCTCAGTACCCTGGCGAAGTTTCTCGCATTTTCAATACCCTGGGGGGTGGCATTGCGGCTCCCGACAATGGCGATGGCCTGCCTTCCCAGAAGGGTCCGATTTCCCCTGAGGTACAGGAAAGGGGGCGGATCGGATACATTCAGGAGAAAGCGGGGATAGTCTTCGTCCGCCAGGGTGACGATGTCATTGGCCGGCTCTTCCAGCCACTTCAGCGCGGCTTCCACGGCCTGTCTGTCGGGACCCTGAAGGATGCGTCCGGCAAGCGCAGGCTCGACGACTCTGGAGAGATCGCGCTTTCCCGCCTGAAGCACCGCTTCCGGCCCCCCGAAAGCGGCGAGCAGTCTTCTGAAAGATTCGCCCCCAAGGCCAGCGATAGTGCTCAATGCAATCCAGTTGGCAGCGTCTTCCATGGCGGGATCTAAGGTGTCCGGACAATATCCCCGGCGTGAATGGTGCGCTCGCTTTGAACGACGAGCGCGTAGGAAACCGTGTCATATACGCGGAAAATCATGGCGAGGCCGACGCGCCTGGATGGCAGCCGGATTTTCCTGCCGCCGTCCATTGCCGAGGTTCCCGCTCGATCGACCGCAAGCACGTTCCCCAGCTCGACCCCGTCGCGGCTGCCAAGGTCGAGGATAACGGCGTCATTCTGGGCAATTTCGGATTTGCCGTCGGACGAGAGGATACGGCCCTTTATCGGCTTGTCCGGGGCATGCGGCACGAAATGCGTGATCGTCTGTTCGACAACCGGCAGCAATGCCGCCCCCATTTCGATTTCTTTCGCAGACCGGGTGATCTCGATTTTGGCAGGATTACCGGGCTTGACCAGCTTCGCTTCGCCGAGATAATCGGCTTCAAGACCCATAGATTTGCCGCTGACAGGATCGGTGAGTTCCCTGCCCTTCCCGTACACAGACCAGGAAACGGCGCCGCCGGGCAATCCTGAAACATATCCGATATACCCCGCTCCCAGGATATCGTTGCCGTTTTCGCCGGAAATCAGCTTGGGCGCGCCATTCCAGGTTTTCTGGCTTACGATCCTCGTTTTGGACAGAAAGGGGCCTATGGCGGAAAGCGGAATGCTGGGTATCGCCCTGCCCAAATCCCTGATCCGGACTCCCGGCTCGAGGCGAACCGTTTCGTTTGCGCCCTGTTCTCCTCCCGGAGATTCCACCCTGAGCCTGGGATTCCCGCCGTCGTTCTCCAGAACGATCACATCGCCAGGATAAATCAGGTGCGGGTTTTCGATTTCCTCCCGATTCATTCCCCAAATCTGCGGCCATTTCCAGGGATCCTTGAGAAATCGGGCGGAAATTCCCCATAGCGTATCGCCGGGAACGACGACATATCGGCTCGGAGCCTTATCCTGCAATTGAAGCGCCCCGGCGCGAACGCCCAAAGGAACCAAGCCCGAAAGGAAAAACAAATATATAATAAGCTTGCGCATTGACGCTCCTGGCGGCGAATACAATCCGTCAGATTCTGCATCCGGCAAACCAAATTGGCAAGCATCCATGGCAATAATGAAAATTCTTCAATACCCTGATGAACGACTTCATCTGGTCGCCTCCAGGGTGGACGTCTTCGACGAAGCGCTCAAAACGCTGGTATCCGACATGCTGGAAACCATGTATGCGGCACCCGGCGTCGGCCTCGCAGCGACCCAGATCGACGTGCAGAAACAAATCATCGTGACCGATCTTTCCGAAAAGCGGGACAAACCCATCGTCCTGATCAATCCCGAAATCATCGCCACAAGCGGAATGTCCTATATCGAGGAGGGCTGTCTTTCGGTTCCGGGAATATTCGAAAGCGTCGAACGGGCCGAAAACATCACGGTCAGCGCCCGGAACCAGAATGGCGAGCCTTTCGAAATCCGGGCGGACGGGCTGCTTTCGGTATGCATCCAGCATGAAATCGATCACCTGAAGGGAAAAGTGTTCGTCGAGTACCTGTCGCGTCTGAAGCAAACCAGAATCCTGGCCAAAATGAAAAAACTGGCCCGGGAACGGATGTAAGCGCCTTGAAAATAATTTTCGCGGGAACCCCCCTGTTTGCTGCAGCAGCACTCGACGCGCTCGTTGCGGCGGGGCACGAAATCGCACTGGTGCTCACCCAGCCCGACAAGGCCTCGGGGCGCGGCATGAAAACGACGCCGAGCCCGGTCAAAACGCTCGCGCAGCAGCACGGCCTGCCCCTGCTGCAGCCATCGACATTGAAAAACAGCCCGGAGATCGAAAATCGGCTGGCTTCACTCGGGGCGGACGCCATGGTCGTTGCAGCCTACGGGCTGATCCTTCCGGAGTCCGTTCTGAATATCCCGAGACTCGGTTGCATCAACATCCATGCCTCTCTCCTGCCAAGATGGCGCGGGGCCGCGCCCATCCAGAGAGCCATCCTTTCCGGCGACGGAAAAACCGGGATCACCCTGATGCAAATGGATGCCGGGCTCGACACCGGAGACATCCTCGCCATGGAAGAAATCCCGATTGCCGACAGCGATACCGCCCAGACCCTGCACGACAAGCTCGCGGCCCTGGGCGCCAGGGGCATCGTCGGCCTGCTTGCGAACAATCCGGCCGCCCGCTTCCCGGGCAAACCCCAGCAAGAGGGCGGCGCCTGTTATGCCGCCAAGCTGAGCAAATCCGAGGCGGGCATTGACTGGAACGACCGCGCACAGCAGATCGAAAGAACGATCCGCGCCTTCGACCCCTTTCCCGGCGCGACATGCCAAATAAACGATACCCCGGTCAAAATCTGGCGGGCGCGCAGGGTCGAGGGAGGGGGCGGCGCCCCGGGAGAGGTCCTGGCGGCAAATGCAGACGGAATCCTTGTCGCCTGTGGAGAGGATGCCCTGGTGCTCGAAGTGCTGCAAAAACCGGGGGGCAAGCGCCTTTCAGCGGCGCAGTTCCTTTCCGGGTTTCCCGTTCAAGCCGGCAGCAGGTTGCGATAAAACCGATGCTTCAATCCCAGCGCCTTGCCTGCCATGCCGTGCTCAAGACACTGGAGGGGCGGAACCTCGCCCGGACATTGAACGAGATTTGGCGCGACAATCCGGACCTCGCTCCGCAGCAGAAAGGGCTGATCCAGGATTCCAGCTACGGAGTTTTCCGCTATTACGGCACCCTGAAGGCCGTGCTCGATGCCCTGCTCAAGACCCCCCCGAAAGACAGGCAAATCGAAGCCCTGCTCCTCGTCGCGCTTTACCAGCTTCAATACACCCAGGCTCCGGACCATGCCATAGTCAATCATGCGGTCGAGGTTTCCAGACATTCGGGGAAAGGCCTCGTCAATGCCGTCCTGCGCAATTTCCTGCGCCGGAAGAACGCGCTGCTGGAAGGCGCGTCCGGCAGCGAGGTCGCCCTGTTCAACCACCCGCAGTGGTGGATAGACAGACTGAAAGCGCAATATCCGGAGCATTACCGGGAAATTCTGAATGCGGGAAATTCCCGCCCGCCCATGACGCTCAGGGTCAACCGGAGAAAAACCTCTCCGACAGCATACCGTGCCTTGCTGCAGGAAAACCGGATCGAATGCAGCGTTCTTTCTGACCATGCCCTGATGCTCGCAAAGCCGATGCCGGTCGAAAAGTTGCCCGGGTTTTCCGGGGGGTTCGTATCTGTCCAGGATTGGGGAGCGCAGCAGGCGGCATCTCTCCTCGACCTGAAAGACGGCATGCGGGTACTGGATGCCTGCGCGGCACCGGGTGGAAAATCGGCCCATATTCTCGAGTCCGCACAGGTCGACCTGCTTTCCCTGGACAACAGTGCATCGAGATCCCGGCAAATTCTGGAAAACTATTCCAGGCTGGGACTCGAAGGCGAGGTCAGGGTAGCTGATGCCGCCGATCCGAAATCCTGGTGGGACAGCGTGCCTTTCCAGCGCATTCTGGCCGACGTCCCCTGTTCGGCATCGGGCGTGGTGCGTCGACATCCGGACATCAAGTGGCTGAGGCGCGCTGAAGACATCGCCGGATTCGCCGCACAGCAGCTCGCCATCCTCGAAGCCTTGTGGCAAACCTTGGCCAGTGGTGGTAAATTGCTCTATTCAACCTGCTCGGTTTTCAAAGAGGAAAATGCCGGGCTTGTCGCAGAATTCATGAAGAGACACCATGAAGCGGCCCTGATCGATGAAATACCCGGAGGCCAGTTGCTGCCGAACGATCAACAGGATGGCTTTTTTTATGCGCTTCTCCAGAAAAAATGACTCGATGCTCTTCAGGCAAATCGCATTGCTTCTGGCGGCATTCCTGTTCTGTTTTTCCGCCCTGGCGGACGGCATCCGCGTCAAATCTGCGGAATTTCCGGCAAACGACGACTATCGCCTCAACGCCTACTTCGAGATCAATCTCAATCCCACGCTCGAAGATGCCCTGAAAAAAGGCGTTCCGCTCAACTTTGTCACCGAATTCGAGCTCACGCGGGTTCGCTGGTACTGGTTCGACGAAAAGATTGTCGACACCTCCTGGCACACCAAGCTGAGCTACAACGCACTGACGCAGCAATACCGGCTGAGCAGCGGCACGCTGTATCAGAATTTCGACAATTTATCCGATGCAGTCAGCGTTCTGGGCAGCCTGCTGCATCGGCAGGTCATCAACCGAAGCGCCCTGAAGAAAGGGGGGAGGTACAGGGGAAGGCTGCGCATGTCCCTGGACATTTCCCTGCTTCCCAAACCCTTTCAGATCGACGCACTGGCTTCCAGCGACTGGAACTTCGGCTCGGACTGGTTCCAGTGGGATTTTGTTCCATGACTGACTGAAATGCACCCTTGAAATACTTACTGATTTTGTGCGCCTCCATCGGCGCAGTGCTGCTTTATCTGTTGTCGCTTGCCAGTGCCAATACGGACGTGTTCTCCAAGCACTATACCGTGCTGCTCGGCCTGGGGGGAGGGGTCGTTCTCCTGCTTTCCGGGCTTGTCGTCTACCAACTGTTCGTGCTGTTGCGCAAACTGAAAACGAAGGTCTTCGGCGCCAAACTGACCTTCCGGCTCGTGCTGTTCTTCGCGCTGATGTCCACGCTCCCCGGAGTGCTGATCTACTCGCTTTCCGTCCAGTTCCTGTCGAAAAGCATCGAATCCTGGTTCGACGTGCGGGTCGACAAGGCGCTTGAAGGCGGTCTGAATCTCGGCCGGGCAACCCTCGACAACATGCGCAAGGATCTGGAAAAACGCGCCAACGCAATGGCGTTCTCCCTCGTGGACCTTCCGGACGGCATCCTTCCCTCCAATTTCAGCCGTCTGCTGGATCAGGCCGGCGCACAGGAAGGCGCGCTATTCAGCCCGTCCGGGCAAATCATCGCATTTTCCGGTTCGGAGCGGGATGGGCAGGTTCTGACATTTCCGCAGCCTTCCGTCCTGCATCAAATCCGGATGCAGAAAACCTATAGCGTCATCGAATCGGTTCCCGGCAAGGGGCTTTATCTTCGCGTCGTCGTTCCCGTGAACGTGCTCAAGCTCAACGAGGATATCCGGGTGCTGCAACTGCTGAAGCCCGTTCCCAAACAGCTCGCCCAGGATGCGGAAACCGTGCAATCCGTTTATCGCGATTACCAGGGCCTTTCCCTTTCCAGGCTGGGTTTGAAAAGGCTGTACGGCCTCACCCTCACCCTCTCCCTTTTGCTTGCGCTCCTTTGCGCGCTTGCCGTCGCCTTTTTCATCAGCGAGCGGCTGAGCGCCCCACTTGCCATCCTGGCCGAGGGCACGCGCGCCGTCGCCCAGGGCGATTTCAGCCAGTATCACCCCGTTCAAAGCCGGGACGAGCTTGGCATCCTGACCCAATCGTTCAATCTCATGACGCACCAGCTCGCCGAGGCCAGAACCTCGGTGCAGAAAAACCAGGAACAACTGGAAAGCGCAAAAGCCTATCTCGAAAGCATTCTTTCCAGCCTTTCCTCCGGCGTGCTGGCTTTCGATAAATCTTTCGCATTGCGTTCCGCAAACCCGGCCGCCCGCATGATTCTGAATGTTGAATTCTCCGAATTGGGAAATTCTTCTCTGGATGAATGGGGCAAACGCTTTCCATTCCTTCAGCCCTTTTCTTCCGAGATTCGCCAGGAATTCGAGGCTTCCGAACGTGTCGAATGGCAACGACAGCTCGATCTTTCCAGGAAGACCGGTACCCAGATCCTGCTCTTGCGCGGCTCGCGTCTGCCGGACGTCACGGAAAACGGCTTCCTCGTGGTTTTCGACGATATCACGCACCTTGTCCAGGCCCAAAGGAACGCCGCCTGGGGCGAAGTCGCGAGACGCCTCGCTCATGAAATAAAGAACCCGCTCACTCCGATTCAGCTGTCGGCGGAGCGATTGCAGCACAAGCTGGCGGAAAAGCTCGGCCCCCAAGACAGCAAAATGCTGACGAGATCCACCCAAACCATCGTCAACCAGGTTGCCGCCCTGAACAACATGGTGGATGCCTTCAGCAAATATGCGAAATCGACGGAACCCAACTTCCAGATTGTCGATCTCAATCACCTGATCCGGGAGATCCTCGCATTGTACGAGTCGCCCCTTGTTTGCATGCAGCTCGATGAGACTTTACCCAGAATAAGCGGAGACCAGACCCAGTTGCGCCAGGTCATACACAATTTGCTGAAAAACGCGCAGGACTCTCTGGCTGACTCCGAATCTCCCCAAATTACCGTGGCCACAGAATCCCTCGACGGTTTCGTCAAGCTGAGCATTCGCGACAACGGTACCGGTTTTCCGGAAAACCTGATTTCCCGCGCCTTCGAACCCTACGTCACGACCAAACCGAAGGGTACCGGATTAGGGCTTGCGATCGTAAAAAAGATCGTGGAAGAACACAATGGTACGATTCAAATTGAAAATGTCAGCCCGGGGGGCGCTTGCGTCAGCATTGTCTTACCCTCGGTCACGGAGGCTTAAATGAGCACGAATCAGATTCTTGTTGTCGATGACGAAGTGGGTATCCGGGATTTGCTGTCGGAAATTCTTTGGGACGAAGGGTACCAGGTCATTCTCGCTGAAAACGCGAGCGAAGCCCGTCACTTCAGAAGCAAGAGCAGGCCGGATCTGGTGCTGCTGGACATCTGGATGCCGGACACGGACGGCATTACGCTGCTGAAAGAGTGGGCAAGCTCCGGGCTCCTCACCATGCCCGTAGTCATGATGTCCGGGCACGGCACCATCGACACCGCTGTGGAAGCGACACGCATCGGCGCATGCGATTTTCTCGAAAAACCCATAGCGCTTCAGAAGCTTCTCAACACCGTCGGACGGGTACTGCAAAAAAACGCGCCGGGCACCAGCGAACCGATTTCCCTCTCCGCCCTCGGAAAGAGCGGCATTGTCGCCGAACTGAAGAAAACTTTGGAACATGCGAATAAACTGCCCTTTCCTGTTTTCCTGACGGGAGAGCCGGGCTCCGAAATAGAAATCTGCGCCCATTTCTTCAGGAACCCGAACTTTCCCTGGATAGAACTGAAAGATTCCTCCGAGTTGCGCGAAGAAAATACCGAACTGCTCAACAAGGCAAAAGAAGGGATTATTTTCATCAAGGAAATAGGGGATCTCCACCGGGAAGAACAGAAAGGCCTGCTTTTTCTCCTGGATAAACTGGAAAATCACGGCATCAAGCTGGTTTGCGCGTCCACCAAGCCATTGGCGAATCTCGTGGCATCCGGAAATTACGACGCTGATCTCTTCCAGAAATTGATGGGGCTGACCATAGTCATTCCACCGCTGAGGGCACACCCTGAAGATATTCCCAATCTCGCCAGCCTTATTCTTTCCAGGTATGCGGAAGCCAGGGAAACGCCCCTGAAACAGTTCAGCACAGCATCACTCAATGCATTGCGCAATTACTCCTGGCCTGGAAACCTGGCCCAGTTGATGGCTGTAGTCAAATCGCTCGCGCTTACCGCACTGGGGGAAGAAATCACTCTGGCAAATACCCATCAGATACTCTCGAAACAGGAAAACCCGATGGAACCGAACACTCAGCCTTTTTCACTGGATATGCCCCTGCGCGAAGCCAGGGACATGTTCGAGAAAATGTATTTCGAATATCATCTGTCAAAGGAAAACGGGGGTATCAGCAAGATCGCAGAAAACGTCGGCCTCGAAAGAACCCATCTGTACAGGAAACTGAAACAACTCGGAATCAGCTTCAAGAAAACGTGAATTTTTTAATGTGTGAAATGTGCATAACCTGGATCGGGAAAACAGAAACTAAATACTGCACAAACTATCCACAATAAAAACCCGTGGAAATTAACCCTGTATAAATCATCAACCCATTGATAATATTATTTGTATTGACATATACAAATTTTGTGGTCGCTTTATTAGTTGTTATTGTTTTTACATACAGCAAATACTAAACATCTCTGCCCATTATTGCCTTGCAAGTGGGTATGAGTAATAATCTCAAATCTTTCGGTCGGGGAAGCAGCGACTCTCCCCATTGCAATCAACAGTCATAACATGACCCCTGACTCTATAAGGGCGAAGAGGAATTTAAACGATGGCAACTTCACAAGATTCAAGCAAACCTACCTATAGCAAGCTGGCCAATGCTATTCGCGCCCTGGCCATGGATGCCGTGCAAAAGGCAAATTCCGGACATCCGGGAGCACCCATGGGAATGGCTGAAATTGCTGAAGTATTGTGGAATCGCCACCTTCGTCACAATCCTGCAAATCCGAAATGGGCCGACAGGGACAGATTCATTCTGTCCAATGGCCACGGCTCGATGCTGATTTACGCGCTGCTGCACCTGACCGGCTACGATTTGCCCATGGAGGAGCTCAAGCGCTTCAGGCAGATGCACTCAAAAACGCCTGGCCACCCGGAATATGGCTATACGCCAGGCGTCGAAACGACGACGGGTCCGCTGGGACAAGGTATTACCAATGCGGTGGGCATGGCCATGGCAGAAAAAATTCTGGCGACAGAATTCAACAAGCCAGGGTTGGATATCGTTAACCATTACACTTACGTGTTCATGGGGGACGGTTGCCTGATGGAAGGGATTTCCCACGAAGCCTGTGCGCTGGCTGGAACCTGGGGCCTGGGCAAGCTGATCGCATTCTGGGATGACAACGGCATTTCCATCGATGGTCACGTGGAAGGATGGTTTACGGACGATACGCCGAAGCGCTTCGAATCCTACGGCTGGCATGTCATTGCCAATGTGGACGGGCACGATTCGGTAGCAGTGGATGCCGCCGTGGAGCAGGCCAAGGCCGTTACCGACAAACCTACCCTGATTTGCTGCAAGACCATCATTGGCAGAGGCTCCCCGAACAAGGAGGGTACCCATGATGTTCATGGCGCAGCGCTGGGAGATGCTGAAATAGCCGATACGCGCGCCAATATTGGATGGAATTATCCCCCTTTCGAAATTCCCAAGGATGTCTACGAAGGATGGGATGCGCGGGTGAAGGGCGAAGGAATCGAGAGGCTCTGGAACAACAAGTTCGTGGAGTACCAAAAAGCCTATCCTGCCGAAGCTGCAGAATTCAAGCGCCGCATGGCGGGAGAATTGCCCTCCGGATGGGACAGGCACGTTGCCGAGTTCATCGCCAAAACGAACGAAAAGGCTGAGACCATCGCCACCCGAAAGGCTTCGCAAAACTGTATCGCAGGATTGCAGCCTGCATTGCCTGAATTCGTTGGAGGCTCTGCCGACTTGACCGGATCCAACCTGACCAACTGGCCGGGTTGCCATCATGTCAATGGAAAAACCGCCGGAAACTACATCAGCTATGGCGTCCGCGAGTTCGGCATGTCTGCCATCATGAACGGGATGAGTCTGCATGGCGGAATCCTGCCTTTCGGAGGCACGTTCCTGATGTTTTCGGAATATGCGAGAAATGCATTGCGCATGGCTGCATTGATGAAGCAGCGGGTAATTTATGTATTCACCCATGATTCTATCGGCCTGGGCGAAGACGGCCCGACGCATCAGCCGGTCGAACAGACGGCAACCTTGCGCTACATTCCGAACATGGATGTCTGGCGCCCCTGCGATACCGTCGAATCGGCCGTTTCCTGGGCAAGCGCCGTGGAAAAGAAATCCGGTCCCTCTTCGCTGATCTTTAGCCGCCAGAATCTCAAGTTTCAGCAAAGGGATGCGGCGACCATCGCCAATATCAAAAAGGGCGGTTATGTCCTTTCCAGGGAACAGGGGAAGCTTCAGGCAGTCATCATCGCAACCGGATCCGAAGTCGATCTCGCCATGCAGGCCCAGAAGGCGCTCGGCGAAAAGGGTATTGCCGTGCGAGTCGTCTCGATGCCCTCGACCAATGTTTTCGATCGCCAGGATGCCTCCTACAAGGAAAGCGTTCTGCCCAAGGGGGTTGTACGCATCGCAGTAGAAGCAGGCACCACGGATTTCTGGAGAAAATACGTCGGGCTTGACGGCACGGTTGTCGGCATGGACACTTTTGGCGAATCTGCTCCGGCGGGCGATCTGTTCAAGCATTTCGGGTTCACCGTCGACAATCTGGTTAGCAAGGTGATGGGTGTCCTATAACAGGTTCTCAATACTTAGAGGGGATTAAAAATGGCAATTAAAGTTGGCATCAATGGATTCGGGCGCATCGGCCGCATGGTGTTTCGCGCCGCCGCCAAGGATTTTCCGGAAATCGAAGTTGTCGGCATCAACGATTTGCTTGAGCCGGATTATCTCGCTTACATGCTGAAGCACGACTCCGTGCATGGCCGGTTCAAAGGAGAGGTTTCGGTGGATGGCAATACCCTGATCGTCAATGGCAAGAGAATTCGCCTGACTGCCGTCAAGGATCCTGCCGAATTGAAGTGGAACGAAGTCGGCGCCGATATCGTGATCGAGAGCACCGGGCTTTTCCTGACCAAGGAAACCTGCGAGAAGCATCTTGCCGCGGGCGCGAAGAAAGTGGTCCAGTCCGCTCCCAGCAAGGACGATACGCCCATGTTCGTGTATGGCGTCAACCATGACAAATATGCAGGGGAGAACATTGTATCCGCTGCTTCCTGCACCACCAACTGTCTGGCGCCCGTTGCCAAGGTATTGAACGACACTTTCGGCATCAAGCGCGGATTGATGACGACCGTTCACGCTGCAACCGCCACCCAGAAAACCGTTGACGGCCCGTCCAGCAAGGACTGGAGAGGCGGCAGGGGGATTCTGGAAAACATCATTCCCTCTTCCACCGGTGCGGCCAAGGCGGTAGGCGTGGTCATTCCGGAACTGAACAAGAAACTGACGGGCATGGCATTCCGCGTGCCGACTTCCGACGTTTCGGTGGTCGATCTGACCGTGGAACTGAACAAGGAAGCCACTTACGAAGCGATCTGCGCTGCCATGAAGAAAGCCTCCGAAGGCAGCATGAAGGGCGTTCTCGGCTATACCACGGAAAAGGTTGTTTCCACCGATTTTCGCGGTGAAACCTGCCCCTCCGTATTCGATGCCGAGGCTGGCATTGCGCTGGATCCGACTTTCGTCAAGGTCGTGTCCTGGTATGACAACGAGTACGGCTATACCTGCAACCTGATGCGTCTGGTCGGCGTCGTCGCCAAGGGGTGAGCATGGGCAACTTCATTCGAATGACCGACCTGGATCTGGCAGGAAAGCGCGTTCTGATTCGCGCAGACCTGAACGTGCCTGTCAAGGACGGCAAGGTGACTTCGGATGCCCGCATCGCGGCATCCATGGCCACCATCAACCATTGCCTGAAGCAGGGCGCGAAAGTGATGGTCACTTCCCACCTGGGCCGCCCGACGGAAGGCGAATTCTCCGACGAGAATTCGCTCAAGCCGGTCGCGGACGATATTTCCAGGCGGCTCGGAAAATCCGTGCGGCTGATCCGCAACTGGGTCGATGGCGGCTTCAAAGTGGCCGATGGTGAACTGGTCGTGCTGGAAAATTGCCGCTTCAACACGGGCGAAAAGAAAAACCTGGACGATACGGCGAAGAAATATGCCGCGCTTTGCGATGTGTTCGTCATGGACGCTTTCGGAACGGCGCATCGTGCGGAAGCTTCCACCCACGGCGTGGCCAAATACGCGCCTGCAGCCTGCGCCGGCATTTTGCTGACCGAAGAACTGGATGCGCTGCAAAAGGCGCTGGCCAATCCGGTGCGCCCCATGGTCGCCATTGTGGGCGGATCGAAGGTTTCGACCAAGCTTACGGTGCTCGAGGCCCTTTCCGAAAAAGTCGATCAGCTGGTCGTGGGCGGCGGAATTGCCAATACCTTCCTGAAAGCTGCCGGGAAGAATGTCGGCAAGTCGCTTTGCGAAGACGATCTGGTTCCGACAGCCCAGGCGCTGATGGGCAAGATGACGGCGCGTGGCGCGACCATTCCCATCGCGGTCGATGTGGTGGTGGGCAAGAAATTCGACGCGAACGAACCTGCCGTGACGAAAGATGCCTCGGAAGTCACGGACGACGACATGATATTCGACATCGGCCCGAAATCGGCGCAGGAACTCGTCGACATCATCATGAAGGCGGGTACTGTAGTATGGAACGGCCCGGTAGGCGTATTCGAGTTCGACCAGTTCGGCGAAGGAACCAAGGCCATTGCCAAGGCCATTGCCGAAACGAAGGCCTATACACTGGCAGGCGGCGGCGACACCATCGCGGCAGTGCAGAAGTACGACATTTACGACAAGGTGTCCTACATTTCCACGGCTGGCGGTGCTTTTCTCGAGTTTCTCGAAGGAAAGAAGCTGCCCGCAGTCGATATCCTGGAACAGCGCGCAAAATGAACGAAACAGCCGGCCCCTGGGGCCGGTCTTCACTTTGAATGACCTGCATATATGCAACGAAGAACTAAGATAGTAGCAACGCTGGGCCCGGCCTCAACGGACGCAGCAACTCTGGAGAAAATGATTACCGCCGGCGTGGATGTGGTCAGGATGAATTTTTCGCATGGCACGGCCCAGGATCATATCCACCGCGCCGATCTGGTGAGGAAAATAGCGGACAAACAAGGTCGATCGGTCGGGGTGATGGCCGATCTGCAGGGCCCGAAAATCAGGATAGGGAAATTCGAGCAGGGAAAAATCAGTCTCGAAAAGGGCGCTCCGTTCGTGCTCGATGCAGATTGCGAACTCGGCAACGAAAAACAGGTCGGGCTCGACTACAAGGATTTGCCGAAAGATGTTTCTTCCGGCGACATGCTGCTGCTTGACGATGGCAGGATCGTTCTCAATGTGATATCCATCGACGGGCCGAGAATTTATTGCACCGTCAAGCATGGCGGTATTTTGTCGAACAACAAGGGGATCAACCGGCTGGGTGGCGGGTTGAGCGCACCTGCGCTCACGGCCAAGGACATGGAGGACATTGTCACGGCCGCCGAGCTCAAGGCGGATTATCTGGCGGTTTCCTTTCCGCGTACCGGGGAGGACATCAATCTTGCGAGGAACTTGCTGCGCAAGGCAGGCGGACACGGATTGCTGATCGCAAAGATCGAAAGGGCCGAGGCGATTCCCTGTCTCGAGGAAATTCTCGATGCGAGCGACGGCATCATGGTGGCGCGAGGAGACCTCGGCGTGGAAGTGGGAGATGCCGCTGTTCCCGCCCTGCAGAAGAAAATGATCAAGCTTGCAAGGGCCAAAAACAAGCTGACCATCACTGCAACGCAGATGATGGAATCGATGATCGAAAATCCGATACCGACCAGGGCGGAAGTCTCCGATGTGGCAAATGCCGTTCTCGACGGAACGGACGGGGTCATGCTTTCTGCGGAAACCGCCGCCGGAAAATACCCTGTCGAGACCATAGAAGCAATGGGCCGCATTTGCATCGAAGCCGAAAAATCGGTCGAGGCTGCGCTCGAACGGGGATTTTTGAACCGGCGGGATTTCACGCGGATAGACCAGTCGATTGCCATGGCAACGATATTTACCGCATTCCATCTGAAAGTGAAGGCCATTGCTTCCCTGACGGAATCCGGGTCGACCCCGCTGTGGATGTCGCGCATCAACAGCGGCGTTCCGATCTATGCCCTGACCAGCATCGAAGAAACCCGGAGGAAAATGACGCTTTATCGCGGCGTCTATCCGATGCTTGGCGAATTCAAGGGTTTCAACAGGGACAAGCTTCTGGAAAAGGTGGAAGATCTTTTGCTGCAAAACAAGATCATCGAAGTCGGCGACTTCATCGCGCTGACCATAGGCGAGCCGATAGGCCAGCCGGGAGGAACCAATACGATGAAGATCGTCAAGGTGGGCGACAATAGAAAATAGCTGGTGTATTTTTGTACTCTGAATTTATCCGAAGGAGAAAATTATGGCTCTCGTATCATTGAGGCAGTTGTTGGATCATGCGGCGGAAAATGGCTACGGCCTTCCTGCGTTCAACGTTAACAACCTGGAGCAGGTCCAGGCAATCATGCAGGCTGCGGACGAGTGCAACAGCCCGGTGATCATGCAGGGTTCCGCCGGGGCAAGAAAGTATGCCGGGGAGGCATTCCTGCGCCACCTGATCGAGGCTGCTGTCGAAGCCTATCCGCATATTCCCATCGTCATGCACCAGGATCACGGCGCCTCCCCGGCCATTTGCATCCAGGCCATCCGCTCGGGATTTTCCAGCGTGATGATGGACGGCTCCCTCATGGAAGACGCCAAGACCCCTTCTTCTTTCGAATACAATGTCGACGTAACCCGCAGGGTCGTGGATATGTCCCATGCTGTGGGCGTCTCCGTGGAAGGTGAACTCGGTTGTCTGGGTTCCCTGGAGACGGGCGAGGGCGAGAAGGAAGACGGCCATGGCGCCGAAGGCAAGCTTTCGCACGATCAGCTTCTGACCGATCCGGAAGAAGCGGCCGCATTCGTCAAGCAAACCGGAGTGGACGCGCTTGCGATCGCGATCGGAACCTCCCACGGCGCGTACAAATTTACCCGTCCGCCGACCGGGGAAATCCTGGCGATCAACCGCATCAAGGAAATCCATGCGCGCATCCCCAACACGCATCTCGTGATGCATGGTTCCTCGTCCGTTCCCCAGGAATGGCTGAAGATCATCAACCAGTATGGCGGCGACATGGGAGAAACCTACGGCGTTCCCGTCGAGGAAATCGTCGAAGGGATCAAGCACGGTGTGCGCAAGGTGAACATCGATACCGATCTGCGCATGGCTTCCACCGGCGCAGTCCGCAAATTCCTCGCGGAAGACCGCAAGAACTTCGACCCGAGAAAATTCCTCTCGGTTGCGACCAAGGCGATGAAGGAAATTTGCAAGGCTCGCTACGAGGCATTCGGCTCTGCAGGCCAGGCGGCGAAGATCAAGCCCCTGTCCCTGGACCAAATGGCGCAGCGTTATGCCAAGGGAGAACTGAAGGCCGTGATCAAGTAAGGCCGGGCAACCCCATGAAAAGGCGGCCATGGCCGCCTTTTTTATTGGGCGCGCTTCAGCAGGAAGGACTTGAAGGCTTCCGCCACGCTCGAAAGCCGCTTGTTTAACCGGTGCACCAGATACCAATGGCGAATGATGGGGAACCCTTCCACGTCAAGGACTTTCAGGCGGCCCGTTTCGACTTCGAGCAGCACCGTGTCCAGAGAAAGAATGCCCAATCCCATCCCGGCCTGAACGGCCTGTTTTACAGCCTCGGTAGTGCTCATTTCCATGCCTGTCTTGACCTGGACCTTGTGGGAGGAAAAGTATTTTTCAGCAGCCAGGCGTGTCCCGGAACCCTGCTCCCGCATGATGAAGACCTCGTTTTCGAACTTCGATGCGGGAATGGTGTGTTCGTCGGCCAGGGGATTGCCGCTCGCTGCGATGATGACAAGCCGGTTTTCCATGAAGGGATAGGCTTCGATATCGATTCCGTCCGGGGGGGTGCCGAGAATGGCCAGATCGATTTCGTTATCGTGCAGCTGCTTCAATACCGATTCGCGGTTGCCGACATTGAGACTGACCTTGATCTGGGGGTGGTCGGCGCAGAATTGCGCGAGAAGCTGGGGGGCGAAATAATTCGCCGTGCTGACCACGGAAATGTTCAGCTTTCCCCGTTCCAGTCCTTTCAGTTCGGACAGGACGGATTCGGCCTCGTGGAGATGCTGTGCGATGATCCTGCTGTAATGGTAAAGCTCTTTGCCTGCTTCGGTCAGGAATATCTTTTTCCCCAATTGCTCGAACAACGGCAGGCCTACATTTTCTTCCAACTGCTTGATCTGCATGGATACTGCAGGTTGCGTCAAATGCATTTCAGCGGCTGCGCGCGAAAAGCTCAGGTTTCTGGCGACAGATTCGAAGACGCTGAGCTGGCGGAAGGTCAAATGGAGCATGGCGATCTATACTGGTTGTTCCGGCTGTCGACAAGTGACAATATATCATAAGCCATAGCTGATGGTAACAATCAAAACATCTGACTATTTCTTATGATAAAGCGCCGGTATAGTGTTTTCAAGTCGAAAGTGAACGACTCGCAACATCCCGGTTTCGGGATATTTTCATTCTCTTGAGGAGGCTGCTATGGCTGTCAAAACCTATAATGCCGGCGTGAAGGAATACCGGCAAACTTACTGGATGCCCGAATACACGCCGCTGGATACCGATATCCTGGCGTGCTTCAAAATTACCCCGCAGCCCGGCGTGGACCGCGAAGAGGCGGCAGCTGCCGTTGCGGCCGAATCCTCGACCGGAACCTGGACCACGGTCTGGACCGATCTGTTGACGGATCTGGACTACTACAAGGGCCGCGCCTACCGCATCGAGGACGTTCCCGGCGACGACACCTGTTTCTATGCATTCGTAGCCTACCCGATCGACCTTTTCGAGGAGGGGTCCGTTGTCAACGTGTTCACCTCGCTCGTAGGCAACGTGTTCGGTTTCAAGGCAATCCGCGCCCTGCGTCTGGAAGACGTGCGTTTCCCTATCGCCTATGTCAAGACCTGCGGCGGTCCGCCCCATGGCATCCAGGTCGAGCGCGACATGCTCAACAAGTATGGCCGTGCATTGCTCGGCTGCACCATCAAGCCCAAGCTCGGTCTTTCCGCCAAGAACTACGGTCGTGCTGTTTATGAATGCCTGCGCGGCGGCTTGGACCTGACCAAGGACGACGAAAACGTCAACAGCCAGCCCTTCATGCGCTGGAGGCAGCGTTTCGACTTCGTGATGGAAGCTGTCCACAAGGCCGAGCGCGAAACCGGCGAGCGCAAGGGCCACTACCTCAACGTGACCGCCCCGACCCCGGAAGAAATGTACAAGCGTGCAGAATATGCCAAGGAAATCGGCGCACCCATCATCATGCACGACTACATCACCGGCGGCTTCTGCGCCAACACGGGCCTGGCCAACTGGTGCCGCGACAACGGCATCCTGCTGCATATCCACCGCGCGATGCATGCCGTGATCGATCGCAACCCGCACCATGGCATCCATTTCCGCGTGCTGGCCAAGATCCTGCGTCTTTCCGGCGGCGACCACCTGCACTCCGGTACCGTCGTGGGCAAGCTGGAGGGCGATCGTGCCTCGACCCTCGGATGGATCGACCTGATGCGCGATTCCTTCATCAAGGAAGACCGTAGCCGCGGCATTTTCTTTGATCAGGACTGGGGCTCCATGCCCGGTGTCTTCCCTGTCGCATCCGGCGGCATCCACGTATGGCACATGCCCGCGCTGGTCGCGATCTTCGGCGATGACGCCTGCCTGCAGTTTGGCGGCGGTACGCTGGGTCATCCCTGGGGCAATGCAGCAGGTGCTGCAGCCAACCGCGTCGCGCTGGAAGCCTGCGTGGAAGCGCGCAACCGCGGCGTCCAGGTCGAGAAGGAAGGCAAGGCTGTTCTGACCGAAGCTGCCAAGCACAGTCCCGAACTCAAGATCGCCATGGAAACGTGGAAAGAGATCAAGTTCGAGTTCGACACCGTCGACAAGCTGGACGTGGCACACAAGTGATGAATTTCCCGGCGAAAGCCGGGAATCAAACAAATACTGGAGAACATTATGTCTGAAATGATGGATTACAAAAGCCGGTTGAGCGATCCCGCCAGCCGCAAGTTCGAAACCTTTTCCTATCTGCCGGCCCTGGACGCTGACAAGATCAGGAAACAGGTCGAGTACATCGTGAAAAAGGGCTGGAATCCGGCGGTCGAGCATACCGAGCCCGAGCACCTGATGGACAACTACTGGTACATGTGGAAGCTGCCGATGTTCGGCGAGACCGATGTGGACAGGATCCTGGGCGAGGCAGAAGCCTGCCACAAGGCCAATCCCAACAACCATGTCCGTCTGGTCGGCTACGACAACTTTGCGCAAAGCCAGGGCACGGCGATGGTAATTTACCGCGGCAAGACGGTGTAAGGTTTTCCCCGCCGCAAGGCGGGGTCTGACCACTTGATTCGGTGAATCAAGTGGTCAGACCCTTCCGCAGAATATTTTCGAGGAAAAGACCATGAGCGACATCATCAGCCAGTACAGGATAGAGAAGGAACCCTATTATCGCGCCGTATCGGACGAAGTGGCGCTTTATGAGGCGGCCTATTCGGTCAGGATGCCCATGATGCTGAAAGGCCCGAC
>Ga0315298_1002666_pt1 | contig 29739 bp, 22 predicted proteins | sample WHS_1_MG_FD_203077 | JGI IMG/M metagenome (GOLD analysis project Ga0315298, IMG submission 203077) | Extremophilic microbial mat communities from Washburn Hot Springs, YNP, Wyoming, USA - WHS_1_MG | ecosystem: Environmental > Aquatic > Thermal springs > Hot (42-90C) | place: USA: Wyoming... | reverse complement strand
CTGGCCAGCCTCTTCGAGACCTGGCAGGCGCGTGGCCTCAACCCTTTGCGCGAATGCCTGAACCTCCTCAGCTAGCCCCCACCCCTTGCCAACAAAACTCCCTTACCCCAACTCTGAACAGTCACCCGGGCGAGGTAACTGTTCACGTTTAGCCTGGTGGTGAGAGCTAGGTGGCGACTAGCGGGCTGGCCGTGCGTTTATAGACAGGGCTTGATGCAGTTGACCATCCCCTTCCAGCCATGGTATTCTATGCTGGTAAAGCGATGATGGAGGCGAGTAGCGGGGCCTGCCGGAGTGCAGAGAGCGGCCGTTGCTGGAATGGCCGCCTTCGGTTCCCACAAAGACCCTCCGGAGCGCGGTGAAGAACGGCCTCCGGCCCAGTAAGCCCGCCGGTTCGCCCCCGTTACCGGGCGTAAAGGTCGCCGATGGCTAAGGAGCTTTCAGCCATCAGCCATCAGCGGTCAGCTATCGAATATGGCGCCGGGGCCTTGATTCCGGCGAAAGCCGGAATGACGAGGGCTGCCTCCACGGGGGTCTGGATTCCGGCTTTCGCCGGAATGACGGTGGGCTGCTGACGGCTGAGGGCTGATAGCTGACGGCTGAGAGCCGCTTAGGCGACGAAGTGCGGTGGCACCACGAAAGCCCCCTCGTCCGCATAACGAGGGGGTTGAGTCTTTGTGGGAGGTGTCACTGTGGAACGTATCTGGACTACCGAACTCAGCGAACACATTGGGGAGCGGGTTCGCCTTGCCGGCTGGCTCCACCGCCTGCGCCGGCTCAGGGGGATCAGCTTCCTGATCCTGCGCGACGCCAAGGGGCTGGCACAGATCGTCGTCCTTCCAGAGAAGGACCCGGCGCTCGTCGAGCAGCTGTCCCGGCTCTATCTCGAATCGGTTCTCGCCGTCGAGGGGACCGTCGTCGCCGAGCCCCAAGCCCCCGGTGGCGTGGAGGTTCACGCGCCGGCGGTCGAGGTCGTTTCGCCGTCCGTCTCGCCGCTACCGCTGGACCTCTTCCGCCCCGTCCTCAAGGCGCCGCTGCCGACGATCCTCGATCACGCCGCGCTGACGTTGCGCCACCCGCGTCAGCGTGCCATCTTTCGTCTATCGGCCGCCTCGGTCGAGGGCTTCCGGCAGACGCTGCGCTCCCTAGGCTTCGTCGAGATCCAGACGCCAAAGATCGTCGCCGCCGCCACCGAGACCGGCGCTAGCGTCTTCCCTGTCGACTACTTCGGCCGTCCCGCCTACCTGGCGCAGAGCCCGCAGTTCTATAAGCAGATCATGGTCGGCGTTTTCGAGCGCGTCTTCGAGGTCGGGCCCGTCTTCCGCGCCGAGCCCCACGACACGCCGCGCCACCTCAACGAGTACGTCTCGCTCGACGCCGAGATGGGCTTCGTCGAGAACCATACGACGGTAATGGCGGTCTTGACCGAGGTCGTGCGGGGCATGCTGGCAACGATTCAGGAACGGGCCGCCGACGCACTGGCCCTCCTCGGCGCCACGCTGCCGGAGGTGCCCTCGCCCATCCCGAGCATTCACTTCGCCGAGGCGCAGGAATTGATCGCCAAGGCAACCGGCGAGGACCTTCGCGGCGAGCCAGACCTCGCCCCGGTGCACGAGCGCTGGCTGGGCGAGTGGGCGAAACGGGACCTGGGCTCCGATTTCCTCTTCGTCGTGGGCTACCCGATGGTGAAGCGACCTTTCTACACCCATCCTGACCCGTCGCGGCCGGAGTTCTCCAACAGCTTTGACCTGCTCTTTCGCGGTCTAGAGGTGGTCACGGGTGGCCAGCGTCTCCATCGCTATGAGGCGTACCTCGAGGCTCTGGATGCGCGGGGCATTGATCCGGCGCCGCTGGAAGGCTATCTCGAGGCCTTCCGGTACGGCATGCCGCCCCACGGCGGCTTCGCCATGGGACTGGAGCGGTGGGTGGCCCAACTCATCGGCGCTCCCAACGTCCGGGAGACGACGCTCTTCCCCCGCGACCTGCACCGGCTAACGCCGTAGCTGACCGGCACCACTAAGAGTGACAAGGCCGCCGGCGGTTGAAACCGCGCCTGGGTCCACGAAGTCCACCTTCGTGGACTGGGCCCGCGTCCCCAATCCTTCTCCGAAGGATTTCGTCGGGCCAGCTGCGAATTCCATTCGCCGGGGCTTCTCCCATACGTTCTAAGAGTGACCAAGGACCGACAGTATTTCCCTCAGGCTCTGGCCGGTGTAGGAACCGGCGGCCTGGGCGATCTGTTCGGGGGTTCCCTGCGCGACTAGTTTGCCGCCCGCGGCGCCCCCTTCCGGGCCAAGGTCGATGACCCAGTCGGCGGCCTTGACCAATTCCAGGTTGTGCTCTACGACCACCACGGTGTTGCCAGCGTCCACGAGGCGCTGGAGCACTCCCAGCAAGCGGGCAGTGTCGGCCAGGTGCAGGCCGGTAGTCGGTTCGTCGAGCAAGTATAGCGTACGACCCGCCTGAGATGGACGGCCCAGCTCCTTCGCCAGCTTCACGCGCTGGGCCTCGCCACCGGAAAGCGTAGTAGCGGGTTGCCCAAGCTGGAGGTAGCCCAGGCCGACGTCGGATAGCACCTGCAGGCGGGAGTGGGCGGCGGGAACATCCTTGAACAGCGCCAGCGCTTCTTCGACAGTCAGATCGAGTACCTGGGAAATGTCATGGTCACGGTAGCGCACGGCGAGTGTCTCGCGGGTGAAGCGGCGTCCGTGACAGGCCGGACAGCGCACTTCCACGTCCGGCAGGAGCTGCATCTTCACGGTCATGACGCCGGTGCCCTCGCAATGCTCGCAGCGTCCACCGGGGACGTTGAACGAGAAGTGCCGGGCGGATAACCCCCGGCGGCGAGCTTCGGGCGTCGCAGCAAAGGCCTGGCGGATCGGGGTGAAGGTATCCGAATAGGTCGCAACGTTCGAGCGCGGGATGCGCCCGAGGTGGGCCTGGTCGATGGTGATCACCTCATCCAGGTATTCGTAGCCTTCGATGGCGTCGTGCTCGCCGGGGACGTCGGCAGCCCCATACAGGCGCTGGCGGAGGGCGCGGTCGAGGATGTCGAATACCAGCGAGGATTTTCCGGACCCGGATACGCCGGTCACCGCGACGAGCAAGCCCAGCGGCAGGCACACAGTGATGTTCTGGAGGTTGTGGTGGCGCGCACCGCGAATGGTAACCGCTTTGCCGTTCTGTCCTTCTACGGGAGGACGGCGGCGCGGCGGGACAGGAATGGAGGCCCGTCCGGCGAGGTAGTCTCCGGTACACCCGGGCTGCGCCGCAACCTCAGCCGGCGTACCGGCGGCGACCACCTGACCGCCGTGCTTGCCGGCGCCGGGGCCGAAGTCGACCACGTAGTCCGCGGCGCCGATCATCTCCAGGTCGTGTTCGATGACGAGGACGGTGTTGCCGAGATCGCGCAAGCGGCGCAAGACGCCGATCAGACGGCGGGTGTCGCGCGCATGCAACCCGATGGTCGGCTCGTCGAGAACGTACAGCACGCCGCTCAACTCCGAGCCGAGCAAAGAAGCCAGGCGCAGACGCTGGGCCTCACCCGCGGAGAGGGTCGGCGTTGAGCGTTCGAGGGTCAGGTAGCCGGCGCCGACTTCGACCACCCGGACGATGCGCTCCCGCAGTTCGGACAGGATCGGTTCGGCGATGCGCATTTCAGCGGCGCTGAGAACGGCGGGGATGCCGTCCAGCCAGGCGCCGAGGTCGTCGAGTGGCCGGCGGGAGACGGTGACGATAGTCTGTCCGTCGACGGTCACCGCCCGGCTTTCCGGACGCAGGCGCGTGCCGGCGCAGTCGGGACAGGTCCGGGTGACCAGGAATTCCTCCAGCTTGTCGCGGTAGTCGGCCTCGTGGACGTGTTCGTGGATGTGTTCGGCGTAGCGGCGCAGGAGATTGGTGGCGATACCTTCGAAGCGCCCCCGGCGAACGGTGGTCGGCGGCTCGACGCCTGGGAAGTGACAGCGAAAGAGGGGACTGTCTACGCCAAAGAACAGCAGGTCGCGCTGCGGCGGCGGGTAGTCTTTGACCGGCAGCGAGGGGTCGAAGGGAAACCCGTAGTGAGCGGCGGCCGCCTGCAGGATGGCGATGTTATAGTTGATGTGAAAGGGGTTCCAGCCCGCGACGGCACCATCCGGGATGCTCTTTTGCGCGTCGACCAGACGATCCAGGTTGGCCTGCTGGACGCTGCCCAGACCCGTGCAGGTTGGACAGGCCCCTTCGGGCTTATTGAAGGAGAAGTGCGCCATGACCATCTCTGGCACGGGTGCGCCGCAGTGGGGGCAGGGAAAGGTTTCTTCGGGTGCCGCGGCATCGTCGTCCGCGCTGGATTCACCTTCCCATTCGGCGTTCGAGGGGTCGAAGGAGGGCGGGACGTCTTTGCCGCAGGCCGGGCAGGGGCGATGTCCCAGGCGGGCAAACAGCACGCGTAGATAGGTATAGATCTCGGTGGTCGTGCCAACCGTGGAGCGCGGGCTGCGGTTGGTGAGATGCTGGTCCACGCTGATCGCTGGGGAAAGCCCGGTGATGGCGTCGACCGGGGGTTTCGAGAATCCAAAGGAGGCCAGCCCGAGCGATTCCAGGTATTGGCGCTGGCCTTCTTTGTGCAGGATATCGAACCCCAAGGTGGATTTGCCCGAGCCGGACACGCCGGTCAGGACGACGAGTTGGTTCTTGGGGATCGTCAAGGTGACGTTTTTCAGGTTGTGCAGCCGGGCACCGCGAATAGTGATCTCAGCAGCCATCTGACCTCCATGGTAGATCGATCGGCGACGGAAGATGTGCCGTCCCGATACTGATTATATAACCTTGGTGGGTCATAGGGAGGGTTTTGACTGCGGGGAATGGGTGGGAGGGTCAGTCGTTCCCGGCAGTCTCTCTTTGGCTGATCTCTTCGACTAGGGCGACGATCGTCTGGGCGCGCTGCTCCTGGTCGGCGAGGGTGGAGATCCAGCGATCGGAGGCCATGTACACGTCCTCGTCGGGGCGAGGGGTATCGAGCGCACGGCGCAGATCGGTCTCTTCCCCTCGGTCGAGTTGGATAAGCATGCGCAGGATGGCCGACAGACTGTAACCGGCGCGGGAAAGCATCCGAATGACGTGCAGACGGCTGATTTCCGGTGCCCCATAGCGGCGATAGCCGTTGGCCGGGTCGCGCGGGACGGCGATCAACCCGTTGCGGTCCCAGTTGCGCAAAATGTCGACCGTCACGCCCAACAAGTGGGCTACCGGCCCGATCCGGAGCGGCTGGGTGGTGGCTTCGACGGGCGGACCAAAGGCCCAGCGCTCGAGTAGATCGGCGGCGACGTCGGCCTGAGTTTGCTCTGATTGGACGAGCGCCAGGTGACGGTAGGCAAGGTCCCGCGTGCCTCCCAGATCCCCACTTACGGCGGCCCGGATAACACGCAGGCCCGATTGATAGATCGCTTTGCCGGGATATTGGCCGCCATATACCTGGCGGGCGATCCGCAGGCAATCGAGATGGCGCTGGGTGAAACGGCGATAGCCGGACGGGCTGCGTTCGACAGGAGGCAGTAAGCCCCAATCCACGTAGCGACGCACGGTATTGGGATGGACGCCAACGGCTTTGGCCAGATCGGACGTACGGAGGTACTTCATCGTGGAGAGCTTTTGGGAGCCTAACAATCCAATATCTCCGACGTTGTAGTGTTTGAAAGTATACGATCACCCAGGCTGTTCGACAAGAGACCTTGGGAGGCGATTGTTCAGAGTCGGGACAACTGTCATTCTGAGCCGGCGGACAAGTTCCACGCCCAGACGATCGCTTGGTTAGAGGCCAGGCTAACGGCTGGAGACTCCTTGGTCGCGCCCACGCTCGTGCTGCCGGAGTTGGCCGGGGCGATCACTCGCCGGTCGCATCGTGCTGACCTGGGAATGGAGGCCGCACGACAAGTGCTCCTATGGTCATCCCTCCGGCTAGTGCCTCTCGACGAGCACCTGATGGTGCTGGCTACCGAAGTGGCCTCTGCCCTCCCCGTCAAGGGAGCGGATGCCACCTGCATCGCCACGGCGAAGCTGGAGGCTGTTCCCCTCGTCACCTGGGACACCGAACAGGAAACTCGTGGCGGACTCATCATGTCTACCCGCTCCCCTATAGACCTCCCCTAAACCCGCAAACCCGAACGATTGACAAGTGCCTGTTCTTGAATGTAGCATGAGGCTGGCGAGAACGGCCAGTAGTGGCGAGGCAGCTGGTTCACGAGGACCGTATCTTGAGGGGTAGCGCAGGAAGAAGGAGGGTGCGATGGAACTGGAGAGCAAGCTGAGGGAACCTGACCAGGAGCCGGTGACCACCGGCGGTCCGTATCCGTGGGGACATTTTACCCAGATGAAGGGACAGGAGCCGCGGGTGATCGTCAAAGCCTATGGCTCGACAATCGTCGACGCCGCGGGCAAGGAGTACATCGACGGGCTAGCCGGCCTCTTCCTCGTCAACGTCGGCCACGGTCGCAAGGAGATCCACGAGGCGATTGCCCGTCAATTGGAGGAACTAGAGTACTATAGCCTGTTCATGGGCTTCTCCAACCCCCCGGCGATCAAGCTGGCGCAGAAGCTGGCCGAGATCACCCCACCGGGTCTGAACCACAGCTTCTTCGTCAACGGCGGTTCGGAGGCCGTGGACACCGCCTTCAAGATCGCCCGCCAGTTCCATCTGCGTGAGGGGAAGCGGCGCTACAAGGTCATTAGCCGCCGGCGCGCCTACCACGGCGTGACCATGGGTGCGCTCAGCGCCAACGGCGTCACGCCCATCCGCACGCCCTTCGAGCCGCTGGTGCCGGGCTTCAGTCACGTGTCGCCCCCCTACTGCTACCGCTGCGAGTTCGGCCTGTCCTACCCCGCCTGCGACCTGCAGTGTGCCAAAGCCGTGGAGCAGGAGATCGTCGCCCAGGGTCCGGATACCATCGCCGCCTTCATCGCTGAGCCGGTGATCGGCTCGGCTGGCTGTATTCCCCCGCCGCCGGAGTACTTCCCGCTGGTGCGCCAGATCTGTGACCGCCACGGCGTGCTCCTGATCCTCGACGAGGTGATCTGCGGCTTCGGCCGCACCGGCAAGCTCTTTGCCAGCGAGCACTGGAACGTAGTTCCTGACCTGATGACCGTGGCCAAGGGCCTCGGCAGCGGCTACGTGCCCATCGGCGCGACCATCGCCAAGAATGAGGTCTACGAACAGTTCCTCGGCGACGACAGCGCCACCTTCTCCCACGGCATCACCTTCGGCGGCCATCCCGTCGCCTGCGCCGCCGCCCTGGCCAACGTCGAGATCATTCTCCGTGAGAAGCTGGCGGAAAGGGCCGCGGAGATGGGCCGTTATCTGATGGACGGTCTAAAGCAGTTGGAGAAGCACCCGATCGTCGGCGAGATCCGCGGCCTCGGGATGCTAATCGGCATTGAGCTGGTGGCCGACCGGCAGACTAAGCGGCAGTTCCCGCCTTCGGCTAGGGTAGGCCAGCAGATCAGCGCCGTGGCCTGGGAAATGGGCCTGATGGTGCGCAACAACTGGGACATCATGCAGCTTTCGCCGCCGCTCGTCTTGACCAAGGAGGAAGCCGATCGCGTCGTCGATATCCTCGATCGGTCTTTCGCCCAGGTTCAGGCCAAGCTCGGCCTGAGTTAACCAGGCGCAGCGGCAACCCTCTACTAAGACCAGGCCCTCATTGAGCCAGGCTCGCCCAGCAGGGAACGCAACCTATCGGCGGGCGCCTGATTCAAAAGTGATCCCCTGTCCGAAGACCACGAGACTTCGTTGACTTATTGACAACGGTGGCGGCCGGTGTATAATACGGCCGGCATCACCATGACAATGGTGGGTTTGGGGCCAGTCCCTGAGTTGCAGCGTATCTTGTCCCGCTATTCGCCTTGTGATCATCGCGACTCGGTCAGCGGCACGTTCCAGAGCAGCGCTTTGGAGGAAACCATCCCCTCCCAATTCTAGTTAGCTAACCCAGCGCGGGCGCGGCGAGGCATTGCTTCTGACGGGCATCATCTTGCCCATGCTGGCGAAGCGCAAGTAGCAATCGGTAACTCTCGCCTTCCATCCCCACAACGATGATGTTAATAGCAGCGTGGCAACCCGAGGCTGCCGTGACGACCTTGATACATCTGCAATAGTAATGAAAGGGGAAGAAAATGGGCAGGGACTCTAGCGAGCACCCAGCTTGGCGGCGACGTTTGAGCAGGAGGGAAGTCCTTCGCGGTGCTAGTTTGGCAATCGGCGCCACGACCATCGGGTGGAATTTGGTAGGCTGCGGCGGGTCGACCAAGGAGCCGGCCGGCACGACAGTCACCGCAAGCAGCCCAACCAAGGCTGCTGGAACGGTGACAGTAACGCCGAGACGGGGTGGCACAGTCACCGAGGTTCTGCTGGCTGCCCAGCCGGACCTCGACCCTCAACAAGGCCGGGTCACGAGGAACTTCTCCTACGATCATCTTTTGAACTACGACTACATCAATGGCCGGTACGAGCTGGCGCTGGCCGAGTCTATGGAAAATCCCGACCCCTTGACCTACATTTTCAAGCTCCGCCCAAACGCCAAGCACCACGACCTGCCGCCGGTGAACGGCCGGAACGTCGACAGCGAGGACTGCAAGGCTTCCTGGGAGGCCTACGTGGCCAACCCCCGAGCTGGCAACAAAGGTGTATTCCTCGACTTCGTCGATCACTACGAGACTCCCAACCCTTCCACGTTCATCGTGAAACTGAAGAAGCCCAACACCTGGCTCATCGGACCCCACGGCTTCGCCGGCCCTAATCCAGGCGTGATTGGACCGAAGGAGTTATTCGACGGAGGGATCAAGACCACGACCACCTGCATCGGTCCAGGCGGCTTTGTGCTCGAACAGTTCGATTCTACGAAGGTCATCTCCTTCAAGCGCCGGCCCGACCCGTGGTATCCGAACGACGGCCGGCCCTATCCCGACAGACTGGTCTGGACGGTGATCACCGATCCAGCCGTGCGAGCGGCGGCACTCAAGGCCAAACAGATCGATCGCCTGGCAGCCCGTGACAAACTCGAAGCCGAGGAGTTCAAAAGCTATGGTCCAGACATGCGCATTCGCCGAGAACCGGGCTTCCCAAGCGCACTCATCGTACGGGCAGATAGCCCAACCGGATTGTTCGCCGATGTGCGGGTGCGCGAGGCGATCTACAACGCCTTGGACATCCAAGAACTCATCGACAGTGTGGCGCTGGGAGAAGGAGAATACAGCGGACCGGTGCCGCCGTTCCTCAAGGCCTGGGCGATACCCGACGAGGAGGTCAGGAAAGCCTATCCTCATGACGTCAATAAGGCCAAGCAAATCCTAAGCTCGGCTGGCTGGGACAATACCAAGGAGGTCGAGCTCAAGTACCCTACGTACCCGGAGACTTCCCTTATTGCCGAGTTGGTACAGAAGCAGCTCGGCCTGGCCGGTATCCGGATCAGGCTGGTACCCCAGGACCCCCTCACCGTCTGGCAAGTCCAGACGCTGACCGGCCGGGACTTCCAAATGACGATTGCCCCGGGTTCCATCGTCTACATCGTCGATCCGGACTTCCGCCTACGGCAGCACACGACGATTGGCGGTGGTGGCGGCAACTACGCCCACTGGTCCGATCCCGAGGTCGACGATATCGTCGCCCGTCAGGCCACGGAATTCGACTTCGAGAAGCAGAAGAAGATGATCCAGGATGCCCAGCGGCTGGTCTTAAAGAAGTTCAGTCCGTTTATCAGTCTGCACCAACCGTACAGCTACACCGCTTATTGGAGCTACTACCATCCCTATTGGACCGGCGACGATGGTTTCGTCGGTTTGCTGACTTGCCGGCTATGGACGGAGAAACCGTAACTGCGGTGCTCCTCGTTTGCACGTCTGACGTTGGAACGTTTGAACGTTATTCCTGCCCGCGGTAGCTCTGGATACCCCAGAGCTACCGCCCGCGCCACGGCGCGCACGACGCCCGGATGATCAGCTCCGACTGCACCTCGTGCACGACAGCCGACCCGTCATTGCCCGCGATCCGGGCAAAGATATATTCGCCAGCCATACGCCCCCAGCCGACGGCATCATGAGAGATCGTCGTCAGCGGCGGCCGATGTGCCGCTGCCCAAGGAGTCTCCCCGACCGTAATGAAAGATAGATCGCTCGGGATCTCCATGCCGGCCTCGTAGATGCGCGTCAACGCGTGGGGTGCGAAGATGCCCGCAGAAACGAACAGCGCGGTGGGGCGGTCCGCCCGGTCCAAGAGCGCCGATACACCTTCGCGGCATTCTGCATTACTGCCAGCAAAGACCACCAAAGAGGGATCGTATGGTATCCCCAGACCCAACATCGCCTGGCGGTAAATCTCCGCTCTCTGACTGTGAGGCTGGGCTCTCTGGGCGATGAAGGCGATTCGCTCATGGCCCAGCCTACTAAGGTACTCGATCCCGCTCTGAATCCCCGCCTGCAGGTTGATGGACATTTTCGGCTCGTTGAGAGAAGTCCCCGTGACGTCAGCGATCAGCACTGGCAACCGCGTTTGGCGGAGTGTTTCCAGTTCACGACTGGAATTGGAGAGGGTGAAGAGCACTATGCCCTCAACGCGCCTTTCGAGCAATCTCCGCACATTCGCCCGTTGGAGATCAAGGCGCCGGCGGGAGTTGCAGAGAAGCAGAGAGTAGTGGTGATCGCAAACCACCTCCTCGACTCCTTCAATGACATCCCGAAGCACTGAGTTCTCTAGATCCGGAACGACAAAACCAATGGTGCCGCTGCGGGAGTTCTTCAGGCTCCGCGCCGCGGCGTTGGGGATATACCCCAACTCCTCCATGGCCTCAAGCACCGCCTTGCGGATCGCCGGCTGAACGGCCGGGTCATCGTTGAGAACGTTGGAGACCGTCGACCTTGACACTTGAGCCCGCCGCGCGACATCGTAGATATTGGGCATGCAATCCCCCTCCCGACAGAACAGTTGATCCCGAAATCCAGATCGCAGTGGAACGTTCCACCTCGTAGACCGTTGACAATGCCTTGCCGTAATGTTATCCTTCGCTTGCTGGATTGTCAAACGGGCGGATGCACCGCATCTACTTCGGAAGGAGGCTGACATGGATAGCGGTCTAGGTTCTCAATCCCTTTGGCGGAGACAAGTGACGCGCCGCGATGTCCTGCGGGGCACGGGAGCGATTGGCACGGCGGTGCTCGCGGGGAGCATCTTTGGCTGCGGCGGCTCCGCAAAGCAGCAGGAAACGGCCGTCGCCGGCCCGAGTCCCACGCCGACTGGCCCGCGGCGCGGTGGAACGTTGATTGGCGCGTTGAATAGCCAGATGGCCGATCTTAATCCCCAGCGCACAGCCAGTGCCGGAGCGGCGACCTACTACTTCATCTACGACCATCTGTTCTACTACGATTGGAACAGCGGCAAGTACGACTTGGGAGTAGCGCAATCTATCGAGAGCCCCGACCCTCTCACCTACATCTTCAAGCTCAAACCCAACGCCAAATTCCAGAATCTCCCGCCTGTCAACGGCAGGCCTGTCACGAGCGAGGATATCGTGGTCTCTTGGAAACGATTCGTAGACGACCCGCGCACCGGAAACAAGGGGTTTTTCACCGACTCGGTCGATCACTACGAGACACCGGAGCCCGCAACGCTCGTCGTGAAGATGAAAACCCCCAACACTTGGGCGATCGGCCCCCACGGGCTGGGCGCGCCGCTACCCACCGTCATCGTGCCAAAGGAGCTGTTCGAGAACGATCAGTTAAATAAGGTGGCCGTCGGATCTGGGGCCTACGTCCTCGAGAACTTCGATCCAGGGAGCGTGATCTCCTTTGTCAGGCGGCCAGATTCTTGGCACACGCCAGATCGGCCGTATATCGACAAGAGGGTGTTCCAGGTTATTACCGACGCACCAGCCCGCGCGGCAGCCTTGAAGGGCAAGCAGATCGATTCGCTTCTCGCCCGGGACAAGTTGCAGGCGGACGAATTCAAGGGCTACGGCCCTGATATGCGGATCCAGAGGGAGCTGTTCCTCCCGTTTTCGTTGTTGATGCGGGCGGACGCCCCTGACGGGCTTTTCCACGACGTGCGCGTCCGGGAGGCGGTCTACAAGGCTCTCGACATCCAAGATCTCATCGACCGGGTCGAGCTTGGCGAAGGGGAGTGGGAAGGCCCGGTCCCCAAGAGCCTCAATGCCTGGGCGCTCCCCGATGCCGAACTGAAGAAGGCCTTCCCCCACGACGTGGCGAAGGCCAAGGAGCTGCTGGCGGCGGCCGGCTGGGACAGCAGCCGTGAGGTAGAACTGAAGTACCCGAACAGTGAGAAGGATTCACTCATCTGCCAGATCCTCCAGAAGCAACTAGAAGCAGCCGGCATTAGGACGAAGCTAGTCCCTCAGGACCGGGCAACCGTCTGGTCTCCCCAAACGCTGACGGGCAAGAACTTCCAGCTCACGGCCGCCTACTACACGGCCTCGCGAGACCCGGACTTCTGGCTGCGGTACCACTCGACCCAGGGCGCGGGCCTGGGCAACCTCTGCAGGTGGTCCGACCCTGAAGTAGACGCGATCATCGTGCGCCAGCAAAGGGAATTCGACTTTGAAAAGCAGCGGCAGATCATCCTCGAGGCCCAAAGGATGCTTCTGGCGAAGTTCGCCCCAACCATCAACTTGTACTCGCCGTACAACTACACAGCCTGCTGGGAGTACTATCACCCAACCGGTAGCAGTTTCCTGGGAATCATGGGTCAATATGATTGGATAGATACAAGTAGCCCCAGCTACCCGCAGGACAGACGGTGAGGTGATTAGACAGAACAAGATAGAGAAACGAAAGGAAAAGTGGACCGATGGGCTACGAGAGTATCATCTATGAACCGGGTACGGTCGCCCGCGTGATCATGAACCGGCCTCGCTATCACAATGCTCAGAGCCGGATGATGCTTGAAGAAATGGACGACGCCTTCGCCAAAGCCGCGGCCGACGACAAAGTTCGCGTGATCATCATGTCTGGCAACGGCGAGCACTTCTCCTCCGGACACGACATCGGCACGCCCGAGCAGCAGGCCGATCACGCCGCGCGGGGTGGCTGGCCCGCGAAGCGCGAGCCCTACTACAACTGGATGAAAGACTACTACCTTGACATGTCCCTCCGCTGGCGCAGCCTGCCCAAGCCCACGATCGCCATGGTCCATGGCTACTGCATCTACGGCGGGTGGATCGTCGCCTCGTCCATGGATCTGATCTTCGCCTCCGAAGACGCCCAGTTCCTCGGCACGCACACACAGTTCTTCCCGGTGCCCTGGGACGTAGGCATCCGCCGGGCCAAAGACGTCCTCTTCGAGGGCCGGTTCATCACCGCGCAGGAGGCTTTGGACTGGGGTTTCGTTAGCCGGGTGTGGCCGAGGGAGAAGCTGGAGGAGGAGACGCTGGCCTATGCCCAAAGGGTAGCGGAGAACCACCCCTTCAACCTGCGGATGTGCAAGTTCTCCGTGAACCATGCCCAAGACCTGATGGGCTTCACCAGCGCAGTGCAGGCCGCCCTCCAAACCTTCTTCACGATGCAGTATGGCCGGCATCGCGAGGGGGTACCAAAAGGCACGTCCCTGATCGGTAACGCCCTGAAACACAGCGGGGAGACACCCGAGTGACCAGCACGCAGACACCGGCGTCCGACCTAACGTCCACGGAAGCCTGCCGTGCTTCGTCCGCGCTGGAGGACCTCCTGGTGGTGGAACTGGCCACGGGAGTGGCCGGACCGTATTGCGGGAAGATGCTCGCCGACTTCGGTGCCGACGTGATCAAAGTGGAGCTTCCGGAGGGCGACCCGAGCCGGGCAGTGGGCCCCTTCCCCGCCGGCGACGCTGACGCCGGGGCTCTCTTCCTCTGGTTGAACACCAACAAGCGGGGCATCACTCTCGACTGGCGAACACGCGCCGGCCGGCGGGTCCTGCGGGAACTGCTAAGCCAAGCGGATGTGTTAGTGGACAGCCGTCCCACGCCCACGCTGAGCCGTTTGCGCCTCGGACCAAAGAGCCTCGCCAAGCTGAACCCGCGTCTGATCGTCACGTCGGTCACACCCTTCGGACGGACCGGACCATGGCGCGACCGCCCCGCGACCGACCTAACCATCAGCGCCCTTGGCGGCATGAGCTACCTGAATGGTGCGGTTGGTGAGGAGCCGCTGCGCGAGCCGGGACCACAGGCGGAGGTCGTCGCCGGGATATTCGGGTACATCGGCACACTGGCCGCCCTGGCGGACCGGGCGGTGACGGGACAAGGCCAAGCCGTAGACCTGTCAGCAATGGAAGCCATGCTCAGCGTGTTGACACCTTACGTCACCGAATACTCGTACCAGGGCACCCATTCGCAGCGCGGACCGCGCAGCAGTGCTAACCTTTTCCGCTGCCAAGACGGGTACGTCAGCATGATCCTGACTTCCCAGAATGCCTGGCTAACGCTCGCCAAGGCACTGGGATTGGGTTCCACGGCGAGCGAATCGGACGTGGCCACCGGGACCAGTCGGTACCTCAATCCGGATCGGGTACGCGAGGTGCTGGAGCCGGCGCTGCAGGGCTATACCAAGCTGGAGCTCTTCGCCATGCTGATGGACTCGCGCATCAACGTCGGCATGGTCCAGTCTATTTCCGACCTGAAAGCCGATCAACACCTGGAAGCCCGCCAGTACTTTGCCAAGGTTGCCGGCGCAGGTCGGGGCGAGGTGGTCTACCCAGGCGCTCCGTTTCGCTTGGCGGCCTGCCCTTCAGGAATACGCCGGTTAGCGCCCCGACTGGGCGAACACAATGACGAGGTGCTAAGCGACCTGCTCGGCTACAGCGTGGACCGGCGGGCCGCGCTCCGGTGCGCCGGTGTGGCTCGTGGGGAAGGAGGAAGCGATCGATGAGTCGGATGGCGCTGGAGCACATCCGGATCTTGGACCTGACCCAGGCCTGGTCCGGCGCTTACGCCACGCAGATCCTCGCGGACTTAGGCGCCGAAGTGATCAAGGTGGAGGCCCGGCAGCGTCCGGACCCGTGGCGCGCCGTCCGAAACGGGGCGCTGCGCCATCTTCAGGTGTATGCCGACAACGAGCCCGGCGAGAGGCCGCACAACCGTTCCTACCTGAGCAACAGCGTGAATCGCAACAAATACGGCATTACCCTCGACCTGAGCCGGGAGAAGGGTCGCGAGTTGTTTCGCCGGCTGGCGACCTTTGCTGACGTGGTGTCCGAGAACTTCACCCCTCGGGTGATGGAAAACTTCGGCCTCCACTTTGAAGCGCTGCACGAGCTGCGCCCCGGCCTGATCATGCTTTCAATGCCGGCCTATGGCGGCACCGGACCATACCGGGACGTCCCGGGCATCGGCGGCACCATCGAGCCCATGTCCGGCAACACCGATCTGCTCGGGTATGAAGGCGGCCGGCCGATGAACTCGGGAGTGATGTATCCCGACCCGATCGCTTCGATCATGGGTGCCTCCGCCGTTCTCACGGCGCTGCACTGCCGCGAGCGCACTGGACGCGGCCAGCACATCGACCTGTCCCAGCAGGAATCGATGTTGGGCATGATCGGCTACTACGTGGTCGCCCATTCCCTGACGGGAGAGACGCCAATGCCAAGGGGCAATTGGGATCCCCTGCTGGTCCCTCATCGCAACTACCGTTGTCAAGGCGATGATCAATGGGTGGCCATCGCGTCACGGACCGACGAGGATTGGATGCGGCTGTGCGAGGTCATGGGCCAGCCGGAGCTTGGTAGCGACCCGCGCTTCGCCACCATAGCCGCTCGCATGGAAAATCGTACGGTGGTTGACCTGATCGTCCAGGAGTGGACACAGCAGCAAACCGCCGAGGACGTGGAGCAAGCGCTGCTAGCTGCAGGGGTACCGGTTGGGAAGGTGCGGAGCATGGCCGAGATCTACACCTGTCCTCAGGGGAAAGCCCGCCAGTTCATCGTCGAGGTCGACCATCCGGAGGTTGGCCGGCGGGCCACCGCCGGCATACCGGTGAGACTGTCGCGTTCCCCGGGTCGAGTCCGCCGCGCCGCTCCCTGTCTAGGCGGCGACAGCACCGACATCCTCCAGCGCTTTGCCGGACTCTCCGACGAGGAGATCGCGGCGTTGGTCGAGGAGGGGATCACTGGTGAGGACTTCATTGAACCCGGGTATTGATCCAGTAGCCCGGAAACGCTAAGCTGCTATGAACGCCGGATCGAGCATGAGCAGCGACGCCGGACCTGGTCCGACGGATGGCGGTAGTGACACCGCAAACGCCTTCAGCCGCGCTAGCAGCCAACGATGGCCATTCAACTGTCACACGATTGCAGCGCGGCAAAACGCCGTCCCGTATGCGGGGATCGGCTCGTGTTAGAGCACCAGAGCGATCGGAAACTTGTGGAGGAGAGAAAGAGAGCATGAGCGAAACCGCGAGGCCGGTTGTGGAAACGAAGCAAGGAAAGCTAGAGGGTCTTCAGGAAGACGGGGTGTACGTCTTCAAGGGAATCCCCTATGCCACACCCCCGATCGGGCCACGGAGGTGGCTTCCGCCGCAGGCGATGGAACGCTGGACGGGGGTTCGTTCGGCCAAGACCATCGGGGGAATAGCGCCCCAGAACCCGAGCCCGCTGGAAAACCTGCTGCACGCGCCGGTAGAAGGTACCCAGGACGAAGATTGCCTATATCTCAACGTCTGGTCGCCGGGGCTCGATGACCGGCGTAGGCCGGTGCTGTTCTGGATCCACGGCGGCGCCTTCATGCAGGGTGCCGGCTCGCGGCCACTTTACAATGGCGTCAAGTTGTGCCGCGGTGGGGACGTGGTGTTGGTGACCATCAACTACCGGCTGGGCGCCCTCGGCTTCCTAAACTTAAACGAGGTAACCGGCGGTCAGATCCCAGCCACCGGCAACGAGGGTATGCTGGACCAAATTGCCGCCTTGGAATGGGTGCATGACAACGTCGCCTCCTTTGGCGGTGACCCAGATAACGTCACCATTTTTGGTGAATCGGCCGGTGGTTTGAGCGTCGGGACCTTACTGGCGATGCCGGCGGCCAAGGGCCTCTTCCACAAGGCCATTCTCCAGAGCGGCGCTGCTAGCTCGCTGTACGCGCTGGACCGAGCCGTCGATGTGGCTAGAACACTCCTTGGTCTACTTGGCGTCGAGTCCGGCGATACCGAAGTCCTCCGCACTCTGTCTCCGGACAGGTTACTGGGCGCGGCGCAAAGACTTGCCGCCGCAGGGTCACTGATGGCCTTCAGACCGGTTGTGGATGGCCGGCACCTGCTCAAACCACCCCTAGACGCTATCCGGGAGGGCACGGCCTCGGGCATTCCTGTCTTGGTCGGCAGCACCGAGGACGAAGCCAAACTCGGGGCGACGGCCGACCAGAGCCTTGCATCGCTGACGGAAGAGGGGTTGCTGCAGCGGCTCTGCCGCGGACTACCCCGCGAGAAGGCTGAGAAACTGGTGGAAACCTACCGGAATGCCCGCATGCGACGCGGTCAGCCGGCAGACCCGGCTGACCTCTTGCTGGCGATCCAGACCGATCGGGCCTTCCGCTTGCCGGCCATTCGCCTCGCCGAGGCGCGGCGCGCCGCAAGCCAGGCGGCATTCTGCTATTTGGTTACCTGGCGCTCGCCCGGCTTCCCGCGGCTGGGAGCCTGCCATGCCATAGACGTGGGCTTCGTCTTCGGCACCCATGCGGGGCCGTTCTTCGGTTCCGGCCCGGCTGCCGACACCTTCTCTCGGAAGGTACGGGAGGCCTGGACTACCTTCGCCAGAACTGGCAATCCTAGTTGTGAGAGTATTGGTCCCTGGCCAATGTATGGCCATGACCGCGAGACAATGTTGCTCGGCATTGACTGCGTCGTCGCCAAGGCACCATACGAGGACGAAAGGCGGGCCTGGGATAGTATCCCCGAGGCGGCCATCGGATCGCTCTAGAGGACTCCTCAGCAGACATAGCGGAACAGAAAACGATTCATACTTTAGGGGGCAGAATGAGACGCGATCTTACTCGTTCACAGGCTTGGCAGAAGCGTATCACGAGGCGGGAGGCCTTGCGCGCCACTGGCCTGATCATCGGTGGGGCGTCGGTTGGTGGGGGATTCTTTGGCTGCAGCACTTCTTCGCCGCAGAGCACTCCGACCGCAAGGGCAGGCACCTCGACGAGGCCTAAAGCGCTGCCCACGAGTGGGCCGAAGCCGGGCGGCACGGTGACGCTTCTCATTGCCTCGCAGATGACGACGCTGAATCCTGGTCTATCGGGAAACGGGAACACCACCCAGTATGTCTACGACCGCCTGCTCAACGTCGATTGGGTCAACGGCAAGTACGAGCTGTCTCTGGCGCAGTCGCTGGAGAACCCCGACCCCCTGACCTACATCTTCAAGATTAAGCCAACCGCCAAGTTCCAGAACGTCGCCCCGGTGAATGGCCGGCCTGTGACCAGCGAGGACGTCGTGGCGTCATGGAACGCGTTCGTCGCGAACCCGCGCACCGCGAACAAGGGCGTCTTCACCCAATACATCGACAAGTACGAGACTCCGGACGCGTCGACATTGGTAGTAAAGATGAAGAAGGCCTACGCCTGGGTGTTGGGGGTTCATAATCTTGGCGGGCCCGCCCCGTCGACGGTGGTGCCCAAAGAGTTGACCACCGGCGATGCCTTGGACAAGACGGCGATCGGCCCAGGGCCATACGTGCTGGAGGAATACGACCCGGCGAGCACCATTGCCTTCAAGAGACGTCCGGACGGCTGGCATACGCCGGATCGGCCCTACATCGACCGGGTAGTGGGTCGGGTGATCACCGATACGGCCGCCCACGCCGCGGCGTTCAAGAGCAAGCAGATCGACGAGCTGGCGGCACGCGATAAGCTGGAAGCGGATGAGTTCAAGAGCTACGGTCCAGATGTCGTGGTCGATAGGGCCCTAGGAATCTCACCCTGGTTGATGATGCGGGCCGACGAGCAAGGCTACTTCAAGGACCCTCGCGTGCGCGAGGCGGTCTACAACGCCCTCGATATTCAGGAGTTGATCGAGGTTGTCGAACTGGGCGAGGGAGAGTATGTTGGACCTGTTCCCGCATACCTTAAGACCTGGGTACTCCCCCGGGACGAGCTGAAAACGTACTTCCCTCACGACCTGAAGAAGGCCAAGGACCTGCTTACAGGCGCGGGCTGGGATACCAACCGCGAGGTGGAATTAAAACACAGCAGCGCAGACAAGAGCGCGCTGATGTGCCAGATCCTTCAGAGGCAATTGGCCGCCGCCGGCATTCGTACCAGACTAGTGCCGCAGGACCCCACTGTGTTTCGTTCCCAGACCTATCAGACCCGTGATTTCCAGCTTGCCGGAGTCCGGGACGTCGGTGGCTACGACCCGGATATCCACCTGCGGTACCAGACCACGTCAGGAGGAGGCGCACAGAATCTCTGCCGTTGGTCCGACGCGGACGTTGACCAGATCGTGACACAGCAGCAGACAGAGTTCGACCTCGAGAAACAGAAGCAGATCATCCTGGACGCACAGAGGCTGATCCTCAAGAAGTTCGCGCCGCTGGTCCTCCTCTATGCGCCCTACACCTATACCGCGCGCTGGAGCTACTACCACCCGGCACAGTCCAGCGACAATGGATTCGTAGGCGTCTTTGGGCACTATAGTTGGACCGAGAAACCTTAGACCGGCGCGAGAAAACCTGTTGGGCACGTTAGCGCGGGGGCTTGTCCCCGCGCTAACGCCCCCGGTTACGGGATCGGCGCAGAATCGCGGGAGGAAGAACGTGAGTGTTGTTGAAGACAAGCTGGAGATCTTGGACCTGATCGCCCGGTACTCGCACGCCTACGACGGCGATGACTCGGAAGCCTGGGCGAACGTGTTTACCGAAGATGGGGTTGTTAACGGACGGGTCGGCCAGCCAGATGAGATCGTCGTCCGGGGGCGGGACCAGCTTCTGGCCTTTCACCGGCGGGCGGTCAGCCGGAGAGGTCGTTCGCAGACCAGACACCATCAAAGCACGACGATGTTCGTCGAGTTGACCGAGAACCGGGCGGTGACCCGCACCTACTTGCTGGTCACCCATGTTGAGGAAGGGAAGCCACCTTTCGTGGGGCTGACCAGCGTCTACGAAGACGAAATCGTCCGCACGCCGGCTGGATGGAGGATTAAAGTCCGCCGGATCCTGCCCGACGTCAAGGGGGTCCTTGCGGATGTGCTACGGAGAGCGCCGGCACCGGCGGAAAAGGGGGAGTAGACCATGGAGTATGAAGGCCAGGTAGCGGCGATCACGGGCGGCGCCAGTGGCATCGGGCGAGCCACGGCGCTCGCCTTGGCCAGGTTGGGCGCGGACATCGCCATCGCCGACGTGAACGACCGCCGGCTCGCCGAGACGCGCGACGAGATCGCGAGCCTCGGCCGGCGCGCACTCGCCGTCCACTGCGACATTTCTAAGGATGCCGACGTGGAGAGCTTTGCGGCGCAAACCCTTTCGACCTTCGGCCGGGTCGACATCCTGATGAACAACGCGGGCGTGATGCTGCGCGGTCCGATCGAAAAGATTCCCATGGCCGATTGGGAATGGATTCTGGGCATCAACCTCTTCGGCGTGATTCGCGGTCTGCACGCATTCTTGCCACACATGATCGAGCGCGGCAGCGGCTACGTGATCAACACCGCCTCTATCGGCGGGCTCTTTGGCGGCAACCCCTACAGCGCGCCCTACATCACCGGGAAGTTCGGGGTGGTAGGCCTATCGGAAGCCCTCTTCCTCTACCTGCGGCCCAAAGGGATCGGTGTCTCCGTCCTTTGCCCCGGCGGGGTCGCCACCAATATGCACGAGCAGGTGCGGGTAGTGGGAGTCAGCGACCCTAGGCGTCTCGGGGCCGGCCACCCAGTAGGGACGGCACCTGACGCCATGCAGCCAGACGCCGTAGCGCAGATGGTGATCGAGGCGATGAGAAAGAACCAATTCTTAGTATTCACCCATCCCGAAACGCCCGCCCTCATGCGGCGCAAGGCGCAGGATATCGAGGCCTACATGGAGAATTCGCTGGCGCGGTGGCCTTTCCTCGCGAAGCGCCTGGCGGGTGAAATCTGAGTAGCTATAATAAGAAGGAGACAAACATGACTGACCCGCGCAAAGTGTTGCCCCGGACGGTCAAGGTTATCGAGCAAGGGATCGCCGACAGAACGCACGTCGGCGCCCAGGTATACGTGTCCTTGCAAGGGAAGCCGGTGGCCGATTTCGGTCTTGGCGAGGCCCGCCCCGGCGTGCCCATGACCGCTGATTCGCTGATGATCTGGTGGTCGTCCACCAAGACACCCACGGCAGTAGCCGTTGCCCAACAATGGGAGCGCGGCAAGTTCGATCTCGATGACAAGGTATGCCAATACATCCCGGAGTTCGGCACCAAAGGGAAAGATGCCGTCACGATCCGCCACGTACTGACCCATACCGGAGGCTTCCGCTTTGCGGATCGGCTGGCGGAGGGCGTACCGGGGATGGGGCGCGGTACCTGGGATGAGATTATCACCCGGATCTGCAGCGCTAGCCTAGAGCCGGGCTGGGTTCCCGGCAAGAAAGCCGGCTACCATCCTACCGCGGGCTGGTACATCCTCGGCGAATTGGTGCGCCGTCTCGACGGTCGGCCTTTTGCGCGCTACGTGCGCGAAGAGATCTTCGAGCCCTTGGGGATGCTGGACTGCTGGATCGGCATGCCGCCCGAGCGTTACCGGGCCTACGGCGACCGCATCGGGATCATGCACAACACCGCGGGACCGACGCCCCAACCTCTGCCGAATGCCGACAGCGAAATGGCGGCCGCCCAATGCGTGCCTGGGGCCGGCGGACGGGGTCCGATGCGGGAATTAGGTCGCTTCAACGAGATGCTGCTCTTCCGTGGGCAACTGGACGGGGTGCGCATCCTCCGGCCGCAGACAGTGGAAGCGATCACCGCCCGGCACCGCGTAGGCATGTTCGACGAGACGTTCCAGACCGTAGTCGACTGGGGGTTGGGTTTCATTATCGACGGTTTCATCTACGGCCGGTACTGCTCACCACGGACATTCGGCCATGGCGGGGCCCAGTCGTCACAAAGCTTCGTGGACCCCGAGTACGGACTGGTGATCAACGTCGTGTGCAACGGCATGCCGGGAGGACCCCGGTTCTATGCCCGGTCCAACGCTATCGCCGCCGCCATCTACGAAGACCTTGCGCTGGTCGAGCCGGGCTCGCCCGGAAGAGAACTCAACCTGCCGGCGGGTGGGCTGACCTAACTGACGTAATCCGGAATTGAGGCACCACGGATGGTAGACAGGCCGATACAGGAACAGGTCGACTACTTGGTGGAAATCCTGTCCAAGAATCCCTACGTGGTGGCGATTCTGGACGGAGACCCTTTTCCCGGACGCCGCGATTGGTATCTCGGTGCTGGATGTGTTTGCCAAACCGTCTGGAATTTCCTGTCTGGCAAGGAGATCACTGACGGGATCGAAGACTATGATCTGGTCTACTACGACGCGAGTGATCTGAGCAGTACGGAGCTTTGGACCGCTGATTTGGCCCTAATCCGGAGGGCTGCCCCTGCCTCTCCCTTTGTCCGTTGGATCGGAGACTACCACCTGTCATGAATACACACAATCAGGCCACCGGCGAACAAGGCAACTGCCTCTGCTGCTGAACCTCTATGTCTGCGTTGGGCGCAAACCAGGCGAGACTAGAGAATGGGTACGGCCTAAGGAGCTAGCATGCATCTACCAGTGCCAGTTTTCGTCATCGACCTGCCTAGGCCGAGACCGGCGGGCGCCGGTTCGCCCACGGCCGCGCGGCCTCCAGTTGGGCCGCAAGGCGGAATAGCATGGCCTCGTCGGCGTAGCGGGCCACGAATTGGGTGCCGATCGGTAGGCCTTCCGCATTCCAGTAGAGCGGGACCGACATCGCCGGCTGGCCGGTGGTGTTGAAGATCGAGGTGAACGCCGCGAACAAGGCCGAGCGGCGCCATCCGGCCAAGGGGTCCTCGGGCGTGGGGTCCATGGCGCCAAGGGGCACCGGCGGCTCGGCGAGGACGGGCGTAAGAAGGATATCGTGGTCTACGAAGAAGCCGGCGATTTTCCGGCTCACCTTGATCGCTTTGGCCGCCGCCTGCAGGTAGCGAGAGGCGTTCTGGCGCTTTCCCCATTGATACATGCCCCAGGTCAGCGGTTCGACGTCTTCCTCGGTCACTAGGCGGCCAATGCGCTCCGCAATGTTGTCGAGGAGGGCCGCTACGCCCGTCTCGTAGAGAATCGTGAAGTCCCGGCGCATCATCTCGCGGTCGATTTCAGGGGCGGCTTCGACGACGTGATGGCCAAGCTCCTCGCAGAGTTTGGCCGCGTCCAAGACGGCGGCGACGCAGTCGGGATGGACGGGCACGCCGGTGGGAGCCTCGGTGGAGAAGGCGATGCGCAGCCGGCCGGGGTTTGCCCCCACCTCCTGCAAGAATGGTCGGGCCGGCGGTTGCGCCCAGTAGGGGGCGCCAAGGTCGGGGCCGGCCGTTGCGTCGAGGAGGGCGGCACTGTCTCTTACCGAAATGGTGACCGCATGGTCGACAGTGCGGCCCATGTAGTCGCCCCCTTCCGGACCTTGCGGGTTGCGCCCCCGAGTGACCTTTAGGCCGAAGACCCCACAGCAAGAGGCGGGGATGCGAATCGACCCTCCGCCGTCGCTGGCGTGGGCCGCCGGGACCATCCGCGCGGCCACGGCGGCGGCTGAGCCTCCGCTAGAGCCGCCAGGCGTCCGGCTCGTATCCCACGGATTGTGGGTTGCCCCAAAGAGGCGCGGCTCGGTCGTCGGCGGCAGGCCAAACTCCGGGGTGTTGGTCTTGCCTAAGACGATCAGCCCGGCGCGTTTGAGCCGGACCACGAGCTCGCTATCGAAGTCGGGTACGAAATCACGGTTCAGGACCGCGCCCCCGGTCAGAGGCACGCCAGCGTAGGCCACGCCGAGGTCCTTGAGCAGGTAGGGGACGCCGGTGAAGGGGCCTTCCGGTAGCGGGCCGCTGGCCGCGGCGCGCGCCAGGTCATACATCGGTCTGATCACCGCGTTGATCTGCGGGTTGAGGCGCTCGATCCGGGCGATCGCCGCCTCCACCAGCTCGCCGGGCTTGACCTCTTTCCGGCGTACCAGGTCGGCTTGAGCCAAAAGATCTAGGTCGGCAAACGCGTCTTCTTTCGCCACGATCTCCACCACCTTCTCGAGTTATTCTTGAGCGAGAGCTGAAGACAGTAGGAACGAGGACATGCTAGCATCAGAGAGGTGGCAAGTCAAGCTGGCCTCGAGGCCGGTCTCGCAGGCCGCAGTATTTCGGAGGCTAGCGCGTTTAACTATGTAGGAGTACTGGCATGCCCCTGTCTATTGTAGCCTGCTGACCTGCGCGCACGAAGCGCAAGCGGCACGAACCCGTAGGCGTCGGTTAGCCCCAGCTCAACCATGGATTCGTCATTCCGATCCTTCCATGGAAGGATCGGAATCCAGTGCGGGGCGGCAAGCGTTGGCAGACTACCGCCCCACGTACACAAGGAGAGGGAGATGCGGCCTACCGTAGAGGTCTTTCTCGGGGAAGACGATTACGTCTGCGTGACCGTGAGACTACCGTTGGAGTATCATGTACGTGAGGGAGCATCCGTCTTCGCCAAAGACATCTTCCGGTTCCCGGCAACAACGCTCACGCCTTCGGAAAGTCCTCGCACACCTGAACGAGTAAATGGTGAAGGTTCTCCGATGACCCTTTGTGACGCGGATAGGCGGCTTCTTTGTCACCGTCTCATCCCTTGGATCCCAATCGATGATGAAGTAACATCTCGGCGCCCTCGGCTCTAATCACACGGCCTGATCAGGACAGCGTTCGGGGTTGGCGAGACGATGCGTATCCTCCAATACCAGTCCACCATGCCGATATGAACATTCTACGCCCCCGTTTTGGAGCGCTACAAGGACCAAAGCGGCCTTTCATGGTGGCCAAAGTTGGCCTTTCTTCGAGCGCACCATCGATCAAAATGCCAGCATGAGGCGGTCGTTACAGGGCTTATGTGTTACCGATCGATTGGAGGGTCTATCAAGAGGTATTGGCTTCGAATCGTAAGGAAAGAACGCGCTGGATGGCGGCGTCGAGGTAGTGACGGTGGGAGACGCAAAAAGAGGGTAAAAGCGAGACAGTCTGCCCTCTTGAACGTTGGACCAAAACCCGCTAGACTGTTCTCGTCTCGGGTAAGCGACGATAGTGCAGGGGAAGAGAAGCCGCTATCCTCGTAGGCGTATCTGGAGCCCCTAATTGGAGATTCCAAATGTCCCCATCTTGTTAATCCTGTCCGGGCCAACCGCGTAAGTACTGTCAGGGTAAGAAAGGAGACCAGGGTCATGGCCTACATCGACCGAAACGGCGTGAAGATCTACTACGAAGAGCATGGTAGCGGACTACCGATCCTGCTCAGTCACGGCTATTCCGCGACGGGGCAGATGTGGAACGGCCAGGTGGCCTACCTCAAGGAGAGATACAAGGTGATTGTATGGGACATGAGGGGTCACGGCCGGAGTGATAGCCCCGGGAACCCGGCCGAGTACTCGGAGGAGGCGACGATGGATGACATGGTCGCGATCCTTAAGGCCTGCGGCGCCGCGAAGGCGGTCATCGGTGGCCTCTCCCTCGGCGGCTACATGTCCCTGGCCTTCCACGCCCGCCATCCGGAGATGGTCGAGGCCCTAATGCTCTTCGACACCGGTCCCGGCTACCGCAACCCACAGGCGCGCGAGCAGTGGAACCAGATGGCTTTCGCCCGCGCCAAGGATCTCGAAGCGCGCGGCCTGGCGGCACTCGGCACCAGCGCCGAGGTCCGCGTCGCCCAGCACAACTCGGCCGCCGGCCTGGCGCTGGCCGCGCGGGGTATGCTCGCGCAGTTCGATGCGTCCGTCATCGAGTCGCTGGGGACGATCAAGGTTCCAACCCTGGTGCTCGTCGGCGCCCAGGATCAGGCCTTTCTGAACGCCACCGACTACATGGCGTCCAAGATTGCCGGGGCAACCAAGGTGGTGATCGAGAATGCGGGCCACGCCTCGAACATCGACCAGCCGGCGGCGTTCAACCAGGCTGTCCAATCGTTCCTGGAAGGGCTTCGCCGCTAGGGCTGGGGCTTGGCGAATTCCAAAGGAAGAAAGGCAGGGATCCAGATGTCGATAATCGTGCCCAAGGGTTATGCGGGAAGGCTGCTCCGGGTTGACCTGACTAAGCGGAGCGTGAGTGAGGAGTGGCTCGACGAGGAGACACTGCGAAAATATGTCGGCGGCGCCGGTTTCGGCGCCAAGTACCTCTACGAGGAGGTCCCGCCTGGCGTCGACTGCTTCGACCCCTGGAACCGGCTGATCGTCGCTTCGGGCCCTCTTGCCGGCACGCAAATCCCTGGCTCGGGGACCTTCTCCGTCTCCACCAGGGGAGTGCTTACTGGAGGCGCAGCCTTCGGCCAGGCCAACGGCTTCTTCGGCGCCTTCCTCAAATTCTCCGGTGTCGACGGTCTGATTATTCAAGGCGCCGCCGACCGGCCGGTCTATCTCTACGTCCATGACGGTCAGGTCGAGTTCAGGGACGCTGCTCACCTCATGGACAAAGACACCTGGGAGACCGACGACCTGATCAAGGAGGAGCTTGGCTATGGCCAGCGAGGGATGAGCGTAGCCTGCATCGGCCCGGCGGGGGAGAACCTGGTGAAGTTTGCGGCAATCGTCGCCGACAAGGGACACGTGGCCGGGCACAATGGGATGGGGGCGGTGATGGGCTCCAAGAAGCTGAAGGCGATTGCCGTCGCCAGAGGTAAGGAGAAAACCGATCTCTATGACCCCGAGAGGATCCAAGCGCTGGCGAGGGAAATCCGCGAGGGCATCGAGAACAACCCCCTGAGCCAGACCCTCTACCGCTACGGGACCCTGGGCACTTACCGGATGGTGGAGGCCGTCGGGGCGCTGCCGATCAAGAACTACACGACGAACATCTATCCGGATAAAGAGAAGCTGGAACAGTTCACGCCGGAGTACATCCGGGGTCGTTTCAACCCCAAGCCCAATCCTTGCTGGGCTTGCCGCATGCACCATTGCCACGACTCGACGATCACCGAAGGACCCTACCAAGGGATGGTGGTGGAAGAGCCGGAGTTCGAGTGCCTGTCGGCGATGGGGGCGCAGATTGGCAATATGGAAGTAGCCTCGGCGATGATGCTGACCAACGTGGTGGACCGTCTAGGCTTCGAGATGAACGAGACGGGATGGGTGATCGGCCTGGCGATGGAGTGCTATGAGAAGGGGCTGATCTCGAAGGAAGACACCGACGGCTTAGAGCTGAACTGGGGTAACGTCGAGGCCGCGCGGTCGCTGCTGCAGAACATCGCCCGCCGCCGAGGATTTGGAAATACCATGGCCGAAGCGACGATGCGAGCGGCGCAGATTATCGGTGGAGAAGCCCCCAACTTCGCCGTACACACCAAGAAGGGCAACACGCCCCGGGGCTACGACCACCGGGGCTCCTGGGTGGAGTGGTTCGACAAGCTTACCTCGAACACCGGCACGCTGGAATCGCGGCCGATGTCCAGGCGTGGCGCGGGACGGATCTTAGAGCCCGCAGAGGTGGTAAGCATCGCCACCTCGGGGAAAGGGCGGATGTCCTTCGTGGATACGCTAGGAGTCTGCTTCTTCTCCACGGGCGGCTTGGTCCCAATGCTGGCGCAGGCGCTGAACGCAGCGACGGGCTGGGACTTCGACGAAGAAGAGGGTCAAAACGTCGGTCTACGGATCGTCAATTTGGCCAGGGCCTATAACATCCAGCAGGGCCACACCCGAGACTTGGATGCTCCTTCGCCGCGCTACGGCTCGACGCCAGTGGACGGCCCCTTCGCTGGGAAGAGCCTCACGCCGTTCCTCGACGCCATGCTCGACGACTACTATCATAGAATGGGCTGGGACATCGCCACTGGGAAGCCGCTTCCGGAAACGCTGGCCAAATTGGGCTTGGAACACGTGGTGAAGGATATTTGGGAGAATAAGCCATAATCATCGACGCTTGGGCTCAACACCCTACCCCTCAGTATAGCCAGGATCCCATCTTCGACTCGCTACGGCGCTGGATACATAGCGACCGCGGGGCTCCCTGGAACCTTTACCAGAGATGCCCCTGTCCGACACGCTGAGGAGCATGGGCGAAGCCGGCATCTCGCTCAGTCTGATCAGCGCCTGGGTCGGACCTAAGGGAGTGATGATCTCGAATGACGAGGTCGCCGGCTGCGTCAATAAAGCGCCCGATCGGCTGATTGGTGTAGGCTCTGTCGACATCTCGAGGCCAATGGAAGCGATACGCGAAATCCGGCCGCTGCGTGAAGCACCTCGGTTTCAAGGCTATCCGCGTACTCCCGTGGCTTTGGGAGCTACCGCCAACGCATGCCCGTTTCTACCCTGTTTATGCCGAGTACTGCGAACTCGGAGTCCCGTTCTGCACCCAGGTGGGCCACACGGGCCCGCTCATGCCATCCGAGTATGGGCGCCCGGTTCCCGACATCGATCAAGTAGCCTTAGACTTCCCTGAACTCGTGATCGTGGACGGACGCACCGGGTATCCCTGGACGGAGGAAATGATCGCCGTCTGTACCAAGCACCCAAACGTGTACATCGACACGTCTGCCTATACCGCCAGGCGCTACCCGCCGAACCTCGTGTCGTACATGAGCGGACGCGGCCGGACGAAGGTCATGTTCGGCACAAACTGGCCGATGATTGCCCCAAAGAAAGCGCTGGAAGGGCTCGACGAGCTTGGTCTTAGTGAAGAACCACGCGGCCTTTTCTTGTTGTCCGGTAACGCAACGCGGGTCTTCAGGCTGAATACGACCTAGGCGGCCATCAGTCGGCATACAGGCGGTGCGCCGGGAGAGGTCTCGTAATTGGCTAGCTGATCGCTAATATGGCTGCTCAGTTGATGTTCAAATCGGCAGGCCGATCGAGCAGAGGCGGATGGGGACGTCTAGAGACGGGACAAAGCATTGGCCTCAAGACGAATCGCCCCAGCACCGTTTGGCAGCGCCTCCACGGCGAGGATCATCTCCCCGGCAGCCGCCCACCTTCTACCGCTACCTCAATCACGCCTGTCCCGAGGCCTATCGTCCCACCGCGGTCACCATCCTCCGCGACGATCCCCACCCGGCGAGGAGGCACAGATCGACTTCGGCTATCTCGGCATGTGGCTCGACCCCCAAGCGCAACGCCGCCTGCGCCTCTGGGCCTTCATCCTCATCCTAGCCCACAGCCGCCACATGTTCGTGCGCGTCGTCCATCACCTCGACCAACTCTCCTCGCTCCAGTGTCACGTCGCCGCCTTTCACTTCGTTGGCGGTGCTCCTCGCTGTCTCGTCATCGACAATCTTGTCTCCGGCGTCCCCAAGCCCGATCTGTACGACCCCGCGATGAATCGAGGCTATCAGCAACTCGCCGACCATTACGGCACGCTTATCGATCCCTGCCGGGTCGGCCATCCCAAGGACAAGCCCCGGGTTGAGCGCATGGTCCCTGTGTGCGCGACAGCTTCTGGGTCGGGCGTAGCTTCCTTAGCCCAACTGTAAACGCCGGTTGTCAAGTGTGCCACTTACCGTGACTGTTCAGAGTTGGGGTAAGGGAGTTTTGTTGGCAAGGGGTGGGGGCTAGCTGAGGAGGTTCAGGCATTCGCGCAAAGGGTTGAGGCCACGCGCCTGCCAGGTCTCGAAGAGGCT
>Ga0315298_1002665_pt1 | contig 29761 bp, 16 predicted proteins | sample WHS_1_MG_FD_203077 | JGI IMG/M metagenome (GOLD analysis project Ga0315298, IMG submission 203077) | Extremophilic microbial mat communities from Washburn Hot Springs, YNP, Wyoming, USA - WHS_1_MG | ecosystem: Environmental > Aquatic > Thermal springs > Hot (42-90C) | place: USA: Wyoming... | reverse complement strand
ACACCCAGCCTCGTGTGCCACTGCTTGGCGCAAGCCAAGCAGTGCCGTTGCGCTGTTCGCGCACTGCTTCTGGCGAAGCAGTGGCACACACCCAACCTCGTGTGCCACTGCTTGGCGCGAGCCAAGCAGTGCCGTTGCGTTGTTCGCGCACTGCTTCTGGCGAAGCAGGGGTACACGCGCCGGGCAGTTACACGCCCGGCTCGCCGCGATCAGAAGATCCAGTTCAGCCCCACGTAGGGTGTGATGCCCGGCGACAGCACCCGGGTAGGTGGGGCCGGGAACCCTGTGGGTCCCAGCAACCGCAGGTCCAGGTGCTCCTGATACTTTTTATCGAAGAGGTTGTCGATGCCCGCAAACAGGTTCAGGTTTTCACGGGCGTTCCAATAGGCCCGAAGGTTCCACACCGTAAAACCGGGTGTGGGTTCCTCGATGACGGCGATTGTCTGGCCGCCTTGCACCAGAATCGTCCCCAGGCGGTCCTGGTTGTCCACGATGCGGGCCTCGCCTTCGATCTCCCAGCGGCGCTGCGGGCCGGCGTTGTGGAGGCGAAGTCCCAGCCGGGTTTCCAGGGGCGGAATAGAAGGCAACGGTGCGCGGATCTGACGGTCGCGGCCTTCCACGTACGACATGGTGGCGAACGGGGTCAACCAATCGGACCAGTCCCATTCGCCGGCCAATTCGAAACCCGCTAGCGTAGCGTCCGGCGTGTTGCGGAATTGCAAGAGGCGGGCATCGGCGAACGGCGGGACCGCCACCGTCTGGTCGCCATAGGTGATGTAGTCCAGCACCCATGCGTAGAAGCCGCTGACCCGGCCGCGCCAGGTTTCGCGCTGGGTGCTCAACGTCAGATCGATTTGCCAGTTCCGCTCGGGATTAAGCCGTGGGTCGCCGCTCAATCGGGTCAAGCCGCTTTGCGCCACGCTGATGAACATCCGATCGGCATAACGCTCCACCAAAGTCGGCGGCCGCTGCGCATGGCCGAAACCCCCGTCGAGCGTCCAGTATTCATTCAACTGGAACCGGTTGGTGACGTAGAAGGCGTACAGCCAGTTATTCTGCTCCAAGGCGTTGGGGTCGATAAACGGGTTGGGCAGCAGATCGGAGGCCCGAGCCTGCGCTTCCACATAGTCCAGCCGGGCGCCCAATCCCAGGGTCCATTCGTCCGTCAAGGGCGAGGACCACTCGGCGAACATGCCTGGGTCGGCCGACCAGGCGTGGGGCATTACGGTATCGAAATCCTGGCGCTGGCCGACGCCGCTGCCGTCGATGTAGGTGCGGGCGAGATGTTCGCGAATCGTCTGGCCCAGATAGCGGAAATCGACCCCCAGGCGCACGTGCGTTTCATCCAGCTCGCCGAAGCGGGCCGCAACCCGAGCACCGGTCGAGTAGTTGCTGCCCAGAGTTTCGCCTTCCACGTGGTTGTTTGTGCCCGCCGGCTGGTGATCCAGGGCCCAATCGACGCGCTGAAGCACCGGGAAATCGACGTTGTGTTTGTTGCGGGTATCGCCGCGGAAGTTCGTGTGGTTATACCAGCTCTCGACACGCAACTCGTGCCAGGGGCCTGCGGGGTCCCGATCGACCACGCTTACGTCGAAGGCGTAAGTGCCCAGGTGCCCGATGTCGAAGAATTGGCCGGGATACTCGGTATCGGTCTGGTCCAGGCGCTTGAAGGAGAAATCGACGCGCTGGTGGGGTGTCAGGTCGTAGCTCAGCTCGCCCCAGAGGTCGCGGTTATGGTAGCTGGAGGGGATTTTCGGTCCGTCGCCGGGTTCGTAGTCGCTTCCCTTGCGGTCGCCATAGCTGAAGCGATAGCCCCAGTGAGGGCCGCCGCCATAGACCGTTTCCCGGCCGTAGAACTGGCCGCCATTGGTCCGCACCGAGCCCGAGGTGCGGAAGTGGTTCTCAAAAGAATCGTAGCGGGGCGTGGGGGTGCGGACCACATCGATGAAGGCAAAACCCGGCCCGTAGCGCAGACCATAGGGGCCCGGGATCACCACCACCTCCTCGATCATGGCCGGATCGATCTTGCTGAGCATGGTATCGAGGTCGAGGCGGGCGGGGAACCAGTAGGCGCCGTCGGCCTGGGTGTAGACCTGGCCCCATTTGTAGCCGCGGATGTGCGGGTCGAACGCTACCTGGCTCCGCCGTTGCACATCGATGTTTTGCATGCCCGCCGACTGGGAGAGCACTTCGCCGGTGTCGGCCGGGGGCGCAACCTGCAGTTCTTGAACGGTGGTGCGGCCGGCCGGCGCAGCCAGCACAATCCGCTCGGCGACTTCGATGGGCAAGGGACCGATCTGGCCGAAACCGCCCGTGGCCGGACCCGGTGCTGGCGGCACGAACGGCTGGAGCTCCGAGGGGGCCGTCAACGGCTGCACAGCCGGCGGCTGAAACATCCCCGCCACCAACCGAATCCGCTCCTGAGGGGCAAGCAGCGGCTGGTCTTCGCTCTCACTGGTGGCTTGGGCGAAGCCAGCATCCGCACTGTCTTCCGCCCAGGCGAAGCCTTCGGACGGGCCTGCGTGGACTGCGGTCCCCGGCATCGCTACGGCAACCACCACGCAGAGCGCCACTTTCCACAAGACGGCTTTCATTGGACCCGACCCCCCGGACCACAGGTATGTTCAAAAGGTTTGGTAAATCCAGAGAAACCGATGTTTTCCTCTTCGACGGGAAAACCGGACCGCCTTTAGCATGACCCAGTGCGAGGTGGCCCGATTGGCCACCTCCTTTTGGCAGTTGAGCGAATCTGGGGAAACCTTTCCGGCAGGATGTGGTGGACTCTACCTAAAAGGCAAAATGCGCCGACCCTCTGGCCCCTAAGGTGGCCTGTAACTGGCACTCGCCCCGCCCCTTTCTGGCCGCACTTGGCGGTTGTCGGTTTTGTGCCCTGGGAGTGGCTTGGCAAGGTAGCGCCCTGGCCCACAAAGGCCCACAAAGAGAAGGGCTCCGCACGGCGGTCCGGTTTGGCACCACCAGGCTGTTGACATGGCCCCGCCTGGCGTGCAAACTGCATCGGTTTCGGGGACAGCACAGCAGACGTGTCCATTCCGATTGGTTGGCTCCAAAGGAGAAATCCATGCGCGAGAAGCAGGCTGCAACACGGCGTGAGTTCTTGTGGCACACGGGGCGGGTGGCGGCAGCAGCCGCCTTGGCGGCATCCACTACCCCGTGGGTCCACGCGGGCGGCAGCGATGAGATTCGCCTGGCCCTGGTAGGCTGTGGCGGACGAGGAACCGGGGCCGCCGCCAACGCCCTTTCGGTGAAGCTGGCTCGGCTGAAGCTGGTGGCCATGGCCGACGTGTTCCCCAACCGCCTCCAATCCAGCCTCGAAAACCTGAAGAGCCAGTTCGCCAGCCAGACCGACGTGCCTCCGGAACGGCAGTTCATCGGCTTCGACGCATACCGCAAGGCGATGGATTGTCTGCGGCTGGGCGACATCGCCATCTTCGCCACGCCGCCGGCCTTCCGCTGGGTGCATTACGCCTATGCCATCGAAAAGGGGCTGCACGTGTTCATGGAAAAGCCTGTGACAGTCGATGGCCCTACCACCAAGCGGATGTTCCAGCTTGCCGATGCCGCCGAGAAAAAGAACCTCAAGGCCGGCGTGGGGCTGATGTCGCGCCACAGCCGGGCGCTGGAGGAGCTGGCCAGCCGGCTACGGGAAGGCCAACTGGGCGAGTTGGTCATGCTGCGGGGCTACCGCATGCACGGACCGGTGGGCTATTTCGCCTCGCTGCCCAAACCACCCGACATGAACGAGCTTTTGTACCAGGTGCAGCGGTTCCACAGCTTCCTCTGGGCCAGCGGGGGTGCGTTCAGCGACTTCTATATTCATATCATCGACCATTGCGGATGGATGAAGGGGGCTTGGCCGGTGCGGGCCCAGGGCCTGGGGGGCCGGCACTTCCGCCGCAGCCCCGAGGGGGTGGATTACGTGGACCAGAACTTCGATTCGTACTCGGTGGAGTATCAGTTCGCCGATGGCACGACCTTTATCATGGATGGCCGGTGCATGGTCGGCTGCACCGAGCGGTACATGAGTTACGCTCAGGGAACGAAGGGGTTGGCTATCATTTCGGCCCACGGCGACTGCGGGCTGCCCTCCAGAATCTACAAAGGCCGGGCCCCCGAACGGGCCGACCTGGTCTGGGAGTCCAAAGTCAAGCCTGGCGAAGAGAACCCGTACCAGAACGAGTGGAACGACCTGGTCGAGGCCATCCTCAAGGACAAGCCCTACAACGAGGTGCGCCGCGGGGCCGAAGCCAGCCTGGTCACCTCCATGGGTCGGATGGCCGCCCACACCGGCCAGGTCATCACTTACGAACAGATCCTGAACTGCCCGCATGAGTTTGCCCCGGGGCTGGATAAACTGACTATGGATTCGCCCGCGCCGCTGGCGCGCACGCCGGACGGGAAGTACCCGATTCCCCTGCCGGGTATTGTCAAGGACCGCGAGTACTGAGCTTCGTCCTCCTGCGGAGCTCGCCCCTGGCGAGTGTCCGCCCTGCTTGACCGAACGGGAGAAAGCCCGCCATGTCTCGGGACGCATCGGTGTCGGTAAAGGCGTGGATTGGTTGCCTGGTGCTCGCGGGGTTTGCGGCTGTACCTCTTGCGGCCTGTAGCGCATGGGCACAGGGGGTGGTCAATGAGTCGGCCCGGCAACTGCCCGTCGCGCATCAAGTCGATGTGGTGGTGGTGGGAGGGAGCACCGGGGCCGTGGCGGCGGCGGTCGAGGCGGCCAAGGCCGGCGCAAAAGTCTTCGTTGCTGCCCCGCGGCCGTATCTGGGCGACGACATGACCGCCACCTTGCGGCTTTGGCTGGAAGAGGCAGAGCAGCCGGTGGCGCCCCTGGCCAAGGCTATCTATCATGACCCGGTGGTGTTTCGCCCGGCGCTTTCTCCCAACCGGTTGCAGTGCAAATACCAGGCCGACAAGCCGAGTGCCCCCCGCCATCGCGACACCCAGCCGCCCTCGCTATTGACCGACGGCAAGTTCGGCCATGCCCCTACCGAAAGCGTCGAATACGCCCAGGACGTAACGCTGGTGCTGGATCTGCTTGCCGTTCAACAGGCCGAAGAGGTGCGGCTTATCGCGTACCAGCGGGAAGGGGGCGACGGCTTCAAGGTGGAAAGCATGGCGGTTTCGATCAGCGAGGACGCCAAAACATGGCGCTCCGCAGGGACTGCTCGCAATGACCCGTCCGCCGAGTTATACGGCACCGCCGGCGACCCCTGTGTGGTGCTCTCGGTCCCCATTCGGACCAAGACGCGGTACGTAAGACTTTTGGTCAAGAAAGCGGCCGATGCCAGCCGCATTCTGTTGGGCGAGGTGGAGGTCGTCGGGCCGGCCAAGGGACAGACCCCCGCGCCCAGCCGGCCCGCCATACCCCGGCCGCTGCACGTCAAAAAGACGCTGGATGAGGCATTAGTATCGGCCGGCGTACCCTTCCTTTTCAGTTGCTACCCCAGCGACGTGCTCCGGGATGCGGCGGGCCAGGTGTGCGGCATCGTGATGGCTAACCGGGCCGGACGCCAGGCGGTCCCAGCCAAAGTCATCATCGACGCGACCCCCCGGGGCGTGGTGGCCCGGCTGGCCGGCGCCAAATTCCGGCCTTATCCGCCGGGCGAGCATACGTTCCAGCGGGTGGTGATCGGGGGCGAACCGCGGTCCGGCCAGGGAATCGTCAGCGTGCGCGAAATTCAGCCGCCATTTATAGGGCCGTATCCCAATCGGGCCAAAACCTCCAGCGGCGTTTTCCGCGTCTTCGAGTACACGCTCCACTTGTCGGTACCCGACGACTCCTTCGCTTCGCTGGCCGCGGCAGACCGCCAAGCGCGACTATTGACTTATCATCCCGAGCAGCAGTTCACCTCCGACGTGCTATGGGAGGTGCCGCCGGACAGCATGTGGGGTCAGGAGACTGCGAAAGAGGGGACGCCGGTGGCGAAGCTGCCTTTGGGCGTATTTCGTCCTAAAGGCGTCGAGCGTCTCTGGGTCCTCAGCGGGATGGCCGATGTGCCGCGCCCGCTGGCTGCCCCGCTTTTGAGGCCGGTCAACCTGATCGATTGGGGCCAGCGGATTGGCCGGGCGGCTGCCGAAGAAGCCCGCAAGCTCCCCACACCGCAAGGGGTTCGGCTGCCTGGGGAACCAGCCTCGGCGCCAGCGGCCACTGGCGATGTGCGGGAGCTTTTGGAGGGGGTTCGGCCCGGGCAGGCGGCCGCGCGCATACCGCAGGCCGCCCGGTCGCTCCCCGTGCTGGGGCGCTACGATGTGGTGGTGATTGGCGGGGGGACGGCCGGGGCCCCTGCCGCGATCGCCGCTGCCCGACAAGGAGCCCGCACCTTGGTGGTCGAGTACCTTTCTGGCTTGGGCGGTGTGGGCACCACAGGGGCCATCTCCTCTTACTACTGGGGCAATCGGGTCGGCTTTACCAAGGAAGTAGCCGGCGGCGCTACGGCCTGGGTCATCGAGCAGAAATGCCAGTGGTATCTCGAAGAGTTGACCAAGGCCAAAGGGGATGTGTGGTTCGGCGGCATCGGCTGCGGGGCCTTGGTGGATGGCAGCCATGTGACCGGGGCAGTCGTGGCCACCCCTGAGGGACGCGGCGTCGTGCTGGCCAAGGTGGTCATCGATGCCACGGGCAACGCCGACGTGGCGGCGGCCGCCGGCGCCCCCTGCGTGTATACCGACCAAAGCGAGTTCGCGATGCAGGGTACTGGTCTGCCGCCCCGCCAACTGGGCGCCAGCTATACCAATACCGATTTCACCATCGTCGATGAGACCGATATGGTCGATGTGTGGCACATCTTCGTGCGGGCCAAAGACAAATATCCCAATGCCTTCGACCAAGGCCAGTTGGTCGATACCCGCGAAAGGCGGCGGATCGTGGGCGACTTCACGCTCAGCCTTCTGGACGAGATCAATGGCCGGACCTTCCCCGATTCCATCGTGCGGGCGTACAGCAATTTCGATACCCACGGGTACACGGTCGATCCCTATTTGATCCTGGAGCACCCGCTGGAAAAAGGCTTCTACGTGTACGTGCCCTATCGCTGTCTGCTGCCGCAGAATGTCGAGGGGCTTCTGGTGGCAGGCATCGGCATGAGTGTCCACCGCGATGCCTTGCCGCTGGTGCGGATGCAGGCCGATATCCAGAACCAGGGCTACGCCGCGGGGGTGGCCGCGGCCATGGCCGCCCACCAGGGCATCGCGCCGCGGCGCATCGATATCCGCGCGCTGCAAAAGCACCTGGTCGAGATTGGCAACCTGCCCGAAAGCGTTCTGTCCGACCGCGACTCCTATCCCCTTCCCCCGGAGCGGATTGCCGCTGCGGTGAAAAGTTTCGGCGAGCACGAGGGGCACGGTGCGGCGGTCATCCTGGCCCACCCCCACGCCGCGCTGCCCTTGGTGCGCGAGGCCTACCAGAATGCCCAGGGCGAGGCCAAAGTGGCCTATGCCAAGTTGCTGGCCGTGCTGGGCGATGCGACGGGCCTGGAAACCCTTCTGGCCGCAGTGCGCGGAACTGCCCAGTGGGACAAAGGGTGGAACTATCGCGGCAGCGGCCAGTTCGGCTACGCTATGAGCCCGCTGGACAACTTGCTGGTAGCTATCGGTCTGACGCGGCGCCCCGAGGGCGTGCCTGTGATCGTCGAAAAGCTGCGCCAACTTTCGGCCGAGAGCGATTTTTCGCACCACCGGGCCGCAGCACTAGCCCTGGAACTGATTGGGCACCCCAGTGCTGCGCCTGCCCTGGCCGCACATCTTCAAAAGCCGGGCATGACCGGGTTTGCCCACCCCAGCCTCGATCGGGCGCGGGCTCTGGACCCTTCGACCGAAGGTTTGCACTCGGTCGTAACCCGCCGCGATTCGCTCCGCGAATTGATCGTGGCCCGCGCGTTGTATCGCTGCGGGGACCACCAGGGCCTGGGAAGAAAGATACTAGAACAATATGCGGAGGACCTCCGCGGCCACTTGGCCCGGCACGCCCGCGCGGTTCTGGCCGAGCCGCCGGGCAAGTCCCTCCAGTCCCATATTCGCCGATAAGCCTGGCGGCTCCTCCAACGGTTGCCGCAATTGCCGGCATCCCCAGCACACCCGCCGCCGAATACACGCCCAGCCGCGGCTTGCTGCCTCCTTGCGCATCAGCACGGACCCGGGAGGAAATATGCCGCACCCCGGCCCTTGTAGGTCTGCTGTTCTTCCAGCGTGTCGTGCTTTTCCAACGCCTGGAACAGGGCGTCGTCCACGTTACCAGAGCTGACCGGCTGCAGCCAGCCGGTCAACCAGTCTTCCATAGTCAGGAAGGCCGAGTCCGAAATAATGCGATCCGACACGGTGTCGCTGCCGCCGAACGGGAAGTCCACCCCCAAGTGCACCAGCGTGTCCAGACCAAGGCCGCCATCCGATGTATCGCCATCCTCCACCGGCGGCAGCGAATGCGTCTGGTCTAGCAGGTAGTCGTGGTCGGCAAAAATGAAGTCGTCGCCGTCGCGGCCGAAAAGATGATCCACCCCGCGCCCACCGAAGATCACGTCGCGGGCAAATCCGCCAAAAATGGTATCCCCCCCGTCTCCGCCGCTGAGGATCGACGGGATGGACGTGTTATTGGCCAAGAAATCGTTGCCCGCCAGACCGAACAACTGCAGCACCGCTACGTCGACCACTTGGAACCGCTGGCCCGGCCCCACCCGAATGTCGTCGGGCCCCGCCGTTCCCACCACCTGCAGGCCATTGGACAGCGGCCCTTCGCCCGCCGCGCCTTCGAACCGCAATCCCGCGTTTTGTGCGCCCAGGGCAAACATCACCCGATCGTCGCCGGCAAAAGCCCGCACGTGGATTAGCTCCACGCTGTGATAAGCGGTGACTACCCGCTGGAACGATGGATCGGCCTCCTGCTTCCAGCAGATGTTCCCCGCGGCGTCGTCCACCCGGAACAGGTCCGCAGCCGCCGTACCCTCCAGCCGTATCGTGTCAACACCGGCGCCGCCGTCCACGCCAAGCCCGCCGGCAGGCAGCACGGCCTCGGTCAGCGGAATGCGCACGAGTTCCGCCCCCTGGCCACCGACCACCCCTGCCGTGCCGCCCGCACCCACTTGGATCGTGCCCCGCAGGTGGGCCACACCGCCATCGTGGTCGGTGCCCAGGTCCACCCGAACCGAACCAGCCGCCGAAACCACGGAACCGGGCGCCAGCAGCAGCGTGTCGGCCGCCTGCAACGTCACGTTCCCCCCGGTACTTCGCACCGAAAAACCCGGACCAACGCGTAACAATCCCCCTTCCGACCCCAGCACGATATCGCCGCCAGCGAGAGGATTCAGCAAATTCAACCCGTCTTTATCACTGAGGAACAATCCGCCAGGGCCGGCTACGGCCAAGAGGCTGGCCACCTTCGTGTCGATCTGTCCGTGCGGCGCCCCAGAACCGATGGCACCGCCGGCCGTAAGATTGGCAAGACCCGCCGCAACGACCGTGGTGTCGTCCAAGTCATCCAGGATCGACCCTCCTGCCACCACCGTGAAACTGCCGGACCCCAACTCTACAGGACCGGCCAACACCAAGTCCGTCCCCACCACTACCACCGCCCACTGGTTGACCGCCGTAACCCCTGCGGTTGCCCCCACCGAGCCCACGGTCAAGTCATCGACATCCCGAAGACGCAACCAACCCGTTATGCTTGCGGCAAGCGTATCGATATCGTTGAGTAGAACCAGCACCACCGGACCCGTGCCCAAGAGCTCCAAACCCCCAGCCACCACCGCCTGCGTCTGGGTCAACGCCCCGCCCGTCTCGAGGCTCACTTGGCTCGCCGTCACGCCGCCGCTGCCCCCTACTGTGCCAATCGCCAGATCGTCCGCATCCCGGAAACTCAACGCCCCGCTAAGATTGGCCGCCAATGTGTCCACGTCGTTGCTCGCCAAAGCCAGCACCACCGGACCTGTGCCCAAGAGCTCCAAACCCCCAGCCACCACCGCCTGCGTCTGGGTCAACGCCCCACCCGTCTCGAGGCTCACTTGGCTCGCCGTCACGCCGCCGGTGCCCCCTACTGTGCCAATCGCCAGATCGTCCGCATCCCGGAAACTCAACGCCCCGCTGAGATTGGCCGCCAACGTGTCCACGTCGTTGCTCGCCAAAGTCAGCACCACCGGACCCGTGCCCAAGAGCTCCAAACCCCCAGCACTAACAGGTTGCGTCTGCGTAACGGCTGTTGAGGAATCGAGCGTCAAGTCAGTGCCGATCAGCAATCCCCCATTGAGGCTGATGGTACCGGAGGCGATCTGGAGATTTCCGGCAATGGCCACGCCGCCGGCCACATCGACGGCATCGGTGCCCGTCCCAGTCAGCAGAGCAAGGTTCGTGTTGCCGTGAGCGTTATCGGCGCTGAGCACCGTGATGGTATCGTTACCGTCACCCCCGACCAGCGTCGTATCGACGACAACGTTAGTGTTGTTCCACAGGTTGACGGCCTCGAAGCTGTTGGCGGCGTCGCTGACCTGGATGGCATCCTGGCCTGCGACGACTACGTTTTGCACGATCAGGTTATCGTTTAGCAGTGGCGACACGACGGTCACCAAGGCCATGCCACTGATGTTGACCGGCTCAAGACCCGTAAACGCGATAGCGCCCGAGAATCCATCGAGGTCTAGCGAGCCGTCGCCGGGGGTAGCGCTTGGGGTGTAGCGCGCGGTGTTGCCGGCACCGACAACGGTCAGCGTGTCGCTGCCCGCCTCGCCGTTGAAGATGATTCCGCCATCGAGGAAGTTGGCCACGTCAGCGGGCAGGTGCAGGACCAGTTCGTCGGCCCCAGTGCCGGCGTTGATCACCAGTTGGGTGGGCGTGCCGCTCAAGTCCACGACCGAGGTAACAAAGGTTCCGCTATCCACGTCCACGTCGAAGCTGTGCGGCCCGGTGGGCGTGATCTCGATGCGGTTATTGCCGGCATTGTCGAAATTCAGCAGAGGAAGGCTGGGCAGAGTGATGACCGCCAAAAGCTGGCGCGACTCCAAAGGTTCGCAGCGGAGCCGGCGTGGCCGGAGACCACGGAGGTCCTCCGCCCATCGGTGCTGGCAAAGGCCGCGAAAAAGGCTTTTCACACGGTGAAACAGCGGGCGTGCCATGGTCACGTTGCTCCGGCAAAAAGGACGACCGACGGGGCTCAAAGGGATTGGCCCTCGAACTCTGGCCCGAATGCCACTGGTGCGTTGTTGCTTGCGACTGGTACGGGCTTGGGCCCTCGTTGGATTGGAAAAATAGAAAATATGGATAGAACGCGCAATGTGTAGAAATTATCTTGATTGGACCGGCATGCGTTGTCAACGAGCTACGTCCCGAATCAAGATCGTCCAAGGGGTAGTCCCCCCAAACGGCTTAGAAAAGAGCGGCATTTTCTCCCCCATTTGGAGGCGGTGCCGGGCAGTGATTGGGCTCCTCTGGCCTGCCCGGGATCTCGTAAGGCAACAGAAGACTGACGTTTGCGCAAGTGGCCCCGGCAACTCGGCTGGACCGTCGCGGCGATGGCCCGGGGGTCATGCCTGCCGGTTTCGATCCGAGCAATCATTCGATTTGGATTGTCGTGGTTACCGTTTCGCCGCTTTTTACGGTAACGCGACGCGACCCCTGAAGTTCCAACCTGAAGGGCCCAGCCCGGCCTCGGGCACGAAGCGTGTACGTTCCCGGAGGAACCTGTTTGAAGGTGAAGGAGTTGCCGGCCACTTCCGGAGCCGGGAGGCCCTCGGCCTCGACCGTGACGCCGCGGGGCGTGCCCACTTCGGCCGTCACCGTGCCCACGATGGTGCCCGGCGCGGTCGGCTGGGGCATGGCGCCGGGCTCTTTTGCAGGGGGCTTGACCGTAAAACGATAGGTGGTCTCGGCGGTATTGCCCGCATAGTCGGTGGCCCGCGCGATCAACGTGTAATCCTGGCCCACGTTGAGTTTCAGTTCCTTGGTTGGAAGCACCACCGGGCGGTCCAGGTTCGGCGGCTCCAAGATTGCTCGGACTTGATCGTCGCGTAGATGCCCGGTACCGGCAAGGTCGAATCCTAGTTCGACCTTTTTGACTCCGCTCAGACGGTCGGTGGCCTGGGCCGTAACCGGCAGGTCTTCGCCCTGGGCGATGGTAGCAGGGGCATTAATCGTAATCGAAGGGGGGTCGCCGTCCAGCACCAGCTCGACCGCGTCCTCAGTGGTGCGTGCGGGCCGTTGGAGGGCAAGCTTCGCCCGCACTTTCACCTTTTCTTGAAGATCTCCGAGGTCAAAAGCGGCCTGAAGATCGCTGACGGCCGTCGCTATTTGGAACGGCCCCTGGGGGCTTGCTTCTTGCAGGCGGACTCGGATCTGGCGATCCGCAAAAAACTCTTTGCGCCCTTCGCCGATTGGCTCGGAATTATCCATCCGACTCAGCCATACCTGGACCACATCGGGCGTGCCCGATACCGAGCCTTCTGGCGAAAAGGCATCATCCGGGGCATCAACCTCCAGGTCCACCAGAAGCTTGTTTTTCATGGGCACACGGAGGTACTTTTCCGCCGGATCGCGTGGCCGGGCGATGCGTACCCGGTACACATCGCGGCTAGGAGGTACCACGATTCCCTCGCGGTCGGTGCGAACCTGGTATTTCAAGGCACGGGGGTAGTTATCGACCGCCAGATGCACCTCGGCAGTGCCTATAGTCCGGGGGACCTCCGCAAAAAGGGTAAGGATCTGGTCCGGGCCGGTCAGTTTTCCGGAGGACACCCGGGGGGCGTTCGTGGCGTACTGGGCGGCGTTGCTCCATGCAATGGAAATGGGAAAGGCGGGTACGTACTGGACACTGCGGACGGGTTGGGCACGAATCTCGATTTTTCCATCCGTGTAACGCACGTCGGCCGTTACGTAACGTGCCGGATGTACGGGTTTGAAATCCACCCAAGTGATCCAGGTCCTATACGAATCGGTCGCCTTGGCGGGCGGTGTGGCTGACTTCGCCTCGGCAGGCTCTTGCACAACGCAAACCAAGCCTGAGGAAATATCGAGGCCGGCCGGGCCGTCCTTGGCCGTGGCAGCCTCGGACGCGGGACGCACCGTGCCGCCCTTGTTTTCTGCTTCGTTCCGCCGAGGCTGCGGTGTAGTTTCCGGAGGCGGAACTCCGGCCGACTTCGCGCCAACTTCGGCAGTGGGGACGGCAGCCGGGTTGCCGGACGGCTGGGCGGCGGCTGGCTCGGCGCCGGCCTTTCCTTGCTCCGGGGGGGTCCCCGTAGGCAGGCTTTTGCCCTTCGGTGCAGGCGGTGGGGAAACTGGCGACTCGGCCAGCAGCCGGAGCGTCGCCGGGCGGTTGTCGGCGGGCAGGGCGATTTGGAGCGGGCCAGCCACAGGACGGAACCCCGGCCGCAAACGCCCGAAATCGTCCAGCGGGCTTATCCGGGCCTGCCCTGGCCGGTGCCACGCCGGGAGGGTCCAAACGCGGGCAACCACCGCGCGTGCCCGGCCTGCTTCGTGCCGGAGACCGAACACGAACTCCGTGGTGCGATTGGGAAAAACCTCGGCGGTGATGACCCAGCCCGAACCGTCCAGGGTCTTCTCGCGGCGCTGTTCGTACCGGGCGCTGGCCTGGGGATCCAGCCGCTCCATCACCAACACCACGTCCTCGGAGCGGGCCAGATGGAGCTGCACAGCGGCGCTGGCCGACTGGCCCCCGGCCTCGATGGCGGCCGACAGCATCCCTTGCTCGAAATGCTCCGGGTCTTTAACCCGCGCTTCGAGCTTAACGCGGGCCAAGCCTTGCTTGAAAGCCACACGCAAGGGAGATTCCGGGCGCAATGCCTTGCCGCCCGGGTCGCGGAGTTCGACGCCGGCTGAGGGATAAGCCAGAGTCAAGGCGCCCTCCAGCTCAGGCGGGACGTCGCCTGTCAATCCCACCTCCAGCTCCAGCGGAGTCCACTGGCCGTCGCGACGCAACTCCAAGATGGCCGGCGCACGCACAAAGGCCTGCGGGCGAGGCGGCACATGAACCGCAAAAAGGGTGATTCGATCGGCCTCGGCTCCCAAAAGCTGGTCCACGGCCGAGGCATCGCGGGGATCTGCCAAGCGTAAAAGGCCGGCCGCATGGTGCAGCCGCCCACTGTCGGCCACGCCGTCGGAGGCTTTCGCCGGCGGTGAAGGCGCAGGTTCTGCTCCCGGCCGCTCTTCTGAGCGGGCTGCCTCCCCGGGTGGGGGCCCCGACGGCGCCTTGACCACATTCAGTTCGGCGGCCAACCGGGCGGGAATCGCTTCGTAAAAGGCGCGGAGCTGCGCGCCAGTGTTGCGCAAGGCCTCCCAGCGGGCGGCCTCGTCCTTTTCCGTGCGCCCATCCAAAAGGTTCCTTGCTGGAAGCTGGACTGGCGGATCGGGTTCTACCAGGCGCAAAAGCTGCACCTCCAACGCCGCATGCTCCCACAGCCGGGCCCATCGGAGCGGGTCGGCCGATGGGGGCGTGCGCCGTGGCTCCGCCTCGGCCACGTCGGAAGGAAAACTCTCCCAGGCCTTCAACAGCCGCATCCGGTCCTCGGCTCGCACGAGTGGCGTACTCAAAAGAGCCTCGATCCGAGCGGCCATGCCGCGGCGATTGCCCGTGGCCACCGCGTCGACCACCTGCTGTGTCTCGCGGCGAAGCCGGGCGTCCAGCGCATCCAAGGTTTCCTGCACTTGGCTGACGGCCTCGCCCAAGTCACGGAGCACCTCGCGACGCTGGGTCCCACTGGCGTGGGTGGCCGATTGCGTGCGCTCCAGTTCTTCCACCAGCGCAGCCAGGCGAGGCAATCGCGTTTGCAAGAGGTCGCTCTGGAACAGATTGGCCCAGTCGGGCGTCTGATCGGTAAAGTAACTGAGGCGGACACACCAGCGAACATAGTGCGGGGCCGCCCACAGTGCGCGGTTCCGCAGCTTGACGGCCTGCTCGACAATCGCATCTTCATCGGCTAACTGGGCATAACTTTGCGCAACGGGGCCTGCCAGGACACGAGCCTCGATGGCAGCCAGGCGCCCGAGGAAACTGCCCCCGGGAACTGCCCCGGCGGGGCGCACGAGATCGGCCAGTTCGGCCAGCATCTTGCCCGGCGCCTGACCGTAGCGGTAGCGCTGCTCATAACCCAAAAGTTGCTCTTCAAAGGCTCGCCACAAATGGGGTGCATAGTCGCAAGGGGCCCATTGCCCCCGAGCCCGCCGGTCCGCCAGGGCATCCCGACGCTGCCATGCCTGGTGCAATAAATTACGGAAAGCCAGGCGTTCGGCCTGGGCCTTGGCTTGATCTTGTTCCGGAGTGGCTGCCGCGGCCGCGTCGGGCTTGGCCGCTTTGTCGTCGCCGGATGAAAGTGCAGCGCTTGCGGCCTTGGCAGCGGCCAATGCGGGTTTGTCGGCCGGCGGAGCTGCCTGTTGGACGGTGGCCGGCTGTAATGTGTCGTTCTTATTGCCAGGGGCGGCTGGCTGACTCGGCTTGTCGGCCGCTGGGGCCGAGGCTACCCCCGCGGGAGCGGCCGATGCAGTCGCCTTGGCGCCTTCTGTTGCTTGACCTTCGGCTGCCGCATTTGAAGCAACGTCTGCCCGATCCGTCTCGGGCTTAGCTGCGGGCATCAACACGACCAGGGCCAAGTCGGGCGGGATGTCATCGTCGCTGGCCGGTGGTGGGCCTCCGCCCCAGAGGAGCCGGGGATATTGGCCGTCGGGCCAGCGGCAATGCTGCTCCGACCACAGCACCATCCGATCGCGCACGTAACGGTAGAGTTCGTCGAGGGTGATCACCCGGTCCTGGTTGCCGTTAGGTTCCAGGTCGGCATCGCGCCGCAATCCCTCTTCGACAAAGCGGGCAAACACCGAGCGCCGCGTCGCCGGGCACACATGGGCCGACTCGAAGACCTGACAGCCGGCCAAAACCCACAGGTTGGGGTCCCGCGTCTTGCGGACCTCTTGTTCCACCAGGCGCCAGAACTCGTTGACGATTATGCCAAGCCTTGCGTCGGACACCACGTACGGAGCGTCAAGGATCAGAAACTTCAGTTTCGCCGTGCGCTGGGGCGAGGCGAGTTCGGCCAAGAGCTCGGACACCGCGTAGCGTTTTTCCGCGATTTGGCTCTGGCGGGTGCGCGCACCGTCTTCCGCCACGGGCCCTGGAGCCGTGCTATGCGGGACGCTTCGTGGTTCGGGCGAGTAATCGCTGCACAGCAAATACGCCTGGCCCGCATCGGAAATCCCCAGCCCGCTAACATATAAGATAAGTACGCCGCCGGGCGGGTCGCCCAGCCGGGAGCCAATCTGGCGTAGGGCCTCCCACGTGCCCGATGCCTCTAGAAGTTCCGAACTGCGGTCGGGGGCCCAGGACGCTTTCAGAGCGGCTATGTCTGAAAGCGTGGCCGGAGCAGCCGGTAACAGGGTACTGTATTCCGTGATCGGCAGGAAGACAAACCGGGTGACCGGATAACGCGCGGGCAGCAACAGATAAACCAGAAGGGCCAGCAGCCCCACAGCCAGCGTCGTGAGCACGACCCGTTTAGGCCAGCGCCCAGCCGGGCTTGTCCCCGGACCCCCGGGTCGGGTCCGCCAATCCACGGGCGACGCGGCTTTGCCTCGAGACATTCAAGGCCCCTCAATGGGGATATGGGGAGCGGTCCGCCGAGCGCCTCACATTTTACCCGGCAAGCCTGCCGAAGAGTAGGGAACCGGCAACCAGAGGGCGGGATCGAGGCGGCGCGAACTCGCCGTTGCTGGGCTCTACGGCCAACCGAGTGGCCGGTGTGGCTTTTTCGGCTGCCGCCCTTGCTTCTTTTTTGGCCGAGTTATAGACTTGCGTCATCCGGCGGGGGCTTGAAGGGAACCGCACGGGGGGCTGGCCTCCGGGCGTTGCCTCTCCCGTAGCGGCGACTTGTGTGAAGTGTAATTCTGCGCCCGATGAGGTCAATCCGCCGCCGGCCGCGTGCTCGTTAGGGTGTGCTTTGCGGGAGGGTCGGTCCTCGCGAGGGATCCGCACGATGCAGAACCTGCCGGTCCACTGGTCCGAGGGGTTGTTCCTGCAACCCCACCATCTCCAGGCCGCCGACCGCCATTGGGCCGAGGCGCTGGCCACCTCGGTCCAGTTCGACCATCCCTACCATTACGGTTTGCGATGGATCGAATTCAGCCACGAGGCGATCGGTAACGGCCAGTTCCAGTTGAATGCCTGTCATGCGCGGCTGAAAGATGGGACCCTGGTCACTCTGGAACCGGGGCAGGAGCCAGACCGCGTCGATCTGAAACCCGCCTTTGCCCGTTCGCCCACGGTGCGGGTATTTCTGGGGGTGCCCAAGCTCAAACTGGGGCGGGCCAACGTGGCCGCCGATGGCTCGAGCGACAATGTGCGGTACGTCGAGAGCCGCCACTCGGTCCCCGATGAGAGCGCCGGCGGCAACGACCAGGAAATCGCTTTCCGGGATCTCAACGTGCGGCTGCTGCTCTCGACGGATGATCTGGCCGGCTACGAGGTGCTGCCCATCGCCCAGATCCAGCGGGCGGGAGAGCGGCAGGCCACGCCCCAACTGGACCCCACCTACATCCCGCCCGTGCTTTCCATCGACGCCTGGCCCCCTCTGGGCCGCGATATCGTCCGCGCGGTGTACGACATTCTGGGTAAGAAGATCGAGGTGCTGGCCCAGCAGGTCGTGGAGCGCGAGGTGTCGCTGGTGCAAGCCGACTCGCGCGACGTCGACCGGCTCCTGATGTTGGGGGAGTTGAATGCAGCCTACGCCACCCTGGGGGTAATGGCTTTCGCTTCTGGCATCCATCCCCTGGTGGCCTACCGCGAGCTGGTCCGCGTGTTGGGACAGCTCTCGATCTTCAATAAGGAAACACGCCGCTGCCCGGAAATCCCCCGCTACGATCACGACGACCTGGCCACCATCTTCTTCTGGGTCAAGGAGCAGATCCAACGGCATCTGGGCTTCGTGGGCGTGGCCGTGTACGAGCATCGGTACTTCGTGGGCGAAGGGAACATGCTGCGGGTGAATATCGATCCGCGGTGGCTTCAGCCCGACTGGAAATGGTACGTGGGAGTTAAACGGGGCGTGCTGGACGATCGCCAGTGCATTGCCGTGCTGTCGGCCGGCTTTCTGAACTGGAAACTGGGGAGCGAGCGCCAGGTGGAGGACATTTTCCGCCGGGGGCTGGAGGGCCTGCACCTGACGCACCTGACCCAGGCGCCGGCCATTTTGCCGCCGCGCGAATGGCTGTATTTCGAGGTCAATCGGGGCAACGTGTATTGGCGCGACGTGCTGGACCATCAGACGTTGGCTATGCGCCTGCAAGAGCGGCTGATCGCCAACCGCGAATCCCTTCAAGGCAGCAGTACGCTGATCGTGACCATCGGCAACCGGCAGTATCCTTTGCAATTCGCCCTGTTCGCCGTCCCCTCGCAGCAATGACTCCCGAATTCGCCAATGCCGTCGATCCGGTATTCCTGTACGTATTGGACCTGCTGGACCGCATCGAACGGGGCGAACCCATCGCGCGGGACGAGGAGCGGATCCACTTGAAAGCCCTGCTGGACCGGGTGGAGTCGGCTGCGGGCCAGGGCCCGGATGCCACGCTGGCCAAGTATGCCCTGGTGGCATGGATCGACGAACTGCTGATTCTTTTGGCCCCCTGGGAACACCGGGAATGGTGGAAAAACAACTCGCTGGAATGGGAGCTGTTCAACACCCAGTTGCGGGCGGAAGAGTTTTTCAACAAGGCCCGCGAAGCCGCCGGCCTCCGCCAGAAGAACGCTTTGGAGGTCTTCTATCTGGCCGTCATCCTCGGTTTCCGCGGGCTGTACGGGGATGAGGAGAAGCGGCCCATTCTGACCGTGGCCCTGGAGTTGCCCGAAACGATCGAAGAATGGGCCCGCCGCACGGCCATGACCATTCAACTGGGTCGTGGCCGGCCGACCATCAGCGCCGGCGCCATCGCCATCGAAGGGGCGCCCCCGTTGGACGGGCCATTCACTTTGATCTGGGCCTCATTGGCCGGCCTGGTGCTGGTGCTGGTGAATATCATGGTCCACCTGTATTTTAAGGCCTGAGCGTGTTTCCGCAACCGAAAGACCGCCTGCCCTTCTGAAGCCGTCCCCGGGTGCCGCCATGTGGAGCATTCTCCGCGAGATTCTGTACGCCCCGCTCAACCTTCTGTACGCGCTGGTCAATTTCATCCGTTCGCTCTTCTCCTCGCCGGGCGAGCTGCTAAGGAGCGGCCGGCGGGTCTCGGGCCTCTCGTTGCCCGCCCGGGTCGCTTTCCTCACCGCCCTGGTCCTGGTGCTGTGTGTGGCCATCGAGGTCGTGGTGTTCTATTACCGCAAAGACCGGCCCTTCTTCCAAGCCCTCGTGCGTCAGCCCTATTATCTGCCCGGCATCGCTCTGCTGTTGGTGCTGATTCCCATCGTGGTCTATTACGCGATGAAATTATGGCTGGAAGGAGACGTCTCGCCCTTTGAAGATATCGACCGGGCCTGGCACGCGGGGTTGGATGAACTGGATCGCCACGGCCTCAACATCGCCCAAATCCCGCTGTTCTTGATTCTGGGCACCAGCGGCGAAGAACAGGAGCAGGCGCTCCTGAGCGCGGCCAAGCTCAGCCTGAACATCAAGGGCATCCCGGCCGGGCCGGCAGCCTTGCACTGGTATGCCAACCCGGAGGGGATTTACCTCGTGGCCAGCAACGCATCGGCCTTGAGCCGGCTGGCAGCCAAAAATGCCTCGGCCGCCTCTGCCCCCGCCGCCTACCGACCAGCACCTGTCGCGGCGGTCGGGCCGGTAAGCCCCACCGGCACTATTGTGGCTGAACCGGGCCAGTCGCTTTACGACGCCGTGGCCCCGTCGCCGGGACAAAGTGGCGATGCAGTGCCTCCGGCCATTTCAGGCGCCGCTGCCGCTGGATTCGATCCCCGCCAGACGCTCATGCCGGGCGACGTGGAGGCCGCCACTGCGCCGGCGGTCATGCAGCGGGTGCTGCCGGGTGCAGCCCCGGGCCGTGCCGTGGTGCTCGGCCCCGACGAAGCCATCGAACAGGATCGCCGCCTGGCCTACCTGTGCCACTTGGTCCGGCGCGCACGCCAGCCCGTCTGCCCTTTCAACGGCATCCTCACCCTGTTGCCCTTCGCGGTACTGTTGCGGGGGCCTAAGGAGCGCGAAGCCTTGCAGCGGTGCGTGCGTCAAGACTTGGCCACGGTGCTGCGGGTAGGCCAGGTCCGCTGCCCGGTGACCGCCCTGGTTACCGGCATGGAAGAGGAACCGGGGTTTCGCGAGATGGCCCGGCGCATGGGTCGCGAGCACGCGACCCGCCGTTTCGGCAAGGGGTTTTCCGTCACTAACTTTCCGCTGGCCGAACGCTTGGAGGCCCTTTCGGCCCACGCTTGCGGGGCATTCGAAGATTGGGTCTACACGTTGTTCAAAGAACGCGACGCCCTGTCAAAGCCCCGTAACACGCAACTGTATGCCTTGCTCTGTAAGATCCGGCAGATCCAGGCCCCCCTGGCAAACATCCTGGCCGCGGGCTTCGGGGTGGACGATGAGCAGGACCCCCACGCCGAACCGCTGTTTTTCAGCGGCTGCTACTTTGTCGGAACCGGCGCCACCGAGGACCGCCAGTTTTTCGTGAAAGACGTATTCGCCAAGCTGCCCGAAGAACAAGCCGAACTCCAGTGGACCACCGCCGCCCTTCGCGAGGAGCGGAAGTATCAGGCGTTGGCCAACGCGATCATCGCGGCGGACTTCTTGCTGGCTCTGGGCGTTGTTGCTTCGCTCGCCTACCACATTTGGGTTAAGCGTTAGCCGCAAAGATGGGGGTACGGCGTTTGTCGACTTTTCTTTGGGGGGGTACCTTTTCTTTCTCAACATTAGCGCGATAATTGACAGCGACCGGCAAATTTGTTCGCATGGGCTTTTCGAGGGCGGTAACCGTTTCCGGTCATACGATGTCGTGACCACCCATTGTTTGTAGCACGCCCCCCGCTGACTAGGGATATCCGGGAGTGGAATGGCGACGAAGGGTTAGACTGCCCGGGTTATCCCGGGTACGCCGCCGCGCTACGCACGGCGGGGCTGGTTTTTAGAGTCTATGATAGCAGTGTGTCTGGCTCACTAAGGTTTCGGCAAAGGGGAATACACACAGCATAGCATGGCGATTCCCCCGGATCCGACAAACTACAGCCGCTCGCCCGAGTCGCCGGACAGAATGTCTCGGCAGTCCGAAGTGGTGCGGGATATTCTGGAAAGTGTTCTGGAACACACGGCGGAGGCGAGCGCGGATGACGATGGCCTGGATCCGGTTCAGAGGCAGGCCTTGGCCGAGGTGGCGCGCCGATACCGCGGCCAACCTCTGGTGCCGGTTCCTGTTTTGAGCGAGTTGGTACAAGCAATGCTGGTCGCCGAGTTTCGGGACCGTCCCGAATGGTGCTCCGCCTGGGGGGCCGTGGCGGGCCGCGTTGCACAGACGTTGTGGGATGACGCCATATCCCGGCAGCGGCTGGAAGTGCTCTGGTCACGGCTAACGGAGGGGTGAATGGCAACCACTCCGGATTCCGCTCAGCAGGCATGGATCGAAGAGTGCCAGGGCCTGGTACGGTCGCTGGCCGTCGCTATCCACCGAAAACTCCCGCCGACGGTGGAGCTCGACGATTTGATTGCCTACGGTCAAGTGGGGCTGGTCGAGGCGGCGCGGGAGTTTGACCCGGACCGCGGAAATCGGTTCTCCACCTACGCATATTATCGAATTCGCGGCGCCATCTACGATGGGCTTTCCAAAATGAGTTGGTTCGGCCGAAATGAGCAAAACCACCTGCGGGCCGAGGAGCGGGCCAACGCCGTTCTGGAGGCTGAAGCCGAGCCGCAGGCGGCCAGCACCGGGGATGCCGAAGCGGATCTTCGCTGGTTCCGCCGGGTAACCCGCTCCCTGGCCATGGTGCACCTAACCACCGGCGCCGTGCCCGGAGAACCCGCCGATACGGAATCGCTGGCGGATCCCTCCGCCTCCTCCGCCGCTTCCGTGGCAATGCGCGAGGAGGTATATCGGAAATTACACGAGTTGATCGAGACTTTGCCCGAGGACGCGGCGCAGTTGATCCGCGCCACTTATTTCGAGGGATTGACCCTCCAGGAAGCCGGCCGGCGGATCGGGATCAGCAAGTCGTGGGCCAGCCGACTGCATGCCAGGGCCCTGCAACGGCTGGCCCACGCTTTGAGGGTCCAAGGGATTTCGGTGTGAGGAGTATCCGGCATGGCCAGCCCTGAAGTGTTGGATTTCGAGCGTCTTTTGGCGCCCCTTCCTGGCGACAGCCCCACCGGATTCGACATTCGCGAGAACCGGTCCTTTGACTCGCTGTACACGCAGTTCCGCGACGCGGCGGCCAACTCCCGCAAGGCCGAACTGGAACTGGGGGATACGGTGGACGATCTGGGGCAAAAACGCAAGCCTGCCCCGCCCGAATGGGGCAAGGTGCTGGAGCTGGGAATCCGCATCCTCACCGAGCAGTCCAAGGACTTGGAAGTGGCCATCCTGCTGGCCGAACCCCTCGTCCGCCGGTACGGATTTGCGGGGCTGCGCGACGGTTTCCGGCTGGTGCGGGAGCTCGTCGAGCGGTACTGGGAAAACCTGTTTCCATCCTTGGATTCGCCCGATGGCGTATTGGAGCGGGTAGACGCGCTCGGCCGATTGAACGAAACCTCGTCTCGCGGCAGCCTGGTCGGGCCCATCCTTCGCGTGCCTTTGACGGCGGGCAAGAGCTGCGGCCCCTATTCGCTTCTGGATTATCGCCAGGCCGCCGCCATCGAGGCGATTACCGATCCCGACAAGCGGTCCAAGCGGCTGGAAGAGGGGGGCCCTAGCCTGGACCAGTTCAACAAGGCGGTGGCTGAAACCCCGCCCGAACATTTCCGCCGGCTGCTGGAAGACATTACCGAGTGTGCCGACGAGTTGGCCCGGCTGAGTCTGGTGTTGGACGAGCGGTGCGGGTCGGCCAATGCGCCGGCCGTGGGCGAAATTCGCGAGGCCATCGACGCCTGCCGCCGCAAGGTGGAAGAGTATGTGGTCCCAGCACCGGCCGCGGAACCCACCTCGGGGGAGGGGGTATCTGCGGCTCCAGGAACCGATGGCGCGGGCGTGGGGGCGGGCATGCCGGCTGCCGGGGGCCTGGGGCCTGTGCGCAATCGCGAGGAGGCGTTTCAGGTGCTTTTGCGCATCGCCGACTTTTTCCGCCGGACCGAGCCGCAGTCGCCCATATCGTTTTTTCTGGAAGAAACAGTCCGCCTGGGCCGCATGTCGCTGCCCGAACTGTTTCAGGAGTTGACGGCCGACCCGACCACTTTGAGCTGGTGGCAGCGGCTGTTGCGGGTTTCGGGGGGAACATCGAGCCAATAGAGGAATCACGCACGGGCCGGGGCGTGCCTTGCCCGGCGCCAGTTCTGTTCCAACTGACAGCATCCGGAGGTGCGAACCATGCCTGAAAGTATTCAACATAAGCTGGACCGGGTGCGCAAGCCCCGGGTCCACATCACGTACGACGTGGAGGTGGGCGACGCCCTGGAAAAGCGCGAGCTGCCCTTTGTGGTGGGGGTGCTGGGGGATTTTTCCGGCCATCCCACCGAACCTTTGAAACCCTTGCGCGACCGGAAGTTCATCCAGATCGACCGCGACAACTTCAACGAGGTGATGCAGCGGATGACGCCGGGTTTGAACCTCCGCGTGGAAAACACGCTTCAGGCCGACGGCACCGAACTGGCCGTGCAACTGAAGTTCAATTCCATCGAAGACTTCGAGCCGGCCCGCATCGTCCAGCAGGTGCCCGCCCTGCGCAAACTGCTGGAAACCCGCAACAAGCTCCGCGATCTGATGACCAAGATCGATGTCTCGCCCGAGCTGGAGGGCATTCTGGAACAGGTGCTCCAGAATACCGAGGAGCTGCAGAAGTTTTCGCAGCAACTCGGCCTGTCCAGCGACGCGCCGCAAGAATCGTAGCATGAGGAGGAGGATCCATGAGCACCGGTGAACAGCAACAGGCCCAGGCCCAGGCCGCCGCCATCCAGGTTGCCGAAGGAAGCCTGCTCGACCAGGCCATCAAGGCCACCAAGCAGACGGAACGCAATCGCGCTGCGGAACTCCTCCGCACTTTGACCGAGGAAGCCCTCAAAGGCACGGTCACAGTCAGCAAGGACCTCATCCGCTCGATCCGCAACGGCATCGAGGCCATCGACGCGGCCATCTCCAAGCAACTGGCCGCCATCATGCATCACCCCGACTTCCAGCGACTGGAGGGCACGTGGCGGGGGCTGCATTATCTGGTGATGAACAGCGAGACCGGCACGGAGCTGAAAATCAAGGTGCTGAACTGTTCCAAACGCGAGCTGTTCAAGGACCTGGACCGGGCCGTCGAATTCGACCAGAGCCAGTTGTTCAAGAAGATCTACGAGAACGAATTCGGCATGCCCGGCGGCGAGCCCTACGGGGCACTGATCGGCGACTACGAGTTCACCAATCACCCCGAGGACATCGACCTGTTGCAGAAGGTGGCGGGGGTGGCGGCGGCGGCCTTCTGCCCCTTCATCTCGGCCGCCTCGCCCAAGCTGTTCGGCCTGAACAGCTTCACGGAACTCTCGCAGCCCCGCGACCTGGCCAAAATCTTCGACTCGGTGGAATACACCAAGTGGCAGTCGTTCCGCAACTCGGACGATTCGCGGTTCGTGGCCCTGGTCATGCCGCGGGTGCTCTCGCGACTCCCCTACGGCAAGCACACCAAACCGGTCGAGGAGTTCGACTTCGAGGAAGTGGAGCTGGATGCCTCGGGCCGGCCCAAGAGCGTGCCCCACGAGCATTACGCCTGGATGAACGCCGCCTATGTCTACGGGGCGCGGCTGACCGATGCCTTCGCCAAAACCGGCTTTTGCGTGGCCATCCGGGGCAAGGAAAACGGGGGCTTGGTCGAAGGCCTGCCGGCCCACGTGTTCCGCAGCGATGACGGCGACCCGGACCTCAAGTGTCCCACGGAGATCGGCATCACCGACCGCCGCGAGGCCGAGCTGAGCAAGCTGGGCTTCCTCCCCCTGTGCCATTACAAGAACACCGATTACTCGGTGTTCTTCGGCGCCCAGACCTGCCAGAGGCCGAAGAAATACGACAAACCGGATGCGACGGCCAACGCGGCCATCTCGGCCCGGCTGCCGTACATCATGGCCACCTCGCGGATCGCCCACTATTTGAAGGTCATCGCCCGCGACAAGATCGGCAGCTTCATGGAGCGGCAGGACATGCAGGACTACCTGGAGCGATGGATCGCCCAATACGTCTGCGCCGATCCGCATCCGACGCCTGAAATGAAGGCTCGGCTTCCGCTGGCCGAAGCCCGCATCCAGGTCGAAGAAGTCCCCGGCGCCCCCGGCTCGTACCAGGCGGTGGCGTGGTTGCGGCCGTGGCTCCAGTTGGAGGAGTTGACCACCTCGCTGCGCACCGTGGCCAAGCTGCCGCCCAAGGCGGCCTGAGGGGCTGGGTCCTTTGGCGGGGCAAGATGCCGGCGGGCCGGCCGGAACGCTTAGGCCGCGCCCGCTCGGCAGGCATCGTGTCGGCTGGAGCCTTAGCTGCGATGACTTCTGAGATCGACCGCACCGTCGCCACCGATATGCCGGCGGCTCCCTCGACCGGTCCCCCTCGGCCCGAAGGGCCAGACTCGCTGTGGGGGGAGCTGGCGCGCGCGGTGCTAGCAGCGGCCGGCATGCATATTGCCTCCGGCACGTCGGCTCGGGCCGAGCCCCCGCCGGTCGAAACTCACCGCCAGCGTTCGGCCCGACTCCAGGCTACGCCGCGCTTCCTCCAGCAGTTCCTCGATGCCGCGCCAGCCGAAGCCCTGGCGTTATGGCTTCGGTGGAAAGCGCCCGCCGGTTTGCCTCGCAATCGGGAGCAACTGTTGCGGATGCTGGCCCGCGACATCGCCGACATCGACGCCCTGCTCTCCGACCAGGTCGATGCAATCCTCCATCATCCTCAATTCCAGCGCTTGGAGGCTTCATGGCGGGGGCTCCGCTATCTGGTCGACCAGATCGATCCTGAAGAGCATAACATCCGCATCCGCGTGCTCAGCGTCTCCTGGGCTGAACTCGCTCGTGACCTGGAACGGGCCGGCGAGTTCGACCAAAGCCAGCTTTTTCGAAAAGTCTATAGCGCCGAATTCGATATGCCCGGCGGCACTCCCTATGGGCTGCTTTTGGGCGATTACGAAATCCGCCACACCGTCTCGCCCGAGGGGGTCAACGACCTGAGGGTTCTCCAGGGCATTGCCGAGGTCGCGGCCGCCGCCTGGGCACCGTTCGTCGCGGCGGCCCACCCGGCCTTGTTAGGGCTGGACTCGTTCGCCGATCTGCAATTCCCACTGAATCTGCCCCAGACCTTCGAGCAGTTGGAGTATCTCAAGTGGCGGGCGTTCCGCGATTCGGAGGATTCGCGCTTCGTGGGACTGGTTTTGCCCCGGGTATTGCGGCGGCTGCCCTACGAAGACGACGGGTCGCGGCGCGACGGGTTCCGCTATCGCGAGAATGTGGCGGGCCCCGATGCCCGAAAGTACTTATGGGGTACCGCGGTCTACGCCTTCGGAGCCGTAGTGGCACGCTCCTTTGCCGACTCGGGCTGGCTGGCCAGCATCCGGGGCGTGCAACGCGGCGTGGAGGGGGGCGGGCTGGTTACTGGCTTGCCGGTCCACTGGTTTTCGACCCACCGGCCGGGTCTTGTGCCCAAGCCCCCCACCGATGTGATCATCCACGACCGCCAGGAGCCTGAACTGAGCGAGTTGGGATTCATTCCCCTGTGCGCTTGCCCCGATACGCCCTATGCAGCGTTCTACGCGGCCCATTCGGTACAAAAGCCGCGGAAGTACAGCGAACCAGCCGCCACGCTCAACGCCAAGGTTTCGGCTATGCTGCCTTATTTGCTGTGTGCCAGCCGGTTCGCCCACTACATTAAAGTGATCCTTCGCGACAAGGTGGGCACTTTTGCCGAGCCTGAAGAGTGCGAGGATTTCCTGCACCGATGGATCCACCAGTACGTGACGGCCGATCCGGAGGCCTCGCCCGAAGTGAAGGCCCGCTTGCCGCTTCGCGAGGCCCGCATTCAGGTTCGGGCGCATCCGGCCAAGCCAGGGAGTTTCCGCTGTATTGCACACCTGTGGCCCCATTATGAGTTGGACGAACTGACCACGACGCTCCGCGTGGCAACGGAAGTGCGGCGATAGACCGCCGCGTTGTTTGATCCCTTTTTGCACGGGAACCCGGCAATGAATGCGAAAGAACTGTACGAAGCCGGCCAGTTGGACGAGGCCATCGCGGTGGTGACGGCCGAAGTGAAGCGGGCCCCCACCAACACGGCCGCCCGCAATCTGCTGTGCGAGCTGTTGTGCTTTGCAGGCCAGTGGCAGCGGGCCGACAAACAGGCCGACGCCATCGCGCTGGACGATCCTCGGGCGGCCATGGCGGTGAGCTTGCTCCGCCATCTGATCCGCGGCGAAACGGCCCGGCATGATTTCTACGAGCGGGGCCGGGTGCCCGAGTTCCTCCAACCCCCCTCGCCCCGGCTGCGCCTGCACCTGGAGGCCTCGATCGCGTTACGCGAGGGCAATGGCCCCGAAGCGGCCCGGCTGCTCGCCCAGGCCGAAGAACTCCGCCCCGCACTTCGCGGCACCTGCAACGGCAAACCTTTCCAGGATCTGCGGGACCTGAACGATATGACGGCCTCGTTCTTCGAGGTGCTCACCGGGACCGGCCACTATTACTGGATTCCGTTCGAGTCCGTGGAAAGCATGGAGTTCCAGCCGCCCAAACAACTGCACGACCTGTTGTGGCGGGCATGCCAGCTTTCGGTCCGAGGGGGTCCCGAAGGCGTCGTGTACCTCCCCACGTTGTATGCCGGTTCCTCGGCCGATCCCGACCAGAGGATCCGCCTGGGCCGCATGACCGATTGGCGCGGTGGCGAAGGATCGCCGGTCCGCGGCCTGGGACAGCGGATGTTCTTGTTGGACGATACCGATCTGGGGATTCTGGAACTTAGCCAGTTGGCCTTCGAAGCATGAAGACCGCTATTGGGCCGCACACTCCGTGATCCGGCAATCCATGTCGCGCATCGCCCCCGATCTGTCGCTGGTATCCTCGCTGCTCGATCGGCTGCTGGACCGCGAACCGGGCAACAGCCGGGAGGTCTCCCGCTCGCGGCATCAGGTACTCCGCGAACTCAAGTCGGCGGTCCGCCGCGATTTGGAAAACCTTTTGAACACCCGCTTGCGGTTCGTTACCTGGCCTTCGCATCTGACCGAGCTGGAACGCTCGCTGGTCAACTATGGCATCCCGGATGTGGCAGCGGCCAGCCTGGGCAATGCTCGTCACCGCGAGGCTTTCCGCCGCACGCTGGAGGAAGTCATTCGGCGGTTCGAGCCGCGATTCAAGACGGTTTCGATCACCTTGTTGGAGCCGGAGGAGTTGGCTGACCGCATGCTGAAGTTCCGCATCGACGCGCTGCTGGAGGTCCAGCCGGCCCCCGAACCGGTCGTGTTCCATTCGGCCGTTGAGCCGGCCACCGGCGACGTGAGCATCGAATAAGGGGAAAGAACAGCAGGGAACACAATGCGCCGACAAGTATTCCACGCCCGGCGCGAAGTTCGGCGACACGCTGCGTAGCTGTTTTGGCGTAAGGGTGTCCGCCAGGCGTTCGCCGAGGGAGGCGCTGGTACCGGGCGAGTTGCTGCGGATCGCGACTGTATGCACGAAGAGTTGCTCCCCTATTACCACCGCGAATTAGCGTTCATCCGCCGGCTGGGGGCCGATTTTGCGGCTACCTATCCCAAGATTGCGGCCCGGCTGCGGCTGGATCCGCGTTCGGGTGAGACCGAAGACCCGCATGTGGAGCGGCTCTTGGAAGGTTTCGCCTACCTCAATGCCCGCATCCGCCACAAGCTGGATGACGATTTCCCCGAGATCGCCGAGGCCATGCTGGGCGTGCTCTATCCGCATTACCTGGTGCCGATCCCCTCGATGGCCATCGTGGGCCTTCAACTCGATCGGGGGCAGGGGGAATTGACGGCGGGCTATGCCGTGCCCGCCGGTACCGCGCTGGAGGCCGACGCTCCCGATGGCGTGCCGTGCCGGTTTCGCACTGTGTATCCCGTAACACTGTGGCCCATCGAGGTGGTTTCTGCGGAATTGTGCGGCCCGCCTTTTACGGCTCCGCCGCCGGGGGATGCGGCCCGGGCGCAAGCCCTCTTGCGCATCGAACTCCGCGCGATCTCCACCAGCGTCTCGATCGCCCAGTTGGAAGTGCCCGCCCTGCGATTCTTCCTCAAAGGGCAAGGCCAATACGTGTTTCCCTTGTACGAGCTGCTGCTCCGGCATGCCGTATCGGTGGTGGTTGCCGATTCGGCCCGAGACCCGGAGCCCACGCGATTGGGCCCCGAATGTCTCCAGCCCGTAGGGTTCGAGAGGGAGGAAGGCGCGCTGCCTTACCCGCCGCGCTCCTTCTTGGGCTACCGGCTGCTCACCGAGTTTTTCGCCTTTCCGCAGAAGTTCCTGTTCGTGGAAGTGAATGGCCTGGGCCCCGCCCTCCGCCAGCGCAAAGGCCGGACTGCCGAACTCCGCATCTATCTGGACCGGGCGGCCCCCGAGATGGAGCCTCACGTTACCCCCGACACTTTCCGGCTGGGGGCCACGCCGATCGTCAATCTGTTCACGCAGCGGGCGGAGCCTATCGCCTTGACGCACGCCGAGGCCGAGTACCGCGTGGTGCCCGATGC
>Ga0315298_1002664_pt1 | contig 29768 bp, 21 predicted proteins | sample WHS_1_MG_FD_203077 | JGI IMG/M metagenome (GOLD analysis project Ga0315298, IMG submission 203077) | Extremophilic microbial mat communities from Washburn Hot Springs, YNP, Wyoming, USA - WHS_1_MG | ecosystem: Environmental > Aquatic > Thermal springs > Hot (42-90C) | place: USA: Wyoming... | reverse complement strand
GCCCTGTGTGCCACTGCTTCGTCAGAAGCAGTGCCGAAACGACTGGTCCGCATTGGTTGCACTGCTTGCCTTCGGCAAGCAGTGGCACACACACGGCGACGTAGAGCCGGGAGCGTAAGCTCCCGGTGCACTCCGCGCGCCTTGCGATCCATTCCACCGGCAGCTTACGCTGCTGGCTCGTCATGTGTGTGCCACTGCTTCGCCCTGTGTGCCACTGCTTCGTCAGAAGCAGTGCCGAAACGACTGGTCCGCACTGGTTGCACTGCTTGCCTTCGGCAAGCAGTGGCACACGGTACCCGGCACTGCTTGCCTTTCGGCAAGCAGTGGCACACACACGGCGATTCGGCAAGCAATGCCGGGGGTCGGGCCTGCCGTTGTGTTGTCTGTCAGTCGGGATTACGCTAAAGGGTTTGGCCGCCATGTGTTGGAGGTCCCTGAGGAGCCGCTGATGAGTTCAAAACGCATTCTGTTACCCGAAAGCGAGTTGCCCACTGCCTGGTACAACCTTCAAGCCGACCTGCCCGAGCCGGTCCCTCCGCCCATCCATCCGGGGACCATGCGGCCGTTGGATCCCTCGGAACTGGAGCCGATTTTTGCCCGCGCGCTGATTCAGCAGGAAGTCAGTCGGCAGCGGTGGATCGAGATTCCCGAGGAGGTGCGGCGGGTGTACACGCTTTGGCGGCCGTCGCCGTTGGTGCGTGCCACGGGGCTGGAGAAGGCCTTGGGGACGCCGGCGCGCATCTATTACAAGGACGAAAGCCACAGTCCCCCGGGCAGTCACAAGCCCAACACCGCGGTGCCGCAGGCGTATTACAACAAGATCGAGGGGATTACGCGGCTGACCACCGAGACGGGGGCAGGCCAGTGGGGCAGTTCGCTGGCGTTTGCCTGTTCGTTGTTCAAGGTGCAGTGCCGCGTGTTCATGGTCAAGGTGAGCTATGAGCAGAAGCCGTATCGCCGTTCGATGATGCGCCTGTGGGGGGCGGAGGTGATTCCCAGCCCGTCGATGGAGACGCAGGCGGGCCAGCAGATTCTTCGCGCCGACCCCGACTGCCCGGGGAGCCTGGGGATCGCCATCAGCGAAGCGGTGGAGGCGGCCGTCACCCGGCAAGATACCAAGTATACCTTGGGCAGCGTGCTGAACCACGTCATGCTGCACCAGACGGTAATTGGGCTGGAGGCCGAGGCCCAGATGAAGCTGGCCGGCGACTTCCCCGATGTGGTTATCGGCTGTGTGGGGGGTGGCAGCAACTTCGCCGGGCTGGCTTTCCCCTTCCTTCGGCACCGGCTGGCGGGAAAGGAAATCCGGTTCATCGCGGCCGAACCCAAGTCGTGCCCCTCGATGAGCCGCGGCCAGTACCGCTACGATTTCGGCGATACCACCAAGCTGACCCCGTTGGTGAAGATGTACACGCTGGGCCACAGTTTTGTGCCGCCAGGGATTCATGCGGGCGGGCTGCGGTATCATGGTATGGCCCCCATGGTCAGCCTGGCAGCCAAGCTGGGGCTGGTCGAGGCCAAGGCCTTTCATCAGATCGAGTGCTTCCAAGCCGCCCAGTTGTTTGCCGAGACCGAAGGCACCATTCCGGCCCCCGAGACCTCGCACGCCATCCGGGCGGCCATCAACGAGGCCCTCCGCGCAAAGGAAACGGGCAAAGAAGAGTGCATCCTGTTTAATTTCAGCGGACATGGCATTTGCGACCTGGGGGCGTACGACCGCTATTTCAGCGGCGAATTGGAAGATTACGAATATCCCCAGGAAAAGATCGAGGCGGCCCTGGCCGAGCTGCCCGTGGTGGAGTAACCGCTTGGGCAAGTCTATTGGCTGCGAGGGAGCGTGGCCTTTTGGTTGTGGCGGCGCCCGAGCTGGCCCATTACCAACGTGTGGCCCGCCAGGCGGTCAACGAACGGGCTGGATCAGGGGGCGGACTACTTTGCAGCGGATCTGCCCCAGTTCGGTTTGGAGGCGAGCAAAGGTTTCGGCATCGGGGCAGACGCCCACAATGGCCCCGCCGGAGCCGGTGAACCCCGCTGTGGCCCCGACGCGCCGTGCACGCTCGATCATCTCCAGGTGCTCGGCCGGCAGGCGGCAGATCGAGCGTCTGAGGTCGAAGTTGGCGTTGATCAATTGCCCGAATCGCTCCCGGTCGCCAGCCAATAGGGCCTTGCGGGCCTGGACCGTCAGTTCAGCGAACGACTGCATGGCCTGGACCACTGCGGGCTCGCCCTGGTTGTAGCGGGCCCGGAGGTTGTTGTGGATGACTTCGGTGGGCTCGGCCACGTCGGTGCTGTAGGCCAGATACAAGGGGGGCAGTAGGGCGGGATCCAGCGGCTCGTACACCCCGCACCACAAGCCGCAGCGGTTCTGCATGACCTCGCGGGCGAAGTCCATGTACACCAGCCCCTCGTACACCTGAATCACCCGGTCTTGCAAGCCGGCGGCGATGCCCAGCTCCTCGGTCTCGACCGACAGGGCCAGCGAGGGTTGCACTTCCCGCGGGATACTCACGCCGTAGAACTCCATCAGGCAGCGGAGCGTGGCCACGATGATCGCGCTGGAGCCGGCCAGCCCGCACTGCCGGGGGATGTTGGTCTCGTAGCGGATCGAAAAGTTGCGGTCATGGAGGTGCCAGCCCTGGCGGGCGCAGAACTCGGCGAATTTCTTGATGGTGGCCTTTACCAGGCGCACCCCGCCGTAATAGCCGTGCAGCTTGACGTCGCGGACCAACTCGCCGAGAGAGCGGAACCGGCTCTTGTCTTCCTGGCTCCAGATGACCTCGATCTCGTCCCACTCGTAGAGCGTAACCTCGGCGAAGAAATTCCGCACGATGACCGAGATGGTCTTGCCGTGGTAGCCGTCCGACGGGTTGCCTACCAACCCGGCCCGGGCGTAAGCCCGCTTGCGGATCAACTGCATGGCGTGTTCCCCCGGCAACTTGCGGCCAGAAGGCGATCCAGATGGCGCCGCAACGCGGGTCCGTCCTCTGGATCTGCCAACGCAAACTCCACAAATGCCTGGTAGTAGCTCTCGAAATTACCGATGTCAAAGCGCCGCTGCGCTTCGGGAAGGACCATGCCCAGCACCCTCCCTCCCTGCTGGATGAGCAGCCGAATGGCATCGGTCAGTTGAATCTCCTCGCCTTTGCCGGGCGGCGTCCGCTCCAGACATTCGAAAATGGCGGGGCTGAAGACATAGCGGGCGGCCACGGCCAGGGTGCTGGGGGCCTCGGCCGGTTCGGGCTTCTCTATCAAATCAACCAGCTCGAAGACCGATCGGGCCTCTCCCCGCGGCTGGGCGATGCCGTAATGGCTGACCTCCTCGCGTGGGACTTCCTCGAAGGCGATGACGGCCTCGGCGCGGCGGGCCTCGAATTGCTCGATCATTGCCCGCACCACCTCCGACTGCGCGTGCAATCCGATGATCGAATCGCCCAAGGCCACCACAAAGGGCTGCCCGTTGACTACCGGCCGGGCACAAAGCACCGCGTGTCCCAGCCCCAGTTGCCGCCGCTGGCGCATGTAGAAATACTCGACGGCCTGGCCCTCGAAGGCCAACTCGGCCAATTGCTCCTCCTTGCCGCTCTCCCGGAGGTAGGCCACCAGTTCCGCATCGAAATCGAAATGGTTCTCGATGGCCGTCTTCCCCGGGCCGGTCACAAACAACAGGCGTCTCAGCCCGCAGCGGGCCAACTCCTCGACCACATACTGCACGACGGGCTTGCGTCCCACCGGGAGCATTTCTTTGGGTTGGCTTTTGGTCAGCGGCAACAGGCGCGTGCCACGCCCCGCCACGGGAATCACCGCGAGATCGACCGACATGACAGGCTCCTTGATTCCTCAGAAAAGGTTAGCACGCGACTGGACAACCGAGCAAGAAACACCTCCCTCTGGCGGCCGAGGATGGGAATCAATGCGTCTCCTTTTAAGTCGGCTTGTTTGCAGCCCGGGCCGCATCGCCCAGGCGCCCGCCCCCCGGTACCGCCCTTTTGGGGGCCCTTTCCGTGACGCGGAGGGCCATGTATGCTAAGCGATTTGGCGCCGAGGTCAGCCCCTCCGGCTTGTGAGGATCCCTTGGAAGCAGCCGCCCGGTGCCAACCCGCGCCTCGCTCCTACCAGTACCAAGCCCCCACTGGCACTTTGCCTTGCGGAAGTCCTATGAGCAATACGAGCATGCCTGAGCCCGCCTCGCCTGCCCCCCAGCGGCATCTGACGCTGTTCGATTCCACGAATATCATCGTGGGAATCATCATCGGGTCGTCGATCTACTTGATGACGCCCACCATCGCAGCCAGCGTGCCGGGGTTATGGGGCCTGATTGGCGTTTGGGTGCTGGGAGGACTGTTTTCGCTGTTTGGGGCCCTGTGTTACACGGAACTGGGAACCATGTTCCCCAGGGAAGGGGGAGACTACGTTTACCTGACGCAATCGTACGGCCGGCCTCTGGGATTCTTGTTCGCGTGGGCACAACTGTGGGTGGTCCGGCCTGGCTCGATCGGAAGCATGGCGTACCTGTTTGCCGAGTACGCCAATCGATTGGTGCCCATCGAGGGCCTAGTTGGGCCCGTGGGCGGCTTGTCGGCCTCTCGCGTGGCGGCGCTGGCGTATGCCGCCGGGGCAGTGCTGGTATTGAGCGGAATCAATCTGCTGGGCGTCCGCCAGGGCAAGTGGACTCAAAATGTGCTGACCGTGGCCAAGCTGTTGGGCCTGGGAATGGTGTTTGTCGTGGGACTGCTTTTCACGTCGCCCGATGCGCCGCTGGCGGCTCCCGCCTACGATTTCAGCCTGAGCGGGATTGGCCTTGCCATGATCTTCGTCCTGTTCGCCTATGGCGGCTGGAACGAGATGGCCTACGTGGGAGCCGAGGTCCGCGACCCCCAGCGAAATATCTTCCGCGCCCTCGTCCTCGGCACGGTCGCCGTGGCGGTGTGTTACATCCTTGTGACGCTGTCGTTCGTCCATGCGTTGGGGGTAGAAGGGGTGCGGCAGATCGCCAAGCAAGAGGACCGGGACGTGGCTACCGAAGTGATGAAACTCGCTTTCGGCGCCGGCGGACAGAAATTCATCAGCCTGCTGATCTGTGTGTCGGCCCTGGGGGCCATCAACGGGCAGATTTTCACCGGCGCGCGAATCTACTATGCCATGGGGAGCGAGCATCGGCTGTTCGCCCCGCTAGGCCGGTGGCATGCGAGGTTGGGTACGCCCGTCAATTCGTTGGTCTTCCAGGCCCTGGTTACCCTGGCGCTGGTCTTGGGTTTCGGTATGACCGCCAGCGGATTCCAAAGCTCGGTGAAGTTCACCACTCCGGTATTCTGGATTTTCATGGTGCTGGTGGGGCTTTCGGTGTACGTGCTCCGATTTCGCCAGCCGCACAGACCGCGGCCCTACCGCGTGCCGGGCTACCCCGTCACGCCGCTTTTGTTCTGCCTCTCCAGCGGGTTCATGGTGTACAGCAGCCTGGACTACGCTATCAAGAATAAAGACAATGCGGCCCTGTGGGCCGTCGGCATCTTGGCTTTGGGAGTGATCGCCGCGGTGGCGATAGCATGGCGGGAAGCTTCATCGGTGGCGGCGCCGCAAGCCGCCTCGCGCGACCCATAAGCACGGGGGTCTGCTATGCAGGAGTCGGCCGGCACACTCCTCTATCGCACCGAAAGGGGCCTAGTGGAAGTGCTCCTGGTGCATCCCTCGGGCCCCTATAACCGCAAGGCCCCCTGGAGCATCCCCAAAGGGCTATTGGACCCGGGCGAGGATGCCGCCTCGGCCGCGCGGCGCGAGACCCTGGAGGAGACCGGCGTACAGGCGGGCGAGTTGGTCCCTTTGGGCACCGTGCAGTATCGAAAAAGCCGCAAGCGGATTCACTGTTTTGCCGGCCCGGCGCCGGCCGGTGCCCAGCCTCGCTGCGCCTCGTGGGAGGTGGATCACGCCGAGTTCCTCCCTTTGGACCGGGCACGGGAATTGATTCACCCCGATCAGCGCGAGCTGTTGGACCGGCTGGAAGAGTTGTTGGCCAAACCTCGGCCATAGGGGAAGCCCCCGGAGCCCGGCCAGCGCGACGCCCCCGTGGCCGGAGCGAGGAGACTCGGTTGGGCCGCGTAAGGGAAAGGCGTGGGCGGCTATGGATTGGCGTGTACGGCTGGTGCAACGGCCGGCAAGGCCAAGCCAAACCGCTCGTGCAGTTGGGCCAGTATGCGTTGTTCGAGGGCCGGGTCGCGTCCGAGGGGGATCCAGCCCTCGTGGATCTCTTGTTCGCCCACGGCCGAGATCACCCGGGTCAATGAGCTGTCATTGCGGAAGGTGGCCGCCCCAGCCGAGGCATGCGCCGGATGGGCCACGTGCTCCAGTTCCTTGAATACCGCCACTTCAATCCAAAAGCCCTCGTTGGCCGGCACCACCCGCACCCGCGCCTGGCGGCGAATGGATTGGAGCGTGCTTTCGATTTTCTCATAACTATCGGCCGAGTCCTGCCGCCACGGCTCGAACAGCGTGGACGCGACCTCCGGAAAGGTGCTTAAACGGCCCTCGGTGAAAATACCCGCCGCAAACCGTACAGGCTCGCTCTCCGCCACGTCGATGCGGAAATAGTCGTCCACCACATCGACCACGTTTTCCCACACCGCCTCTGCATCGCGGCTGGGAACCAACATGGGGTTCGGATAGGCAATCAGCACTGGGTTGGCCGAGGGCTCGGAAAACGCTGGCCCCCATGCGCAGCCGGCGAGGCCCACGGCAACCAGCAGGCCAAGCACCGGGCCAAGCAGTCGCATGGACGGACTCCTATTGCGTCGGCGGTGGCCGTGGCGTCCCACGCGGAGCGACAACCGGTTTCCTCCCCCGCTCCAGCGCCACAAACCAAACTCAATGTCCCACTCCCTGCGCTCCGCCCCCTGCTCCACCCTCATTCACACGGCTCCTCCTTATGCGGGGCCGTAGTGTCGCAGGAACCTCGCCACCGGGCAAGGCCAACCGGCCCTGCGGACGTTTTTCCGCCGGCCGAGGGGACAGGTTGTAGTCCGCGGGGGGTTTAGTTGACGCTTCCGGGGGTAGTTGCTACCATCAAGGGTTTGCCCCCCTGAACGGTCCAGGGGGCAAGGATGATGCCTGACCGACGTTTAGGATGTAACGCCGGACGCCCCGCCGGGCCGGGGACATAGCCGGTGTGCCTTGGGAGAATCTTGGTGGCTACTGTTCTGGTAAAAGACCTGATCGAAGCGGGGGTTCATTTCGGCCACCGTACCAGCCGATGGAACCCCAAGATGCGGCCGTACATCTATGGCCGGCGGAACCTGATCCACATCATTGACGTGCGGGAGACGATTCGCGGATTGCTGCGGGCCCGCAAGTACTTGCAGCAGGTGGCGCAAGGGGGCAGTCTGGTGTTGTTTGTGGGGACCAAGCGGCAGGCGTCGGAGACAATCGAACGGGAAGCCAAGCGGTGCGGCATGCCATATGTGAACGACCGCTGGCTGGGGGGGACGCTGACCAACTTTCGTACCATTCGCAGCCGGCTGGCCCGGCTGGAGGAGTTGGAGGCCCTGCGGGCCAGCGAAGAGATAGCCACGTATTCCAAGAAGATGCAGTCGGCCCTGGCCCGCGAATACCGCAAGATGTATCGGAACCTCAATGGCATTCGCACCATGAACCGGCTGCCGGAATGTCTGGTGGTCGTCGATCCCAAGAAGGAGCGGAACGCGGTGCGGGAGGCCCGCAAGCTCGGCATCACCACCGTGGCCCTGATCGATACGGATTCTGACCCGGACGAGGTGGACCTGCCCATTCCGGGCAACGACGACAGCATTCGGTCCATCGAGCTGATCATCCGTTACTTGGCCGATGCCGTGCTGGCCGGGCGGGCCGCCGCCGCCGAGGTGAAGCAGGCGGAGGCCGAGGGGGCGGTCGAGCCCGTCTCGCCTGCCGCAGCCGTCTGACCGCCGGCCTGGCATGTATCCTCATTATCCGATTCGTCTGCAACCGAGCACCTGGAGGAGTAACGATGGCAGAGATCACCGCGGCGGCCGTCAAATCGCTGCGCGACCGGACAGGGCTTCCGATGATGGACTGCAAGCGGGCGCTGGAAGAGGCGGGCGGCGATGCGGACGCCGCCGTCGAAATCCTGCGCAAGGCCGGCAAGAAGACCATGGCCAAGCGGGCCGACCGCGAGACTTCCTTCGGCCGGATCATGGTCCACGCCGAGATGGACCCGGGGTGTGGGGCGATGGTGGAACTCCGGTGCGAAAGCGCGCCGGTGGCCAATAACGACCAGTTCATCCAACTGGGCCGTGATCTGGCCCTGCAACTGGCCCGGGGCCCCGGCGCCGCAAGCGCCGAAGAGCTTCTGAATCAGGCTAGCCCCGGCCAGCCCGGTTTGACACTTCGCGACCAGTGGGACGATCTGACCAACCGCATTCGCGAGGTGTTCCGTATCGCCCGGCTGGTTCGCGTCGAGGGCCCCTGCGGCGGATACGCCCATCACAGCGGTACCAGCGGCGTGCTGCTGGAAGTCCAAGGGGGCACGGCCGAATTGGCTAAGGATATCGCCATGCACATTGCCGCCATGCGCCCGATGGTCATCCGCCGCGAGGAGCTGGACCCGGATTTGGTGGCCAAGGAACGCGAAATCCTCGCCGAGCAGGCCCGCCAGGAAGGCAAGCCCGAGAAGATCATTGCCAAAATGATCGAAGGCCGCCTCCGCGATTTCTACGTCGAACGCTGCCTGGCCGATCAGCCGCACGTCAACAAGGAGAAATACGGCAACCAGACCGTGGGCCAACTGGCGGAAAAAGCGGGGATGAAACTCGTGCGGTTCATCCACTGGGAGTTGGGCAAGGAGTAGGCCATGCCCCCTGCCGAGGCTCCACTGCCGCGATCCCGCTTTCGCCTGGTGGTGCTGAAGATCTCCGGGGAGGGTTTCAGCCGGCCGGGCGAACGGGGCATCGCCATGGATGCGGTGGTGCATTTGGCCGAGCAGACGGTGCGGGCCTCGAAGTATGGGGCGAAGATCGCCATCGTCCTAGGGGGCGGCAACATCCTCCGCGGCACCCAGTTCACCGCGGGCAACACCGCCATCCGCGAGGCCACCGCCCATTACATGGGGATGCTGGCCACGGTGATGAACGGCTTGGCCCTCCAAGATGCGTTGGAATCGCTGGGGGCGGAGACGCGGTTGCTCTCGGCCATCCGCATGGACGGTGTGGCCGAACCCTACATCCGCCGCCGTGCCCAGCGCCACCTGGAAAAAGGGCGTATTGTGCTGTTGGCCGGCGGCACGGGCAGCCCCTTTGTCACCACCGATACGGCGGCCGCCCAGCGCGCGCTGGAATTGGGCGCCGATATCCTTCTGAAAGCGACACGGGTCGATGGCGTGTACAGCGACGACCCCGAAAAAAACCCGCACGCTGTGCTCTACGGCGAACTGAGCTACGACGACGTCCGCGGCCGTAAACTCCGCGTTATGGACCACGAGGCGGTCACCAAATGCCAGCAGTATAATCTCCCCATCCTGGTGTTCAATTTCAAAAAGGAGGGCAATATCGAGCGGGCTGTTCTGGGCGAGCGGGTCGGCACGCTCATAGCTCCCGGCTGCTCCGCCAAACCCTGACGCCTGGCGGCGGCTTCCGCTTTCTCGCAGTGGGGCGACAAGCGACCGGCGGCCTCACCTCGCGGGCGGGTCACATGCCGCTTCCCAAACGGCCTCCTGAACCCAACTTCGCCGAACGTCAGCAAGCGCAACGGAGTCCTACCATGTCGGCCGACGAAATCCTCCTCGACGCAGAAGAACGCATGGAAAAGGCGATCGCCGTGCTCAAGCAGGCCCTGGCCGGCATCCGCACCGGGCGGGCCAACCCCGGCCTGGTCGATTCCCTTCGCGTCGAAGCCTATGGCACCCTGGTGCCCATCAAACAACTCGCCACCGTCGGTGCCCCGGAACCCACGCAGATTGTCATCCGGCCGTTCGACCCCGCCACCATCAAGGATATCGAAAAGGCCATCCGGGCCAGCGACCTGGGGTTCAACCCCCAAAGCGACGGCCGGTTGATTCGCGTCAATGTGCCGCCCCTGTCGATGGAAGTGCGGCGGAAAATGGTAGCCCGAATCCGCGAACTGCTCGAAGAGGCCAAGGTGGCCATCCGCAACATCCGCCGCGACGCCAACAAGGCTGCCGATCAGGCCGAAAAGGACAAAACTCTCTCCGAAGACCAGCGCGACGACCTCAAGGAACAAATTCAGGAATTGACCAAATCCTACGAGTCGCAGGCCGAGGAGTTAGCCAAGGCCCGCGAAAAGGAAGTCCTCGAAACCTGACGCCGCGTCGCCCTTTTGGGCAAGGTGGCGGCTCGCCGGCATGCCTTGCGCGTCATCCGCGGGTGCAAGGCCCCATGTAGGCAGCCAGGACAAGGCAACTGGCCGAGCGAGCCTCACGGAACGGCCGGTGGGGAGGCAACCTTGGGGTCGGCCAGTCGAAACGCCGCCATCAACTCCTGATCGGCCCGCCCGAAACGCTCGATCATCGCCGCTTCGATCACGAAGGCGAGTACGGCCCGCCGACCCTCGCCGTCCTGAAGCATCGCGTACAGCCATTTGACCGGTACCTCGGCTGCGGTGCCTTCCACCTCGACTCGATACCAGTGCCCGCCTTCTGGCCGCGGGGACTGACTGGCCCGCACAAACTGGCCGAAGTTCTTGCCCAGCGCCTGCCGAATCTCGTCCTGAAACTGTGCCAGCGACACCTCTTTGCCGGCCTCGCTGGCCGGGCTGGCCACGATGCTGCATTGGGCCACGTATTGACCGGCATCGGCCAGGCGAAAGACCGCGCTATCGCCCTGCTCGGTAATCAACATCCAGCGGCGGTCGTGATCTAACTGCCAACCGCCGTCCGGCGAAATATAGCTCAGCCGCAACAGGCCAGGGTCCGGCTCCGCCGGCAACTGCCGCACGGCATCCTCGGTCAGGTGCTCGGGCTTCTGCCGTTGCGCGATCCGGACCTGAAGGGTTGCCAGCACATCGAGGCCCGGCCCGATCAATCCCCGCGCCCGGTCCTCGTGCAGCGACAGGGCGAACCAATCCACCCGGCCTGCGGGGCGGTCGTACCGGCATCGCGCCTTCCAGCGGATCGTCGTCGCCTGTCCGCCCGTTTTGCCCACAAGCTGGCCGGAAAGGTCGATCCTTGCCGCCGCCTCGGTGAGCTCCGCCAGCGTGGCTTGCGCCTCTGAACGCTCCACCTGCTCCACGCCCAATAAGGCCTGAATGGTATCCGCAGTTATCTTCCAGCGGTCGCCGACGGTCACGCGGCCCGGCGGTAAAAGGCCCTCAAGAACGAGGCTGTTGCCCAGCACGTCTACCAAATCTAGTTCGTCGCGAGATAGCGTCCCATGGGGGCTGAAAAGAGTGACCTTGCCGCGGGCAACTTGCACCCCGATCAACCGCCGCGCGAGGCGCAGGCGGGGCGCGAAGGCGGCATCCCCCACCTTGATATCCGCCTCGGCCCGGTCATAATAACGCCATGCGCGGGCGGGCTGGCTCGGATCGCTTGCCACCGCCGCGGTTTTCTCCTCGTAGGCCAGTTGGGCAACGGTTTTCATTTTCTGGGTAACCGGAGCGGTTCCCCCCTGTTCTTCGGCAAGCTTCAGATCTCCGGCAACCTCCAGGAGGATTTCCACTTGATCGATGGAGCCGGCCGAACGCCGGCTGGCGAGCGTCACGCCCGGCGAGTCCGGTCCGGGGCTGGCAGCAAACACCGGCCCCCGTGCCATCCCCGCCGCAAGGGCAAGTACGGCCAGCATCCCAAGTACCCAAAGCCACTTTCCGAGCGCGGACATGGAGTGACACCTCGCCAAGGCGGAGAAGACAGGGAATTGCGGCGGTCAGGTCCATCCTCGGCCCCCCAGAGCGGGGCGAGAATCCATCCTTACATCGACTCCCGCGGCAGGCCGAGTTCAAGCGAAACTTCGGCTCGGCCTCGGGGCCACCAGGTGCGGATCGGCAAAAGTGCCTGCAACGTGAATACCTGGAAACTACGGATGCGTCCCCGTCTATATGGGGGTGCTTCGATCGTTCCTTTTGAAGGTCAGCAGAAAAAGATGGCCGGGATTGGCAAAAGGTGGAAGCACCCGGCAGAGGGCGAGGCGGGCGGAGTAGTACTTTTGGTGGGATGCTGCATACCCCGATATTTTTGACGATTCAAAACGCGGGGCCCTAGATTTTGTCGGCGATTTCTGTCATAATTCACCCAACGCGGCCCAACTGGACACTTGGGTTGGGGCTACCAAGCCGGCCGGGGGCCGATTGGGCAGCAGGCGGTGGCTGAAGCCAGACCGCAGCGGGCAAGACGCGGCCCGAGGTTGTCTTTGCAGGTGAACTCCGAGGAACGCCGATGCACACCGACTATCTCAACCCGGCCTTGCGACAACTGCGAGACCAGCAGGTCCGCTTCGCCCCACGAGAAAAGAAGATCCAGCAGGTCGATGCGGCCGAACAGCTCCTGGCCGAAATCGATCCCAAGCGGGTTTACACGTATCCGTACATCTGCTATCGGATCACGAAGTTCCGCTCGGAGTTGTATCCCGACCTGACGATCCTTGGGGAAGAGTTAGCGCACGACCTGCGCCTGTTCATCGAGGACCTTTCGGATTCGGCCGACATCTCGGCGAAAGAAGCGGGGGAAGAAGTGCTGACGGTCGAAGACCTCAGTCGGCACTTCCGGGTTTCAACCAAGACGATCTCACGGTGGCGGCAAAAGGGGCTGGTCAGCCGCAGGTTTCTGTTTCACGGCCGAAAGCGCGTGGGTTTTCTGGCCAGCTCGGTGGCGCGCTTCGTCGAGCGAAACCGCGAGAAAGTAGTGCGCGGCATGCACTTCAGCCAGTTGACCGAGGAGGAGCGCCGGGCCATTATTGAGCGGGCCCGGCGCCTGGCCATGGCCGGCGCGTGCCCCGCCGAGGTCACCAAACGTCTGGCGCGGATTAGCGGCCGGAGCACCGAAACCATCCGCTACACGCTCCGGCAACACGACCGGGATAATCCGCATCTGGCCATCTTCGGCGAACGTGCCGGCCCCCTGCGGGACGAGACCAAGCAGAAGATCTACCAGCAGCATCGCCGTGGCGAGAGCGTGGAAATCCTGGCCAAGCGGTTCTGCCGCACGAAGAGCAGCATCTACCGCATCATCAACGAGATGCGGGCCCGGAGGATCATGGAGCTGCCGTTGGAATACATCCCGAATCCGGAGTTTGAACGGATCCTGGCGGAAAAGCGCGAAAACGAAATCCTCGGGCCGATGCCCCCCAGCGAGACCGTGCTGAAAAAACCGAAGCTGCCACCGGGACTGCCCCCCTATTTGGCCAGCCTGTACGAAGTGCCCCTCTTGACCCGCGAGCAGGAGGTGCACCTGTTCCGCAAGATGAACTACCTGAAGTTCAAGGCCTGCAAGCTGCGGGACCAGCTCAATCCAGCCCGGCCCCGAGCATCGCTTATGGACCAGATCGAGCGCCTGCATGACGAGGCGGTGGCGGTCAAAAATGAGATCATCTCCGCTAATCTCCGCCTGGTGGTTTCCATCGCCAAGCGCCACGTGGGGCCCATGGAAAACTTTTTCGAGTTGGTCAGCGACGGCAACATCTCGCTCATCCGAGCGGTGGAGAAGTTCGATTTCGCCCGGGGCAATAAGTTCAGCACCTATGCCAGTTGGGCCATTATGAAGAACTTCGCCCGCACCATCCCCGACGAGCATCGGCACCGCGACCGGTTCCGTACCAGCCAGGCTGAACTGTTCACCACGGCGGCGGACGTCCGCACCGATCAATATGAGCAGGAGGTGGCCCAATACCAGCGGGAGGCGGCGGTTCAGAAGATCCTGGAGCGCCTTGACGAACGGGAGCGAACGATTATCATCAAGCGCTTTGGGTTGGATCGCTCGCAGGAACCGCTGACCCTCAAAGAGGTTGGGGCGGAAATCGGAGTTACCAAGGAGCGGGTCCGGCAGATCGAGGCGCGGACATTGAGCAAGCTTCGCAAGGCCGCGCAGGAGGAGATGATCGAGCCCCCCAATCCGTAGGGATAGACGCACAGGGTTGGCGGGCCAGTGCCGGACCCTGGGGTTGCCGGCGGGGGACTGGAGCCATTGGTGGCCGTTCCCAAGCCCTCTTGGCGGCCTGTGCGGGCCTGTGCCGGCGGACAGAGAGGGGCAAGGCGGGCGGTTAGTACAACTTTTGGGTTATCGCGACTTACACCATAGATGTATTGGCTCGTTGGTTTCCAACGGGCAGCGAGGGCTTTTTGTCTTTCGCCGGCTTGCATGCTTAGGGGCAACCGCTATATTAAATGGTTCGCATCGCGGGCTAGCTGGCTAGCGTAGCTCAAGCGGTAGAGCGGCTGATTTGTAATCAGCAGGTTGTGGGTTCAAGTCCCTCCGCTAGCTTAGGTGAAGCCCCTCGCGGAGGACCGTGCGAACGGAGCGAAAACAACGAGGGTCTACATTGCAAAGCGATGGCATCGCGGGGGGTTTCCCGAGCGGTCAAAGGGGCCAGACTGTAAATCTGGTGGCTTTAGCCTTCGAAGGTTCGAATCCTTCACCCCCCATTGCTGGCTGCGGGTGTAGCTCAACGGTAGAGCGCCAGCCTTCCAAGCTGGACACGAGGGTTCGACTCCCTTCACCCGCTTCGAGGAGTGTCACGCCGATCGGCTGCTGTAGCTCAGCCGGTAGAGCGCGTCCTTGGTAAGGACGAGGTCAAGGGTTCAAGTCCCTTCAGCAGCTCCTCCGAAGGCTAGCCGCATGCGTTTTGCATATTCCCGTTCCAGCGTGTTTTTCGAGCGTGTAAGAAGGTAGCAACGACCTGTCGTATTGCAGGGAGAAAGCATGGCCAAGGACGTATTTCAGCGAACCAAACCCCACGTCAATGTGGGCACCATTGGCCACATTGATCATGGCAAGACTACGTTGACCGGCGCCATCCTGGCGGTACAAAGCCAGAAGGGGCTGGCCAAGTTCAAATCGTACGCGGACATCGCCAAGGGGGGGACGGTCCGCGATGCCACCAAGACCGTCACCATCGCCGTGGCGCATGTGGAGTATGAAACCGAAAAGCGGCACTATGCCCACATCGACTGCCCGGGCCATGCGGATTTCATCAAGAACATGATCACCGGCGCCGCCCAGATGGACGGTGCGATTCTGGTGGTCTCGGCCGCCGATGGTCCCATGCCCCAGACCAAGGAACACGTCCTCTTGGCCCGCCAGGTGAACGTGCCGGCTATCGTCGTGTTCCTCAACAAGATCGACCTGGTCGACGACCCCGAACTCCTGGAACTGGTGGAGCTGGAACTCCGCGAGATGCTCACCAAGTACGGGTTCCCGGGCGACGAGATCCCCATTATTCGGGGCAACTCGCTGGCGGCCTACAATAACCCGAAGGACCCGGCGGCCACCAAATGCATCGAGGAGTTGCTCGATGCCATCGACAACTACATCCCCCAGCCCGTCCGCGAGATCGATAAGCCCTTCCTCATGGCCGTCGAAGATGTGTTCTCGATCGAAGGGCGTGGAACGGTGGCCACCGGGCGGATCGAACGCGGGACCGTCAAGGTGGGCGACGAGGTGGAGATCATCGGTTTCTCCAACGAGCCACGCCGGGTGGTGGTCACGGGCGTTGAGATGTTTAATAAGACGCTCGATCAGGGAGTGGCGGGCGACAACGTGGGGTGCCTGCTCCGCGGCATCAAGCGGGATGAGGTGGAGCGGGGCCAGGTGCTGGCCAAGCCGGGGTCCATCACTCCCCACCGCAAGTTCGAAGCGGAGGTGTACGTCCTCTCCAAAGAAGAGGGTGGCCGGCACACGCCGTTTTTCAGTGGTTACCGGCCGCAGTTCTACTTCCGCACCACGGATGTGACCGGCACGCTGACCCTTTTGGGCGGCGCCGAAATGTGCATGCCCGGCGATAACGTGAAATTGGCCGTGGAGCTGATTTCGCCGATCGCCATGGACGAGAACGTGCGTTTTGCCATCCGCGAGGGCGGCCGGACGGTCGGCTCCGGCGTGGTCACCAAGGTCATCGAGTAGGGCTAGGGCCGGGGCCGCGCCCCCCGGTTCGCTCCCTACCTCCCGGGCAGGAGGCATGGCCTGCCCGACAGGGGTGTAGCTCAATTGGTAGAGCACCGGTCTCCAAAACCGGCGGTTGAGTGTTCGAGTCACTCCGCCCCTGCTTGGCATGCCGCGCAGGTGGGCGAGGGTTCCTCGGCGGAAAGAGGAAGCAGTGAACGCGTTTTTCCAGGAACTGTTCCAGGTCGCCCTGTATAAGCGGAGCCAGGGCAGGATAACGCGCCAAGTAACCTTCGGCGCGTTGGTCCTGATCGTGGCGGTCGGCTGCTGGCGACTACACGGGATGCTCCTGTCTCCGCCGCGGTTTCTCACTCATTGGCTCGGCAGTGTGTCGGGTTGGTGGCCGGCGGTATACTGGGGGCTGCCCCTGGTGTTGCTCCTGGCGGGCGTATGGGTGGCATACCGCCTGGTAAACCTGCCCCGGTTTGCGGATTTCCTCATCGCCGTCGAGGCGGAAATGAACAAAGTGTCCTGGCCCAGTTGGCCGGAACTGGTCCGCGGCTCGATCGTCGTGCTCACCACGATGATCGCCCTGGCGGTGGTGCTGGCTGTCTTCGACTTGGTGTGGAACAAACTGTTTCGGACGATCGGGATTCTGTGATTGGGCCGATCCGGGCCTCGCCCGCACTGGCGGGGCCTCGAAACTGCGAGCCTGGCGAGGGACGATCGGGTGTCGAGCGATCCCCACAATCCGCTGCCGGAACCTGCTGACGCCGCACCGGCGTCCGGCAAACCGCCCGCGCAGACTGCACCGGCTGGGGAGCCGGTGGGGTGCGAGCCCGCTGCGCCCGGGGAGCAGGCCTCCGAAAAGGAGTCGCCAGCCGCTGGCGGCATCCTGCCGGTCGGCGTAAGCGTGCAGGCAGGCTCCGCCGTACCGCAGGCAGGGGCGGAGTCTGCCTCCTGTCCAGCGCCCGCGGTTTCCCAAGAATCCTTGGCCGAGAAGGCTTCGCCGGCCCAAAGCAGCGAAACAACCCCCGAAGGCGCCATGCCGCCCGAGGCACCTGGCCCGGCCGCCGCGGAGCCGGCCCAGGCCCCTTCGCCGGCATCGGCTGCCCCCGCACGCCCCAAGTCGGATCGCATGGACTGGTATATTCTCAAGGTGCAAAGCAATCGGGAGGAATCGATCCGCGAGGGGTTGCGGCGGCGGATCGCTATCGCCGGCTATGAGCACTACTTCGGCGACATTATCATTCCCATGGAGAAGGTCACCGAAGTCAAAGCCGGCAAGAAACGGACCTATAAGCGGAAGCTGTACCCCGGGTACCTCATGGTCCAGATGGAGATCAACGAGGATACCTGGTTTTTGGTCCGGGAGACGCCCGGTATTGGCGACTTCACAGGGGCAGGCGGGCACCCCACCCCCATGAATCCCCGCGAGGTGCAGGCCATCCTGGCCAAGCAGGAGGAAAAGCCCGACCAGCAGGAAAAGGTGAAGATCAACTTCCGCATCGGCGATCGGGTGAAGATCAAAGAGGGCACCTTCGAGAGCTTCGAGGGGGAGGTGTCGAGTATCGACGAAACCAACGGCCGGGTGACGGTGCTGATCAACATTTTCGGCCGGAGCACGCCGGTGGATATCGAATACTGGCAGATCGAGGCGGTGTAGCTTCGGCGGAACTAGCAACGCGGCGAGGAACTGGTAGGATTCATGGCGAAGCAACTGGTAGGTACGGCGAGGTTCCATATCCCTGGCGGGCAGGCTACGCCGGCGCCCCCGGTGGGAACGTCGTTGGGAAAGTACGGCATCAACCTCGGGCAATTCGTGCAGCAGTTCAACGAGCGGACGCGGGAATTCACGGGAATGCGCGTTCCCGTGGTGGTGCGGGTGTACAACGACCGCACTTTCGAACTGGAGACGAAAAGCCCGGCCGCCGTGGACCTGCTCAAACAGGCAGCCGGCATTGCCAAAGGCTCGGGGGCCACGCCGAAGGAAAAAGTGGGGAGGGTCACGCGGGCCCAGATCGACGAGATCGTCAAAAAGAAGGCCAAGGACCTCAACGCCCGGGACCTGGAGCATGCCCGGCGGATTATCGAGGGTACAGCCCGGAGCATGGGCCTGGAAGTGGTGGACTAAGCCCGGGCGACGCTTTCCCCCGGCAAAGCCGTTTCCGTACAGCACACAGGACAGCGGACTGCGATGGCCAAACAATCCAAACGCATGCGGGCGATGTCGGCCAAAGTGCCGGGCAAGACGCCGCTGCCGGTCGAACAGGCGGTGGAGATCCTCAAGTCGTTTAACACCACCAAGTTCGACCAGACGGTGGAAATCGCCGTGCGACTGGGCATCGACCCCAAGCAGGCGGATCAGATCGTCCGGGGTTCCGTGGTTCTTCCCCACGGGATTGGCAAGACGCTGCGCGTGGTGGTGTTCGCCAAGGGAGACCGCGCCGACGAAGCCAAGGCGGCCGGGGCCGATGAAGTTGGCGGCGCCGAACTGGCCGAGAAAATCAAGGCGGGCTGGACCGATTTCGACGTGTGTATCGCCGCTCCAGATATGATGGGCATCGTGGGGCCGCTGGGCAAGATCCTGGGCCCCCGCGGCCTGATGCCTTCGCCCCGGGCAGGGACGGTGACGCCGGATGTCGGCCGCACGGTCCGCGAGTACAAGGCGGGCAAAGTGGAGTTCCGCAACGACGCCGGCGGCATCGTCCACGCAGTGGTGGGCAAACTGAGCTTCGAGCCCCAGAAACTGGTGGAGAACATCCGCGCGCTGTTGTCGCACATCCAAAGCCTCAAGCCGGCAGCCGTCCGCGGGCAGTATATCAAGAGTGTCGCCATCAGCGCCACCATGAGCCCCAGCATTCGCATTGCCGCATAGCCCCTGTGCACCCTTGGCCAAGGGGACGCCGCAGGACCTTGGGATGGGCCGACGATGAGCAAATACGTCAAAAACCTGATTACCGAACATATCCGCCGCCGGCTGGAGGGCGTGCACAGCGCCCTGCTGGTCAATGTGATCGGCATGGACGCGAACACGAACAGCCGGCTGCGCCGCGAGTTCCGGGAGAAGAATATCCACTTGATGGTGGTCAAGAACAGCCTGGCCGCGCGGGCGGTGGCGGGGACCCCGCTAGACGGGCTGTTCGAGGGGGTCACGGGGCCGGCCGCCATCTGCTGGGGCGGGGAGGACATCGTCAGCCTCGCCAAAGAGGTGGTGCGGGCGGCTAAGGACACGAAGTACGCGCCGCTGACCACCCGGGGCGGTATCATGGATGGCGAGCGGCTGTCGCCCGAGCAGATCGAGCAGGTGGCCACGTGGCCCGGCCGCGCCGAACAGCTCAGCATGTTGGTCCGCCAGATCTTGGGGCCCGGTGCGACGCTGGCCGCCCAGATCCTGGGGCCCGGTGCGACGCTGGCCAGCCAGATCGCCCAGAAAGCCGAAGGGACCAAAGATGAGGCAGGGCCGGGGACCGAAACACCGGCCGCCGCGGGTTAGCCCCCAGTGCATTTCCTTCCACCAAGCGGTAAGCACCCGTTTAGCGTACAATCCAGGTAAACCTAGTGAAAAGTCGCGTCGGCGGCACGCTCTCGTGGGAAGCTGTCGCGACGCCCGTTTGTCGAGAAAGGACCCGAATCGCGATGGCAGACCAGGCAATCATGGAGCTAGGCGATAAAATCGCCAACCTCACCCTCAAACAGGCCAAAGAACTGAGCGACTACCTCGAACAGGCGCACGGGATCAAGGCCGCGGCCGCCGGGGCCGTGATGATGGCGCCGGCTGCTGCCGCGGGAGGCGCTGCCGCCCCGGCAGCCGAGGAAAAGACCGCCTTTGATGTCGTGCTGGAGAACTTCGGTGCCGAGAAGATCAAAGTGATTAAAGTGGTGCGCGCAGCCACCGGGCTCGGCCTGAAAGAGGCCAAAGAACTGGTCGAAGGCGCCCCTTCGAAGGTCAAAGAGGGTATCTCCAAGGAGGAGGCCGAAAAACTCAAAAAGGAATTGGAAGAAGCCGGCGCAAAGGTTTCGATCAAGTAGTGCCTGCTCCGCAGAGCAGCACGCCATGCCCCCGGATTGGCCCGGCAGTGCCGATGGGTCCCCCGGCCGCCCCGGCGGGCGGAAATGGACCCGTTGCCTCGGCGGTGTCTTGGCAGGTGCGTTCCGCCGGGTGTGCCCAACCCTAGGAGGAAAATGGGGGGCACGCTCGACGGCGCCGCACCGCTGCGGCCCGGCGGACAAACTGAACCCCCAAGCGCTTGCGCCCCTTGGATGATCCGGCGTGTGCGCGGTTCGTTGCAGCCCGACCTTGCCTCAATTCCTCTCGATCGTCGCACGGATACCGGCCGCGCCAGACGGCCTTGCGCTGCTGTTGCGCGGCGGGTTCGTCTCTTCGTTCACCTCGCCTCCCATAGGAGGATGAATCGCGTATGGCTACCACTGCCCAGCGGCGTCTTCAACCCAAAGAAACCCGGGTGTTCGGATCGCGGCGACCTTTGTATCCGCCCCCGGATCTGACCGCCATCCAGACCCGCAGCTACCAGGCCTTTCTCCAGGCCGACGTGCCCCCGGAGAAACGGGAAGAAAAAGGGCTGGAGGCGGTACTGCGCGAAATCTTCCCCATCGAAAGCTACGACAAGTCGCTGCGTCTGGAGTATATCCGCTACGAACTGGGCAAGCCGCGTTATGACCCCGACGAGTGCCGCCAGCTTCGCCTGACGTACGGCCGGCCGTTCAAAGTGGTGCTCCGGCTGACCAAGCCGCAGCCCGTCGAAGAGGAGGTGTACTTGGGCGACCTGCCCATCATGCTCGGCGGCGGCGAGTTCATCATCAATGGGGCCGAACGCGTGGTGGTCAGCCAGCTCCACCGCAGCCCTGGTATCGACTTCGTCTGCGAGCTGGAGGGCGGGGAACGCAAGCTCCATAGCTGCCGCATCATCCCCGAGCGCGGAAGCTGGATCGAGCTGAACGTCACCCGCAAGGAAAGCCTGGCGGTACGGATCGACCAGAGCGGCAAGTTCTCGGCCATGACGCTGCTGCGGGCGATGGACCCCCGTTACAGCGACAACGCTTCGATCCTGCGGGCTTTCTATCCCACCACCGTGGAAACCATCCACGACGGCCGCAGCGCCTCGAAGATCGAAGGGAAAATTGCGGTCCAGGACATCGTGTATCCTGCGGAAAGCGAGCGGGCCGGCGAAGTGATCGTCGAAAGCGGCCACAAGATCACCAAGAACGCGGCCGAGCAGATCTGCACCTCGGGCTTGAAGCAGGTCGAGGTCATGCCCGACCAGAAGCAGCCTCTGCTGCTGAACAGCCTGGCCGACGACCCCACTGGCAGCCACGAGGAGGCGCTGTTGCGGATCTACCAGCGGCTGCGGCCGGGCAATCCGCCCAACCTCGAAAAAGCCAGAGCCCTGTTCCACGAGAAGTTCTTCGATACCAACCGCTACCGCCTGGGGCGCGTCGGCCGCTTCCGCATCAACCGCAAGCTGGGCCTGAACGTCCCGGAGACGGAAATGACGTTGCGGCCGGAGGACCTCATCGCGGCGATGAAATACCTCCTGCTGCTGCGCAGCGACAGCGAGGAAGCCGAGGTGGACGATATCGACCATCTGGGGAATCGCCGCCTGCGGACTATCGACGAGCTGGCCAGCGACGAACTGCGCAAAGGTTTCCTCAAGCTCCGCCGCACCGTCCAGGAGCGGATGGGGCTGAAGGATGTCGAGGATATGACCCCCCGCACGCTGATCAATCCCAAGAGCGTGTCGGCGGCCATCGAGTATTTCTTCGGTCGCGGCGAACTGTCGCAGGTGGTGGATCAGACCAACCCGCTTTCGATGCTCACGCACGAGCGGCGGCTGTCGGCCTTGGGGCCTGGCGGCTTGAACCGGAAGCGGGCGGGGTTCGAGGTCCGCGACGTGCACATCTCGCACTACGGGCGCATCTGCCCCATCGAGACCCCCGAAGGCACCAACATCGGTCTGATCTCCAGCTTGGCCATCTACGCCACCGTGGACGAATACGGCTTCCTCATCACTCCCTACCAGAAGGTGAAGAAGGGGAAGCTGACCAACGAGATCGAGTGGCTGCGTGCGGACCAGGAGCACGAAGCCGTTTTGGCGCCGGCCGATGCTCCCATCCGCGACGGCCGCATCGTAGGCGATACCATCATCGCCCGCCACCGGGGCGATTTCCACCTCGTCCCCGTAGACCAGGTGCAGTACATCGACGTGGCCGCCTGCCAGATGGTGGGCGTCTCGGCCGGGCTGATCCCCTTCCTGGAACACGACGACGCCAACCGGGCGCTGATGGGCTCGAACATGCAGCGGCAGGCCGTGCCGCTTCTGGTGACCGAGCCGCCTCTGGTGGCCACGGGACTGGAAAAGATCGCTGCCCAAAACTCGAGCATGCTCGTGCGGGCCAAGAATGCCGGCACGGTAACCTACGTCGATGGCCGGCAGATCCGCATTGGCAACGATGTGTATAAGCTCCGCAAATTCGTGGGCCTCAACGAGCGGACCTGCCAGAACCAGAAGCCGATCGTGCGTGTGGGGCAGAAGGTGGAAAAAGGGGAAGTGATCGCCGACGGGGCCGCCACCTACCATGGCGAATTGGCGCTGGGCCGCAATGTGCTGGCCGCCTTCATGGCCTGGGATGGCTTCAATTTCGAGGATGCCATCATCATCAGCGAGGAACTCGTGGAGAACGACACGTATACCTCGATCCACATTGAGGATTTCGACGTCGAAATCCGCGAGACCAAGCTCGGCCGCGAGGAGTTCACCCGCGACATCCCCAACGTCAGTGAAAAGGCCCTGCGCAACCTGGACGAGAACGGCATCGTGCGCGTGGGCACCTACGTGCGCCCCGGCGACATCCTGGTGGGCAAAGTCTCGCCCAAGTCCAAGACCGAATTGACCCCGGAGGAGAAGCTTCTGCACGCCATCTTCGGGCGGGCGGGCGAAGACGTCAAGAACGAGTCGCTCGAAGTGCCTTCGGGCATCGAGGGAATCGTGATTGCCACCCAGAAGTTCTCGCGGCGCATGAGCCTCAGCGAAGAAGAACGCAAGAAGTTCGAGGAGGAGCTGAAAGCCGCCGAGGCCGAAGGCAACGCCCGCATTGCCGAGCACTTTGGGACGCTGGTCCAAAAGATCGAAGAGGTGCTCAAGAAGAAGCTGACCGACGAGGAGGGCAACCCGCTGGTCGAAGGCCAGGAGCATCGCTACGTGGCCGAGCAGGCCCAGCGGTTCCGCCTCGACAAGCTCGACATCCGCAGTCCGCAGCGGCGGGCCGAAGTGCAGCGGATCTACGATGACCTCTGGCCGCTGGTAGAACAGGCGATCGATGACCGCGACCGGCGGCTGAACTCCATGAAGCGCGGCGATGAACTCCGCAGCGGCGTGCTGCAGATGGTCAAGGTGTACATCGCCGCCAAGCGGGTGATCTCCGTGGGCGACAAGATGGCCGGCCGCCACGGCAACAAGGGGGTGATCGCCAAGATCCTGCCCAAAGAGGATATGCCCTTCCTGGCCGATGGCACCCCGGTGCAGATCCTCCTCAACCCCCTGGGCGTGCCCAGCCGCATGAACGTGGGGCAGATCCTGGAAACGCACCTGGGCTGGGCCGGCGCCAAACTGGGCTTCCAAGCCATTACCCCGGTGTTCAACGGGGCCAGCGAGGAGGAAATCCGCAACGCCCTGGAAGAGGCCGGCCTGCCCCGCACCGGAAAGACCGTGCTGTACGATGGCCGCACCGGCGAGCCCTTCGAGCAGCAGGTCACCGTGGGCTACATCTACATGATGAAGCTCCACCACTTGGTGGATGACAAGGTGCATGCCCGGTCCACGGGCCCGTATTCGCTGATCACCCAGCAGCCCCTGGGGGGCAAGGCGCGGTTTGGCGGCCAGCGCTTCGGGGAGATGGAGGTCTGGGCGCTGGAAGCCTACGGCGCCGCCTATACCCTCCAGGAATTGCTGACCGTCAAAAGCGACGACGTGGAAGGACGCACCAAAATCTACGAAGCCATGGTCAAAGGCGAAAACACCTTGGAGGCAGGCACGCCGGCCAGTTTCGACGTGCTCACCAACGAAATCCGCGGTTTGGCGTTGAATATGCAGTTGGAGAAAGGTCGGATTTGACCGGCGCCCGGCCTGACGCCGGGGTGGCCCCGGCAGGCTGGCACCGCCGGTGCATGGGCCCAGCAGCCATGCCAGGCTCCCACGCTGTCCGGCAACCGCCGAGCGGCCAGGCCGCACGCCTGCCCCGCTGCCCTATATCCCACTTCCCATCCTTCGTTTCCTGGCAACAGGAGTCCCAGCAGTGACCAACGGCGACACCTCCTACGATCGGATCAACGACTACGTGGCGGTGAAGATCAGTCTCGCCCGGCCACATGACATCCGAAGCTGGTCCTTCGGCGAGGTGAAAAAGCCGGAGACGATCAACTACCGTACCTACCGGCCGGAGAAGGACGGCCTGTTCTGCGAGCGCATCTTCGGCCCGGAAAAGGACTGGGAATGCGCCTGCGGCAAGTACCGGGGCATGAAATACAAGGGCATGATCTGCGACCGCTGCGGGGTGAAAATCACCCACAGCCGCGTCCGCCGCAAGCGCATGGGCCACATCGAACTGGCCGCCCCGGTGGTCCACATCTGGTTCTTCAAGGCCATGCCCAGCCGGCTGGGTACCCTCCTGAATATGAAGACCTCCAACCTGGAAAAGATCATCTATTTCCAGGACTACGTGGTCATCGACCCGGGTACCACGCCCCTGAAGAAACAGCAGCTTCTTACCGAGCAGGAGTACCGCGAGGCCAAGCACCAGTATGGCGAAAACGCCTTCAAGGCCGACATGGGTGCCGAGGCCATCCGCAAGCTGCTGATCGACCTGGACCTGGTGCAGCTTTCCAAGGACCTCCGCAAGGAACTGGCCGAAACCAACTCCAAGCAGAAGAAGAAGGACCTCATCAGCCGGCTGAAGATCGTCGAGGCCATCCGCGACAGCGATAACCGTCCCGAATGGATGGTGCTGGACGTCATCCCGGTCATCCCGCCCGACTTGCGCCCCCTGGTGCTGCTGGATTCGGGCAACTTCGCCACCAGCGACCTCAACGACCTGTACCGGCGGATCATCAACCGCAACAACCGGCTCAAGAAGCTGGTGGACCTCAACGCGCCCGAGGTCATCATCAAGAACGAGAAGCGGATGCTGCAGCAGTCGGTCGACGCTCTGTTCGACAACAACCGCTGCAAGCGCCCCGTGCTCGGCTCCAGCAACCGTCCCTTGAAGTCGCTGACCGACATGATCAAAGGCAAGCAGGGCCGCTTCCGCGAGAATCTGCTGGGCAAGCGCGTGGACTACTCGGCCCGCAGCGTGATCGTGGTGGGGCCGACGCTGCGGCTGCACCAGTGCGGCCTGCCCAAGAAGATCGCCCTGGAGCTGTACCAGCCCTTCATCATCCGCCGGCTGAAGGAACTCAACCACGCCGATACCATCAAGAGCGCAAAGAAGATGCTGGAGCGCAAAGACGAGGAGGTGTGGGACATCCTCGAAGAGGTGATCCACAACCATCCCGTCCTCCTCAACCGCGCCCCCACGCTCCACCGCATGGGCATTCAGGCTTTCGAGCCGGTGCTGGTCGAAGGCAATGCCATCAAACTGCACCCCCTGGTGTGCAAGGGCTTCAATGCCGACTTCGATGGCGACCAGATGGCCGTGCACCTCCCCTTGTCCATCGAGGCCCAGGTGGAAGCCCACACGCTGCTGATGTCCACGAACAACATCTTCAGCCCGGCCAACGGGTCGCCCATCATCAGCCCGTCGCAAGATGTAGTGATGGGGTGCTACTACATCACCATGTCGCTGCCCAACCGCAAGGGCGACGGGATGGCGTTCTCCTCGCCGGACGAGGTCCAGTTGGCCTACTCGCTGGGCAAGGTGGATACCCACGCGATGATCAAGCTGCGCCTGCCGCCCGGGCGTGGCGTGAAGGGGCGGCCGGAAATCGCCCCCGGTTCGGTCATCGAAACCACGGTGGGCCGCGTGCTCTTCAACAGCATGCTTCCCAAGGGCATGCCGTACTACAACGAACCGATGCGCTCCTCGATGCTGGCCACGGTCATCTCCGACTGCTATGAGCTTTTGGGCCGCCGGGCCACCATCGATTTGTTGGATGACATGAACCGCCTGGGTTTCCGCATGAGCACGCAGAGCGGGCTGTCCTTCGCCACCGACGACCTCATCACGCCGGCCAACAAGGCCCGCGTGATCGCCGAGGCGGAAAAGAAAGTCCTCCGCATCCTCAAGCTCTACCAGCGGGGCATTATCACCGAAGGCGAGCGCTATAATCAGGTGCTGGACGCCTGGACCCATGCCCGCGAGGAAATCACCGCCCAGATGATGCGCGAGCTGGAGAACGACTACCGCTATCCGGGCTACGTGAACCCCATTTTCCTCATGGCTCACTCGGGGGCCCGCGGCGGCGTGGAGCAGATCCGACAGCTTTCCGGGATGCGGGGCCTGATGGCCAAGCCTTCGGGGAAGATCATCGAAACCCCCATCAAAGCCAACTTCCGCGAGGGCCTGACCGTGCTGGAGTACTTCAGCTCCACCCACGGAGCCCGCAAGGGCCTGGCGGACACCGCCCTGAAGACGGCCGACTCGGGTTATCTGACCCGCAAGCTGGCCGACGTGGCCCAGAACGTGGTGGTCACCATGCACGACTGCGGCACCACTCAGGGCATCACCAAGGGGGTGATCTACCGCGGCGAGAAGGTGGAAGTGAGCCTGGCTGATTCCATCAAGGGCCGGGTCAGCCGGGCCAACATCGTCAACCCCATCACCGATGAAGTCATCGTTCGCGAGAACGAGCTGATCACGGCGGAGATCGCCCGCAAGATCGAGGAACTGGGTTTGGAAAAGATCCAGGTCCGCAGCCCCATGACCTGCGAGGCCCCCTTGGGGGTCTGCGCCCTGTGCTACGGCATGGACCTTTCGACCGGGGCGCTGGTGGAAGAAGGCATGGCCGTAGGTATCATCGCCGCCCAAAGCATCGGCGAGCCCGGCACCCAACTGACCATGCGGACATTCCACATCGGCGGCACGGCCCACCGCGCGATCGAGGAGAAGGATATCAAGGCCAAACGGGCCGGCGTGGTGAAGTTCACCCGCCTGAAGGTGGTTCGCAACGACGTCGGCCAGGATGTGGTCCTCAGCCGCAATGGCGAGATCCTGCTGCTGGACCCCAAAGGCCGGGAACTGGAAAAGTACGAAGTCCCCGCCGGGGCCCACCTTCTGGTTCAGGAGAACAGTGAGGTGCAGGCCGGCCAAGTCCTCTGCGAGTGGGACCCCCATGCGGTGCCCATCATCGCCGAGGTCGACGGCAAGGTGCGGTACGAGGACATCCAGGAAGGCGAGACCATGCGGATCGAGCGGGACGCCGCCGGCACCATCCGCCGTTTCATCATGGAACATAAGGGCATCCGCCATCCTCAGATCGTCCTCGAGGACCCGGAGACCGGCAAGATCCGCGACTACTACTATCTCCCCGAAAAGGCACACATCGAAGTAGAGGAGGGGCAGATCGTCTCCGCCGGCACCCTGCTGGCCAAGACGCCCCGCGAGGTCTCGGGGACGCAGGACATCACCGGCGGCCTGCCCCGGGTGACGGAGATCTTCGAGGCCCGCAGGCCCAAGGACCCGGCGGTCATCGCCGAGATCGACGGCCGCGTGGAACTCTTGGGCGAAAAACGCCGCGGCAAGCGGACGATCATCGTCCGCAGCGAGACGGGCATCGAGCGCGAGCACTTGGTTTCCCCGGGCAAACACCTCCGGGTGCACTCCGGCGACTTTGTGCGGGCGGGCGATGCCCTGGTGGAAGGCCCGCTGGTGCCGCACGACATTCTCCGCATTTCCGGCGAGGAAGCGGTGCAGCAGTATCTGGTCCGCGAAATCCAAAGCGTGTACCGCAGCCAGCGCGTGGAGATCAACGACAAGCACATCGAGATCATCGTGGCCCAGATGCTCCGCAAAGTCCGCGTGGAGTCGGGCGGCGACACCGGCCTGTTGGAAGGCATGGTGATGGACAAGTTCGAGTTCCGCAAGAAAAACGAAGAGTTGCGGAACTGCGTGAAGATCACCGACCCCGGCGATACGGACTTCAAAGAGGGGGATATCGTCCGCCGCGAAATCCTCGAGCAGAAAAACGCCGAGTTCCAGGCCGCCGGGGCCCGGCCGGCCCAGTTCACGCGCCCCACACCGGCCACCGCCAGCACCCAACTGCTGGGCATCACCAAGGCGGCGGTCCAAAGCTCCAGCTTCATCTCGGCCGCCAGCTTCCAGGAAACCACCAAGGTGCTCACGGAAGCGGCCCTGGCCGGCAAAGTCGATCGCCTGGTGGGCCTCAAAGAGAACGTGATCCTCGGCCGGCTCATCCCCGCCGGCACCGGATTCCGCTGGTACCAGGATGCGGAGGTGCGTTTGCGTCCCTCGGCGATCCTGGATTTGGGAGCGCGGCGTGAGCCTGCGGCCCGCCCCTCCTTCCCGCTTCTGGAAGAGGCACCTCGCGAGGCCGCCCCCCGTACCGAGACCCCCGACGAGCAAACCGCCAAAATGGCCGCCAAACTCGACGAGATGTTCCGGCCGGAACCTCCCAGCACCAAATAGCCCCGCCGCCGCGCCCGATCCCCAGACTCGCAACGTGGCAAGCGGCTGCGGTTGGGCGCCTGCACTGCCCCAGGCAGCGTGACGGCAAAGGGACCTCACGCGGGAGATGTCGGCCGGCGGGCGCGGCCCGATGCGCCGTCCGGGACGCCGGTTCGGTTGCCTGAGCCGGAGGACATTATGCCGCATGAGATTCTCGATTTTCGCAGCGATACGGTTACCCGGCCGACGCCGGCCATGCGCCGGGCCATGGCCGACGCCGAAGTGGGCGACGATGTACTCGGCGACGACCCCACCGTGTTGAAGCTCCAGGCCCGCGTGGCCGAGGTGCTTGGCAAAGAAGCCGCCCTTTTTGTCCCCTCGGGCACCATGTCGAACCTCATTGCCGTACGCCTGCATTGCCAGCCGGGCGATGAGTTTTTGTGTGAGGCCGGCGCGCACGTTTATAACTTCGAGCAAGGTGGTCATGCGCAGCTTTGGGGGGTGGCCGCCCGCCCCATCGAGGGCCACTACGGTGTGCTCGAGCCCAGGCAGTTGGAGGGTCTTATTCGGCCCGACAATCCCCATTATGTCCGCACCCGGATGGTGGCCCTGGAGAATACACATAATCGGGGGGGAGGGCGGATTCAGCCTTACGCAAACGTCGAGGCCATCTGCCGATGGGCTCACGGCAACGGCCTGACCACACATCTGGACGGCGCCCGGCTTTTCAACGCCGTGGTGGCTACGGGAATCGAGGCGGTGCGCTGGGCCCAGCATTTCGATACCGTCAGTGTCTGCTTCAGCAAAGGGTTGGGAGCGCCTGTGGGCTCGGCCTTGGCCGGCCCCCGCGACTGGATCGCGCGCGCAGTGCGGCATCGCAAGGTGCTGGGCGGCGGAATGCGGCAAGCGGGCGTGCTGGCCGCCGCCGCCCTGTACGCCCTGGAGCACCATGTGGATCGCCTGGCCGAGGACCACGCCAATGCCCAGCATCTGGCCGAAGGCATCAGGCAGATCGAGTGCTTGCGGCTCGACCCCCCTGATGTGGAGACCAATTTGGTGTTTTTCCACGTGGACCCTTCATGGGGCCCGGCCGCCCAGTTCGCCGAGG